>Ga0307437_1000368_pt1 | contig 36968 bp, 39 predicted proteins | sample SalMarWE160390MG_FD_202146 | JGI IMG/M metagenome (GOLD analysis project Ga0307437, IMG submission 202146) | Salt marsh sediment microbial communities from the Plum Island Ecosystem LTER, Massachusetts, United States - WE1603-90 | ecosystem: Environmental > Aquatic > Marine > Intertidal zone >...
ACAGGCAGTGGCCGGCTTTGGCGTCGAATTGGAAATCCAAGTGACTGAGATGACCCCCGCCGAACGCCAGCGATTTCTCACGCTTGAGCAACAAAACTGGAAGGTCTAACGGATCAAGGGTGAGGAGCAACCGCTGAATGAAAGGAAAGAAGAAGCGTCAACAACCGCGCGTCATCGTCTTCACCGCGCCCACGTGTGGCTTTTGCCGAACTGTCAAGCTTTACCTTCGGCAACGAAGCATCCGCTTCAAGGAAGTAGATGTCTCCCGTGATGCGGCTGCCGGCCGCGATATGGTGCGCCGCACTGGTCAGCAGGGAGTGCCGGTGACTTACATCGGCAAGAAGTTTGTGGTCGGCTTTGACCGACCCAAGATTGACGAGTTGTTAGGGCTTCGGTAGCTCTGATGCGGTGGGGATGGCACAACAAGTCCCTGAGGAGCATGAAGGTAGTGCTGAATCGCGAAAACAATGAAAGAAGGTAATGAAATGAACATCGAGCCTTTGGGTGACCGTGTCTTGGTCAAAGTCCTGGAGCAGGAGTCTCAGACTCCCAGTGGGATCATTCTGCCGGAGACGGCCAGAGAAAAGCCGCAGCAGGGACTGGTGGTGGCCGTTAGCCAGGATGAGGAGGCGGAGATCGCTGTGGAGGTTGGAGACAAGGTGCTCTTCGCCAAATACACAGGCACCGAGATCAAGGTGGACGATACGCCCCACCTGTTGGTGGAAAGCTCTGACATCCTGGCCCTCATCACCGATTGATCACGAATAGGCCAACATGGGGACATGCCCCCACGGACTGTGCGAGGGGGCTGCCGCCACACACCTGTTTCTCCCAGCCTTGGCGACCGGCCTCTGATACCTGGTGCGCTGTTGCAACGTTGATCGTACCCGAAGTTGCTCCTCCTGCCAGCGGCGTTTACTGGCCAGGGCCACCAAATTGGGACTTCGCCGAACCCGGTCGAGGCGTTTCGGCTTCGGTTCGAAGCGGAGAAATATAAGTTTTGATACAAGGGTCTAGCGCCTGTCTCCGAGCGCGGTCTTTGCGGCCCGAGGACGGGCCTTGGAGCCTATGTCAGAATCTCAGAAAGAGAAAGGAACAGCGAAATGACAGGACCACTAATTGATGAGAGCTCGCGGGAGGCACTGACAGAGAAGTTCCAAGGAGAACTCCAAAATGAGGTAAGCCTGTCCGTCTTCATAGGGCCGGACAACAAAGAATACTGCGATTTGACGGCTCAATTATGTGAGGAACTGAATAGCCTTGATGGCAGAATCAAACCCACCGTGTATCAAAACGGCGATGATAAGGCAACTGGGCTGGGCATCATCCGAACCCCAACCGTACTCGTGGGGTGGGATCAGGGATACAAGCTGAAATACACCGGTGCTCCTACGGGCCAGGAAGCGGGAGGCTTCATTGAGGCCATTTGCCTCATCTCTCGCCGGGATAGCGCACTTCAGGAAGATTCCAAGGCCAAACTCCAGAACATAGATCGCGACGTCTCCATCCAGGTGTATGTCACGCCGCCCTGCCCGTACTGCCCCCGTGCTGTCTTGTTGGCACACCAGATTGCCATCGAGTCCAAGGGGTGGGTGGAATCCGAGTGCGTGGAGGCTTCCGAGAATATGGACCTGGCCAAGCAGTTTAACGTCAGCTCTGTTCCGCAGCAGGTGATCAACGGGAATATGGATTCCATCTCTATCGGCGTACAGCCTGAATCCAAGTTTGTTGACGACGTACTGCGCTATGGATCGTCTCGTTACGCCAAGATTATGGAGGCAGAGGAAGCCAAGAGGGCCCTGGCCGAAAGGCTGGTGGATGCCCCCACCGGGCCGGTGATTCTGACGGACCGCAATTTCGATCAAGCTGTCCAGAAGTATCCTATGTTGGTCGTGGACTGTTGGGCCGAGTGGTGCGGTCCTTGCAGGATGGTCGCTCCTGTAATTGAGGCCTTGGCGCAGGATTATCAGGGCCAGATCGTTTTTGGAAAACTGGATGTGGACCACAATCCAGGAGTTGCGGGGCGATACCAGATCATGTCCATTCCCACCCTTCTGATTTTCAAAGGGGGCGACTTGGTGGATACCAAGATAGGCGCCCTACTCAGGCATGCCTTGGAAGAAGTATTGCGCAAGTATGTCAATTGATGGCTCGTTCGACCGTTACGTCTCCAAGGTAGAGGCCACGGGCGCTGAGGCTCGCTACTATGACTTGTTGATGAACCTCATCACCGGCGGCACATACCCTTTTTTCATCTGTCGGGTCATATGAGATATGAGGATTCGGCCAAATGATGCTATATTGGATCTGGGAGCAGGCGCTGGACGCAATGCCTGCCTGACGGCTCGCTAACTTGGCGACCAGAGCCGCATCGTGGGGCTGGACATCGGCAGGGAGATGTTGGAGCAGACCTGGCGCTGCGGCCAGCATTTCCCTATCCTCGCTCTTGAGAAGAAGCGGGTGGAGGATGTGCGGCTGCTGGGGGCGTAAAAGCAGCAGGACGTTTGGAAGATGCACACCAACATCGATAGAGTGAAGGATCTGGAGAGGCAGATAGACGAATTGAAGCGTCGATCGCCTTCCCATTCGGTGCGGTCCATGATGCTTCAGCAATTTGACGAGCTAGAGAAGGAATTGGACGGGGAGCGGAAGAGAGCAATCGAGGAGGAAAGCACTGCCAAAGCGGATGGCCCTGCTGGATTATAGGAAATGCCAACCTGAGAAATGCGACAAGGGTATCTGCCTTGCCGTGCTTGCATGTCCCAACAAAGTTCTTAACCAGGAAGCTCCTTATGAGATGCCCGAGCCCAATCCGGCTATGTGTGTTGGCTGTGGCATATGTGCCCAGGCCTGTCCCTTGAAGGCAATTCGAGTGACGTAAAGCAGCGCGGACCTAACAGCTGAATGTATCACATCAGGTTGAAGGCACGGTGATACCTCGTGCCATGGCAATATAAGGAGGCAAGCCGCTATGGAGACTGATGCATGGAAGGCGCAACTCAAGAAAGAGCGTGGAGAGAAGGATAGGTTCTTCGCAGGGCAGTGGCAATCGCCGATACCTCTCGAAGAGCGCGCTCAGTTTAGAGGACTTGACTATTACCCTCCCGACCCGGACCACAGATTCGAGATCGAGCTTCACGAGCATGAGGACAAGGAGACGGTGAGGATGGCTTACACAAAGGGCGAGGAGCAGGACTTTGTCCGATGGGGGGAGTTCCGATTTCGGGTGGGCGGCGAGGAGTGTGTGCTTCAGGCTTACAAAGGCGATTCTCAAGAGGAGCAGTTGTTCATCCCATTCAGGGACGCAACGTCTGGCCGGGAGACATACGGTGCAGGGCGGTATCTTGACCTCGACGCTGCGAGGAATCGCACTGCCGATGGGAAATGGATTCTTGACTTCAACAGGGCGTACAATCCGTGGTGCGTGTACAGCGAGGCGTACACATGTCCCTTCGTCCCTCGGGAGAACTGGCTTGCCATCCCGATACCCGCTGGGGAAGAGAACTATCCCCTGAAGAAATAGCGCGCAGATAATCTTCCACTCGTGAAGCCTATCAGTAGAGATGCTCGCATAGCATTACATAGGATCGGGAGTCGATCCGAGCTTGAATTGGACAACGAGTGCATGATCCTGATTGTCAGGGGGTTGGCAGCATGATTGTTTTCGGACCCGTTCCATCTAGACGTTTGGGACGCAGCTTGGGGGTTAACAACATACCGCCCAAGGTGTGTAGCTATTCCTGTGTATATTGCCAGTTGGGGCGCACTATCAAGATGCAGAGTGAGCGGCAGACGTTCTACGAGCCGCAGGAGATCTTGAAGGAGGTGGAGGAAAAGGTAGCGAAGGCAACGGAGGCTCAAGAAGCTATTGACTACCTCACCTTCGTCCCCGATGGCGAGCCCACTTTGGATATCAACCTCGGCTGCGACATTGACCTATTGGAGCCTTTGGGCATCAACATCGCGGTGATCACCAACGCCTCCCTCATCTGGCGCGAGGATGTGCGAGAGGACCTAGTGAAAGCGGACTGGGTTTCTGTGAAGGTAGATTCGACACGGGAAGAGACTTGGCGCAAGATCAACCGGCCACATCGAACTCTGGAGTTGACCACGATCCTGGATGGAATGCTCGAGTTTGCGGAGACCTACCGAGGAGAACTGGTCACCGAGACGATGCTTGTCGAAGGCGTCAATGACAATGATGATCAGGTGAGGGAGGTTGCCGAATTCCTGACACGGCTGAAGCCTGACACATCCTACCTTTCCATTCCCACCAGGCCGCCTGCAGAACAGTGGGCAGAGCCTCCCAGCGAGGAGGTGATTAACCGAGCGTACCAGATCCTTGGCAAGAGCGTGGAGCAGGTCGAATACCTGATAGGATACGAGGGCAACGCTTTCGCTTTCACAGCAGGCGTAGAGGAAGACCTGCTGAGCATCACAGCGGTACATCCCATGCGGGAGGAGGCCGTGGAGGATTTCCTCGGGCGCGCCAGCGCAGATTGGTCCGCTATTCACCGGCTGATCGCCCAAGGTCAACTGATCAAGACCGAATACGATGGAAAGTCGTTCTACATGAGGCGGCTTCATTGAAAGCGGCAGGGAGGCACTTGACTACAGCTTCGCCCAACGGACCCTATCGTCAATTGGGCGGTCTCCCGCCCGGCGACCAGCGACGGAGGAGGGTTCTTTCCCGCCAGAACATGCCGAGGGTCTGGCGCAGAGATTGCAGCAGCGTCACCCGGTGCCGAAATCGACCCGTCAAAGGAGGTCAACATGTATGACACCATATTGGTGCCGTTGGATGGATCGAAGCGAGCCGAGAAGATACTGCCCCACATTGAGGAACTGGCCCAGCGTTACAATGCCCAAGTGGTCTTCCTGCAGGTAGTCCACCCACTCACGATCGTTGCGGGGCCTGGCGTGGGCGCTTATCCCGAGCTCGCTGACCAAGCACTGGAGCAACGGACCAAGCAGGCGGAAGCTTACCTGGATAGCCTTGTCGCAGAGTTCCGCGAGAAAGGTATCGAGGCCCGAACACGCGTCGTCAATGGCCCCGCCGTGGCAGAGATCCTAGACGCCGCTCACCGTGAAGGTGCGGATATCATCGCTATGGCCAGTCACGGTCGGACCGGCATGTCTCGAGTGTTCTACGGGAGTGTGGCGGCTGGCGTGTTGCACAGTGTCGACCGGCCCCTGCTTCTTGTCCGCTCGCGGGATGACGACTGACAGAAGCTCTACTAGCACGTGCACCGGCGTGCGATTCGACCTTACGATTGACGCACATACAGCGGGAGCGTCCGCTTCGTATAGGCAGAGGTCGCCCTGCGCATTAGCGATCTGGAGAAGGCAGACGCAATCCAAGCTTGAGGATGGTGTGCAATGAAAGAGGCTATGCTCTATGAGCAATTGTCGGATGAACAGGTACGCTGCAACCTGTGCGCCCACCACTGCGTGATTGCTGACGGCAAGCGGGGCATTTGCCAGGTGCGTGAGAATCGGGGCGGCACACTCTATTCACTGGTCTACGGCCGCACCATCAGCCAGAATGTAGACCCAGTGGAGAAGAAACCGCTATTCCACTTCTATCCCGGCACCACCATCTACTCCATCGCCACGCCGGGCTGCAACTTTCGCTGCCGGTGGTGCCAGAATTGGGACATTTCACAAATGCGCCGCGAGCGGCACCTGATCATGGGAAGCGAAGCCAGCCCAGCGGAGATCGTGGCCGAAGCGGAGCGCGCCGGTTGCAGAAGCATCGCCTACACCTACACCGAGCCGACCATCTTCTCCGAGTACGCCTATGATACAAGTCGTTTGGCACAGGCCTCCGGCCTGGCCAACGTGTACGTCACGAATGGTTATATGACGACCGAGATGTTGGAAACCTTCCACCCCTATCTGGACGCGGCGAACGTAGATCTGAAGGCGTTCCGCGACCAGACCTACAAGAAGTACATCGGTGCGAAACTGCAACCGGTGTTGGACACCCTGAAGGTGATGAAACGCCTCGGCATCTGGCTGGAGGTGACCACCCTGGTCATTCCTGGCGTCAACGACGACCCCCTGGAACTGCGGGACGCGGCGCAGTTCGTGGCTCACGAGTTGGGAGTGGAGACCCCCTGGCACATCAGCCGCTTCTTCCCAGCCTACAAGATGATGGACATTCCGCCTACGCCCATGGAGACCCTGGCGCGCGCGAGAGAGATTGGGCTGGCGGAAGGACTGCACTACGTCTATGTGGGAAACGTGGCGGGCGAGGCCGACACCTTCTGCCACTCCTGTGGCCGACCCCTGATCCGCCGGTCCACCTTCGCAGTACTGGAGAATCTTGTCAAGCCAGGTGGCCGCTGCCCGGATTGCGGAGAATCTATCGCTGGCATTCGGATGGGAACTGGATAGATGGATTAGCAAGCTGTTGAGATCGCAGCACCTGTAAGACAGGTCCTGGAAACCGTGCCGCCAGATGTGATCGTGGTGGCCGCGGGCAAGGGACCCACGGCGACGGAGGTCAAAGCGGCAATCCAGGGCGGCATGATTCACGTGGGACATAACTACTTGCATGAAGCACGGGCGGTGATCCCGGTGCTGAGCGACAATCTGACTTGGCGCATGATCGGCCTTTGCAGCGGAACAAAGTGAAGAGGGCTGTACAGCTCTTCGAACTGATCGAGGCGGTAGATTCGTGACGCTTGGCTGAGGACCTCAACTGTCGTTGTGCGATCATTGACAAGGTTATGCCTGTCCTGGTGGAGATCAACAGCGGCCGGGAGGCCAGCAAGACTGGCGTGCTGCCAGAAGAAGTTGACGATCTCGTGAGGCGGCTAGCTGAACTGCAGCGGATCCATGTGCAGGGGCTCATGACCATGGGACCGCGCTTTGGCAATCCAGAGCAGCCACGCCCCTACTTTCGTGCGACCCGGGCGGCGTTTGAGCGCCTCTCGGCCGGGAACCTGCGCAACGTAACAATGCGCTAACTCTCTATGGGCATGAGCAACAGCTACCTGTTCGCGTTCGAGGCAGGTGCCAACGTCGTTCGGATCAGCACATAGCTATTCGGTCCTCGTCCACAAAGGACATAGATGAGATCCTGTCGCAGTAGGCAAAGAACGCAGACACTTGGTGAGGAGGGTTGCGGTGAAGAACGTAGATGCTTTGATCATCGGTAGCAGCGCGTCCGGGTTTACTGCCGCGATTACAGCACGGCGGCACTACCCCGATGCCACCCTCGCCGTCATCCGCCAGGAAGAGAAGACTCTCATTCCCTGCGGTATTCCCTACATCTTCGGCACGCTGGGTTCCCCGGACAAGAACCTGATGCCCGACCCGGTACTAGCCAAGAATGATGTGGATTTGATCGTCGACCGGGTCACCGGAATAGATCGGCAGGCACGAACGGTTCTCACGTCTCAGGGGCAGTCCATCGGCTACGGAAAACTGATCGTAGCCACTGGTTCCGTCCCCCTCGTCCCCCCGATTCCCGGCGTGGACAAAGAGAACGTCTTCTCTATCAAGAAGGACGTGGCCTATTTGGCCCATCTGTTGGAGGTTCTGAAAGGGTCTCGCGATGTGGTCATCATCGGTGGCGGGTTCATCGGGCTGGAGATGGCGGATGAATGTCGCAAGCTGGGTGATCTGAACATCTCCGTCGTAGAGATGCTTCCTCATTGCCTCTTCGCGGTCTTTGACGAGGGCTTGTGCGTCCAGGCTGAGGAGGAACTGACCAAGGTGGGCATCCGGGTTTGGGCTTCTCACAGGGCCGAAGCCTTGCTGGGGAATGGGAAGGTGGAGCATGTTGAACTGGATAACGGTGAGCGGCTGAGGGCTGATGCCGTGATTCTGGGCATCGGGGTTCGTCCCAACACGGAGTTGGCTCAGAACGCCGGGCTAGAGATCGGTCCTACCGGCGCCATTGCCGTGGACCGCCACATGTTGACCAGCGATCCCAACATCTTTGCGGCAGGTGACTGCGCCGAAAAGGTGGACTTCTTCACCGGGAAGCCCGCGGCAGTATGGCTGGCCTCGGTCGCCGCTGCCGAGGCTCGTATCGCGGCGGCCAATCTCTTCGAGATCCGCCGAGGGCACAAGGGGTCCATCAGCGTGTTCTCCACCAAGATCGGGGATCTAGCCTGTGGGCTAGCCGGGATTGGGGAGAAGAGCGCCCGTGAGGCGGGAATCGCCTATGTCGTTGGCGAGTCAGAAGCCACAGATAGACACCCGGGTTCGCTGCCTGGTGCCAGGGTGCTTCGGGTTAAGCTGATCTTCCGCAAATACTCCGAGATCCTCATCGGCGGCCAAGCCTGCGGCGGCGATACAGTGGGGGAAATGGCAAACTTGATCGCCACCATGATCCAGGCAGAGATGAACGCCGATCAGATCGCCACCTTCCAAATGGGCACGCATCCGCTGCTCACGGCATCGCCAGTGAGCTATCCCTTGGTCAATGCCGCAGAGTTGGCCTTGAGCAGGATGCAACCGAGCTGAGACCTAGTTCATGACAGGAGCGATGAAGCCTGATTGACGGTTGGGCGCAGCACGACTGGTCGGCAATCCGCACCCCAGCGAGACAATCGGTGCGTTGGAACCAAGTATACCCGGATGGCACTTTGATCATAGCAGGAGCCGTATGAACAGGTTAGAATGACTTACAGTGACCATCGTGCTGCTTGCTGCTCGCTCAGTAGGTTGTCGTGGCACCACCCGAGTCCGCTGTGTAGGCTCTGACTTGCTCGCCCCAATCAACTACAGCTACAGCGGCTTCACAGGCAGAGAGAGCGGTACTCTACAGGGAGGAGTTGCTCAGAGGATCGCCCAAAGCTACGAAGTCAGTGTGAGTAGTGGTATCCTTTCCATCAAGATGCAGGAGCCGCAGGGGTAAATCATCTGGCAGGTTGAATCGCATCAGGTCGGGAGTGAACGCGTTCAGATGCCCGCGGGTCAGGGGCGAACACACCCCCTTGTTGTCGAAAGGTAAGTTGGAGACTGGGAGCGAGTCAAAGAGAAGATCGAGAGTGATCTTTCTGCGAGCCGTTGAGCCGCCCGATCATGTTCTCGCAGCCCAAGGGGCTCCAGTAGCCGCATATCAGCAAGAAGCCGACAGACGAACGAAGGAAGCAGAACCCTATCTGGCTACCCTGGAAGGAAAGTTCCGCGAGAAAGGCATCAAGATCCGCAGGTTCGTTGCCTTCGGCCCTGTCGTGCAGACAATCTTGCAGATCGCCCAAGAAAAAGGTGGGGATCTCATAGCCATGGGGAGCCATGGCCGAAGCGGCTTGTCCCGGGTGTTTTATGGGAGTGTAGCGGCTGGCGTCTTGCACTGTGTGGACCGGCCTCTGCTGCTCATTCGGTCGCAAAATGACTAATGAGACAAGCTATGGCCGGAGTTACGGCGTGACCCGGACTTGAGGAGACCGTATGGATATGTCGAACCTGTCAGACTGGTTCTGGCCAAGCGTCTCTCTCTTGCTGGCCATTCTGTGGCTGTGGACGCTGCTGCGGCAGCGCTCGGTATCTGCCGTGGCTTGGCCGCCTGCGCCGGACCCGGAGCACTGGCCTGTGGAGGCAGAGGACGCCCTGAAGGTAGCCTACATGCTTCAGGAGGGAGGATCTGCCTGGGAGACCGATGACCTGGCTAGGTCGATAGGGTTGCCCGGGGTTGTGGCAGAGGGAGTGGCTGGAGCGCTAATTGCGTCCGGCTGGGCGGAGGGGGAAGCGCAGGGCGGCGTCCGCCTGACGGAGGCAGGGGTGGCGCGCGCCCAGGAATTGATCCGGGCACACCGCCTCTGGGAGCGCTATCTGGTGGACCAGGAAAGGATGCGCCTGGATGAGGTTCATGCCGAGGCCGACCGTCGCGAACACGAGACGACGCCGGAGGAAGCGGAGAGACTGGATGCCGAATTGGGCTATCCTGCCTGGGACCCCCACGGGGATCCTATCCCTGAGCCGGGGTGCCAGGTGCCCTCCCCGCAAGGATGTCCTCTATTGGAGGAGGGGATACCGGGCAGCAGGCTGCGCATCGTCTCTTTAGACGACGAGCCGGCGCCGCTGCTGGCCCAACTGGTCGCGCTGGGACTGAAGCCCGGCATAGACGTTGAGGTGCTGGAGCGGGAGCTCGATGTCATACGGCTACGGCTGGATGGGAAGGTCATCCAGCTGGCCGTCGCCGCGGCGCGGCACGTCCTGGTGGTGCCATCGTCGGCCCTTCCCGTGCCACTAGGGGAACTGCTGGTGGGTGCTCATGCCCTGGTGGTGGAGATCCGAGGGCATGGAAAGCACCAGCGGCGCATGCTGGATATGGGCTTTGTTCCTGGTGCGGCGGTCACTGTGATTCGCAGGGCGCCTCTGGGCGACCCCATCGAATACCGTGTGAAGGACACAGCCGTCGCTCTGCGGCAAGAAGATGCCAATACCGTCTTGGTAGGGGAGATGACGGATGGCTGAGAGGCGAATCGTCGTTGGCATGGCCGGAAACCCCAATGTTGGAAAAAGCGCCATCTTCAACGCCCTCACTGGCAGCCGGCAGCACGTCGGCAACTGGCCGGGCAAGACCATCGAGCGGGCTGAGGGCATCTTCTTCCATGAAGAGCGGGAGATCCACTTGGTGGACCTTCCGGGCACGTACAGTCTGGCCGCTCAATCGCCCGAGGAGGTAATCGCCAGAGACTACATCGTCTCCGAAGAGCCTGACGTGGTGGTCAATGTAGTGGATGCGACCAGGCTGGAGCGTAACTTGAACTTGACCTTGCAGATCCTGGAGTTGACTGATAGGGTGGTGGTCGCTCTGAACCTGATGGACGAGGTCCAGCGTCAGGGGTGGGAGATAGATGTGAAGGCCTTGGAGGCGGAACTGGGTGTGCCGGTTATGCCAACCGTTGCCACTGAGGGGATAGGCCTCCTGGCGCTGGCGGAGGCGCTGGTAGAGACGGCGGCGGGGCGGCTGCCCACCCGCCCCGCCTCGGTGAACTACGGTTTGACCATCGAGGGACATGTCCAAAGGCTGGAGGCCGATCTGGCCAGCCTGGGGATTGATGGGCGAGGGCGGTGGCTGGCCCTGCGGCTCCTCGAGGACGATCCCGAGATCGTGGAAGCCTTCAAACAAGGTGACTTGACAGCCTTTCGCCTGGAACCAGGCGAGATTCCTCCATCCAGCTCAGCAGATGGCCTGGAGGTCATCTTGAGACGAGCCGTACGTCTGCGCGAGGGGACCCGGCCCGACGCCAAGGTGGAGATCGTGCGCCGCCGGTTCGAGTTGGCTGATGAAGTGGTGCAGCAGACGGTCCGCCGCCTGCGGCCGATGGAGGAGACGCTGACCGAGCGCGTCGATCGCGTCATAACCCACCGGGTCTGGTCTTGGCCCCTCATGCTGGGCATGCTCGTCGTGGTCCTGTGGGTCACCATCCAAGGGGCCAACATTCCCTCGAAGATGTTGGCCACCGCCTTCGGCTGGCTGGCTGAGGGAGCGCGGGACCTGCTGGTACGCCTGGACACCCCCTGGTGGGTAGTAGGCTCCCTGGTGGACGGCCTCATCGTCGGCACAAGCACCGTCGTCGCCGTGATGCTCCCGCCGATGGTCATCTTCTTCACCGCCTTCAATCTGCTCGAGGACATCGGCTTCATCCCCCGTGTGGCCTTCAACCTGGACCGACTGATGCGGGCCGTGGGCTCCGAGGGCAAGCAGACCCTGGTAGCGATGATGAGTTTCGGATGCAACGTCACCGGTGTCCTCACTTGCCGCATCATGGAGAACGAGAAGGATCGCATCGTCGCCATCATCACCAGCCCGCTGATCCTCTGCAACGGACGCTTCGGAGCCGGATTGGCCTTGATCATCCTCTTCTTCGGGAACCGCGCTCTACCAGTGACTCTGGTCTACCTGGCGATGAGCGTGGGGGCGATGCTCTTGGCGACCTGGGCTCTGAACCGGTTCTTCTTCCGGCGCGAGCCGGGCGGCTTCGTCATGGAACTGCCCCCCTATCGCAAGCCCAAGTGGGGCCAGGTCATCCGGCGCACGCTGGTCCAACAGGTGGGCCACACCATGGGCCGCGCCGTGATGATCGCCGCCCCTGCCACGCTGCTCATCTGGCTCCTGGGCAACTTCCCTCCAGGGGCCCCTTTCGAGCGCACGGCAATCGGCTATCTGGTTGCAGTGCTAGGCCCGCTGGGCCGTCCCTTCGGTATGACCGGTGAGATGCTGACCGCCTTGCTGTTCACATTGCCGGCCAAGGAGATCGTGGTGTCTTCGCTGGCCATGACTTATGGTCTACAGACGACGCTGGCGGATTCACAGGCGATCCTGGACTACCTGGCGCAGACCTGGACGCCGCTGGTGGCCTTCTCCTTCATCACCTTCTACATGCTGTACCTGCCTTGCCTAGTCACCGTCTGGGCTACATGGAAGGAGACCCGCAGCATCAAGTGGACGCTGACAAGTCTGCTCGTGTCGTTGTTGGCGGCTATGGTCATTACTTTGGTAGTATACCAGGGTGGTCGCTTGCTTGGCCTCTCCTGAGATTGCGGCGGAATGAGGAGAGTGGCCATGTTTACGAACACGTTTGCAGCGGTGTTGCCGGCCAGCTTCCTGGCCTGTGCGGTCACAACGATGCAACTCCGAGGGCGCGTGGGCCCGGCCTTGCATTCGATACTTGCCACAGCCACCGTTTTCCCGTATAACTCAAGGCGATTCGCTCTTGCCCAGATCGACTTACGTGCAAGGAGACATACATGCCAGAGATCCCTGATCTCACAGAATTGATCGCCACCCTGGGTCTGATCGGCCAGGTGCTGTTCTGGGTGGTCGGCGCCTACTTCGTGGCCTTCTGGTTCAGCCTCATCGTTTGGACCTTTCGGGACGTGCGCACACGGTCCCGTGACCTGTTCACCCAGGCGCTGGGCACGCTCCTGGTCGTGCCGCCGCCGCCTCTGGACATCGCCGGTCTGGTCCTCTATCTCGTCCTCCGGCCGCGGGAGACCCTGGCGGAGGCTTACGAGCGCTCCCTCGAGGAAGAGGTACTGCTGCAAGGCATAGAGGACGTGGATGTCTGCCCCGCCTGCAAGCAACTCATCGAAAACGACTACGTGGTCTGCCCTCAGTGCTACACCCAACTGAAGAAGAAGTGCCCCGACTGCGGCCAACTGATGGAGCTATCCTGGACCGTCTGTCCCTACTGCGGCGGCAAGGTCGCCACACAGCGCGTGCCCGCTGGCCTGCCCGAGAACAGGGCACCAGAAGAGCATAGTGAGCCCAAGTGACGTCTCCGTCATCGTCACCGTCAAGAACGAAGCCTCGTCGATCGCCAGGCTGCTAGACTCCCTTTCCCAACAGACAGTTCTCCCCTCGGAGGTGGTGATCGTCGACGGAGGCTCCACCGACGGCACCGTGGAGCGCATCGAGAGCCACCCCCAACGCCTGCCCATCAAGGTCCTTTTCCGTGAGGGGACCAACATCTCCCAGGGAAGAAACGAGGCCGTCAGGGCTGCCTCCGGAGCGATCTTGGCCAGCACCGACGCAGGCGTGCGACTGGTTCCCTCCTGGCTCGAAGAGCTCACCCGCCCCTTGAAAGAAGAGTCATCGATAGATGTGGTGAGCGGATTCTTCCTTCCCGATCCCCAGACCGTGTTCGAGACAGCCATGGGCGCCACCGTCCTGCCCCTGGAAGCCGACGTAGACCCCGACCGCTTCCTGCCCTCCAGCCGCTCCGTAGCCTTTCGCAAAGAGGCCTGGGAAAAGGTGGGTGGCTACCCGGAGTGGCTGGACTTCTGTGAGGACCTGGTCTTCGACTTCGCTTTGCGGGACGCCGGATGCAGATTCTTCTTCGCCCCTCGAGCGGTGGCCTACTTTCGGCCCCGCTCCAGCCTGGGCGCCTTCTGGCGGCAGTACTTCCAGTACGCCAGGGGAGACGGCAAGGCCGATCTGTGGCGCAAGCGCCACGCCGTCCGCTACCTGACCTATCTCGTCGCCACCCCTCTGCTTGCGGTCGCGGGCCTGGCTCACCATCCCCTGTGGTGGTCCCTGCTCGTCGTGGGGGCTGTCCTCTACCTCTGGACGCCCTACAGGCGCCTGCGGCCCGTGCTCGAAGGCCTGTCGCTCGCAGAAAAGGTCAAGGCTCTGCTCTGGGTGCCCATCATCCGTCTCTGGGGCGACGTGGCCAAGATGGTGGGATATCCCGCCGGAGTCTGGTGGAGAATGCGCCATAGATACCTGATCGAGGTTGCGTCCTCCTGAACAGCACGGCGTTGGCGCCTCAGCCGACCCTCGCCGCCCACAAGCTCTGCTTGCCTCTCGCCTTCGCCACATTACCGTTGAGCCCCCAGTTTCGACCATTCGCCGGAAAACCATTGACCCAGGTCAGATCCTCTCCTATAATGGTCATGGAACACAGAGTACAGGCCCATAGCGAGACGGCCGCCCCCACAGGTCCTGGACTGAGTTCTGGACAGCAGCGGCCCGGCCAGAGGAACACAGCGGGGAGGGCCAGAGGATGATCACCCGAGGGGACGCGAAAAGGCTGCTTTTATGGGACGCCGCGGGCGCCCTGGGGGTGGGCCTCATTGTTGGCTTCTTCAGCAGGGACTACCCGTACTCGCTGGCCACGGGCTTCGCCATGGTCTACATGATCGAAGTCTTCTACATCCTGAACGGGTCCCTGCTCAGGCCTAGGATCGGAGGCCTCCCCCGCGTGCGGCGCGTGTTGGTGGAGATCGGTGCTTCATTTGGGAGCCACCTGACGGGTGGAGTCCTCGGCGCGCTGCTGGTGATGTTCCTCTTCGGCCGCTTCACGATCCTGGTGGTCCTCTATCTGGTAGCCTTCTCCCTTTTCTTTCCCGCTATTCATTCAGTGCAGTACGTCCGAATGTTCTATCGGGAGCTGAGGGAGACGGAGCTCCAGGAGGAACGCCTGAAGGCCCTGGCGGCTGAGGCGGAACTCAAGGCCTTGAAGGCACAGATCAACCCCCACTTCCTGTTCAACACCCTCAACACCGTCGCCCATCTGATTCGCACGGACCCTCCGAGAGCGGAGAAGACGGTGGAGAAACTGGCGGAGATCTTCCGCTACGCCCTCATCGCCGTGGAGAAGGACGTGGTCCCTCTGGCCGACGAACTCTCCTTCGTGGAGGAGTACCTGGCACTGGAGCACGAGCGCTTTGGCGAGAGGCTCCTGGTCAAGACCTCCATCGCACCACACAGCCTCCAGATTCTGGTGCCTCCCCTCATCCTGCAACCCCTGGTGGAGAACGCCCTCCGGCACGGCCAGAGTCCCCAAGGCCAAGTGCAACTGAACCTGGAGACCCATCTCAACGAGCAATCGCTCGTCATCTCCATCAGTGATCGGGGTCCCGGTTTGCCGACTCACACCACCCGGCAAGAGGGGACCGGCATCGGCCTGCGAAACGTCCGTGAGAGGCTGGAGAGGAAGTACGGGCAAGGGTTCGGGCTGGAGCTCGCCGAGAACGAGCCCAGCGGAGCCAAGATCACGATCATCATCCCCAAGGAGCAACCATGACGCTGAGGACCCTCATCGTCGATGACGAAGCGCCAGCCAGAGAGCGGCTTCGGAACCTGCTGGCGGAGAATGAGTTCGTGGAGTTGATCGGCGAGGCCAAGGACGGAGCAGAGGCTGTGGACAGAATCGAGCGGCTCTCTCCCGACCTCGTGCTCCTGGACATCCAGATGCCAGTGCTGGACGGATTCGAGGTCATCGAGACCCTGGACGCTCCCCCGGCCATCATCTTCGTCACCGCCTACGACGAGTACGCCATCCGAGCCTTCGAGGTCAACGCACTGGACTACCTCTTGAAGCCCTTCAGTCAAGAGAGACTCGAGAGAGCCATAGCCAGAGCCCACGAGCAACTCGCAGCGGGGCGCGAGTTCGCCAGCAGAATCGGACCGCTGCTGGAGAGCCTCCGTGAAGAGAAGCGGTTCTTGACTCGTGTAGCTGTGCGCAAAGCTGGTCGTTTCCTGGTGGTGGATGTCCGCGACATCGACTGGATGGAAGCCAGAGAAGGCGGCGTGCTCCTTCACGTCGGCGCCGCGGAGCACGCGGTCAGTCGAACGTTGACCGAACTGGAGACTAGACTGGACCCCAGTCTGTTCTTCCGCGCACACCGTTCGATCATCGTCAATCTGGATCGGGTGAAGGAGATCGTTCCCTGGTTCGCAGGGAGTCACAGGCTGCGCTTGACCACCGGCGCGGAGGTTGATCTCAGTCGCTCCCGGGCCAAGGAACTCCGCGAGATACTGGGGCTCTAGAAGCCCTGCTACACAACGAAGGAGGAGAGGAAATGCCAGCCATCGAAGTCCAGCAACTCGTGAAAACGTACGGCGAAGTGAGAGCCGTGGATGGCATCAGCTTCTCAGTGGACGAGGGAGAGGTCTTCGGGTTTTTGGGTCCCAACGGGGCCGGAAAGACGACTACGGTAGAGATCTTGGAGGGGTATCGCCGGCCCGATGAGGGAGAGGTGACAGTGCTGGGCCTGGACCCCTTCCGAGATGGCCACGAGCTCAGGGAGCGTGTGGGTATTCTCCTCCAGTCGACTTCCCTCTACCCGGACCTGAGTGTAGCAGAACTCGTGGGCCTATTCTCCGGCTACTACCGAAGCACCTTAGAACCTGACACCCTCGTGTCGGCAATGGGCCTCGACGAGAAGCGCAGCGCCCGCTATGGAGAGCTGTCAGGTGGACAAAGGCAGAGGCTGGCTCTCATATTGGCCTTCCTCAACGATCCTCAGCTCATGTTCCTGGACGAGCCTACTGCCGGGCTCGATCCTCAGTCCCGGCAGGCGGTCTGGGAGTGGATGATGCAAGCCCGGCGCAACTCGAGGACGGTTTTCCTCACCACCCACCACATCGAGGAGGCGGAGGAACTTTGCGATCGGGTAGCCATCGTGGACCACGGCCAGATCATTGCCCTGGACACCCCCCGGCGCTTGATGGCGGATCTGGACAACGGTCAGAAGATCGCGTTTCTGGTCGACGGGGCTCTGGATCTGGCGAAGCTCTCCTCCATACCAGGGGTGTGGGCAGCCACGAACGGTAGATCGGGTGAATACACGCTGCATGCAGAGGATTCACAACTCGCGCTCAAGAAGCTGCTGGAGATGGCCTCCGAGGAAGGCTTCTATCCCAGAGACCTAAGAGTCGAGGGCGCCACGCTGGAGGATGTGTTCATCAGCTTGACGGGCAGGAGGATAAGAGAATGAAGGTCCTTCGGGCAGAGGTGCTAACCAACGTGAAGCTCTACTCCCGCAACCGGCACGCCCTGGTGCCGACGGCAGGGCTACCCCTGATCTTCATGCTGCTCTTCAGCTACATGTTCCGAGGCCAGAGTGCAGGGGACGTGCCCATGGTGGCCTACGTCTTCGCTAGTATCGTGGGCATGTCGGTGGGAGGAACCGCCTTTCTCAACCTCTCGATCACTCTGGTCGAGGAACGAGACCAGGGCATCCTGAAGCGTCTGCGGGGCACCCCACTGCGAGAGTGGCAGCTCCTGGGAGGAAAGGTCCTCGCCGCCAGCTTGATCATCTGTCTGCAACTGCTCATTCTGTTCGCTGTCGGCGTCGCCCTCTTTGGACTGCGTCTGAAGGGCACCCCACTTCCATCGTTGAGCATTTTGATCCTGGGGACCCTGGCCTTCCTGGCTATGGGCTTCTGCCTGGCCAGCCTGATGAAGAACGCCAGGGCGGCGGAGGCATGGGCACTGGCCTTGTTCCTCCCCATGCTCTTCATCGGCGGAGGGTTTTTCCCCCACGAGTCGCTGCCCAAGGTGGTACAGCAACTGGCCCGAGCTTTGCCTCTGACCCACTTCTACGAAGCTCTCGTCTCGGTCATGGTGGAGGGCCACAGCATCGCCACCACCGTTCATCACTTGTTGCTTGTGGCTCTGTGGGCCATAGGCTGTTCCGCCGTGTCGCTCAAGGCCTTCCGCTGGGAATGAAGGAGATAGGAGCGGCCTGCGTAGACTGGCAAACGTGCAGAAAGGTTGGCGAGGTATTGAAGGCGAGAGGATGGATTCCGTTCGCAGCCGCGGCTGTATTGCTCGTGTCAGGTACGGCTCTGCTCTGGACCGTGGGTAATCCGATCTGGATACCGTTAGTCTACGTGGGCTGGGCCGTACTTCTTGGGGGCATGGCCTTGATGGCACTTCCCCTGATCCTGCTTCCCAGGAAGGGCCAGGCGCCACGTGGCGGCGGAGTTACCCAGACCACTGCGGTCGTGACCACAGGCCTCTACGCTGTGATTCGACACCCGCTGTACCTGGGTTGGATGCTGGCCTACGTGGCCCTGGTTCTGATCGCCCAGCACTGGCTGGTAGCCCTCGTAGCAGTCGCGGGCATTGGTAGTGTGTATGTCATCTGTGTGCACGAGGACCGTCGCCTGCTGGCGAGGTTCGGAGAGGAATACGCACGCTCCTCTTGTAGCGTGCCCAGGGTCAACCTCGTGTCGGGCATCGTACGCCTACTCCGGCGGAGTAAGAGGTCATGATGGAGTGCCCGGCCACTGCTGATACAGGAGGAAACATGGAGCAGAAAGCGACCGCGGACGGTTGGTTTGTCCGCCGGATGATGAAGCTGACACCCTTCGAGAAGTGGATGATGGACAGGCCACAGCGCGTCAGCCAAACACAGGGCGCTGCGATGGAGCTGTTCGAGCGAATCAGCCTCCCGGCCGACGCCCGTTGCCTGGAGATAGGCTGCGGCCAGGGGGTGATGACCCGACTGCTCCTGGAGCGTTTCGGAGCCCCCATAGTGGCCACTGACTTCGATCCCGACCAGGTGACAGCGGCCAAGAAGCGCCTGAGCAACCTCGAGGGAGAGGTAGATTTCCGCGTCGTCGATGCCAGAGACATGCCCTTCGACGATGCCAAGTTCGACGCCGTGTTCTCCTTTGGGGTGCTGCACCACCTGATGGGGGGCTGGCATCGAGCGGTGAGCGAGGCCAGCCGGGTTCTTCAACCGGGCAGCTGGTTCGTCTGCACCGATGTTCTTCCGCCATCGTGGCTGGAGCATCTGTGTGGGCCGCTGCTTCGACGACTCGATCTGCTAGGAGAGAGCCGCCTCCTGGCCTCTCTGGATGACAATGGGCTGCGCCTCGTCCACTTCGCGTCCGCGGGTGCACCTATGGCTGCACTGATGAGACATTGCTCTCTGGCGGCCCAGAAGCAGCGATAGAGGGGAGAAAAACGATGAGCGAGCCAAAGAAGGCATTGTATAGACTGCATCCCTGGCTCCTGTCCTCAGTTGCCAGCGTCCTGACTGTGCTCCAAATCGGGTTGTGTCTGTTCCGCTCCAATCCAGAGGGTGTAGGCGTGGTGAGATACGCCGGATACCTCCTGTGGGCAGCCGGCGTGGCCTTCGCCATGGTGCCCGTGTTCACCCTCAAGCGCAGGGGAGGAGTTCCGGCCGGCCAGAGCTACATGAAGACCACAGGGCTGGTCACCAGTGGTGTGTACTCCCTGGTTCGGCATCCGCAAGGAGGTCTGGCCTGGTTGTTGATGAACCTGGCGGCGATCTTGGTCGGCCAGACCTTGCCCATTACCCTGCTGGGATTGGTGTCCATGCCGCTGGTCTACCTGGACACATTGAAGACAGACCGATACTGCATAGAGAAGTTCGGTGAGCGGTACGAACGGTACATGGAAACCGCACCCCGAGTCAACGTTCTTCTGGGAGCAATGCGACTTCTGCGCAGAAGACGCGAGGCAGGTCACGATCGATCCGTTGGCCATGCATAGGAGCTTCGACCGTGACTCCCGCACAACGGTCGTGCCTCGAGCGGTCTTTCCGCGAGGGCGAGCGACGATTCGAGGAAGAGTTGCCTGATGAGAAGTAGACAACCGTTGGAGCATGGGGTGTTCGAGGACCAGGAGAGCGTCAGAAGCTACGCCCAAGGAATCAACTACTGGATGCCCCGCATCGCCAGGAGCTTTGCTGCCATAATGACGGGGTGGGAGATGAGCAGGAGCAAGGCCCTGGACCTGGGTTCCGGAACCGGAATCTTGGCCTTGGAGCTGGCTAAGCACTTTCCAGAGCTGGAGTTCGTGGGCCTGGACCTGTCGGAGGCAGCGGTGAGCGTGGCACGTGAACAGGCGGCAGAAAGCGCGGTAGCCGCGAGGGTGTCGTTCGAGTGCGGCGATGCCGAGGACATGCCCTTTGACGAGGGATCCTTCGACCTTGTGGTGAGCAGCAACACCCTTCACCTTCTGAAGAACCCCATCACGATGTTCGACGAGGTTCAGCGAGTCCTCTCTCCCACAGGCAGGTTCATCATCAGCGATTTCAGGAGATCCTGGTGGGGAGTCGTCACCCAGCACATCAGGGCTGCGTACACGCCACAGGAGCTCGAAGACCTCCTCGGCCAGTCAACGCTCGAGAACTGGGAAATACGGAGTGGGCTGCTCTGGTTGACTGCGCTGTCGAAGACTTAGAGCAGCCCCATAGTCAAGGAAAACAGCCCCCGCTCTCGCGGGGGCTGTGGTCGTCGTAGAGCAAAAGTCGAGCGGCCCACTCATCGGCGCCAGCGTCGGCCATGTGGCCGAATGCTTATTTCGGGCTGCAGCAGTACGCCTGACCAACCACGGGAGAGTCGAGCGGGTCCAGCGCCGCGCGGTCAAGATCTAGGCTAGTCAAGAAGCTTCCGTTGGGACACCAGGTCACCGGCTGGTGGCTATTGATCCCCGCCTGTTCCACCTTCACCCAGGAACATGAACCCCAACCGGTGTACTTGGGATCGCCCAGCGGACAACAGAAACCCTGCCCAACCCCGGGGGAGTCGAGTGGGTCCACGCCCCCCAAACGATCCAAATCCAGACCCGTCAGATACTGCCCATCGGGACACAACGGCACGGCTTTGTGACTGTCATCGCCTGAGCTACCAACCTTCACCCACGAACACTGACCCCAAGGGCTGAACTGGCCCACAGACAGCGGGCAGCACTGCGCCTGTCCAATCACCGGCGAGTCCATGGCGTCTATCGCCTTACGATCGAGGTCCAGGCCGGTGAGGAAACTCCCGTTTGAACACCAGGTCTTCGGCTGGTGACTGTTGATCCCTGCCTGTTCAACGCCCACCCATGAGCATTGACCCCAGCGCGGCACGAACGTTGTCGCCGTGGCCTGTGCCGGTGGCGGCTGCGTCGCCGTGGGATGCGCCGGTGGTGGACTCGTCGCCGTGGCCCCAGGGGGCGGCGATGTAGGCTCGGGCCCGGATCCAGCCTCCACGTGTAGCGTCACGAAGGCCTCGTGAGGCCCTCCCGGCGCTTCGACCCACAGTTCGTAGGTCGTGGTCGCCTGCGGGCACTCCTCGCGCTCGCCCAAGGGAGGCACGTCCTGGCCATCGATGAATACCGGCCACTCGGGAGGAATTACCTCCCAATGCAGAATGGCACACCCACCCTGCGGGATGGCGTCGGGGTCAACCACAAGCATGATGTGCTCTGGCCCGCCTTCAGGGGGCGGCTCTTCCGGAGGCACCTCTTCCGGAGGAGGTTCCTCGGGCGGCACTTCCTCTGGGGGCGGCTCCTGCCATTCCCCCTCGACCTCGATCATCACTGACTCTCTGATGGACCCGCCCGGCGCTGCCACCACCAGTTCGAAGCTGGTCGGCTCCCCCAGGCAGACCTCCTCCTCTCCTGACTGCGGGACCTCCCGTCCATCCAGAAACACGGGGTACTCCTCAGCGCCCATCACTTCCCAGTGGAGCATGGCGCATCCCCCAGGTGGCACCACTTCCTCGCTCGCCCAGAAGGCGATCTCCGGTTCCACGCCTGTAGTGGGCAGCAGATCCGACAAGCTACAGCCAAGAGCAGCGCCAAACATCAAGAGCGCCACCACGAGCGTAAGTGCTAAGCGTCGCAGAGTCCTCTGTTCCTTCATGGGATCCTCCCTTCTGCATACCGCCCTCCATGGCGGCCGGGCAGAAACGCCCTCGAAGACTTACGCACACTATACCAGTCATTCTCTTTTCTGTCAACCGGACCGCAAAAAGCACGCAGTGCCGGGGTGTGTGCAATGCGAGGCCTCTTGCCTCTCGGCCCACGACTTACCCTCCGAGATTGTGTGAGTCCGGTCAGTGTGGGTATAATGGACACTGGCGCACGCATGGCCAGACACAAGACGATCCCCGCGCTCGGCGCAACCAGTCCGTGAGAAGCTGTGAAGGGCCGGATTCTCCTCATCAACCCTTGGATCTACGATTTCGCCGCCTATTGCGAATGGAGTGAGCCCCTGGGCTTGCTTTCCGTGGCTGCGTTGCTGGAGGAGAACGGCTACCAGGTCGCCCTCGTAGATTGCCTGGACAGACACCATCCGCGGCTGCCCTCCAGACCCCGAAATGATGCCTACGGCTGCGGCAAGTATCTCAAGACCATCGTGGAGAAACCACCGATACTGGGCGCGGTCCCTCGCCGCTATGGACGCTACGGGCTCCCCCTGGAGGTCTTCGAAGAGGAGGTACAGTCGCAGCCTTGCCCGGACGTAGTCCTGGTTACTTCCGGCATGACCTACTGGTACCCCGGTCCCTTCGAGGCCATCAAGAGGGTCAGAGCACGCTTCCCTGGTGTGCCCATCGTGCTGGGGGGAATCTACGCCACGCTGTGCCGCGACCACGCCGTCAGGAACTCCGGAGCCGACTACGTTCTCGGCGGCGAAGGGGAGCTCCAGACGCTCCGACTCGCGGACGAGCTGACCGGCCATGAGTCCGATTATGCCCGTTACGAGGGCAGCCTCGACGCCTTGCCACCCCCGCTGCACGGACTGCGGCGCAACCAGGGATACGCCGCCATCCAAACATCGCGCGGCTGCCCGTTCCACTGTACCTACTGTGCGTCCTCCCTGCTTCATCCTGAAGGCTTCAGGCGAAGAGAGCCGCGCCGAGTGGTCGATGAGATAGAGTACTGTCGAAGGCAGCTCGGAATCCGCGATTTCGCTTTCTACGACGACGCCCTGCTCGTGGACAGCGAGATGCACATTCACCCGCTCCTCGATCGAATCCTGGAGCGAGGCCTCGACTGCCGCTTCCACACGCCGAATGGACTTCACGCCGCGTACGTCGACGCGGACTTGGCCTGCAAGATGTACAAGGCTGGCTTCAAAACCATCAGGCTCGGCTTGGAGACCTCCGACCCCGAGGAACAGCGACGCAGTGGGGGCAAGGTCTCCAATGAGAGCTTCCGAGAGGCCGTCCGAAACTTCAGCGCCGCCGGTTTCGAGTCGTCTTACATCACCGCCTACGTCCTCATGGGTTTGCCCGGACAGTCGCTTCGACAGGTGAGAGACAGCGTGACCTTCGCCCACAGGTGCGGAGCACCTGTACAGATCACGCTATACTCTCTCATCCCCGGCACCGTAGAGTGGACCAGGGCGGTGCGCACATGGGGCATCGATCCCCACGCTGATCCATTGTTGCACAACGACTCCATCTATCCCTTCCCCTGGTGCCAGGCCGGTCTGGAGGACTTCCAGGAGATCAAAGCCCAGGCCCTCGCCGGCAACCGCGCACTGGCCCCCGCCTGAGCGTTTGCGTCAAACGGCATGGTTTTCATACTGGTAGATTCTATGTTAGAATACCCTTGGATCCAGGCTCCAGGTGTTGCAGCGAGCCCTGGGTCGGGAGGTTGAGTTGTGACCAAGACGGGCAGAAACGATCCCTGCCCCTGCGGCAGCGGGAAGAAATACAAACACTGCTGCCTCAAGAAGGAAGCAGAGGGCAAGTCCGAAGCCATCGGGAGGGACAGGTCCTGGGACACGATGATGGACAAGCTCCTGGACTTCTCGAGAGAGGCCCGCTTCCAGCAGGAAATCCAGTCGGCTTTTGACCTCTTCTGGAACAGGAGCTACACCATCGAAGAGATCAACTCCCTGGAGCCCATGCAGGTCATGAGCTTCTTGGACTGGTACGCCCACGATTATCGCACGGCTGCGGATGGCAGGAGGATTGTAGAGATCTTCCTGGACGATGGAGCTTCCGCGCTGTCCGGCCAAGAGAGAGAACTCCTGGAAGCCCAGGCGCGCACACTGATGAGCGCCTTCGAGGTCAGGGCGGTGGAAGAGGGCGAGATCGTCGAGCTTGTCGACGCGTTCCGACACACGAAAGTCCAGGTGCAGCACACGCCGTCGCTGCGAGGGATAGGCGCGGGTCAACTATTGTTGGCTCGTCTGGCCACTACGGGTGACCTGCACCGCTTCTCGTGGATCAGCGCTGTCGTGCCCCCTGAAGTCGAGGAGGACTTCAAGGCCTACATACAGGAGATGTTCTCTGGGTACCAGGAGGAGCACTTCCAGGCCTCGTGGGCAGAGTTCCTGCGAGACCGAAGCTACCTCTTCAACCACTTCTTGCTCAAGGTGAGAGGACAGCTTCCCGCGCCCAGAGTCCTTCTGCCCTTCCAGGAGGCACAGGAGGCTAAGCCTCGCCCTGCTGTCCTCACCCCTGGCGTTGTCGAGCCTGAGAAGCGTCCCTCGGTCCTGGTCCCCGGTCAGAGGAACAGAAAGCCGCCCCCGAAGGTGCTGGTGCCTGGCCGGGACACGTGAGGTTTTTTCCGAGTTGGCAAGAGGTCCTGGCGTGTGATGGAAGACGTGACCAGACTGTACCTCGTAGCCTGTGCACAGACTGCTTTGGACAGCGAAGGTGTCTTCCAGGGACCCACTGACCACCAGTTGTCTCGGAAGGGTACCAGACACGCCAAGCTTCTCAGCAAGCATCTGAAGGATCACGAGATCGACTCCTTCTACTCCAGTCCCTATGGTGGGGCGTTCGCCACTGCTTCCGCCATCGCTGCCAGTCATAGGCGAGGCGTGATCAAGTTGAGGGAGCTGAGGGAGATGGACTTCGGGCAATGGACCGGCAGGCCGCCGAACCAACTCAAGGAGTCCGATCCGGATAGGCTGATCACGTGGCAGTTCACACCTCACGAATACCGTATGCCAGGCGGGGAGACACTGGCTGAGGTGCAATCAAGGGTTGTCAGCGCTCTGGAGGACGTCGTTTCCGTGGAAGAAGGCAATGGGGTGTGCGTGGTAACCCACGCCATCCCTCTCAAGACCGCCATGTGCCACTTTTTGAACGAAGGTCTATCCATCATCTGGTTCACGCCTCGCCAGGAGAGCACCGCTCTGAACATCATCGCCTTCCAGGACGATCAGGCCACCGTGACACTGGTCGATAGTCTGGCGCACCTCGGGGAGGACAGACCGACATAGCCTGTGACCTGCCCTACACCACGTGACTGACCCTCCCTGCAGGACTCTTGACGCCTCCGCATGTCCCAACCTCGCAGGCCGAGGAGTGCTCGCAAGAACGCAGAGAGACATGAGCGATAATCCAGCCGGGTTCACATCGGAGGAAGAGCGCACACTGTCCGAGAAGCTGCACGCCCTCAGGGGCCTCCTCTCTGACATGGGCAGCGTGGTCGTGGCCTATTCTGGAGGAACCGACAGCACCCTGCTGCTGAAGGTGGCTCACGAGGAGTTAGGCCAGAATGCCGTGGCCGTGACCGCTGTATCCCCCAGCTTGACCAGGGAGGAGACAGACAGCGCAGCTCGCCTGGCCACAGAGCTAGGAGCCGAACACCTCTTGATCGAAAGTGACGAACTGGACAGCCCGGACTACGTTGCCAACTCGCCGGATAGATGCTATTACTGCAAGCATCTCCGCTTCGACACACTCGTCCAACTGGCTCAGGAGAGAGGCTTCGTCCACGTCGTGGACGGAACGAACGTTGACGACCAGGGAGATCACAGACCGGGAATGAGGGCCGCACGCGAGATGGGCGTACGCAGTCCCCTCCAGGAGGCGGGCTTCACCAAGGCCGATGTCCGCGCAGCCAGCCGCAGGATGGGCCTGCCCAACTGGAACGAGCCCTCGAACGCTTGTCTGGCGAGTCGCATACCGTACGGCACGCCCATCACGCGCGAACGCTTGCAGCAGATCGAAGAGGCAGAGCGTCTGTTGCACGAGCTAGGCTTCGCTCAACTGCGGGTCCGGATGCACGGCGACATCGCCCGGATAGAAGTTCAAGCCGAGGGCCTGCCCGCTGTGCTGGAGAAGCGCCTCCTGATCTTGGACCAGCTCCGCAAGCTGGGCTTCTCGTACGTGACACTGGACCTGGAGGGGTATCGTAGCGGCAGCATGAACGAGACGCTGGTGGACAGCAATGATGAATGACCGTTTGAGACAACTACTGGAAGAAGTGCGCGCAGGCAGGATGGACACTGACGAAGCCTTGTCCCGCTTGCAGGACCTGCCCTATCAGGATCTGGGCTACGCGATGCTCGATCATCACCGGGGGCTGAGGAAGGGTTTTCCCGAGGTCGTCTTCTGCCCAGGCAAGACTTCCGCACAAGTCGTAGAGCTGCTCTCAGAGCTATCCCGGCGTAACGACCGGGTCATGGCCACCCGAGCCGACGAGGCGACCTTCGAGGCGGTCAGGGAGGCGATACCAGAGACTACCTACTACTCGCAAGCGCGCATCATCCTCGTGCACAGGGGCCAGCAGGAGCCGGAGCCCGCAACTGGCGCCGAGCACTACGTGCTGGTAGTCAGCGCTGGCACGTCAGACATGGCCGTTGCCGAGGAGGCAGCCGTCACCCTGGAGGTTCTGGGAAGCTCCGTCGAGAGGTTGTACGACGTGGGAGTGGCCGGCCTCCATCGCCTTCTGGACAGACGTGAGAGGCTGTTTCGCGCAAAGGTCATCATCGCCGTTGCAGGTATGGAGGGAGCACTCGCCAGCGTGGTGGGTGGCCTCGTCTCCTGCCCTGTGATCGCCGTGCCCACCAGTGTGGGCTACGGGGCCAGCTTCAACGGCCTGGCTCCCCTCCTGACCATGCTCAACTCCTGCGCGCCAGGCGTAGCGGTAGTCAACGTGGACAACGGCTTCGGCGCTGCATACTTCGCTCACAGTGTTATGAGACTCATGGGATAGAGATGAAGATAGCATATTTCGACTGCTTTTCGGGTGTCAGTGGAGACATGATCCTCGGAGCACTCATCGACGCCGGTCTGGACGTGGAAACACTGCGCCAGAACCTGGCCGGACTGCACCTGTCCGAGTACGAACTGAAGGCAAGCCGCACACGGAAGGGAGCGATCGAAGCCACCGATGTGCAAGTGGTGGTCCACAGCGAGGTCGCTGAGCGCAAGCTCATCGACATCGAGGGGGTGATCGCCGGCAGCGAGTTGCCTGAGGACATCAAACAAGCCAGTGCAGCCATCTTTCGGCGTCTGATCGGAATCGAGGCCACAATCCATGGCGCCCACCCAGAAGACGTGCACCTGCACGAAGTGGGTGGCACGGATGCCATAGTGGATGTCGTGGGCTCGCTTCTGGGCTTGAGACTCCTGGGCGTGGAGAAGGTCTACGCCTCGAGACTCCCCTTGGGACACGGTTTCGTCCGATGCGCCCACGGACTGCTGCCGGTACCAGCGCCAGCTACAGTGGAGCTGCTCAGAGGGGTCCCTGTGATCCAGCTCGACGTCGAAGGAGAACTCGTCACGCCTACCGGCGCAGCGATCCTCACGGGTGTGGTGGAGGGGTTCGGGCCGTTCCCCGCGATGACAGTAGACACCGTAGGATACGGAGCGGGCAAGAGCGAATTCGAGTTTCCGAATCTACTGAGAATCCTCATCGGGTCCACCACGCAAAAGGCCGCCAGAGCAACCGAGCAGGTGGTGCTCCTGGAAACGAATCTGGACGACATGAACCCTGAACTGTTCGATCATATCATGCAGACCCTGTTCGAGGCAGGGGCCCTGGATGTCTTTCTCCAAACCTTCCAGGGCAAGAAGAACCGCCCCGGAGTCATCCTCTCCGTGCTGTGTCACCCGCACCAGGCACAGGACTTCTCAACGATCATCTTCGCAGAGACGACAACCCTGGGTATCCGCTACGAGACCATGGACCGTCTGTGCCTGGACCGCGAGACAGCTTGGATCGATACACCACATGGCCAAGTGCGGATCAAGGTGGCTAGGCTGGGCGAAGAGATCGTGAATCTGTCCCCCGAATACGAGGACTGCCGCCGCCTGGCCCTCGAGTCAGGAAAGCCGCTCAAAGAAGTATACGCTGCCGCGGAGGCCGCGGCCAGGCAGTGGCGGAACCAGCATGAGTAGTGTCGCGTCCTATGGCAGTACGGCCAACCCACGCCTGACCAGGGAACGCTCATGCGTGTCCTGAAGTGCGCGCTGCTCCTACTGATCAGTGTAGCCTTGGCTTGCCTCCTGGGTTTCGGCGTCCTCTGCTTTCAGATCGACTGCTATGGGCGACGAGACCTGGCCCAGCCGGCGGACGCCATTGTAGTCCTGGGAGCGAAGGTCCTTCCTGACGGCCAGCCCGGCCCCGACCTGCGGGCGCGCACCCAACACGCCGTTGACCTGTATCAGGCTGGTCTCGCCCCCCGGCTCATCTGCACAGGAGGAGTCCAGGACGATCCAGCATCGGCCGCCGCTGTCTGTCGATCCCTGGCCCTGTCGCTGGACACTCCCCAGCAAGCCATCTTCCTGGCAGATGGCTCTGCCAACACCGAAGAGGACGCCCGGCGCGTGGCCCTGGTCATGAACCAGCACGGATGGCAAAGTGCCATCCTGGTGAGCCACCCCTTGCATCTCTACCGCGCCAAGCTCTTTTTCGAGAAGGAGGGCCTGACCGTATACACAAGCCCCACAACCACCGACCTCGACCGGATAGACCTGCCCTTGCGCGGCTACTACACGATCAGGGAGGCAGTGGGTATCCTGTGGCCCTACGTCGAGGATGCCGGCTTGCCCAAGGAATGGACCGACGCCCTTCAAGAATACGTCTATGCAGGCCCCTGAGCCCGTGCGCTGGCAACCCAGCCTGAGCGACCCTGGCGCCGCCCGCTTGTAGGCGCAAGATGCGCAGGAGCTTCGCTATCCACCGCGGCATCCTTTGCCGCCACGTATCAACGGTGATACAATCGCCTCAAGGAATGACTCGAGCCACGACCTGTAACTGAGGCAGCACCGTGCTGGAAATGCCCCCTGCCATACACGAGATTATCGCCTACACAGACCTGCTGGAGGTACGTGGAGAGGTCAGAGCCTGGCCTCCCCGTCGCATTCTCGACGTCCTCAACGGCGAGCAAACACCCTACCTGACGGTGGAGCAGGCGTCAATCATCCCCCTGTCTCAGTGGGGGAAGGGCCAGCCCGCAACTGTCGAGAGCATTGTGCTGAACAAGAGCGAGATCATTCTCGTCTGGCTCGTTCGAGAGACCACGGTGCAGCACCCGAGTCAGCAACCGTGCACAAGGTGCCGCGCCGAGTGCTGGTCTACACAGGCCCTTTCATCGCCCAGGGAAGCATACACGCGCTCCGCGAAGGCACACTGACCCAGGCGCTTGACGCCATGAGGGAGGTTTTCATCGCTGTCACCGGCCCCTCGGTACTCTGCCTCTCGGCCGAGGGCCTGGCTCTCAAGGGAGGCATAGTCCTGGCCTTGAACAAGGAGCGCATGATGGCCATGCAGGTGGGCGAATGAGGCGCAGCCAGAGGGCCGAGCCCCGCGCAACGGGTGCCGGCAGCCGGTCAGCCGTGCCTCGTACGCACGGCGAGACGCTCGCATTTTGGTGGCCTGGCCGGAGATGTCTGATTTTCCCTTCTAGACAGCTCACGCGCGCCCTGGTCGCGGTGATCGTGGCCAGTCTACAGATCTTCACCGCCTGTGCACCAGCGGTGCCAGCCGCTCCACCGACAACCACAGCCGGGGATTTCCTGCCCACCGCCACAGCAACCGCACAACCTACGCCGACGGTTACGCCGTCGTACGAGGATCCTTACGAGCCGAACGATTCCATGCTCGACGCCTCGGGCCCCCTCGTCCCCGGGCAAGAATACAGGGGCTACATCAGCGAGAAGAACGACGCCGATTTCTTCTATCTGGAGATCGACTCCCCTCGCATCGTCAAACTCAGCCTCACCGATATGCCGCCAGATGCGGATTATGATCTCTACCTGGTCACCGGGGAAGAGGACATCCTCAGCGATTCTGCAAACTCGGGACAGGCAGAGGAGCACATCGAGTTCACTACGAGCAGCGTCGGGGTCTTCTATGTGCTGGTTCTTCCCTTCCATAACTTCAGTGGCACCGAACCCTACACCTTGAAGCTGGAGTTGTCGCCGGCGCCGACTCCGAACGGCGAAGACAGCTACGAACCCAATGACACCTTCGCACAGGCTGCCGGACCATTGGTCCCGGGCCAGCCGGTATTGTCCTACATCTGGGACGAGGGCGACCTGGACGTGTACGTCTTCGAGGTTAGTCAGAGCACCACTATGGCCATCATGCTCACAGACATCCCCCCGGTGGGGCACTACGGAATCCTGCTGTACAACGAGGCAGGGGACGAGATAGCCTCAGCCACGCGCGCCTTGTCTTACGCGACCATACAGGAATCGTTGGCACAGGGGACGTACTACGTCGCCGTGCAGTCCTTCTCCGGCTTCAGCAAACAAGAACCATACACCTTGGAGATCAACTCAGTCACTCCTTAGCGCCAGGGACCGCCATGATCACTCGTTTCTCGATCACCAAAGGATCGTCGTAAGATGTCCAGGATCTGCTCTGAATGCGGAACCTCCAATCCAGACGCCAACACAGTCTGTCGCAGTTGCGGCAAGGCCCTGGCCTCGCAGCATGGGTCCGCCACTCGACAGGTCCAGGGTGACGGGAGCAGAGGTTCCGGGCCGTGGTTGGCGGCAGTGATCATCGCCCTTCTGGTCATGTGCTGCCTTTGCCTGGTCGGCGTCGCGCTGCTTGATGAGTTGATACCATCCCACCCTTTCCAGACTCTGGTGGTAGGGACGCCCACCCTCACCTCCACGCAGCCTCCAACTCCCACCACGATCCCAACGAACACGCCTACTCCCCTCGTGTTCACGCCCGAGCCGGGTGCGGATTCCTTCGAGCCAGACGATAACCTGGCCCAGGCAATCCCGATAGAAACCGACGGCACTCTCCAGGCCCACACCCTCAGTCCAGCCGACGACCGGGACCACGTGTCCTTCGAGGTCGAAGCAGGCACGAGATACGTTGTGGAGACGAGAGGCCTGGGTGCCGACTGCGACACCGTACTCACGCTGCATGACGAGGATGGAACCGAGCTAGCCTGGGACGACGACGGAGGTGAGGAATCGCTCGCCTCTCTCGTAAGTTGGACAGCACGCGAGGACGGGACGCTCTTTGCGGAGGTCAGGCAGTTCGACGAGCTCGCCGAGGGAGACGACACCGGCTATCAGATCTGGGTCACGGAATCCGAGCCTGTCGTCGGTGTCACGGATGAATATGAGCCTGATGACACGATGGAACAGGCCAGCGCGATACTCCTGGGCATTCCCCAGACCCACAACATACACGAAGCGGGCGATAGGGATTGGGTGTTCTTCGAGGCCATCGAAGGGCAAACATACGTCATCGAAACCTCCAACCTGAGGGGGGGGATGGATACCATCATCTTCCTCCACGACGAGGAAGGCCAGAAACTGGCGGAGAACGACGACAACGCCGGAGACCAGACTTCGCGCATAACGTGGAGAGCCGAATCGTCGGCCACTCTGTACGTCGTAAGCCAGGACTACTACGGGAACGAGGCCACGCCAGAGATGCGCTACACCATCTCTGTTTCCGAGGGTGTGCCCTATGATGCGGACGTGTACGAGCCCGACGACACCCAGGATCAGGCAAGTACAATCGGGATCGCTTCCGATCAGACTCACAATCTGCACGTTACGGGAGATCGCGACTGGATTTGCTTCCAGGCTGTCTCAGGTAGAGACTACGTGGTGGAGACACTCAACCTGGGGGATTGGATCGACACCTATCTCACCCTCCACGGCCCGGATGGCGATGAGTTAGCCGCCGACGATGACGGGGGCGCTGAGCCACTGTCCTCCCTCATCAGGTGGAGCGCCACGATCGATGGGACTCTCTGCGTAATGGTCACGGATCTGGGAGGCGGAGAGGCGGGGCCAGGTACCGATTACTCGCTCCGACTGCGAGAAGAAGGAGCCGTGGCTCTCATACCTGACGGATACGAACCGGACGACACGATGTCCACGGCGCGAAGGATAGAGCTGGGAGAGCCCCAATCTCACAACATCCACACAGCAGGAGATCACGACTGGCTCTCCTTTCAGACTGAGGAGGGCGTAACGTATGTGGTAGAGACTCACGCCCTGGAGGATGAGGTAGACACCGTCCTCGTCCTGTTCGACGCGGATGTACAGGAATTGGCCCAGGATGACGATGGCGCCGATGAGCCACGGGCTTCACGCATCACCTGGACCGCAGAAGAAGCTGCTACGGTCTACATCATGGTGCGGGACTACAAGGACGACAGAGCCACCCCCGGCATGGGATACTACGTCTCTGTGCGCGAAAGCGACGACGCCACTGCTCGCTCTGAGGCCAGCATCTACGTCGTAGACGGTGTCTATCACATGCTGAGCGCCGAAGTCAACCGCTTCGGGATCGGCGTGAGCGAGCGACTCTCTCTGGAGAGCTTCAGCCTGGAGGTCGATGCCACGCAGGTCAGCGGTAGTGATGACAATGAATACGGCCTGGTGTGTAGCTACGAGGACGAAGAGAGCTACTACGAACTTGCCATCTCCGGCGACGGCTATGTCGGGTTCTTTGTCAAAGAGCAGGGCCGTTGGGATACCATCGTGTCTTTCACACGTCACGAGGCCATCAACCAAGGGGACTCGGTCAATCGCCTGCGGCTGGAAGTGGAAGACGGCGCCTTCTCGTTCTACATCAACGGGCAAATCGCGCTGCAAGAATACGACCGTCGCCTGGGCGAGGGTTTGATAGGATTCGGCTGTGGCTCCTTCGCTGAACCGTACCTGCACTGCTCCTTCGACAACCTGAGAGTATGGGATTCCGAGGGTGAACTGGTGTGGGAAGATGATTTCGCAGACAACTCCGGAGAGTGGTCCCAGAGCGCGACGCCGTAGGGGCTCCCCGGGCCATGAATAGAATGGAGGAAAGCGCGTGAAAAGCATAGAGAGTATGTGCCGCAGGGCTGGAGGTTGGCACACCAGGTTCACTTTTGTCCTTTCTCTCTCGATCGGTGTCTTGCTGATCCTTGGTGGTCTGATCGGTTGTTCGTCCCCGGTGCCGACTCCCACGAACACGCCGGTGCCGCCGGCCGAGACTGCAACTCTCCAACCTGACACGACTCCCGAGGCGACCAAGGAGCCCCTGGTTCCCCTGGACGACGACCCCGTGCTGGGCTCCCCGGATGCCCCGGTGACCATGATCGAATACTCGGAGTATCTGTGCTCGTTCTGCCGTGCCTTCGCGCTGGAGACCTTTCCGCTTATCAAAGAGCAGTACATCGACACCGGGCAGGTCAAGCTCATCTTCAGAGACTTCCCAGTGCACGGCGAGGGATCTGTCGCCATGGCCATGGTGGCTGAGTGCGCCGCTGACCAGGACAAGTTCTGGGAGATGAACAAGACACTGTACGACCGCGTCGAGGAATGGGCAGCGAGCGAGGAGCTACTACAAACCCTGATAGGCTATGCCGACGAACTGAGCATGGACACAGATGTCTTCTCGTCATGCTTGCAGGAAGGCACAACCATAGACAGGATTAGAGAGGACTATGAGATAGCTGTGCAGGAGGGAGTGAACGCCACCCCTACGTTCTTCGTCAACGGCACCTTAGTCAGAGGAGCTGTCCCCTTCGAGGATTTCCAGACGGTTATCGAGGACGAACTGGCGAAATCAGGCTAGAGAGGGTCTGCGCAAGATCTCCTCTCGCTTCCTGGTGAGATGTGATAGCAGATTCTCGCTGAAACCCTGGTCCCGCGCGAAAACGTGAAGGTAGTCGTACAGCACCAGCGCCAGACCACGCGATCCATCTGCAACGAGCTGCTCTGCCTGCGCGTCGACGCGCTCTAGCATCCTCGCTAGCTCGGTCTCTCCCTCCCGTGAGGCATAATCCAACGCTTCAGCGTAGCGGGCTAGCCCCGTCTGGTAGCGATCCGGCACCGATAGGGCCAGGCGTCCCCTGAGCCAGCTCAACTTGGACAGCGGCTCCCACCGCGCCAGTTCCAGAGCCAAGACCTGGGCCTCGTCAGCTCGCCGCAGGAAGTCCTCCGCCTGTCGTTCGCTGAAGTGGAAGAAAACCAGGTTCATCAGGGCCACAAGCTCGTTCAGCTCCTCCCCAAGCTGACGGGCAATCTGGAGACTGGCCTCGTAGCAGTCCCTGGCCTCTCGAAGCCTGCCCTGACGATAGTATGTGGCACCCAGATTGTTGAGGACGATTCCCTGCCCGCGGTCGTCGCGATGGGACTTGCGCAAGGCCAGGCTGCGAAGATAGCTGCTGATCGCCTCCTCCCAGAGGCCTTGAGCGCTGTAGGCGTTTCCCAGCTCGTTCAACTGTCGCTCGTCGAGGTCCTCGAAACCCTTGCCCTTGTCCATCCCCCCTCGCTCCACGGCATCTATGAGGCAAACAGCTTGGCTATCTCATCCCGCGGAAAGATTGGGAGGTCTCTCACCGCCCCACCACCCCTCATCTTGATACCTTCGCTAGATGGCCTGACCTGGCCGATCACGGCCGCAGGGATCATTTCCGAGATCAACGTGTCCACAAGTCGCCCTGCCTGCTCCGCAGGTAGGGTTAGGAGCAAGGCCCCCGAGGCGATAGTACCCAGCGGGTCCAGGCCGAACTCCCCGCAGAGCAGGGACGACTCCGGCAGTATCTCGATCTGCTCTCCTTCGATCATCATGCCCACACCAGCGGCGATCGCCACTTCGCGGAGCCCCATGGCCAAGCCTCCCTCGGTAGGGTCGTGCATGGCGTGGACCTCGCTGTTCATGCTGGCCAGTCTGGCCTCCCGAAACACACTGATCCCCGGGTCATGGAGATAGCCCTGCGCGCGAGCAATCAGATCGTCCCCGTAGCCCCGCTTCCGCAGTGAGGCCTCCCTCTCGCGGGCGATGATCGCCGTCCCCTCGATGGCGATACCCTTGGTCAGCACGATGGCATCCCCCACTCGGGCACCGCCTGTCGTGATGAGGCGTTCTTTCTCTACCTCACCGAGCATGTGCCCGACGACCACCGGCCGATCGAGACCGTAGGTGATCTCCGTGTGTCCACCAACCAGAGAAACGCCCAACTCCTTGCACGAGTCGTGCATCTGCCGGAGTATCTGTTCGACCAGACGCTGGTCGCTGCTTTCCTCGGGCAGCAGTATCGTCGCCAAGAACCAGAGCGGCCTGGCTCCGGTGGTGACCAGATCGTTGGCGTTCACGTGCACGGCGTACCAGCCGATCTGATCCGTAGCGAAGGTGATGGGATCCGTCTTGGCCACCAGGTACCGCTCCCCCATGTCGAGTACGGCTGCGTCCTCCCCGATCTTCGCCCCCAACACCACCCGCTCGTCTTCCAGGCGGTACTTGTCGAGCAAGCGACCCAACACGTCCGACGGCAGCTTTCCTACCGGAAATCGTCTCCCCACCGAGTGCCCCCTCGCCCTGTTTTTTTTCGAACCGGCCACTACTGCTCCCCAACACCGATTATGTGGCAACCCCCTCGGTATCGCATGGGTGCAGCCACACCGTAGATCGGAAAGGTCTATCTCCGCACGTAGCCGTGCTCCCGGAACCAGACGACAGCTTTGCGCTCCGCCTCCCTGGCGGGGGGCTGCCGCAAAACCAACTCTCGCACCGCCTTGCTGGAGTCGAAGAACATCCGCTTGCGGGTCAGTCTGACGGTTGCCGGAGTCATCTGGGGCTGGCGTCCAGGGAGAAAGTGGTGTGCCGCAGCATACGCATAGGAGAGAATCAATACTGGATAGTAGGGCAATCGCAACCTGGGGGCAGGCAGTGCGCGCACCACACCATGTCCCACGAATCCTGTTGCTCCCGTCGCCAACGCCTTCACGGTCTCAGCCTCCGGTGCCCTCCAGACCATTCTAGCCCAGCTCTGCCAACCCAACCACCCCCGTTCCCCTGGCGCCAGTATGCCCCAGATAAACGCTCCTCTTACCGGGACTGGCAGTTACTGGCAGTCCCTGACAGGTGGTTCCACTTTGCTAGACAGCCAGGATAGGTTCTGGGAGGGCACCCGGTAGTTTTCGGCAGTTCCAGTATGCTACAAGGACTGTGGGTTCGGCCATTGTCTCCTTTCCAATTCTCCGAGGCGCGGTCCACGCGGGAGTGCGCCACTTGCCAGCAAACAGCAGAGGGGGTGTGTGAGCGTGAAAACCATCCTGTTTGTGCTGCCGGCTCTCCAGGAAGTCCTTTCCCAGGAGTTCCGCCAGATCAAGTACTCGCTGTTCCCGCCTTTGAGCCTCCTGACCCTCGCGGGGCTGGTCCCAGAGGACAGGTACAACCTCGTGGTAAGAGACGAGCACGTCGAGGATGTTTTCGCCGAAGAAGACGTGGACCTGGTGGTCATGACAGTCTATGTGCCCTCCGCAAGGAGAGCGTACGAGATCAGCGACTGCTATCGGGCGCGGGGTGCGAAGGTGTTCCTGGGCGGGATACATCCAACCACGCTGTCAGAGGAGGCCGCCCAACACGCGGACAGTATCTGCCTCGGCCCCGGGGAATCTGTGTTTCCACAGATGCTCGAGGACTTCGAGCGTGGTCGTCTGAAGCAGTACTACCATGGACACAGAGAGAGGGACATCTCGAAGGTTCCCCTTGCACGCCGGGACTTGATAAACTCGAGCAAGTATCTGGTTCCCAACACCGTGGTGGCTTCGAGGGGCTGTCCGTATAGCTGTGACTTCTGCTACAAGGAGAGCTTCTGGGGCAGCAACTACTATGAGTTTCGTCCCTTGGGCGAGGTCAGAAGGGAGCTGGACACCTTCCAGCACAAGTTCGTGTTCTTCCTGGATGACAATCTGATGGGGAACCGCCGAGAAGCGAGAAGGCTCTTCGCCTTGCTGAAGGAATACAACTTCATCTGGCAGGCGGCCGCCTCCATCGACACCGCCTACACCCCAGGGTTCC
>Ga0307437_1000373_pt1 | contig 36484 bp, 46 predicted proteins | sample SalMarWE160390MG_FD_202146 | JGI IMG/M metagenome (GOLD analysis project Ga0307437, IMG submission 202146) | Salt marsh sediment microbial communities from the Plum Island Ecosystem LTER, Massachusetts, United States - WE1603-90 | ecosystem: Environmental > Aquatic > Marine > Intertidal zone >...
GCAATCTCGCATCGCTCTTCAATGTTGATCTGAGCATATCTTTGTTCCATAACAACACCTTAGTAAGGTGTTGCACTTCGTTTGTGAAGTTAGCGAATCTATATTTGCCTTCATCTGGCGCTAGTCGACTGGATTCCTGCTTGCGCAGGAATGACAAATCATATAAGTTGAAAGTCGAGTAAAGTAGGCCAGGAGTCTTGCAGTCCTGACACTCACTCCACACATGTCAGGAGCACAAAGCCTCTGACCTACATGCTGGATGATGAGGTTCTATGCTTTTTGGAGCGCATCAATCGATAGCGGGTGGGGTTCATAAGTCAATCGAGCGGGGCAAGCAGGCCACCTGCGACACAATTCAGATATTCAACAAGTCCAATAACCAGTGGCGGGCGGCCAGGCTCCAACCGGATGACATTGACAGGTTTTTTGAGTTGATCGAAGAGACCGGGGTCACGGTGGCAACCTCGCACACCAGCTACCTGATCAATATCGCCTCTCCCGATGAACCGCTGAACCGCAAATCGTATAGATCACTCAAAGAAGAGATGGAGCGCTGCGAAACCCTGAAAATCCCCAACCTGGTGATGCACCCAGGCTCGCATGTCGGTTCCGGCGAAGAGATTGGCATGAACAAGATTGCCGAAAATATCAACCGTCTCTTTGATGAGTTGTCCAACAATCACGTTTGTCTTTTGCTTGAGGCAACCTCCGGTCAGGGAACCAACCTCGGCTACTCCTTTGAGCAATTGGCGTATATGATTGATCGCGTGGAAAACAAGGATAAAATCGGCGTTTGCCTCGATACCTGTCACATCTTTGCGGCAGGATACGATCTGATTGACCCCAGGGGCTACAAAAAGACAATGAAATCGTTTGACGAGATCGTCGGCCTTGACCGACTGAGAATTGTCCATGTCAATGACAGTATGAAGGAGTTCGGCTCCCGGCGTGACCGTCATGAGCATATCGGCCAGGGATTTATCGGTCTGGATGGTTTTCGAAATATCGTCAATGACAGACGCTTGAAGAATATTCCCATGATCCTCGAAACCCCCAAAGGCGAGGACCTCTCCGAGGATATTGAGAATCTGAAAGTGCTGCGCAGTCTGGTAAAGAAGAAATAAGTGTTCCTCGTGTACGGCGATCGTTCCAGTCCACCGTATAAAACACTCTAAACGGCGTGACACGGCATTCGCCTGAGGCGAACGTCGCGCACAATTACGCCATCGCTACCTGCGCCCTCTCCTCAGCCACGGCGGGATTCTCATACTCAGCCGGCAGGAGCTCCGGCTCGCCGACAGGGAGGGTTGGCTGCACTAGGTCGGACGGTACAAAGTGTGATTTCATATCGGCCAGGGCGTTGTCAACCCGATTGAAGAAGCTCTCTACTGTCTCCAGAAGATGATCGCGGGCGAAGTCAACCAGCGCGCCCGACAGGCCAAGTTCCTCGGCAGCCATGTCAAAGAACTGGTTGACCTTTTCGATTATTTGCTCTTCGGCCCCGTCAAGATAGGCATCGACGGCGTCAAAGAAAGCCCCTATAATTTCCGGTGTCGCCTTCTCGGCGGTGTTCCCGGCCGAGGAAAGGTAGTCACCCAACGACTCGGGCATCTGCTCAGCCACATCCTGTGTCTGAATGTTAAAACGCTCCAAGAAGGCAAAGCTCAAGCGGGTGTCCATCGTAAAGCGATAAGCAAACTTGTTGACCGTCCGTCTGTAGCCATCCTGCTCGGTCACCTTCAGGGACTTCATTATGTCGGTTGCCTCGCGGTGAAATGCCCGCACGGCAAACTGGCGGCTCTGAATGGCGATTTGTTGTACCTGACGGGACTTCATCAACGATCGTTCCCTAACCTGAGTCGGAGGAGGAGCTTCGCCCTCAACCCCTGGCATGTTGGTTTCGACAACCTGTTTGCCCTTGAAGTCCATAGCCGCGGCAAGCCCAAAATTGGCCGCAGTAAACTTCTCGAGCGCCTCAAGGTCACCGTCGGAAAGCTGTTGCACGGTCTGGGTAATGGCGTGCAGATCGAAGCGCAGATCCAGCCGGTAGTCAAGCCGCGCGCTGCGCCGGAAGAAGTAGGTGCCATCCGGTTGAACCTCCGCTTTCGGTTCGTAATCGACCGGATTGGGCGCTTGATCTTGCAACTGTGCTTCAGGCTCTGGCGGTTTCGGCTGTTCGGTCGGGACATTTCCGTTCGGGATGATACACTGAGCCTGCAGCGACGGCTCCCAACGGTCGGAATTCGCTTGCGGAATGAGCCGGGGATGCCATTTGGCGCTATCGTACGTGCTGTCCCGATCACTCCCCGGAAGGATATTGGCCAGGTCAAGGTAGTGGTTTCGAAGGTTTCTTGCAGCTATGGCGAAAAGGCCGAGGATTCCCATTTCTTACCCCACTGTTTATGATAACTTATGCTCTATTTTTTTATCGGCATAAACGCTGGCAGCCGTACCCTTTCTCACTTCTTTTTTTCATACGACTGGCGGTTCGTTAGCCCAAGCCACTGCCCATGACAATCACCGTTGAGAACGTAGCTTGTGCCGTTTGGATAAAATGGCATGATTCTGAATTGAGAAAGCAAAGGAAAAACAGCTATGACCCCTGTTTACCCTGACAGCCAGCAAGAATTGTCAAAAGTGCAGGACTCTTGACCTACTTGACGGCAGTGAATTTATTCACGATAAATTACTAAAGAAGATAATAAGTCTCGATTCATCTGGAGTTAAGCAAATGCAAGTAAGCAAATGTATCGGGTGCACACAATTCCCGTGCACCGATGTTAAGCATGATTGTTATGTCATTCCCGATGTGAACGTGAAACCGAATGACATTTCAATCATTATGATCTCGGAAGCTGCTCCCCAGAATCCTGACGATTATTACTATGCCCAAGGGGACGCCTTGTATCAGAAGACTACAGTTCAAGCATTCAACGATGCAGGAGCGAATATCTCGTCCATACGGGATATCCTGGCTATGGGAGTTTACCTGACTACTGCCGTGAAATGCGGCAAGACAGGATACGGGATAAAAGCAGGTACCATCAAAGAGTGTTCGTCCATATTGGAACAGGAGTTAGCTCTGTTTCCAAACGTAAAAGCGTACATGCTTATGGGTGACGTGGCAATCAAGGCCTTCAATTACATAGCCAAGAGGTCCGGGCATGAAAGAGTTATCCCCTCTGGTTCGACTTACAAAATTCGATCGAAAAAATACTTCTTCCAGGACAAAAGGGTCTTCCCATCGTATGTACAAGCAGGTCCCAGCTTCTTTATCGAGAAGAGCAAGAGAAAAATGATTGCCGAGGATATCGCCGCCGCGTTGAAGCTATTAGGTTAAGGTAAAAGAAAATAGAGAGGACATATCGTGATGAACAACCCAATAATCGAAGCCATGCTTAGTCGCAAATCAGTTCGTCAATACAAAGATGAATCACCGTCAGATGAAGAAATAGCATCGATTGTCCAGGCAGGACAACAGGCTCCGTTTGCATCTCAATTCTATAGCCTGTTACTGTCACGTAACAAAAAGAACCATCCTTTTAAGGCCCCGTTGTTATTCATAATTTGCGTCGACTTTCATAAGCTGGAACTCATTATGACCAGGAGGAACTGGAAAGTAGTTACAAATGACCTCTTCTTGCTACTGTTTGGAATTCAAGATGCCTCCCTTATGGCTGAGAATATGGTGATAGCGGCCGAGAGTTTGGGGTTAGGAAGCTGCTTCCTGGGAGTTTTTCCTAATACAATAGAAAGAATCGTTCAAGAGTATAAATTGCCCAAGCGGGTGTTCCCGTTGGTACGATTAGCCATGGGGTACCCGGCGGAAAACCCATCTCCCCGGCCGCGATACCCTATGAACTTCGTTCTCTTTGAAGATGAATATCCTGAGTTCAGTGAGGAAATAATTCGTAAAGCGATGGCGAAAATGGATGAAGGATATCTCGCGGAAGATTACTACCGACAGGCAAACTATAAGATTACTCTGGAGGTGGAACGCAAAGAGACATTTACGTTTGACAATTATGGGTGGACCGAACACATTTCTCGTAAGTGGGGACAATGGGAAGCTTCACCAAAGAAGTTGCTTAAGCAGTTTGCAAAGTGCGGCTTTCATATTCTCGCAACCGACGAGAAAGAAGCTGATTAGCAAGACATTCCCCGGAAGCATCGCAGGTCGAAGCCCCTATGGTTTCGACGTTTGTTTTCACGTAAAATTGTCAAAAGCACAGAACTTTTGACCTAGCTATTTTTTTGCAGGCGTGGCCTTGGCTGCTTTCTTCTTCCCCTTTTTGCCCTTCTTGTCTTCTACAACAGGCCGGGGGGTCAATAGCTCCACGACCGATATGGGAGCGCCGTCGCCGCGGCGGACACCCAATTTGACAATCCGTGTGAATCCGGAATCGCGCTCGGTAAAATGCGGAACGATTTCCGTAAACAGCTTTTTGAAGACTGGTTTTTGACGAATCGTCCTGGCCACTTGCCGTTTGGCCGTCAACGTGTCTTTCTTGGCCGTAGAGATGATGCGATCGACCAGTGGCTTGAGCGCCTTGGCCTTGGCATCCGTCGTCTTGATAACACGATGAGCAAAAAGCGACATAGCCATATTGGCCAGCATCGTTTCCCGGTGTGACTTGGTACGCCCCAGTTTCTTTCCTTTATCCCGATGTCCCATCTCTTACCCGCAACAACTTAACTCGTTTGTGGTTCAAGGTACTTTGAGATATCCATTCCCAGCGACAGATCCAACTCTTCCAGGATAGAGTTGATTTCGTTAAGCGATTTCCGTCCGAAGTTTCGATATTTGAGCATCTCCGCCTCGGTCTTGGTCACCAGCTCCTGAAGGGTCTGAATGTTGGCGGCCCGCAGGCAGTTGGATGAACGCACCGACAGCTCGAGCTCTTCGACACGCGTTTTCAGCAGATTGCGGATACGGATCGTTTCTTCATCCTCTTCGGGTTCCTCTTCAACGAGAACTCCCTCGTCCATGTGGATAAACAGTTGCAGGTGATCCTTGACCAGCTTGGCGGCGTAGTTCAAAGCATCTTCCGGAGTGATGGACCCGTCGGTGGTGATCTCAAAAATCAAGCGGTCGTAGTCCGTCTTCTGTCCCACCCGGGCGTTCTCCACGTGGTAGGAAACCTTGGTGACCGGTGAAAACAACGAGTCGACAAAGATCGTTCCCGCTGGAGCATCGGGCCGTTTATTTAGCTCGGCCAGACTGTAACCGCGGCCGGAATCAATATCCAGTTCGAGTTCAAAGTCGACTTCATCCGTCAGCTCGCATATATGCAAATCGGGATTCAAAACTTCCACGTCCGGGTCGCCTTCAAGCATCCCGGCGGTCAGTTTACCCTTGCCGTTGGCCTTCAGTGTCAGCGTACGCATGTCATCGGCATGTATCCGGAAACGGATACTTTTAACGTTCAAGACCATCTCTGTAACGTCCTCGTATACCCCCTTGATTGTAGAGAACTCATGCAGACAACCGGCGATGCGCATCGACACCACGGCCGCTCCCTGAATCGACGAAAGCAAAACTCGGCGCAGGCAATTCCCCAAAGTCGTGCCGTACCCTCGCTCCAGTGGCTCGACAACAAAACGCGAATAGTTTTCAGTCGCCGAGGATTGATCGTTGACGATTTCCTTCGGCATGGTCAGTGTCTTCCATTTCATGTGTCGCAAAACCTCCCAATGGGATAAGTGCTTACTTGGAATACAACTCTACAATCAATTGTTCTTTGACGGGCAAAGGAATATCCGTCCGCTGGGGAACTTCCAGAAGCTCGCCTTCCAGAGCCGCCTTGTTCAACCTGAGCCAGGGATACTCATCCCCACGGCCCACCTCTTTCAATGCTGAATGAATCAGATCCAGGTTTTTGGACTTTTCCTTCACTTTGATGATCTGGTTCGGTTTTACCTGAAAGGAGGGGATATTCACGATCCGGTCGTTTACGGTGATATGACGATGCTGCACCAACTGCCGGGCCGATTTGCGCGAGGGGGCGAACCCCAGCCGGTAGACGAGATTGTCAAGACGCGTCTCCAGGAGCTGGAGCAGAATCTCACCCGTAACTCCTATCTTTTTGTCGGCCTTCTTGAAGTAGTTACGGAATTGCCTCTCCAGAAGCCCATAGGTACGTTTCACCTTTTGCTTTTCGCGCAACTGCACGCCATATGGCGATATCTTCCTGCGCAGGCCCTGGCCATGCTGCCCCGGAGCGTACTGCCGCCTCTCGACGGCACACTTATCACTCATACAGCGCGCGCCCTTCAAAAACAGCTTTTCTCCCTCACGACGGCACAGTTTGCAGTTTGCGTCACGATATCGAGCCATCAACTCTCCTCAAAATCGAACAATATTATTATGCACCTCATAAGCGATTAGACGCGACGGCGTTTGGGCGGCCGACAGCCGTTATGCGGTATCGGCGTCACGTCTTTAATAACCGCGATTTCCAGACCGGCCGCAGAGAGCGAGCGGATCGCCGCCTCCCGTCCGGACCCGGGACCTTTCACCCAGATCTCAACTTTACGAAGTCCCATATCCATTGCCTCTTTAGCGGCGGCGGAAACTGCCAACTGAGCGGCAAAGGGAGTCGACTTCTTTGAACCCTTGAACCCAACCTTACCGGCCGAGCCCCAGGAGATAGTTTTTCCCGACGGATCCGTAATGGTAACGATCGTATTGTTGAACGTCGCTTTGACGTGAGCAATTCCGTTCGCTTCGACCTTGACGGTTTTCTTTTTGGCACGTCCTCTTTTCTTGGGGTCTGCCACAGTATCACCTCATTTGACTCAAACCGCTCTACTTCTTACCCGGAGGCCTTTTCTTCAGACCGCCGATCGCCCGCCGCGGCCCCTTGCGGGTTCGGGCATTGGTTTTGGTTCGCTGACCGCGCACCGGAAGGCCGCGTCGGTGGCGCAGGCCGCGATAAGACCCGATATCAACCAGACGCTTGATGTTCATCGAAATCTCACCCCGCAGGCCCCCCTCAATGTTATAATCGCTTTCTATCACCTGCCGAAGTTTCGTAACATCTTCGTCGGTGAGGGCATGAACCCGTGTATCCGGGTTGACACCGGTTTTCTTCAGTATCTGCGCGGACGAGGTGGGACCAATCCCATAAATGTAGCGCAACCCGATTTCGATCCGCTTGTCCTTCGGCAGGTCAACTCCAGCTATTCGTGCCAATTCTGTCTCCTCAGCTGTTGATTACAAGTCTCTCTTCGCGCTACCCCTGGCGCTGTTTATGGCTGGGGTTCCTGGAACAGATGACGCGAAGGACACCTTTACGTTTAATAATTTTGCAATACTCACAACGCTTTTTAATCGCGGATTTAACCTTCATAACAACACCATCCCATCACCAAACCGTCATCCCTTGTAGCGGTACGTGATACGGCCCCGGGTCAAATCGTACGGCGAGAGTTCCAGGGTCACCCTGTCGCCGGGAAGAATCTTGATGAAATGCATCCTCATCTTACCCGAGATGTGGGCCAACACGGTGTGCCCGTTATCGAGCTCCACTTTGAACATCGCGTTCGGGAGCGTTTCGATAACCTTCCCTTCAACCTGTACTGTTTCTTCCTTGGCCATACGCTTTCTTTATACTGCCGACAAAATCTCCGTTTTATCATTGCCGATGGCCACCATATGCTCAAAATGCGCCGACGGCTGACCGTCAGCCGTTACCACTGTCCAGCCGTCGGGGAGCGTCTTCACCCGGTGAGTGCCCATGTTAATCATCGGTTCAATCGCCAGAACCATGCCGGCTTCCAAAACCGGGCCAACGTCTTCAGAACCGAAATTGGGCACCTGCGGTTCTTCGTGCATACTACGACCGATGCCGTGGCCGACCAACTCACGGACGACACCGTAGCCCTCACTCTCGGCTACTTGCTGCACCGCCGCAGATATGGCGCCTAATTTATTGCCTTTTTTCGCCTTGTCAATACCTGCCCGAAGGGATTTCTGCGTGATTTCCATCAGACGGACCTTATCCTGCGAGATTTCGCCTATCGCATAGGTACGGGCCGAGTCACCATAGTAGCCGTCCACAATGGAGCCGATATCGACAGAGACAATCTCGCCTTCTTTTATCACTCGTTTGCCGGGAATTCCGTGGACAACTTCGTCATTAATTGAGATACAGGCCGACGCTGGAAAGCCCTGGTAGCCCTTAAACGCCGGAATCGCTCCCTGGGAACGAATAAACTCCTCGACCAGTCTATCAAGCTCAGCGGTAGTCATTCCCGGCTTTATGTTTTCGTCAACCATTTGCAGGGTCCGCGCCACTACCTGACCGGCACGGCGCATTATCTCAATTTCCTTTTCTGTCTTCAACAATATCACTATGCGCCTGTAACCTAACCAATTTCCCTTAGCAAAGCCTGAAACACCTCTTCGGGGGAACCTTCAGCCTTTATCTCGGTAAGGACGGACTCCTCGCGGTAGAAATCTTCAATCGGTTGCGTCTGCTTCTTGTATACCTCCAGACGGTTTCGCACTACCGATTCCTCGTCGTCGGGACGTCGCTGCAGCTCGGCGCCGTCGTGGTCACACACCCCTTCCCGCCGGGGCACGTTGGTCGGATAGTTGTACGTGGCCTGACACTTTGGGCAAAACCACCGGCCCGAGAGACGCTTGACCACCTCGTTATCGGCGACCTGAAACAGAATCGCGGCCTCAAGCGAAACGCCGTTTTTGTCAAACATCTCCTTGAGATTCTTTGCTTGAGGAACCGTCCGGGGAAAACCGTCGAGAATAAACCCGTCATTCAACTCACTACTCGCAACCTTGGATTCGATGAGGTCGATCAGGAGGTGGTCGGGCACCAGCTCCCCATTCTTCATGTACCTTTCCGCCTCCTTGCCCAACCGGGTGCCTTCCTTTACGGCGTTACGAAGGATATCACCGGTTGATAGATGAGCGATATTAAGCTTTTGTGCCAGTTTGACCGCCTGGGTGCCCTTTCCGGAACCAGGAGGCCCCAGGAAAACCAGATTCTTCTTCACATCGATCTCCCTCGAATCCTACCTTTTTTCATAAACCCGTCATAGTGCCGCATCAACAAATGCGACTCGATCTGCTGAAGGGTGTCAAGTGCCACTCCAACCACAATGAGCAAGCCAGTGCCACCAAAGAAATAATTCACGTTGAACTGGCCGATAAGCACCCAGGGGAGGATGGCGATCATAGCAAAGAAAACGGCGCCGGGGAAGGTTATTCGGGTGAGAATCTTCTCTATGTATTGAGAGGTGTTTTTGCCCGGCCTTATCCCCGGGATATAACCGCCGTTTTTGCGCATGTTGTCGGCTATCTCCATCGGGTTGAAGACAATAGCGGTATAGAAGTAGGCAAAGAATACGATAATGATTCCATAGATGATCGAATACCACAGTCCCCCGGGGAACAGCCAGACAGCGACTAGGTTCTGCACCCAGTCGGTATTGGGGAATAGTTGCGCCGCGGTCGAGGGCAAAAACATTATTGACTGGGCAAAGATGATGGGGATAACGCCTGCGGAGTTCACCGACAACGGCAGGTGAGTAGTGGCGCCGCCAAAGACCTTTCGGCCGATCACCTTGCGCGGGTACTGAACGGGAACCCGCCGCTGAGCCCGGGTAACGAGAATCACGGCCGCAATCACCAGAATCATCATGGCTATCATGGCAACCTCGACAACGAAGCCGCGACTGCCGTGCCAGACCAGTAGCGTTTCCTGTATCACTGCCTCCGGGAAGCGGGCGATGATACCAATAAATATGATGAGCGAGATGCCATTGCCTATTCCGCGCTCAGTGATCTGCTCGCCCAGCCACATGATGAATATCGTACCACAGGTGAAGGTGAGAATGGTCAGGGGGATAAACCCGGCCGTATCCATGTGCACAGCCGATATACCGGCAGAGCTCTTCACGGTAGTGAGGTATCCGGCGGTGCCCCAGGCCTGTAGGGCGGCAATGAGGACCGTTAGGTAACGGGTATACTGGGTAATCTTGCGCCGACCTTCCTCTCCCTCGCGCTGCAACCGCTGCAAATACGGCACGACCGCTCCCAAAAGCTGAAACATAATGGAGGCAGAAATGTAGGGCATGATTCCCAGGGCAAAGATGGCTGCCTTGGCAAAGGCCCCGCCGACGAAAAGATCGAACATCCCAAAAAGAGTGTTGGATGCAAGCGCCGAAGCCAGAACGGAACCGTCAATTCCCGGGGTGGGAATATGTCCGCCGATGCGGTACACCACCAGAATGCCAAGGGTAAAGAGGATCCGTTTTCTCAGCTCCTCAACTTTGAAAACTGAGCGAAAAGTCTCTATCACGAAACCACCTCAGCTTTTCCTCCGGCCGCATCAATCTTTTCGAGAGCTGTTTTGGAGAAGGCGGCGGCTTTAACTGTGTACGCCTTCTGAAGCTCTCCATTTCCAAGAATCTTTATCGGAACGTCCAGTTTCTTGATGAGACCGACTGCTTTCAAAGTTTCACCCGTAATCTCACCGGGTTCGCATCGGGCAAGGTCGGAGACGTTGACGATCTGCCATTCCTTCTTGAAGATGTTCGTAAATCCGTGCTTGGGCAGACGGCGATGTAACGGCATCTGGCCTCCCTCGCGGACGGCTTTGCGCTTGAAGCCACTGCGCTGGCCGGCGCCCTTGTGGCCCCGTCCGCAAGTCTTTCCGAGACCACTGCCGGTCCCGCGGCCAAGGCGCCGGCGGGCTTTTTTTGACCCTTTTGGAGGTCGTAACGTATGAAGCTCCATTCCAGCCTCTACCATGCTTTAATCTACCTCCTGGACGGTTACCAGATGGCTGACGGCGCGGATCATACCGCGAATCTGGGGCGTATCGTTGTGAATTACCGTGCGGTGCAGTTTCCCCAGCCCGAGCGCTCGGATCGTTCGCTTCTGCGGTTCCTGTCTATGGATGGTGCTTCTTACCTGAGTAATCTTTAACCGAGCCATCTCACCGTCTCCTTGCTTGAGTAAAATCACTCTTCCTCGCGGGACTGGAGTTCCTGCTGACGCGTGCGCAAACGCTGCAAACCATTCATTGTGGCCTTGACCACGTTAAAAGGGTTGCGGCTGCCCAGCACCTTGGCCAGAATGTCCTGAATACCGGCCGACTCAAGGACGGACCGGACAGCACCGCCGGCGATAACCCCGGTACCGGGAGAAGCAGGACGCATAACCACCGTTGTGGCGCCGAACTGACCGTCGATGCGGTGGGGAATCGTCCCCTTGATCAGGCTGATCTGGGTCATAGAACGCCGGGCCACCTCCGTACCTTTACGAATCGCATCGGCCACCTCGGAGGCTTTGCCGTGACCAATGCCAACGCTGCCGTTTTTGTCTCCCACCGCAACCAGCGCCGTGAAACTGAAGCGCCGTCCGCCCTTCACCACCTTGGCGACACGGTTGACGTTAATTACCTTCTCCTCATATTCGAGGCTTTCCAAGTCAAATCTTGCCAAATTCTACCTCACCTATACCGAACACATCACGTCTTAGAATTCAAGTCCTCCTTTGCGGGCGCCGTCGGCTACGGCCTTGATGCGCCCGTGATACCGGTGCTTGTTCCTGTCAAAGACAACGCGGTTAACGCCACCGGACTTGGCTATCTGCGCAATAATTTCTCCGACCTTGAGGGCGACTTCCGTTTTTGTCATGCCCTTTTTGAGCTCGGATTTGACATTATGCGAGTTTGAAGCGGCCGCCATCAGGGTAACCATTTTTTCATCATCAACAATTTGAGCGAAGATGTTTTTCAACGACTTGGCCACCGTCAATCGGGGACACTCCGCAGTACCGAAAACACTCCCGCGCACACGCCGCCGACGCCGCCGGGCTCTTTTGTTTTTCTCTATATTCTTATCAGCCATTTTCTATACCAACATCTTACGAGCCGGCTGTCTTCCCGGCTTTCGTACGGACATATTCACCAACATAGCGGATACCTTTGCCTTTGTACGGTTCAGGCTTGCGGAAAGAACGGATCTTAGAGGCCACCAGACCGACCAGCTCTTTGTCTATTCCCTTCACCTCTAGTTTATTTTCCTTAGGCATCACTGACAGGGCAATTTCCTCCGGTGGAGAGAAAACAATAGGGTGCGAGTAACCAAGGTGAAGCACGAGGTTTTTTGCCCGCATCTCGGCGCGATACCCCACTCCGATAATCTCAAGCTGCCGGGTATATCCCTCCATAACGCCCACTACCATATTATGAATGAGCGCTCTGGTCAGGCCATGCAGAGCTCGATGCTTCTTTAGATCGGACGACCGTGCTACGACGACCGTGTTGTCATGGACCGCCGCTGTAATGTCGGGATGTATGACCCGTGTCAGCGAGCCTTTAGGTCCCGTCACCATCAGGTTGCAGCCGTTTATTTCGACCTTGACCTTATTCGGAATCGGAATCGGTTTTTTTCCCACTCGAGACATCGTCCGGCCTTTCTTTACCAGCACTGCAGCAGCGCTTCACCACCAATGCCTTTTTTAGCGGCCTCAAAATTGGTCATAACCCCACTGGAGGTGGAAATTACCATCATCCCACGGGTGTTGAACGTCGACCGACGTACGTGATCCGCATCGAGATACCTACGCAGGCCGGGGCGTGAAATCCTGCGAATACCCCTTAACACCGGAATGTCTTCCCGATTGTAACGGATATAAACGCGCAGAATTCCCTGCTTCTTATCGGGAAGCTCAATGACGTCATTGAGAAACCGTTGCTCCTTCAGGATGTGGACGATTTCACGCTTCAACCGAGAGGCAGGAATGTCCACAGCATTTTTCTTAGCTTTCGAGGCATTGCGAATCCTCGTCAGAAGATCAGCCACCGGGTCGGTCATACTCATAAACTCATACTCCGCTTACCTTGCATCCTGTTGGCTACCAACTAGCTTTCACAACGCCGGGAATCTCGCCTGCCAGCGCCAGTTCTCTAAAGCATATACGACACAGTCCGAAGCGGCGCATATAAGCCCGCGGGCGGCCACACCGACGACAGCGGCTGTAGCCTCGGACTTTATACTTCGGCTTCTGCGCCTGCTTCATTATGAGACACTTTTTTGCCATTGGCCTCCTATTTGCGGAAAGGCATCCCCAACTCAGTTAGAAGCCGACGCCCTTCTTCATCGGTCCTGGCCGTGGTGGTAATGGAGATATTCATCCCGCGTACCTTGTCAATTTTATCATAGTCTATTTCGGGAAAAATAAGCTGCTCCCGCAGCCCGAGGTTAAAATTCCCCCGACCGTCAAACGACTTTGGGTTTATCCCCCGGAAGTCGCGGACGCGGGGAATAGCTATATTAACCAAACGGTCAAAAAACTCATACATAACATCATGACGGAGCGTCACGGCGCACCCGATAGGGGCTCCTTCACGGAGCTTGAAGTTGGAAATACTCTTTTTGGCGCGCGTGACAAACGGCTTGCGACCAGTGATTCTGGTCAGATCACTAACCGCCGCCTCAAGGGCCTTGGCGTTCTGTGTGGCTTCGCCGACACCGATATTCACCGTGATCTTGCTAAGCTTTGGTACTTCCATGACGGAGGTGTACCCACCTTCCTTCATCAGCTTGGGCTGAATCTCGTTGTGGTATTTCTCCTTAAGCCTGATCATCGTTGCATGCCTTATACCTGTTCCCCGGTTTTTCGGCAAATCCGTACTTTTTTGATCCTGCCTCCACCTTCGTCAATCCTACGGGAGGTTACCCTGGTTGGACCTCCCAGGGTTGACGAGTACAGCGCAACATTGCTGGCATGGATAGGCGCTTCAATTACCAATATGCCTCCTTTAGGATTTTTTTGTGTTGGGCGCTGGTGCCGTTTTTTCATATTGATTCCCTCAACGACCACGGTTTGTTTCCGAGGGTTGACATGCAGTACTTTGCCGGTTTTCCCTTTGTACGAGCCGCAGCGAACATAAACCGTGTCACCTTTCTTAATCAGCATACCTGCCAACTCCTGCTCACAACACCTCAGGGGCGAGGGAAATGATCTTCATAAACTGTTTCTCCCGCAATTCGCGCGCCACCGGGCCGAAAATACGGGTTCCGCGAGGTTCCCGCTGGTCATTGATGATTACGGCGGCATTATCGGAAAAGCGGATGCTGGAGCCGTCCCGGCGCAGCAACCGCGACGTCGTCCTGACAACAACCGCCTTACAGACCTCGGATTTCTTGACCGTTCCTCCCGGAATGGCTTCCTTAACGGTCACCACTATAATGTCGCCAACGCTGGCGTACTTCTTACGTCCGCCCAAGATACGGAAGCACATGGCCTTCTTGGCTCCGGAGTTGTCGGCTACCGATAAGACCGTATATTCCTGAATCATCTAACCATTACCTTTGCACAACCCAAAGTTGGCTGCAACTTTCCCAGTTACTTTGCCTTTTCCACGATCTCCACCAACCGCCAGCGCTTCCTTGCCGACAGGGGTCGGGTTTCCATAACGCGTACGACATCGCCCACCCCGGCTTCGTTTTTCTCGTCGTGCGCATACAATTTCGAGGAGGTGCGGAAAGTCTTGAGGTATACCGGGTGGCTCATAGTACGGTCGACGCGCACGACGATGCTCTTGTCCATCTTATCCGATATAACCATGCCGAGACGCACCTTTCGTTTATTTCGCTTTGCTGCCTCCGCCATAAGCTATTCCTCTATTTGGTCTTATCTTCCCGCTTCGCTCCAGATTGAGACAGTATGGAAATCCTGGTATCGGCGAGTTTACGAATCCCGATTTTATCTTCATTCAGGATCGTCATTATCTTGGCGATTTCTCTGCGAATCTGCCTCAGACGCAGAGGATTATCAAGCGACTTGAGAGATTTGCGCATCCGCAGGTTAAACTGCTCCTCGAGCAGTTCGGTTCGCTTCTGCACCAGCTCCTCTCGTGTCATCTCTCGTAACGTCTGGACCTTCAGCACGGCTTAGACTCCTTCGGTGTCGGAACGCGTTACAAATTTAGCTTTCACTGGCAGCTTATTGGCTGCTAAACGCAGCGCTTCACGGGCCAGCGTTCCGGATACCCCTTCAATTTCAAAAAGGATGCGACCCGGTTTGACAACGGCTACCCAGTGATCCGGGGCGCCTTTCCCCTTGCCCATGCGGGTTTCGGCCGGTTTCTTAGTCACGGGCTTATCGGGGAAAACCCGGATCCATATCTTGCCGCCGCGCTTGATGTATCTCGTCATGGCAATACGAGCCGCCTCAATTTGCCTGTTCGTCAGCCAGCATGGTTCCAGCGCCTTAAGACCGAACTCACCGAAGTTAATAGCCGAACCGCCCTTGGCTTTGCCGGTCATGCGTCCTCGCTGGGCTTTGCGAAACTTTGTCTTTTTAGGCATTAACATAAGCTACTTCTCCATCCTCACGGCGCCTTCCTATTGGGCATCCCTTGGCGCCTTTGAGGAACCGGCTTTGGATTTACTGCCGGCCGAGCCGTCGGCTGGTTTATTGGACGCTTCGCGCCGCCGGGGCAATTCGGGGCGTCGGCCTTTTGGCGGAGGACCGGAGCGACGACCGGCACGGCGGATGCGGCCGCGGGGACGTTTATGGGGCTTCTCGCCTTCCTTCTTAAGCTTTTTGGAACGGGCCTCGGCAGCTTCGGCAGCCTCGTCACGCCTTTCTTCCTCCTCCTTGGCAAACCGCCCGGTTTCAAGAATCTCCCCTCGGCAAACCCACACTTTCACGCCGATACATCCGTACGTGGTATGAGCGGTTGAGGTAGCGTAATCGATATCAGCCCGCAGCGTATGCAAAGGTACGCGACCGTCTCGATACTTCTCCGTACGCGCGATCTCGGTGCCGGCAAGACGACCGGCACACTGCACCTTGATTCCAACCGCGCCCATTTTCATCGTCGCCGCCAGCGCTTTCTTCATGGCCCGACGGAAAGAGACGCGACCCTCCAACTGGCGGGCAATGGAGTCGGCCACAAGTTTGGCCGACAACTCCGGCTTTCTGACCTCAACTATGTTCAGCATAATGTCTTTTCGGGTTAGAAGCTGCAGTTCCTCGCGGAGCTTATCAACCTCGGCCCCCCTGCGACCAATCACAATACCGGGACGGGCGGTATGAATATCGACCGTCATCTTTTTGGCGTCACGCGATATAAGCACACTGGCAATACTGGCGCTGTCAAGGCGCCTGGCGATGTAGCGTTTGACCAGCAGGTCTTCATAGAGCAAGTTGGAGAAGTTCTTGCCTGAAGCGTACCATCTGCTGTTCCAGGTTTTGATAATCCCGAGGCGAAACCCCACTGGATTTGTCTTCTGTCCCAAACTTATCTCCTTAATCCGTCAAAGCACAAAACGTTCACTACTCCTCCTCTGCTCCTGCCGCAGCTTCTTTCGTCGTCTTCTCAGCCGCCGTTCTTTTGCTTTTTGCCTTCTTTCCGGCGGTGTCAGGTAGCGCAGGCGCTCGTTTCTTCTTCTGCTTCAGCGCGCTCGCCCGGTCAGTGGGAACGACATCGGTTTCCCCTTCAAGCATAACGGTCAGGTGACAGTAGCGCTTGCGGTAGCGGAAGGCGCGGCCCATGGACTGGAAACGAATCCGCTTGGCCGTCGGGGCGGCATCCACCATGATCTTCTTGATGTGGAGACTCTCAGGCCTCAAATGATCAGTGCCTTCCAGCGAGAGGGCATTGGCGGCCGCCGATTTGACCGTCTTGGCAATATGGTGAGCGGCAATCCTCGGCGTAAAATTCAAGATATTGAGAGCTTTTTCAACCGGCAAACCTTTCACGAGGCCCGCCACCAACCGCATCTTTCGCGGAGGAATGCTTACATACCTAAGTCGAGCGGTTGCCTTCACCAGCATACGATCACCTTAGCCTTTCACCGAGGAGGCTCGTTCAGCCAACTTGCCGCCATGCCCCCGGAAGGTGCGGGTGGGGGCAAATTCACCCAGTTTATGACCGACCATGTTTTCCGTTATGTAGATCGGAATGAACTTATTTCCGTTATGTACCGCCAGCGTGTGGCCGACAAACTCAGGGGTAATCGTTGAACGGCGCGACCAGGTCTTGATAACCTTCTTCTCACCGCTTTCGGTGAGGGCGTCTATCTTTTTCTGCAGTTTGGTGTCCACATACGGACCTTTTTTCAGCGATCGAGGCATCTAACTCTCTCCGTTGTTAAACCTTGGCTCTCCGGTCCTGGATCAGGTGGTCGGTGGATTTACGTTTACGTCTTGTCTTGAACCCTTTGGTCGGCTTTCCCCAGGGCGTGCAGGGGTGCCGGCCGCCGGAACTTCTCCCCTCGCCGCCGCCCATCGGATGATCAACCGGATTCATTACCACCCCTCGCACGGAGGGCCGCCGCCCCCGCCAGCGGGAAGCTCCCGCCTTCCCCCAGATGATATTCTTGTGATCAATGTTGGACACTTGACCGACAGTGGCGTAGCAGTTAAGGGGTACTGTTCTGGTTTCCCCGGAGGGTAACTTTAAAATCGCCTTATTCCCTTCTTTAGCCATCAACTGAACAAACGACCCCGCCGAACGCGCCATCTGACCACCCCGCCCCGGTCGCAATTCAATGTTGTGGCAGATCGTCCCCAGTAACATTTTACCCAGCGGTATGGCATTGCCAATACGATTGTCCACATCCTCGCCGGACATCAGCACGTCGTTGACTTTCAGATCAGCCGGGGCAAGTATATACCGCTTTTCCCCATCTACATAGTGGAGCAGGGCGATGCGGGCGGAACGATTGGGGTCGTACTCAATAGAGGCCACACGGGCCGGAATATTATGTTTGTTGCGCTTGAAATCAATTTTCCGGTAGTGGCGCTTATGACCGCCACCGCGACAAAAGGCCGTGGTGCGGCCTTTGTTGTTGCGCCCGCCGGTTTTGCGAATCGGCTCCAGCAGAGACTTCTCTGGCAGCGTCGAAGTAATCTCATCAAAAGTCGGAACCGTTCTGAATCTCAGCGACGGCGTGACGGGACGAAATTTCTTAACAGCCATAGTCGACCACCAATCCAAGCAACCTAAACATTGTCAAAAACCGAAATAGTTTCATCCTTCTTCAATCTGACGATAGCTTTTTTCCAGGTCCCCGTTTTTCCTTCATTGCGCCCCATGCGGCGGACCTTGCCGGCGACGATCAGCGTTCGCACCGAATCGACCTTCACCTTGAAGGCGTTCTCAACTGCCTTTTTGATGGTGAACTTGTTCGCCCGCTTGTCCACCTTGAAAACATATTCGTTGTTCTTCTCCCGCAGCCTGGTGGAGCGCTCGGTAGAAATATGCAACTTTATGATCTGGTGGGGATCAACGCTCATCCGAACACCTCCTGCACTTTTTCCAGACCGGCTTTGGTGAAAACGAGCCAGTCGGCATTGATGATATCGTAACCGTTGGTCAGCGAGGCGCGGGAGTATTTTACCTTCTGAAGGTTGCGGCAGGAAAGAACAAGGTTGTCATTTTTACTCTCATCTAATAGAAGGCACTTTTTATCGGTCAGATCAAGCCTGGACAGGAAACCCACCATCTCCTTAGTCTTGATCTCGGCCAACTCAATCCGGTCAAGCACTTTAATGCGCTCGGTTCGCGCCTTGTCGGAAAGGAGAGACAAAAGAGCCAACCGCTTCATCCGTTTGGGCATCTTGGAACCGTACTTTCTCGGCTTGGGACCAAAGACCGTTCCGCCCCCACGCCACAACGGAGAACGAATGGTTCCGGCCCGGGCGCGCCCGGTCCCTTTCTGGCGCCAGGGTTTTCTGCCGCCGCCGTGAGCCTCGCGCCGGGTTTTCGTCGACGCGTTTCCTTCTCGCTGCCGGGCAAGGTAGTTCACCACATACTGGTGCACGACCGCCTTGTTGGGCTCAACTTCAAACACTTCAGGCTTTAAAGCCACCGACCCGACTTCCTGACCATCCTGATTGTAGACTCTGACGTTCATTATCAGCACCCGCCTAAGCGCGATTCGTCGTACGCACCTTAACCAGCGAACCTTTGTTACCAGGTACGGCTCCTTTGACGAGCATCAAGTTTTCCTTCTCAACTATCTGCACAATTTCCAAATTGACAACAGTGACCTTCTCCCTTCCCATGCGGCCCGACATCCGCATGCCCTTGAAAACACGCGAGGGATAAGATGACTGCCCGATGGATCCGGGGGCGCGCCAGCGATCCGACTGGCCGTGCGTTTTGTTGGCACCTGAGAAATGGTGCCGTTTCATGGTACCGGCAAACCCCAACCCCCGTGAAATACCGGTCACGTCGACTCGTTCGCCGACCTTAAACACGTCCACCGAGAGCACGGCGCTGACATCCAGTTCGGACTCATCGTAGCGAACTTCCCTGAGATACTGCGTCGGTTCAACTTTTACCTTGGTGAACTGACCCGCCATCGGCTTGTTGAGGCGGCTCTTGCGGCGCTTACCAAAGCCGACCTGATAGGCGTTGTAACCGTGTTTTTCTTGGGTTTTCCTGGCAACAATGGGACAGGGGCCGGCCTCAATGACCGTTACCGGGATCGCGTCCCCGGTCTCGCTGAAAATGCGGGTCATGCCAAGCTTTTTGCCCAGTATTTCTTTCATGCCAATCTGCCTTATCAGGTCTTTATTTCCACATCCACGCCAGCGGGCAGATTAAGCTTCATCAGTGCATCCACAGTTTGCGGCGTCGAATCATAGATTTCAATCAGGCGCTTGTGAATCCTTGTTTCAAACTGCTCGCGCGACTTTTTGTCGACGTGCGGGGAGCGGAGAACAGTGTAAACCGTTCGTTTAGTCGGCAGCGGCACCGGGCCGACAATTCTTGCTCCGGTACGGATCACCGTTCGGGCAATCTCTTTGGTCGACTTATCCAAAGCAAAGTGGTCGTATGCTTTTAGTCGAATGCGAATCTTTTGCACGTTCATGATTAACCGGTACTTCCTACTCCACAATCTCGGCGATGACACCGGCACCGACCGTGCGACCGCCCTCGCGAATCGCAAAACGCAGCTCCTTCTCCATCGCTATCGGCGTGATTAACTCCACATTTATCGTCACGTTGTCACCCGGCATCACCATCTCTATCCCCTCCGGCAACTGCGCTATTCCCGTCACGTCCGTCGTCCGAAAATAAAACTGCGGACGATAACCAGTGAAAAACGGCGTGTGGCGGCCACCCTCCTCCTTGGTCAAAACGTATACCTCCGCCATGAACTTCCGATGCGGCATCACCGACCCCGGCTTGGCCACCACCATCCCCCGCTCCAGATCATCCTTGTCGACGCCGCGAAGCAACAAACCAACGTTATCCCCTGCCTGAGCCTGATCCAAGAGCTTGCGAAACATCTCCACCCCCGTCACCACCGTCTTGCGCGTCTCGCCAAAACCAATGATCTCCACCTCGTCGCCCTGCTTGATGATCCCCCGCTCCACGCGACCGGTGCCAACCGTCCCACGTCCCGTGATACTAAAGACATCCTCCACCGGCATCAAAAACGGCTTGTCCATCTCACGCTTCGGCTCCGGGATGTAGGTATCCAAAGCCTCCAATAACTCATGAACCGACTTAAAAGCCGGATCATCCAAACCCTTCGACTCGTCCACCCCCGCCGTCATCGCCTCCAGCGCCGATCCCCGAATCACCGGCACGTCGTCACCCGGAAATTGATACTGATTCAGTAAATCCCGTACCTCCAACTCCACTAAATCCAAAAGCTCCGGATCATCAACCATGTCCACCTTGTTCAAATACACCACGATGTAAGGCACCCCCACCTGACGCGCCAACAAGATGTGCTCCCGCGTCTGTGGCATGGGACCATCCGCCGCCGAGACCACCAGGATCGCCCCGTCCATCTGAGCCGCTCCCGTGATCATATTCTTGACGTAATCGGCGTGACCAGGACAATCCACGTGGGCGTAATGACGCTTGTCCGACTCATACTCCACATGCGCCGTGGCGATAGTGATCCCCCGCTCCCGCTCCTCCGGCGCGTTGTCAATCGAATCAAAATCCCGCACCTGCGTCCCCGTCTTGCGCGACAACACCATCGTCATCGCCGCCGTCAACGTCGTCTTCCCATGATCGACGTGACCTATCGTGCCCACGTTCACGTGCGGCTTCGTCCGCTCATACTTCTCCTTCGCCATAACCGAGCAACTCCTCTACTATATTTTTACATTATCCAACATTTTCTTTGACACGTCACTCGGCACCGGCTGGTACTTGGCAAACTGCATTGTAAAGACCGCTCGTCCCTGGGAAATGTTTCGCAGCGCATTGGCATAACCGAACATTTCCGACAGCGGCACGCTCACAGCCACAATTGTAGCTTCATCGCGCGGGATCATTCCGTTTATCTTTCCACGACGAGAATTCAAATCGCCGACCACCGCTCCCATATAGGCCCCCGGAACCACAACCTCGATATCCATAATAGGCTCCAGAAGTATAGGCTCAGCTTTCCGGGCACCGTCTTTAAAAGCCAGCGACGCGGCCATGCGGAAAGCCATTTCGCTGGAGTCAACCTCATGATAACTGCCATCGTACAGCTCGCAGTGGATCCCGGTCATAGGGTAACCAGCCAAAACACCGTTGCCCATGGCTTCCCTGACCCCCCGCTCTATGTTAGGTACGAACTCCCGCGGGACACTGCCGCCAACAAGCTTGTTTTCAAAGCGAAAAACAGCCCCGTCTTCGGTAGGGCGCAGACGCAACTTCACATGCCCGTATTGTCCCTTACCGCCCGTTTGCCGAATAAACTTTCCCTCGCATTCCACTTCGATAGTGATAGCCTCTTTGTAGGCAACCATGGGACGCCCGATAGAAGCACCGACGCCAAACTCCCGCATGAGACGGTCAACCAGGATCTCAAGGTGCAGTTCCCCCATACCGTGGATAATGGTTTGAGCCGTTTCTTCGTCGTGTTTTACCCGGAAGGTCGGATCTTCTTCCGACAGTTTGGTCAGAGCCTCACTCAACTTATCCTGATCGGCCTGAGTTTTAGGCTCAATAGCTACCGCCACAACTGGCTCAGGAAACGACATACGCTCCAGCACGATCGGGTGCTTCAGATCACACAGGGTATCGCCGGTAGTAGTGCTGCGAAGCCCGATGGCAGCTACGATATCGCCGGCATAAGCGACCTTTATATCAGCTCGCTTATTGGAGTGCATCCGCAGTAAACGGGCGATTCGTTCTTTCTTGCCGGTATTTGTATTTAGCAGATAAGAGCCGGCAGACACGGAGCCGGAGTACACGCGTATGTATGTGAGCCGTCCTACATACGGGTCGGTGATAATCTTGAAGGCCAGTGCCGCGGTGGGTTCATCTACGTTTGGTTGCCGCACGACAATTTTATCAAGACGATCAGGGACATGACCGCTGACCGGCGGCTTGTCAAGCGGTGACGGCAAAAAGTCAACCACCGCATCGAGCAGCTTTTGAACTCCCTTGTTCTTGAACGAAGAGCCGCACAACACCGGCACCATGTGCAATTCGACCGTTGCTTTTCGTACCGCATCCAAAACCCTGTAGGGATCCAGCGGTTGATCGTGCAGGAACTGCTCCAGCAGACGATCGTCATAGTCAGCGACCGCCTCGAGCAACTTTTCGCGGTATTCGTTGGCGGCGGCCAGCATATCTTCGGGGACATCAAGGTCATCGTAGATGGTTCCCTGGGAATCCTCATGAAACACCCGGAATTCCATTGTCATGAGGTCGATAATACCGCTGAACAGTTCCCCCTCGCCGGCAGGTATCGCAATAGCCACGCACCTGGAGGCGAAGCGGTCGTTCATCATCTGGAGCGCCTGGGTAAAATCGGCCCCGGTGCGGTCCATTTTATTAATATAAGCAATCCGGGGTACGCCATACTTGTCAGCCTGTCGCCAGACCGTCTCCGACTGCGGTTCAACTCCGCCCACGGCGCAGAACAGGGCAATGGCCCCGTCAAGAACGCGCAGCGACCGTTCTACCTCAACAGTAAAGTCTACATGGCCGGGAGTATCGATGATATTGATGGTGTGGTCACGCCAGTAACAGGTGGTAGCTGCCGAGGTAATGGTGATTCCGCGCTCTTTCTCCAGCTCCATCCAGTCCATGGTCGCGGCACCGTCGTCGACCTCCCCCATCCGATGCGTCTTGCCCGTATAAAAGAGTATACGCTCGGTGGTGGTTGTCTTGCCAGCGTCGATATGCGCCATAATACCGATGTTGCGCACTTTCTGTAACTCGAACTCTCCAGACATAAAAAATACCCGCCTGAGCCACACAAGCTTGTCTACGCGTAACCATCGTACGGGCGGCGACCCGCCCCGGTACCTCCATCAGCGGAGGACAGTAAACAACGCGATCACTTTCGGTGACCACTCCGCACCTGCCACTTGCACCTTACGAGTTTACCTTACTCTACTGTCGATCAACGCTACCACAGGCAGCCTTCCCCCACAGGGAAGACAATGCTACCACTTGAAATGCGCGAACGCCTTGTTGGCCTCCGCCATCTTGTGTGTATCCTCCTTCTTTTTTATAGAAGCACCTTCATTATTCGAGGCGGCCAGCAATTCTGCCGCTAGCTTTTCAGCCATAGACTTGCCGCTCCGGGCTCCGGCATGAGTATTGATCCATCTGATAGCCAGCGCCGTGCGGCGATTCGGTCGTACTTCGACAGGTACCTGATAAGTGGCGCCGCCAACTCTTCGCGACTTCACTTCCAAGACCGGCTTGACATTGTTTACCGCCTTGTGAAACATTTCCAGCCCGTCCTGGCCGGACTTTTTCTCCAGCATCTCAAGGGCGGAATACAGGCACCCTTCGGCCGTGGAACGCTTACCGCTTCTGAGCATACAGGAAACAAACTGGGTAACCAGCTTGTCCCCAAATTTGTAGTCGAGTTTAACCGCGCGCTTGACTGCTCTTGTTCGCCTGGGCATTACTCAGTTCTCTCACTTACTCTTTGGGCTTTTTAGTCCCATATTTTGACCGACCCCGCCTACGGTCGCCAACGCCGGAGGTATCCATCGTCCCCCGAATGATATGATAGCGGACGCCGGGGAGGTCCTTAACGCGGCCGCCGCGGATCAGGACAATCGAGTGCTCCTGGAGATTGTGACCCTCCCCCGGAATGTATGATGTCACCTCAATCTGGTTCGTCAGGCGCACTCGCGCCACCTTCCGCAAAGCCGAGTTGGGTTTCTTGGGGGTCGACGTATAAACGCGAGTGCACACTCCACGCTTCTGCGGGCAGCGGCCTAACGCCGGGGTCTTCGTCTTTTCAATGACCCGCTTTCTTCCCTTACGAATCAACTGGCTTATGGTCGGCAAACTTTCTCCTGTATTCCAAACTCATTTTTTTGCACAGACTTGCTAAATAAGGTCTCTTTCCATTTGTGTCAAGCCTTTTCATCAAAAATTTCTACCATTGTCGCCTCTTTCGATGCCCTTGCCGTCTCCACAGCTTCAGCTTCCTCCTCTTCCTTTTCCCTGTCCACTTCTATAGCCTTGTAGCGGTCTATACCGGTCCCGGCCGGGATCAAATGACCGATAATTACATTCTCCTTTAACCCCAGCAGGTAATCGATCTTTCCGGCGACGGCGGCCTCCGTGAGCACCTTCGTCGTTTCCTGGAAAGAAGCAGCGGAAATAAAGCTGTCGGTGGACAGCGAAGCTCTGGTGATCCCCAACAGAAGCGGTCTCGACGTTGCCGCCTCGCCGCCTTCGGCAACGACACGGGCGTTTTCTTCGGCGAATTTGATCTTGTCGACCTTTTCGCTTTCGAGTAAGTTCGTATCGCCGATGTGCTCAATCTGTACCTTCTGCATCATTTGTCGGACGATAGTTTCGATATGCTTATCGTTTATTTTCACGCCCTGAAGCCGGTAAACTTCCTGGATTTCGTTGACGAGGTAGGCCTGGGCTTCGTAAACACCCAGAATGTCAAGGATGTCGTGAGGATCTTTCGCTCCTTCACACAGCCGGTCGCCAGCCAGCACGCGGTCGCCAGCGTGAACCATCAGATGCTTGCCGTGCGGTACGAGGTACTCCCTTTCCTCGTCGTGTTCACCTTTGACAATGATCTGCTGTTGACCGCGGACAATTTTTCCGAACTCGACAGTCCCATCGATTTCGGAAATAACCGCCGGATCGCGAGGCCGACGGGCCTCAAACAACTCGGCCACACGGGGCAGTCCGCCAGTAATATCGCGCGATTTGGCTATCACACGAGGCATTTTCACCAGAACGTCACCAGCTTTCACCGCCTGACCGTCGGCAACCTGTAACTGGGCATCGGTAGGGATACGATAACTGGCGACGTTTTTGCCTCGGCGGTCCTCAATCACTACGGTGGGAAACAGGCTCTTATCTTTGGTGTCGATAATGATCGACTGAATCAAACCAGTTTGCTCGTCGTGCGCCTCTCGGAAAGAGACATCCTTAATAATGTCCTTATATCTGGCCTTCCCGTCCTTCTCGCACAATATCGTTCCGGTATAAGGATCCCACTCGAAGATTATATCCCCCCGGTTGACCTTCTGGCCGTCTTTCACCAACAGGTGAGCGCCATAGGGAACTTTTAATCTGGCACGGACACGCCCTTTGTCATCGACAATGTGGGCTTCACCGATTCCCTCGCGGCTGATCACCATCACCGTGCCGTCCTCGCGATCGACGGCCTTGACGTTTTCAATCTTGATTGTTCCGCTATACTTGGACTCAACCTGGGACTGTTCGGCGATGCGGGCTGCTGTACCGCCGATGTGGAACGTACGCAACGTTAGCTGCGTTCCCGGCTCACCGATTGATTGAGCCGCAATGACGCCGACGGCCTCGCCGATGTTCACCATTTTCATCGTAGCCAGATCTCGACCATAGCAGTTGGCGCAAACACCATACTTTGACTCGCATGTAAGCACGGAACGGATCCGTACGTTGTCGATACCGGCCTCTTCAATACGTCCGGCTTCGCCCTCGCGGATTTCCTGACCGCTGGCCACGATCAGGTCGTCGCTAATCGGGTCATAGACGTCATCCAGAGCCACTCGACCGAGAATACGATCGCGAAGTGATTCAATTACCTCCTCGCCTTCTTTAATGGCCGAGACCTCCAGACCCATGATTGTCCCGCAGTCCTCATTTCGAACAATGACATCCTGGGCCACGTCCACCAGGCGACGGGTGAGGTAGCCAGCGTCAGCGGTCTTTAAGGCTGTGTCGGCCAAGCCCTTACGGGCGCCGTGAGTGGAGATGAAGTACTCCTGCACCGACAATCCCTCACGGAAGTTAGCGGTGATGGGGTTTTCGATAATTTCGCCCACCCCGCCGGTAATCTTTTTCTGGGGTTTGGCCATCAAACCACGCATCCCGGCCAGCTGACGAATCTGTTCTTTGGACCCACGGGCGCCGGAATCCGCCATCATATAAACCGGATTAAAACCCTGCTGTTCAGCGGCCAGATTTTCAAACATGACGCCTGAGATTTCATTCGTCGTGCGTGTCCACGTATCGATCACCTGGTTGTACCGCTCCCCATTGGTAATCACGCCGCGCTCGTAGCGCCTTTTGATCTTGGCCACCTCCGCCATGGCGTTACTGATAAGTTTATCTTTTTGGGGAGGGACAACCAGATCATCGATGGATACCGTTATCCCGGCTTTGGTCGCGTATTCAAAACCGTAGTATTTCAGACGGTCGACAAGCTCAACCGTTTCGTTCTGGCCATGAAGCCAGAATGTTTGCCCAACCAGCTCTTCCAGCTTGCTTCTTGTAGCTACGTCATTGAAAAAGCCCATACCCTTGGGGAGAATATCATTAAAGATTAATCTTCCGACGCTTGTCTGAACGAGCTTATTGTCAATCCTCACCTTGATGGCGGCATGCAGCCCAACATACCCAGCATCGTAAGCAAAAATGGCCTCATTCGGCGAGTGGAAACTCATGTTTTCGCCAGGTTCACCGGAGCGCAACTTGGTCAGGTAGTAGCATCCGAGAACAATATCCTGGGAGGGTACGGCAACCGGCCGTCCCGAGGACGGCAAGAGGATATTGTTGGTCGACAGCATCAACACTTTCGCTTCAAGCTGAGCCTCGAAGGAGAGCGGAATATGGACCGCCATCTGGTCGCCGTCGAAGTCGGCATTAAAGGCAGCGCACGCCAGTGGATGCAGCTTGATGGCTTTGCCCTCCACCAGCACCGGGTAAAAGGCCTGAATGCCCAGACGGTGGAGGGTCGGGGCTCGATTGAGCATGACCGGGTGGTCCTCGATAATCTCTTCCAAAATGTCCCATACCTCGGGGCGCTCCCGTTCAACCAGTTTCTTGGCCGATTTCACCGTTTGGACGTACCCCTTTTCCTCCAGCTTCATAATAATGAAGGGCTTGAACAGCTCCATGGCCATGTTTTTCGGCAGACCACACTGGTGAAGCTTCAGCTCCGGCCCAACAACAATAACCGAGCGGCCGGAATAATCAACGCGTTTACCAAGGAGGTTCTGACGGAAACGACCCTGCTTTCCCTTCAACAGGTCGGAGAGTGACTTGAGCGGGCGTTTGGAGTCGCCGCGAACGGAATGGGTTCGACGGCCGTTATCAAGCAGGGCGTCGACCGCCTCCTGAAGCATCCGTTTCTCATTGCGAAGAATGACCTCTGGGGCCTGGATGTCCATCAACTTCTTCAAACGGTTGTTGCGGTTGATCACCCGCCGGTAAAGATCGTTCAGGTCGGAGGTTGCGAAGCGGCCGCCCTCCAGGGGCACCAGGGGCCGAAGGTCGGGCGGAATAACGGGGACGACGCTCATAATCATCCATTCCGGTCGGTTTTGCGACTGCCGGAAGGACTCAACGATCCGCAGGCGTTTAAGAACGTCCTTTTTGCGCTGGACCGACGTTTCCACTTTTGCCTGAGCGCGCAGCGTAACCGCCACTTCATCAATGTCTATTTGCTTGAGCAGTTCGCGGACCGCCTCGGCTCCCATGCGGGCATCGAAGGTCTTGCCGGCTCCTTCCAGCTCGATGAACTCTTCCTCCGTCAAAACGTCGCCCACCTCGTAGGAGGAGTTGCCGGGGTCGATCATCAGGTACGTTTCATAGTACAGAATTTTCTCCAATGCACGGATGGTCAGGTCCAGCAAATGCCCGATACGAGAGGGCAGGGACTTAAAGTACCAGATATGTGAAACCGGGACGGCAAGCTCGATATGCCCCAAACGCTCACGGCGAACTTTTGACTGCGTCACCTCTACCCCGCAGCGGTCACAAACGATGCCCCGAAAACGAATGCGTTTATACTTGCCGCAGTTGCACTCCCAGTCTTTTACCGGACCAAAAATCCTTTCGCAAAACAGGCCTTCCCGTTCCGGCTTAAAAGAGCGGTAGTTGATTGTCTCCGGCTTGGTCACTTCACCGTATGACCACGAAAGGATCTCCTCAGGTGAAGCGATTTGGACCTGGATCGCGACAAACTCAGGGGAGTTCTTCTGACGCTCCACGCTTTGACCCATCGCACCAACCATAGCTTGCTCCTTTATCTCGACCGTCTGTGGTTTTGAACCAACAGCTCTGTTTTTTTATCCATTAAAGTTACTTCTCCAGCAGCTTGATATCGAGGCCCAGAGCCTGTAGCTCTTTTATCAAGACATTAAAGGCTTCCGGGTAGCCCGGCTCAGGAGGGTTTTCACCCTTGACAATGGCCTCGTAAACCTTACTGCGGCCGGCCACATCATCGGACTTGACCGTCAACATCTCCTGTAGCGTATAGGCGGCTCCGTATGCCTCCAGCGCCCAGACTTCCATTTCCCCGAAACGCTGGCCGCCAAACTGAGCCTTTCCGCCCAGCGGCTGCTGAGTCACCAAGGAGTAAGGGCCAATGGAGCGGGCGTGAATTTTATCATCAACCAGGTGGGACAGTTTGAGCATATAGATGTAACCGACCGTCACCGGATTGTCAAACAGCTCACCGGTGAGCCCGTCATAGAGGGTTATCTTCCCGTTCTCGGGCAACTCAGCCGCTTTGAGTTTTTCTTTGATGTCAGCCACCTTGGCGCCCTCAAAGACCGGCGCGGCGACGTGCTCTCCAAGCTTCTTGGCGGCCCACCCAAGATGCGTCTCCAGAATCTGCCCGACATTCATACGCGAGGGTACTCCGAGAGGATTGAGGATGATATCCACCGGCGTGCCATCGGCCAGGTAAGGCATATCTTCTACCGGCACAATCTTGGAGACCACCCCCTTGTTACCGTGCCGACCAGCCATCTTGTCGCCGACAGAAATCTTCCGGCGGATGGCAATTGTTACCTTAACCAACTGCTTGACACCGGGGGGAAGCTCCGCACCGCGGATAATCTTATCCACTTCTATTTCCATTTCCTGCTTCTTGAGACTGAGCAACTCGGCCGCCTCGGCGATAACACTGTCGACATGTTTGTTTGTGGCGGCCTCCGTGCAAAAGCCTTCAGGGGCCACGGTGGCGTCAACGTCGAAATCGGCAAAGAAATCGGCGTTGTACTTATGACCGGCGCGAATGACAACCGAATTATCAAGAACTGAACGTATCGTCTGCGAGGTTTTGCCGTTCAGCAGCTCCCCAAGCCGCCGGCTGCGTAGGGTGATGATGTCGTTAATTTTGTTCTGATAAGACTTTTTGACCTCGGCAATCTGTACCTTCTCCTGTTTCTTAGCTTCCTCAGTACGCTCCTTGCGCGAAAAGACCTGGTTTTTGATTACGACTCCTTTCATTCCCGGAGGAGCCTTCAAGCTGGCATCGCGGACATCACCGGCCTTCTCGCCGAAGATGGCGCGTAGCAGCCGTTCCTCGGGCGACAGTTCCGTTTCACCCTTGGGGGTAATCTTACCGACCAGAATATCTCCCGCTTCGACTTCGGCCCCTACCCGGACAATGCCGTTTTCATCGAGGTTCAGTAAAGCTTCTTCAGAGACGTTAGGAATCTCACGGGTGATTTCCTCGGAGCCGCGCTTGGTGTCCCGAACCTGCAGTTCAAACTCCTCGATGTGAATCGACGTAAATATGTCATCCTGCACCAGGTTCTCGGAGAGAATAATAGCATCCTCGAAATTATACCCACGCCAGGGCATAAAGGCCACCAGGGCATTATAGCCCAGCGAGAGTTCACCCCGATCGATAGCGGGGCCGTCAGCAATAATATCACCGGCCTTGACCTGGTCACCCACAGTCACCACCGGTCTAAAGCTAATGCAAGTGTCCTGATTGGAGCGGCGGTACTTAGTGAGGTGGTATTCATCATCTTCAATATAGCTCAGCTTGCCGAGCCTGGGCTTGGTATCCGGTTTTACGACGACCTTCTCGCTGTCGGTGTAGACCACCCGGCCGGAGTTCCGGGCACAAACAACAGCTCCGGCGTCACGGGCGACTTTGCCCTCCATGCCGGTCCCAATCAGGGGTGCCTCGGTTTTCAAAAGGGGCACCGCCTGACGCTGCATGTTTGACCCCATCAGGGCGCGGTTGGCATCATCATGCTCCAGAAAAGGAATCAGCGACGCCGCCACCGACACAATCTGTCGCGGCGAAACATCCATGTACTCGACCTCTGTAGCCTTGACATGAGGGTACTCAGAGCGCCTGCGAGCAACGATGTATTCGTTAACAAACTTGCCGTTTTTGCCCATTGGCTCATTACACTGGGCAATGAAATGGCGATCTTCCTGGTCCGCCGAGAGGTATGAGATTTTATCGGTCACTTTTCCATTGACCACTTTCCGGTACGGAGTTTCCAGAAAACCATACTTGTTTATCCGGGCAAACGTCGCCAGGGAGGTGATCAGCCCGATGTTGGGCCCTTCCGGTGTCTCGATGGGACACATCCGGCCGTAGTGGGTGTGATGGACGTCGCGCACCTCAAATCCGGCCCGCTCTCTGGTCAACCCTCCCGGGCCAAGGGCCGACAGCCGGCGTTTGTGCGTCAGCTCAGAGAGGGGGTTGGTCTGGTCCATGAACTGAGAAAGCTGCGAGGAGCCGAAAAACGTCTCCACCACCGTCGAAACGGTCCTGGCGTTTACCAGCAGCTGCGGGGTAACGCTTTGCTGGTCTTTCAGCGAGAGCCGCTCACGTATTGTCCGCGCCACACGCGAAAGGCCCACCGAAAAGAGATTGGACATCAGTTCCCCAACGGTGCGAGCGCGGCGATTGCCGAGATGGTCGATATCGTCGGTGTATCCCTTTTCATTGCACAGCCCGACCAGGTAACGTACGATGGCAATAAAATCCTTGGTGTCCAGGGTGGTCTTGTCCAGGGGAATATCCAGACCCATCCGCTGATCGATCATATAACGGCCCACCTCGCCAAGATCGTACCGTTTGCTGTCGAAAAAGAACTTTTGAAGAAGGGCTGCGGCCATCTCAATGGTTGGCGGCTCGCCCGGGCGAAGCATCGAATATATCTTTACGAGCGCTTCCTCTCGTGACTTGGTGGCATCTTTCTTGAGGGTATTGAGCATGACCCAGACTTCACGAACGTTCTTTTCCTTTTCGATAATCCTGACCGTCTTGTAGCCGAGCTCTTTGAGCTTCTCCATCACCGTCTCGGTCAACAGTTCCCCCACCGCAAACACGACTTCGCCTGTCTCGGCGTCAATAACCGTCTCGCCTACAAACGCTTCGTCGTGCATTTCCGCTTCTTTTCCCTTCAGATTCAGTTTACTTACAGAGTAAAACAAGTCCACTATTTCTTCATCAGTGGAATACCCCAGCGCCCTGACCAACATGGTCACCGGCATCTTGCGGCGGGAGTCGATATAAACATACATGATATCATTGATGTCCATGCCGAACTCCACCCAGCTTCCGCGATAGGGGATGATACGTGCCGAGTAGAGCTTTTTGCCGTTGGGATGAAATGTCTCGTCAAAGAAGACGCCCGGGCTTCGGTGAAGCTGGCTCACGATAACCCGCTCCGACCCATGGATGATGAAGGTACCCCACTCGGTAATGAGGGGGAGTTCACCCATGTACACGTCCTGCTCGATAATGTCCTTGACTTCTTTCTTGTCCCCCTCTCCCTGCCGCTTAATCAGACGCATAGTCACCCGCAGGGGGGAGGCATGCGACATGTTACGGGCTCGACATTCATCGATGGTGTATCGGGGTGGACCAAGGTGGTAGCTTACGTACTCAAGAGTGTAATTCTCGTGGATGTCGGTCACCGGGAAAATGTCCGTGAAGATCCGGTGAAGCCCCTTTAGCTCATGCTTATCGGGCGGAACATGAGGCTGGAGAAAGCTGTTATACGACCTCAACTGGACATCCAGCAAATTGGGCATTTCTGTCGCGTCGGACATCTTGCCGTAATTTAATCGTTCAACCATTTCTGACCGGGCCAAAATATAACCCTCCTCTAAATGGATGATAACGGCAGCTCCTTACAAGCGGGGCTCTCCCGCACAGGGCTGCGCCAACTAATTATCGTTTCAAGGCTTGGCTGATCCTAGCATCTATCTCATTCTTCTCCCCATCAGCCGTCTTGGGGAGCCATTTTCTGCAGTCAATCCACCAACCTCAAAAAACATAATCAAGGGGTTTTATTGGTTGCTGTATACTACTTCCTAACCAACCGGCAATCGAAAGGTTCCCGGCTGCTGACCACTAGCGCTTATTTGATCTCTACCTGAGCGCCAACTTCCTCGAGCTTGGCCTTTGCCTTCTCCGCATCCTCTTTCGACACGCCTTCGTTTATCTTGGCCGGAGCGCTTTCGACAACATCTTTGGCCTCTTTCAGGCCGAGCGATGTCAATTCGCGCACCGCCTTAATCACCTGGATTTTCTTATCCCCGATGGCGGTCAGGACCACGTCAAATTCCGTCTTTTCTTCCACTTCGGCCGCAGCCGCCGCACCCCCGGCAACGCCACCCGGCATCATCGCCGCCGGAGCGGCCGCCGTGACACCGAACTTGTCCTGAATCGCCTTGGAAAGATCGGCAAGATCCATCGCGTTCAGTGTAGAAATCTTGTCAACGATTTCATCAATAGCAGGGTTTGCCACTTCATATACCTCACAAGTTTATAAGATTCTGTTGTTTGCTTCCCAAAAATTCGGCCGGCACCGAGCTTTCACAAAGGGACGGGTGCCCCACCCATGGGCGTCCATCCAAAACTAATGAACCGGTCATCCCTCACTTTTCTTTTTCTCCGTCAACGCCTTGATGGAACCGACCAGCTCCCGGAAAAATCCGTCCAGAGCTCCTACCAGCTCACTGATTGGCGCCTCCACCGCCGCAACGATCTGAGCCAGAAGTATCTCTCTCGGCGGCAGACCCGCCAGCCGCTTAATCTCCCGGCCGTCAAAAGCCTGACCGTCAACGACAAACACCTTCATGCGCGGCAGTTCTTTATCCTTGTAGGAATCGTGCAGAATCTTGGCTGCTATCGCGGCGTCCTCACTGGTGAAGGCAACGGCGGTTGGACCGGTCAGATGCTCATCTATCATATCTCCCACACCGGCCTGATGAGCGGCAAGTTTGAGCAGCGTATTCTTGGCCACCCGATAAGTGACTTGATTCTCGCGCAAATTTCTCCGCAGGTCGGTGATATCGGCTACGCTGAGACCTTGATAGTCGGTAACAAAAATGGAGCTGGCGTTGTCAAACAGTTTCTTGATCTCCGCGACAGTATTGGTCTTCTGGGGGTTCGGCATTATCTTTAAGCTCCTTTTACGACTACTTTTTCAAGGTTGCCAAAAGCTCCTGATGGTCCAGCTTGAACCCGGGGCTCATCGAAGAACAGATCGAGGCGCCGAGAATGTAGGCTCCCTTGGCAGCGGCCGGCTTGGCGCGCACAATAGCATCAACAAAGGCCAACACGTTTTCCTCTATCTTCTGAGGATCAAACGAAAGCTTTCCCACAGCAGCGGCCACATTGGCTTGCTTGTCAACCCGAAACTCTATCCGCCCTCCCTTCAGTTCCTTCACTGTTTTGTCTATATCCATCGTAACCGTACCCGTTTTCGGGTTCGGCATCAGACCGCGAGGGCCGAGGATTTTGCCCAGTTGGCCGACGAGGCGCATCATATCAGGGGTAGCCACAGCAACGTCAAAGTCTGTCCACCCTCCCTTTATCTTTCCCACCAGCTCCTCCGCACCGACAAAATCGGCTCCGGCTTCTTTAGCTTCGGTTTCTTTCTCGCTCTGAGCAAAGACCGCCACCCGCACCGGTTTACCGGTGCCGTTGGGAAGAGAAACCGTCCCGCGAACCATCTGGTCGGCATGCTTGGGATTGACCCCCAAACGAACCGCAACTTCCACCGATTCATCGAATTTCACATACTGCCCTTCCTTAAGCTGTCGTACGGCGTCGGAAAGAGCGTACTTCTTGAGTCGGTCAATGCCTTCTCGATACTCTTTATACTTTCTTGAGTGCTTCATATCTCCTCATTCTCCCTGAAAGCAAAGCATCCAGTTCCAGGTGCCAACGAATGTTTTCACGTCTATTGCACTTCGATCCCCATGGAACGAGCGGTGCCCTCAATGATCCTCATGGCCGCCTCAACCGACGCGGCGTTTAAGTCTTTCATTTTCGTTTCCGCGATTTCCCGCACCTGCCGTTTTGACACCACCCCGACCTTGTCTTTGTTGGGGACACCTGACCCCTTACTGACTTTCGTGGCCATCTTCAACAGGGTCGACGCCGGCGGCGTCTTGGTGATAAAGCTGAACGACTTGTCGGCGTACACGGTGATAATAACCGGCGTCAGAATACCGTTTCCTCCCTGGGTCCGCGCATTAAACGCCTTACAGAACTCCATGATGTTCACCCCGCGCTGTCCCAGCGCCGGGCCAACGGGAGGGGCCGGGTTGGCCTGTCCGGCAGGAATCTGCAACTTGATTTCAGCGACTATTTTCTTCGCCACGTTTATCTATACTCCAATTCAGCAGTGCCTGGCGCTACTTCTTCAACAGTTCCACCTGAAGGAAGTCAAGTTCCACAGGGGTCGGGCGACCGAATATGGAAACCATAACCTTGACCCTGCGGCGCTCCATGTTGACCTCGCTGATCGTGCCTGCGAAGTCCGAAAAGGGGCCGTCATTTACTTTCACCGAATCACCAGCCTGAAAGGGGAAATCAGTGGCTTCCTCGGTGCGACTGCGGTTGATCTGGCCGACAATACGCTCAACTTCATCTTCCTTCAGTGCCTTCGGCTTGCCGCCAGCCCCAACAAAATTGGTGATGCCGGGCGTTGAAACAACCAACTCCTGAGTCTCCTTGGTCAACTCCATCTGCACCAGAAGATAGCTCGGCAAAAACTTCTTGGTGCTGGTTGACCGCCGGCCCTGTTTCATTTCTGTGACTTCTTCGGTCGGCACCAGAATCTCGCCGAACTTCTCCTCCATGGCGGCGTTGGCTATGGCCGACTCGAGGTACCGCCGGGCCTTCTGCTCATGGCCGGAGTAGGTGTGAACTACATACCAGCGAAGCGCCATTTGCTGCTCAACCTCCAATTCCGCCACCAAAAATGGAACGGATCACAACGGAAAGAATACGGTCAACAATACCGATAAAAATCGCCACTACCAGCGAGACCACGACAGTCACAATGGTGGAGCCGATTAACTCGTCCTTGGTCGGCCACGTCACCTTTCTCAGTTCCGCGTTCACTTCCTTGAGGAATTTTTTTACCTTTTCCAAAACAGTTCCCTTTCGGGTATCTGGCAGGCCAGGAGGGATTCGAACCCCCAACATCCGGTTTTGGAGACCGGCGCTCTACCGGTTGGAGCTACTGGCCTGTCACAGTAAAACTTCTATCTGGTTTCCCTGTGCAGGGTATGTTTGTTACAGAAGCGACAGTACTTTCGGTACTCGACTCGCTCCGGATGCAGGCGTTTGCTCTTTTTAGTGTTATAGTTGCGCTGTTTGCATTCGCCGCAGGCCAGTACTATCCGATCTCTTGGCATCCTCTATTCGCTTATTTACTACGGTTTAACCTCTCTACTCCATAATCTCGGCGATGACACCGGCGCCGACCGTGCGACCGCCCTCGCGAATCGCAAAACGCAGCTCCTTCTCCATCGCTATCGGCGTGATTAACTCCACATTTATTGTCACGTTGTCACCCGGCATCACCATCTCTATCCCCTCCGGCAACTGCGCTATTCCCGTCACGTCCGTCGTCCGAAAATAAAACTGCGGTCGATAACCAGTGAAAAACGGCGTGTGGCGGCCTCCCTCCTCCTTAGTCAAAACGTATACCTCCGCCATGAACTTCCGATGCGGCATCACCGACCCCGGCTTGGCCACCACCATCCCCCGCTCCAGATCATCCTTGTCGACGCCGCGAAGCAACAAACCAACGTTATCACCCGCCTGGGCCTGATCCAATAGCTTGCGAAACATCTCCACCCCCGTCACCACCGTCTTGCGCGTCTCACCAAAACCAATGATCTCCACTTCGTCACCCTGCTTGATGATCCCCCGCTCCACGCGACCGGTGCCAACCGTCCCACGTCCCGTGATACTAAAGACATCCTCCACCGGCATCAAAAACGGCTTGTCCATCTCACGCTTCGGCTCCGGGATGTAG
>Ga0307437_1000374_pt1 | contig 36471 bp, 31 predicted proteins | sample SalMarWE160390MG_FD_202146 | JGI IMG/M metagenome (GOLD analysis project Ga0307437, IMG submission 202146) | Salt marsh sediment microbial communities from the Plum Island Ecosystem LTER, Massachusetts, United States - WE1603-90 | ecosystem: Environmental > Aquatic > Marine > Intertidal zone >...
ACAAAAATCTGACCCTCCATGTTTACAAATAACAACCAGATAAGTATTTCTGACACATTTTTTCTGCAAATCAAAGCCACAATTGCGTCAATTAATCCTTTTTGGACATAATCTTACGTCTGCTGCCGATCTGGCCGTTTGCCAGATTCAGTAAAATTAACCACGATGTTGTTTTTTTTCAACATTCGCCTTGACAACAACGTAGACAGGCTTTACTGTCTGCGCCATGCGAAATCGCTTCAAATCACAGTCCGAAAAACGTAACAAGATCGACCAGCCTAAGAAGCCAAAGGCAAGTAAAACTCCAGGTCTTGAACCCTTCGCGGTCTCGATAATACACTGCTTACCTATCGGTGTAGTGACTTTCGATAGTGAGTTAAGGATTATAAACGCCAATCCACAAGCGGAAAAGCTGCTTAAACTGACAGACCACATCGACAAATCCCTGACAAAGGGAGACTCAAGCACCGCAACAGCAGCTTCTAACTGGACAGAGCGGCTGAGAACTCTTGTACAGACAGGAAATGCACAAACCTTTGACAATGTTAGCTATTCAAAAGATGATAAAATCAGGCTGTTACGGATCGTCTGCGTGCCGCTGAGAAGATCTAAAAACGGACCAATTTTTGGCGGTGGCATTATCGTTGAAGATGCTACTGAAGAAATCGAAATTCAAAAGCAATTGGTTAATGCTGAAAGGCTGGCAACTATAGGCAAGCTCGCTTCTAAGGTAGCTCATGAGCTAAATGATCCACTGGATGGAATTCTACGATACATCAGCCTAACATCAAGGATTGCTGAGCGCGATAACCTGGAGAAGCCCAAAGAGTACCTTGCCCGCTGTCGCGAGGGACTTATGCGAATGGTCCAAATCGTAAGCGAGCTTTTGGAATTCTCCAGAAGCACGCCGGCCCAGCCCGTGTACAGTCCAATAGAACAAATTATCGAAGATGCCATACGCGCCATGGAAGCCAAGAGCGAAGCTTCCGGCGTCAGAATATTGCGGGAATATGCCTCTAACTTACCTCTAATTAGAAGTGGCAATCTGTTCCAAGTGTTTTGCAACATTATAAGAAATGCCTATGATGCAATGACTGAAGGTGGCACATTACATATTTCGACACGCCTGGCACCAGACAACACTTTGGTAGCAGAATTCCGCGACACAGGATGTGGCTTTGCTCCAGAGAACACAGAAAAGATTTTTGAGCCATTCTTTACCACCAAAGAAAGAGGCAAGGGCACTGGACTGGGACTGGCCGTGTGTAAGGACATAGTCGAAAGACACGGCGGGCGCATAACCGCAAGAAATGCTCCTGCCGGCGGAAGCATATTCACCGTGTATTTACCATTATCAGAAGGTCTATAAGAATCCATCGGAAAGAGATTATGAATCAGAAGAACATCCTTGTTATAGATGATGACCGCATCATATTGGACTCGTTATGTGAGTTCCTATCACTCGAAGGATTTGGAACGAGCGGCGCTGAGACCTACAAAGAAGCTGTGGCTAAATTGCAAAGACAAAGCTACTGCCTTGCGATAACGGATGTGAATTTGCCGGATGGGGACGGCCTTGACCTGTTAGATTTTATAAGGAAAAACTTCCCTCAAACCGTGGTAATAGTGATAACCGGCTATGGCAGCATCGAAAGTGCTGTCAGAGCCATCAAGCAAGGTGCCTATGACTACCTTACTAAACCAATCATTGACGACGAACTGCGCTTGACAGTTGAACGGGCAATCAAGCAACAATCGCTCATAAGCGAGAACGAACGGCTGCGGTTGCAACTCGAACACAAATACAGCCTCGAAAACATAGTCAGCCAGAACTACAAAATGGCGAAGATTTTTGAACTTGTCGAGGCCGTCGCAGACAGCAACACAACAATACTAATGGCCGGCCCATCCGGCACCGGTAAGAGCATGCTCGCCAAGGCAATACACTACCGCTCGAGCCGACGCACCAAGCCGTTTGTGGAGGTTAGCTGTGGGGCTCTGCCCGAGACACTGTTAGAAAGTGAACTGTTCGGTCACGTTCGAGGATCGTTCACGGGCGCCGTAAGCAACAAAGAAGGCAAGTTCTTAGCTGCAGATGGCGGGACAATTTTCTTGGACGAGGTCGCTAACGCCTCGCCAGCACTACAGATAAAACTGCTGCGGGTCTTAGAAGACAGACAATTCGAGCCGGTTGGAAGCAACAAAACCATGACGGTTGATACGCGAATTATACTGGCCTCGAATCGCAATCTTGCTGAAGAGGTTAAACATGGCAGATTTCGCGAGGACTTGTACTACCGTATTAACGTGGTAACAATAGAGCTGCCAACTTTACGAGAAAGAGTGGGCGATATTCCACTACTGGCAAGGTATTTTCTGCGAGTTTACGCTGCTCTTCACAACAAGGAGAAGCTCGATTTTACCGACGAGGCAATGCAGTATTTGGAGCGTTACCCCTGGCCCGGCAATATTCGCGAATTAGAGAATGTGATCGAACGAGCCGTTCTGCTTAGTAAGGACAAGTTCATTGGCACCACAGACCTGCCGGAGACAATCGAACAAGAGCAAGGCCAGCCGGAAGCATACGAGCTGGTGAGCTTAAAGCAGGCACGCATCGAGCCGGAAAAAAGACTTATTCTTAAGGCACTTGAAACTAACAACTGGAACCGCAAAGAAACAGCCAAAGCACTTCAGATTAACCGTACTACTTTATACAAAAAAATGAAACGCTACGGCCTCGACGTTGAAGCAGAACGATTAGGCTTAACCTAATCAATTGACTATTGATTATTTACTATTGACTATTGAAAATCAACGGGTGCAGGGGAAGCTGAAGGCTAAAACAAATAGAAAATTGCAAATAGTCAATAATCATTCATCAATTATCAATTTCACAACGCCTGTTCGGCAGCGCAAGAAAAAAATCTAAGGGAGTAAGGTCATACATGCCATACTTCGGACAATCGCAGTCGAACGCACGATGCCTTACCCATGAAAAATTTCAACAAGTTCAGAATGCAAAGAAAGAGAACTTACTGAGTGACAACGCTCAACGTTCTTCAAGCTTTTTCGCGAGGTTACCAATCTCTCCATTCAATATGGCAATCTTCTCAGAAAGCTCGGCGAGTCCTCGTACAATGTTCGTAAGAATCGTACGGTCTGGTTCGCTTAACCTTATCTGCGAGTTATTACTTTCTTCCATGCTCTGCTCCATTTTACCATCCTTTCCTAATCATGGTTATCGGGTATCTTTTTCAACCTGCGTATCAATGATATTTCGCATCATAACAAACGAAAACTTTGTGCCTTCCTTCTCACTAAGAATATCTCTCAAGAATATTTTATTGTCATCATATGTTGAGGGGAAATCTATACTTAGATAAGTCATTCTTTTCTTATGTTCTTCCCAAAATCTATACTTAATTTGTTCCCTTCCTTTGTACTTATCAATGAACCTGTCAATAAACTGTCCCTCTCTATTCCAATTGACTACTGATTTATTTACCCAGACTTCATCCCAACTATTAAAAAACGGGAAATGTACAATAACATTTCGAATAAACCTGAATAACACATCACCAATTTCAGCCTCCATTGGAGGTCTCGTTTCTCTAATATGCTCTATTACCCATTTTATCGGTTCATACTTCAATATCTCCGAGTATACCGCAAAGCCATCTTTTTCTTTCGAGAATCTATACCCAGCATCTTTCTCCCAAAAGCTATCATCCATTATTTCTTCATAAAGGTCATAGAACCTATTGTAAGCCAGTGTAAGAAACTCTATTTCATCTTCATTGGGTCTAAGGTTTTCATTCATTTCTTATGACACCTGACAGTTGTCTATATAGTTTTCTAAATAAAATCAACTTTTGGTTTTTCTCGTTTACAAGAATACGCATCTGGTTTGGTATCCCTGGAAAGCCCGTCACCGCAACTCGACAGATGTATATATAGTATCTTACACCATTATACAAGACTCTTCAAGATAAATTCGAAAACGTGAGAGCGTAAAAATAGCCTCTCGACATGGCTTTAGGTCAAATGCTGGATATCAAAGTTTCATGCCAACTTGTGACAGGATAAATGTCATTTGAGATTGGCAGTTGGGTAGTATATTTTGTAGTCCCGGAATGGGAATGATATCCCATGCTGCAGGCGGTTAAATATAAAGATATCCCCTGCCGCAGGCGGCAGGGCTAAATAGTTGAGTTAGTGGTTATGGTTTTCGACGTATTGTATTCGTCGGTCTAAATCCTCCTGGTTAAAACAAAACCTTTTATCAAATCCACGTGTCCAAACTCGACCAGCTCGGCCATGCTTTCTTAAAGCAGAGGTAGTGAAATTCTTGAATCTGCTGACCATACATCCTATCGGCTCCGGAAAATACCGTGTCACTAAATGAATATGATTACTGCAGACAGCTAAGGCTTCGATAGTATAGCCGATACGTTCTGCTTCATTTAATATTACCCGTCGGACAGTATCTTTCTCATTGTGTCTAAGTTTGACCGTATGTCCTTTTTGAACCTTTTCGCAAAGACAAACGAGTTTTTTATCACCACGAAGTATTTGGCCGTCTTTTATATAACCACGTTCGTCGCCCTGCAACCAACTGCCGTATGTTGTCCAGGTCAACATATAACCAAATGTCTTCGGCATAATTACCTTATTTAGCCTCCAAGCCTGCCTGGAGGGAATTTCATTGTCGAACCACTGCCCAGGACTGGAGTCGAACCAGCACGTCCCAAAGGACACCAGCCCCTCAAGCTGGCGCGTCTGCCTATTCCGCCACCTGGGCCTTTCGATTGATTATTGATTATTTACTATCGATTATTGACTGTCAATCCAGAAATGTGGGAAAATGATTGTAGACAGATTTCCAATTTATTATTCTGCATTTGAGATTGCCGCGCAGCGCTCGCAATGACTGACGTTAGACAAGAAGCCCCCTTATGTGCCCCTTTGATTATCCCAGAGCAAAACCTGCAACCGCTGACAGAATGCGTAGCTGGTGCTTTTACACATATCAGCTACCAACGGTGATTTGGCCAAGAGTTCATCCCTCGTAGTAGCCTGTGGCATTAGCATCACTTTTTCCAAATCGACGTTTCCAATTTCCTCTATCGTCCGCTGTATCTCAGGCAAATCGTCTTGTGAATCAACGACAAACTTCAACTGATAGGAGTAATCGGCAATCAACTTACGCAGGACCGCTATATCAAGTCGCGCATCTTCGTGAATCGCTGCAAGCCGCGGGACATCCGGCGTTGAGTTGCTCAATTTCGGGCTTATACTCATAAGATCGCAGGCCATATCCGTCACGTATGCAATGCCCGCAGTTTCTATTGTGATATGCTTTCTATGAGCCTTCAATTGACTAACCAAAGCAGGCAATTCAGATTTCAACATTGGCTCGCCGCCAGTTATCACCACGAACCTGCAAGGCCACTTTTCAACTGCCTGCACAATTTCAGCAACACTGAGATTCTGTCCCGCTGTCTCGATCCAGGCGTATTTCGTGTCACACCATCGGCAGCGCAAAGGGCAACCTGCCAGACGAATAAACACACTCGGCGCGCCAGCTAAGGATCCTTCGCCCTGTAGGGAATAGAAGATTTCGTTTACTCTCATTGTTCTCGTATTGCGTCTTGCGTGATGCGTATTGAGTTAAACGACAGTAAAACCGCCGGCTCAATATTCTTTGAAATTTCACTATGCTCTGTAGAAAATGACACGATTGCCATTTCGAGCGAGCTCCCCTTCTTGCTTTCGCAAGAAAGCAGGGGAGCGAGTCGAGAAATCTGTATACAATGGCGTTGCGAACCCAGATTTCTCCACTCCGTTCGCTTCGCTCACTACGGTCGAAATGACACCTTTTCTACAAAGCAATTTCACTAAACAACATATTCTAAGAGGTCTTTTAGTCCAGCTTCGGCAAAACCCTTTAATCTTAATCGGCATGAGTCACATCGGCCGCAACTTCTGCCCCGCTCGTCCGGATCATAGCAACTATGCGTCAGAGAATAATCGACACCGAGCTTCGTGCCGGTGAGAATAATCTCCGCCTTTGTCATATTTATAATCGGTGTATGTATACGGTATCGGCCTTTGCCTTCGACGGCAGCGGCGGTGGCAAGGTTTGCAGTTTTTTCAAAAGCAGCTATGAACTCGGCTCTGCAATCCGGATAGCCACTATAGTCGGTGGCATTGACACCGATGAAGATATCGAAGCTATTCAGCACCTCAGCCCAGGCCAGCGCATAACTTAAGAATATCGTATTCCGTGCTGGGACATAAGTTGACGGAATTTCATGCGAGTTGCCCAGCCTTATTCTATCCTTTGGCACGTCGATCGAAAGGTCAGTAAGAGCAGACCTACCAAAAGCAGCCAGATTTATATTGATTACACGGTGCTCAACGGCCCCCAGCGAACAAGCTACTTTCTTTGCAGCTTCAACTTCTCGCTGGTGTCTTTGGCCATAGGCAAAGGTCAAAGCGTAACATCTAAAATCTTCACTTCGGGCAATGGCTAATGTTGTAGCAGAATCCAAGCCACCACTTAATAGGACAATTGCTTTATTTTGTGCCAAGTTAAGTCCCTCGCCAGAGATACAATCTACACAAAGAATTAATGCACAAAAATATCACCCCCCTGCCCCTCCTACAGGCGCATAAAATATTTCCCCCCCTGACACACAGACACTATTTCAACATACAATTGCCGCGTGGCCAGAAAATATATACTAAAGAGTCACTCAGACATTATTTCGATGCCGTTAATTTCAGGATTCTCGATGTTCGGTTCAAAGCCAATGACCAGCTCTCCATCGGTTACTGCAATACCTTTGAACTCCTTGACGATAGGCTTTTGTGGGCCACCAGCTACTTTGTATGGGTCAAAATCCTCAAGGACGAGCTTACCGTTAATGCTCACCGAAAAGACCCGCTCATTTTCGCCGAAAATACCCTCGTACGTCTCAGCGAAGTGCAGCCTGACAGTATATTTACCGTTGGGCAGCTTGAACTTGTATGCCGTCATGCTGTATCTCTCGGTCTCATAGATCCCTGGTGCATCCGTGCCCGTCATGCTTAAACCACCCCGATCAACAGTCATACCATCAACTGCACCCCAATCGTTGTCTTGCTCCATGTACTGGTCAGGCAGCCAGACATTCCCAGCGCTATCCGTGTAAGGCTCAAAAGCAGCACAGTTTACGCGCATGGTGAATTCCGGTTTGCACGGCTGATCCATTGTCGCACAACCCGATGTAAGCAAACCTGCTACTGCGACTACATTCACTACACTAATCCATCTTTTCAACATTGTGTCCATCCCTTTCAAAAAGTTCCAAAGTCCATGCCATGTATACACTCCGCTAAAAACTTCAGCAGCCAAGATACTCAAACCGGTATTAAGGTACAATGGTTTTTCAAAAAAATAAACTATAACTTTATGGCCCACACACCTAAAGAAGAACCGTGGGTTTCCAGCTTAGCACCATGGGGGCGTAATTACTGCGTTGCTGAATCTGCTGGATTCTATCGTTAGAACTTCAACAGTCCTGATCAGGGTACCTGTCGATTCTATGACTGCACGGTAAAAGTTGTCCTTAAAATCGAAACTGCGGCACTGGCGGGAAAGCTATCGCAGCTTGGTATCGCGTCCAAACTTTAGAAAACTATCGGTGCGGCACGCATAATAGACATGTACCAAATTTACCGTATGCCATAATCAGAACCAGCCAAACGGCCGTATTCGAGACCTCAAATGCACAGTTATTCTACAAAGTCGATTATTGCTTGTCGTGACTTGGTAGGCGCGTTATATTGAACAAGACAGGATATGTAAGAAGGATAGGCGATGAGTGAAGTAGCGAAAATTGAGCTGTTTGAGAATCCTAAACCAGAGCGAGATTATAAAATTACAATCAAATGTCCAGAGTTTACAAGCCTCTGTCCACGGACGGGCCAGCCAGATTATGGCGAAATCATCATCGAATATTGTCCCGATAAATCCTGTATCGAGCTGAAAAGCCTGAAATTCTATATGCAGAGCTATCGGAATAAAGGCGTCTTTTACGAAGCCCTGACAAACGATATACTGGATGACCTTATTAAAGCATGTAAACCGCGTTGGATGAAGATTGCCTCTTGCTTTAGGCCACGCGGCGGAATAACAACCGAGATATTCGCGGAATACACAGCAGAAAAAACGACAAAGTAATCATCAGAGGTGACAAAATGGCAATATTATTCCACTGTGAACATTGTGGCAAGAAAATAGAAGCAGCCGATAGTTCAGCTGGCAAATGGGGCAAATGCCCGGCATGTCACAACAAGCTGTACGTCCCCGGCCTTGACTCCGACGAGGAGCTTAAACTGGCACCTGTGGATGAAACCGAAGAAGAACGAAAAAAGGAACTGATGGCCGAGACATTCAAGCTAACACAGGACATCTTGCAAGAGAAGGAAGTCCCGAACGGCCCAGCAGCGTACTCGCGAACAGCACCAAAGATAGGCGAGAAGGAGTTGACCAAGAACATAATCCTCTATTTGCGACAGATGGCCAATGCTGACTTAGACGAGGCACAAAGAACAGCAGATGCAATCGTCCCATACGGCCCTCAGGCTATTGCGATTCTTGACAAGATAGCGCTTAGTGAAATGCCTGAGCCGGAACTCACTGATATTCCACCGCACGTTCTTTCCGGTCTGATAAGAAATTTACGCACTCGAATAAGTTAAAGATCAAAAAGCATTTTCCAAAGCGCCACTTGGGGTCCTAAAACATATCATTTATCCAGGCAATAGACCGTAAATTTTCGGTCTGTTAAAAAAACAAGCCGTGTAGATCCTGTAATTTTGCCGTAATAGCACTAATTCTTATACTTTAAGCAGAGAAATGGAAAACGACTTTGGTAGACTCCTTATGACTTGAAGGGAAACTTACATGGCCAACAAAAGAACTGTCGTACATGTCACTCACGAAACAGTAGGAAAAATCGGCGGCATTGGTGCCGTCCTTCATGGCTTTTTTACCTGCAAATCCTATCTCGATGTCGTCGACCGCTCAATCATCGTTGGTCCATTGTTTACCACCGAAGGCTCAGTAACCGACCGACTGGGCGAGGACGGTGAGGTCCTCTATTCATCTATCGACGGGTTGATCAGCCCAGGGTATGCACCGGCCTTTCGTAAGATTGAAAAAACTCACAATGTAGGAATAGTCTATGGCAGGCGCACTTTCATTGATGAGCAAACAGGCATAAAAAGCTCCCCCGAAGTACTACTAATCGATATTAGACGCATGGATGCAGGGATAGTAAATAACTTCAAAAAGCAGCTCTTTGAAGAATTTGGGGTTCAGAGCCATTTACACGAAAACCTCTGGGAGTACGAACAGTATATAAGAGTGGCTCCTGCAGCGATTGCCACGCTAAAGTCACTGGGGGCAGCGAATGAATCAACGGTTATTATTGCCCACGAATTTATGGGAATGCCCACGGCGCTTGCAGCCATTCTCGAGCCTAACCGGCCTTTTAGGACAATCTTCTACGCTCATGAAGTAGCGACAATGCGACGCATTGTTGAAGAGCACCCCGGCCATGATACAATGTTCTACAACGTTATAAAGCAAGCGCACCAAGACAGGTTGTACGTAAATGAAGTATTCGGCAATCAAAGCTCCTACTTCAAACATACTCTTGTGGAATCCTCAAAATACTGCGACCGTATCTACGCAGTGGGTGATTATGTTGTAGATGAGCTGCGGTTTCTGGCACCGGAATTTGAAACTATCAACATTGGTATCGTCTACAATGGTATACCGGCATACCAAATCAATGTTGCGGAGAAGCTTGAATCCAAGAGAAAACTGCAGGCATATTGTGAAAACCTTCTTGGATTCGAACCTGACTATGTCTTCACACATGTCACAAGACTTGTGAAAAGTAAAGGATTGTGGCGTGACTTGCGCGTGTTGTACACGATGGAAAAAACACTCATAAATCAGAGAAAAACAGCAGTGTTATTTCTACTATCAACCGAAGTTTCGCAGCGCCACACGAATGATATAAACAAAATGGAATCTAATTACGGCTGGCCTGTTGCCCACCATGAAGGTTGGCCTGACCTCTCCGGTGGTGAGGCGAATTTCTATGCGCACATCCAGCGGTTCAATACCAGAAGCCGCAACATAAAGATCGTGTTCATCAATCAGTTCGGATTTAACCGTAAGAGCTGTGGCAGGTCAATGCCGGAGGACATGGAGTTTATGGACATCCGTAAGGGAACTGATGTCGAATTTGGCCAAAGCACTTACGAACCTTTTGGGATATCTCAGTTCGAGCCGCTGACTTTTGGCGGAATATGCGTCGTAAGCAGTGTATGTGGATGCACAGGTTTCTTACGTGATGTTTCAGGTGGCAAAAACGTTGAGAACGTCATTATCGCAGATTACACTAATCTGGTAGATTTTAGTTACGCCGATATCGAAGACCTTCTGCAAATCGACCGTACAACGCGGGACCGCACGGAAGCAAATGAGAGCCGAAAGGTAGCAGAAGAAATTCTATCCCGATTGCCCCAGGATCAAACACAAGCTGAACACCTGATTCAAACCGGCTATGAACTTGCCAGGAACATGAGCTGGGACGTGGTGGCTAAAAACTATTTTTTGGGCGGCCTCGAAGCTATATCCTATGGAGTTCATGCCTTGTGAGCATACGAACCAACGTTTGCGTGCCGGACAGGATATGCAAGGCGCGCAAAAAGACACGAGTTGCCTCCAACTAAAAAGCCTGAACGCGAGCTCACTGCACATTATACCCCGCAGAAAAAAAATAGCGCAAGGGATTGACACTCTCTCTCTCGGATTTGTATAATACTCTTGGGTGTTATTGGGGAGAGAGCTTAGATTGCTTGGCTGTGGGCAATACCCAAAAAAAACCGGTCATAGGTATTTTGGGCGGTATCTGCGCAGGTAAGAGTACCGTGGCAACTGAGTTTGCTAAGCTCGGCTGCAAGGTTATCGATGCCGATAAAATCGCTCACGAGTTACTTGGAGAAAACGCTGTTAGAGATAAAATAATCAGGTTTTTCGGCCAAACCATACTAGGTCAAGAAAATAAAATCGACCGCAAAAAACTGGCTGAAATTGTCTTTTCCAACGAACAAAAGCTCTCACTACTTAACGGGATTATCCATCCTTTTGTCTTGGATCGAACCGAGGAGCTGATAAAGCAATATCAACTCAAGAGCAATGTTCCGGCAATTGTGTTGGATATGCCACTATTGGTGGAAGTCGGCTGGCAAAATCGTTGCGAACATCTAATTTTCGTCGATTGCGACAAAAAAACACGGCTGGAAAGAGCAAAAAAAACGGGCATATTTGAAGAGAATCAAATTAAAATTAGAGAAAATTTTCAGATTTCGCTGGACAACAAGCGTGCCTTAGCCGATAATAGCATAAACAACAATTCCGGCTTATCGGCATTAGTCAGGCAAGTCATTGATATCTTCTCTACTATTGTGAGTAAGACGTAGTTTTGGTTAAAGACAGGTTGCTCGTATTGATATAAATTGTTTTATGTAAGTTCTGCTTGTATTATTCAAGACTCAAACCCTACTTAGCTACAACCTGAGTGTAGTCTGATTAAACCTTAGTTTTATTGCCCTTCTTTTGCGGATGTTAGTTTTTATCCGCGGGAGCGGCTGTGCAATGAATGTTGTGTGAACAGAAAAGGAGTAGTTATGGCTAAAGCCAGTGCAAAGAACGAAAAAACTAAGAGACGTAAAACTTCAAAGAAAAAGAACATCCCAGAAGAGCAAGCTGTCGACGAACAAGCAGAAGAAAATCAAGAACATGCTGACGTTACCACTGCAACAGCTACGGTTGAAGAATCGGCAATTACTGACGAAGCAAAAGATGAATCGCAGAAGAAGAGCGAAGAAGAATCCACACATGCTAAGTACGAGCGCGTCAAAAAGGGCAACTTGTACTTAATGGATTTGCAGAGACTAACCGTGGCAGAGCTGCACGACATCGCCAAAAAGGAAGGCTTAACAGAATACAGTGCCCTTAAGAAACAAGACTTGATTTTCAGAATTTTAAAGGAACGCATCCGGCAAAATGGACTTATGTATGGTGAAGGTGTACTCGAGGTGTTGCCGGACGGTTATGGATTCCTGCGAAATACGGAATACAACTACCTGTCGTCATCAGACGACATCTATGTCTCCCCATCACAGATTAGGCGTTTCGGCCTGAGAACCGGAAATACTGTGTCAGGTCAAATCAGGCCGCCTAAAGACTCAGAGAAGTACTTTGCCCTTCTGCGAGTCGAAGCAATCAACTACGAGGACCCTGACCTACTTGCTGATAAAATAGTGTTCAGCGATCTGACGCCCCTGCATCCAGAGAACCGCCTTATACTCGAGACCACTGTCGACGAACTAAATATGCGAATAATCGATTTGGTGACACCCGTTGGAAAAGGTCAGCGAGGGTTGATAGTCGCTCCGCCACGGACTGGTAAAACAATTCTGCTACAGAAAATGGCAAACGCCATAAGTACCAACCATCCTGATGTAAAACTCATAGTTCTGCTGATCGACGAGAGACCTGAAGAGGTCACAGAAATGGAGCGCAAAACCGCTGAGGATGTCGAAGTCATAAGCTCCACATTCGATGAGCCGGCTGCACGTCATTGTCAGGTAGCTGAAGTCGTAATCGAAAAAGCTAAACGCATGGTTGAGTATGGTCAGGACGTCGTCATTCTGCTCGACTCGATAACGCGACTTGCACGTGCTTACAATAACGAAACACCACATTCCGGCAGAATCCTAACCGGTGGCGTCGACGCGGGGGCAATGCAGATGCCGAAGAAGTTCTTCGGCGCAGCAAGAAATGTAGAGGAAGGTGGCTCGTTAAGCATTTTCGCGACCGCGCTAATCGACACCGGCTCGAAAATGGACGAAGTGATTTTCGAAGAATTCAAAGCAACCGGTAATATGGAACTGCACCTCGACAGGCGCCTCGTTGACAGAAGAACCTGGCCAGCTATTGATATCAGCCGAAGTGGAACAAGAAGGGAAGAGCTGCTGCTCGATCCCAAGGAACTCCAATTGGTATATCGACTCCGAAGGGTTCTTAGCGAGTTGAACCAGGTCGAAGCCGTTGAACTGCTAAAAAGCAGACTCACCAAGACTAAGACCAATGCTGAGTTCTTGATGACGATGAACCTCGATTAAGGCACCAAACAAAAAACGCGAAAAATCTGACGGAGCATAGCAGTAAATAAAATTTCTGCTGTTCTGTTTACTTTACAACATTGCTGGTTTTAGCTAATATGATACTCCGGCCATTCACCTTTGGCCGGAATTTTTTATAGGTAACTTCAAAGTAGGGTACATCATGGGCGAAGAGCTCTCGAAAATCTATGAGCCTGCAACGATAGAGAAATTGGCTAACGAGATTTGGTTTTCGAGCCAACACTTTCACGCAGAAGCATCAAGCTACGAAAAAAATGCTAAAACCTACACCATAGTTATACCTCCACCCAACGTTACGGCACCACTACATCTTGGCCATGCACTGAACAACACGCTACAGGACATCCTGATCCGTTTTCGTCGGATGCAAAGTTACAACACCCTGTGGATGCCAGGCACCGACCATGCCGGCATCGCTACTCAGACAGTTGTTGAGAAGCGAATACTCTCCGAAGAGGGAAAGCGACGCACTGATTTTGACAGAGATGAATTTGTAACACGCGTACAGGCCTGGAAAGACGAATACGAAGCCTGCATCATTAACCAGCTAAAGGCTATGGGATGCTCCTGCGATTGGCAACGGACACGCTTTACGATGGATGATGTTTGCGCAAAGGCTGTCCGGGCTGCGTTCTTCAAGCTCTTCAAGGACGGTCTGATTTATCGAGGCAAAAGGCTTGTCAATTGGGACCCTGCTACCCAGACAGTGCTCGCTGATGATGAGGTAGAACATGAGACCGTGCAAGGACACTTCTGGTATCTGAGGTATCCTCTCGTTGAACCTGTCGAAATCGAAGGTACAGAAGTCGAATACGTTACGGTGGCTACAACCCGCCCGGAGACTATGCTTGGTGACACAGCGGTCGCGATGAATCCTGCGGACAAACGGGCGGAATATCTGGTCGGTAAAGAGGTAAAGCTCCCGATTGTCGGACGTAAAATCCCCATAATAGCCGATGAACATGTGGTTCTGCCGGATCCCAACAGTGAAGACGAAAAAGCAAAATTTTCAACAGGCTTTTTAAAAGTAACACCTGCTCATGATCCGGACGACTACGCAATCGGTGAACGTCATTATATAGAGATTGCCGATGCAGTTATGCCGGAAGACTTTGAAGGAGATCCACATCAATACGTTTTTCTTAATGTGATGGCTCCAGATGGTTCCATCAGTGATAAATATGGATGGGCAGACTGGAATAATATTAAAAATCCCGATGTAGAAAACCTGCTCGGTATGGACAGATTCGAGGCGAGAGAAGCAATTGTTGAATGGTTCCGGCAGGAAAATTTGCTTGAGGACATTCGTGAATACACACACGAAATTGGGCACAGTTACCGCAGCCATGTGCCCATTGAGCCGTATCTGTCCGACCAATGGTACATCGCGGTTAAAAAACCCATCGAGCACCTTGCAGAAAAGATCGGCGAAGGTCTTATTGAAGGAACGGATGTGCCGGTGAATTCTTTGGCCGGCCTTGCTCTGAAGCCCCTGCTGGATGGTCGATTGCGCTTCATTCCCGAACGATATGCTAAAACCTATCAAAGCTGGCTGGAGAACCTTCGCGACTGGCCGATCAGCCGACAGCTTTGGTGGGGCCACAGAATACCTATATGGTCGAAATCTGGAGGTGGTGGTGGACTGGAAAATGAGCTCTATAAGAAATACGGCAAAGCAATCCAAGACAAGGTGATTTTTGAACTTACTGATTCAGATGATGGTGCGATTACATACGCATGTGTTGCTCCAGCAAATGAAGACATTGAAAAAAGATTAAACGATGAAGGTTGGCGGCAAGATAATGATGTTCTTGATACATGGTTCTCATCGGCGCTTTGGCCTTTCAGTACGATGGGTTGGCCGGACAATACGCCTGAACTGAAAACCTTTTATCCGGGTGATGTACTTTGCACGGCACGCGAAATCATCACCCTATGGGTCTCCCGTATGGTGATGATGGGCCAATACTGCATCGGAAACATCCCGTTCAATGACGTGTATATTCACGCAATGATTCAGGATGGCCAGGGCCGGAAGATGTCCAAGAGTCTGGGCAATGGAATCGATCCGCTGGTAGCTATCAACAGCCACGGGGCAGATGCAATGCGTTTCACTCTGGCAAGCATGACAACCGACACGCAGGACATCCGTATGCCGGTCGTGTCAATGACACTACCTGACGGTCGAAAAGCCAATACATCACCAAAGTTTGATATCGGGCGAAACTTCTGCAACAAACTCTGGAACGCATCAAGATTTGCGCTAATGAATCTTGAGGGAATCGATCCTGCAATGTTTGAGCCTGACAAGATGGACATTACAGACAGATGGGTTCTTTCTCGTCTTGCGGAAACTGTCGCCGAGACAACAAAGTCCCTGGACGAATTCAAATACAACGAGCCGTTGACGAGTCTGTACAAATTCTTCTGGAACGACTTTTGTGACTGGTATCTTGAATGGATAAAACCAAGAATACAGGATGAACAGCAAAAGCCAATCGCACAAAACGTTTTGGCTTTCGTACTGGACCAGATTCTGCGCCTGCTGCATCCATTCGTGCCGTTTATCACCGAGGGCATATTCCAGAAGCTAAATGAGGTTGCCCCGATACGGCAGCTTAAGGGCCTTGCCGAAGCTACGGGCTCAGATGCCTTGGCTGTTGCCAAATGGCCAAACGGTTTAGATGTTCTCGTAGATGAAGATGCCCAGCAGCAGATCGCGACGGCACAAAGTCCGATACGCGCGATAAGAGACATTAGGAACAAATACAATATCGCTCCCTCAACTAAACTGACGGCGTCAGCAAAGGCCCCCGCAATGGTCGCAGAAACATTAAACGGCAGCGCCAAGCTTATTTGTCATTTGGCTGGCGTAGAGCAGTTCGAGGCAAAAACAAACCTGGCAAAGCCCAAAAATGCTGCTACGACCATTGTAGATGATATTCAAATCTACGTACATGATGTCATCGATCCGGAAGCTGAGCGAGCAAGACTTGAAAAACAAAAACAAGATGTGGAAAAAGCCAAAAGCACCGTGGAATCTAAACTGCGCAATGAAAACTTCGTCACTAAAGCCAAACCTGAAGTAGTAGCGCAGGCCCAAGAAAGATTGGCGCAACTTCAAGAACAATTAAAGGCTTTTGAAAAACACCTCTCAGAACTGAATGCCTGACATATTTGAGGGAGCACAAAAATGGAAGTACCTGTAGAACTGTCGCGCATAATCATCAACGAGCAATCCGACCAGCAGATAATCGTGTTAAAGGAACTAAATGGCCAGCGTGGCTTTCCAATAGTCATCGGCATAGTTGAGGTCTTCGCCATCGACCGCCGATTAAAAGGTATCAAGCCACCACGTCCAATGACACACGACCTGCTGGCCAGCGTAATCGAGAGCCTCGGCGCCAGAATAGAGAAAATAGTCATAGATGACCTGCGCAATCATACCTTCTTTGCAAAAATACACTTGAGGTCCAATGGTCAAATCATTGAGATTGATTCCCGGCCTTCCGATGCAATTGCTTTGGGCGCAGCATCTGATGCCCCTATTTTTGTCGCCGAGCACGTTTTTGACAAAACCGCCCAGTAAAAAACGTTGAGATTATCAAAAGCCCAACTCCGATGCAGAGCATACTGTCCGCCACGTTGAAGGCCGGCCAGTGGTAATCTCTGTAATACACGTCGATGAAATCTCGCACATAACCATTATTGAAAATCCTGTCCCAAAGATTACCACACACACCAGCAGCGAAAAGAGCAAGAGCAACATGAACGATTGCCCGCTGCTGGCCACCGAAGTAAAAAGTTGCAAGAATCACGACCAGTGCAATCGTTGAAACAGCCACCAATATGTGATATTGCCCGGTAGCTATTCCAAACGCAGCACCGGGATTCTCAGTCCTGACTAACCGTAAAAATCCAGCGATAATCGAAAAACGATTACCTGGCTCTCGCGCAAGCCAATCGAATACAGCAGCTTTAGTACCTAAGTCTACCGCCAAGCCAAGCACAGCTAATAACCAGAAAATCAACTGGGCCTTCCAACCTGGCAAAACAATAGGCTGGCGCTTCAAAAAAGCCCAGCCTTCACTTGCTTGGGCACTATTTTTCTTACTCTTCGAATTCGTCTCACTCAAAATTTGGTTGGACTTTCGTATAGGTACAGTTTCTGTTTTCCAGATTAGTGCATTCAAAACCCAACAAACCGTACGATTATAGCACGCTAACTATCGCTGTCAAAGCCTTTTAGCAATACAAACAGTTTTTGATTGCGAGCGTTCCAGCCAAAGGTTTGACATATCTTGTAGCGCTCTATATCATATTAAGCTCCTTTGGAGTTTGCTATGGGGACGAGGCAATGCCTCGTCTCCATTCTTTATACTTGAAAGGTTATCGTTATATGGCAAAGCAGAAAATAGCTTTGAAGAAAAGGCCGCTCGTACTGATTATCCGTGATGGTTGGGGCTACAATCCAAACCCAGACGAGGACGAATACAACGCCGTCAAGCGAGCCAACACCCCTATAGATGATATGCTAATGGCTGAATATCCCAACTGCCTTATGCACACCAGTGGAGAAAATGTAGGGCTGCCGGAAGGAACGATGGGCAATAGTGAAGTCGGGCATCAGAATATTGGGGCTGGAAGAATCGTACCACAGGAATTGGTGAGAATCAGTAAAGCAATTCACGATGGCTCTTTCTTCGAAAACGAGGAGTTCCAAAACCTTATTAAGTTCGTCAAGGAAAATAACGGTAAGATGCATGTTATGGGCCTGTGTAGCGACATCGGTGTGCATTCACTGCTGGACCATCTCTATGGGCTTCTGGAACTGGCTAAAAGAAACGGTATATCAGACGTTTTCATCCATGCCTTCACCGATGGCAGAGACTCGCCGCCTGACAGCGGTGCAGGATATATAGCTGATATCGAAAAAAAAGCCAACCAGATGGGCGTAGGCAAGATTGCAACTGTGATAGGCAGGTTCTATGCGATGGACCGTGACAGCCGATGGGATCGAGTACAAAAGGCTTACGAATGCCTGCGGTTCGGTAAAGGCATCAAAGCAACCAGCGCAAAAGAAGCAATAACAAAAAGTTATGAAAAAGACGCGACGGATGAATTCATAGAACCAACGTGCATCGTCACTAATGGGAATGAGCCATTAGCAACTATCGATGATGGGGATGGTGTAATCTTTTTCAATTTCCGTGGCGACAGACCTCGTGAGCTCAGCCGTGCATTCGTAGAACCTGACTTCAAGGAGTTTACCAGGACGACGAAACCGAACGTATATTACGTCTGCATGACGGAGTACGATGCAACAATTCCCGCACCTGTAGCATTCCCGAAACCGCCAAAAATGAAAAATATCCTGGCTGCGTACTGGGGTTCTCTCGGATTAAAACAGTTTCGCTGCGCCGAGACAGAGAAATACGCGCATGTAACCTTTTTCTTCAACGATTATACCGAGAAACCATTCAAGGGTGAGGATAGGCAAATTGTGCCTTCTCCGCGTGTTCGTACGTACGATTTGAAACCTGAAATGAGCGCCTATGAAGTCGCTGATGTCGTGCTTCAAAGGCTCGACTCGGATAAGTATGACGTTATGGTAGTCAACTTCGCCAACCCCGACATGGTTGGCCATACCGGCATACTATCTGCAGCGATAAGAGCCGCTGAAGTGGTTGATGAGTGCGTGGGTAGGGTTCTGGACAAGGTCAAGAGTATGGGCGGTGCGGCAATAGTAACAGCAGACCACGGCAATTTCGAAAAAATGATCGATGGAAGTCCAGATGAACCGCATACAGCCCACACAGTCGGTGACGTACCACTGATTGTTTTTGATGAACGTTATAAAAACGCCAAACTGCGCCCGGACGGCAGATTAGCTGACATTGGGCCAACGCTGCTGGATATGATGGGATTACCTAAACCCGAAGAAATGACCGGCCAAAGTTTGCTTCTACCATGACGTATAAAATCGAATTCTGTTTAGCCCTGCCATCACCATGGCAGGGTCTTCTTTTTTCAAACCCTGCGACGTGGTCGCAGGGCTAACCATCATTATGACCTTGCACATATCTGATTTTGCCTTCAAGTTCTTTATCCGTGAAACAGAATCTCTTATCAAATCCCTTTGACCAGATTTTACATTGAGACCCGAACTTGCGAAGTGCTAACGTCGCTGAATATTTATATCGATGAACAGCCTGTTCGATCGATTCTTCAGAAACTCCAGCGACTATATGCACATGGTTTGAGCAAACCGTTATCGCAAATATTTCGTGATTTATTCTCCTGGCTTCTTCGACAATTGAATCCTGAACAATTTGCTTTTGTTCTGAATTAAGTTTGACCATCGGATATTTTTGTTGCCTTTGATTTGCTGATTTTAATTTATCGTTTTGCGCTAATGTTTTAGCATTTTTTACATACCCTCTTTTATCGCCCTGCAACCAGCTTCCATAAGTAGTCTAGGTAACCATATAGCCAATCATTCTTTTCATCGTTTTTTGATAATATCCGCTATTTATTTCGTCCACAACCTTTTTTCGCTCATCTTGGTTAGCCCTGCCATCACCATGGCAGGGTTACAATTAGCGAGCCTGTCGAATCCACTGGATTTCCACAAAGAAATGAATACAATAAGGTAGCTATGGGACAGATAAAGGTTCTTGATCAGAATATGATAAATATGATAGCAGCCGGCGAGGTAATCGAACGGCCTGCAAGTGTGGTCAAGGAATTGATGGAAAATAGCATTGATGCAGGAGCTGCGAAAATCACCGTGGCTGTCGAAGACGGTGGCCGCAAGTCAATATCGATTACCGACGATGGTTGTGGAATGGATGCTGAAGACCTGGCTCAGGCATTCGAGGCCCATACAACCAGCAAAATCAAAACCAGCATAGACCTTAGCCGAATATCTACACTCGGATTTAGAGGCGAAGCGCTAGCAAGTATTGCATCTGTTGCGCAAGTTAAAGCAGTCAGTAGACCAAGGACAGAGGACGGGGGACAGAAGACAGAGGACAGAGACAAGAACGTTAGTGATATGCTGAAAGATGAGGGACGAAGAACGCAATACGCAATACGCAATTCATCCTTCGCAGCAGCGCTGCTGCGGAGAACGGATACGCAATACGAAGCTAATTGCATCGAGATTGATTGTGGAAGTAAAAGCAGTGCCGGTCCGTGCAGTGGTGATTATGGAACAACGATTCAGGTTAGAGACCTCTTCTACAAACTCCCTGCCAGACGCAAATTCCTCAGAACGGCTAATACCGAAATGACGCATATCACAGAGCAGTTCATACGTATCGCGTTAGGTTCCTACTTTGCTGTAAATCCAACAGCCGCATCGCCGGCGGACGCCCCTGCCAGCAGCCGGAAAGGATTGGATTTGACATTGATCCATAACGGCAGAGAAATTCATCGACTATTGGCCAACCAAACACTTCACCAGCGAATAACTGAACTGTTCTCCTCCGAATTAGCTGAGAAGCTAATCGAGACAGAAGCTAACGAACGGGGTATACATATTTCCGGCTTATTCGGCAGGCCCGATACATCCAGGACAAGTGGCAAGTTTCAATATGTCTTTTTGAACGGCCGTTTCATCCGTGATAAATTCATCTCACATGCCATTAAGGAAGCTTATCGCGGCTTGATCGAACAAAACCGATTCCCAATTGTTTTTCTGTTTATTGAAATGCCTTACAAAGACTACGATGTGAACGTACATCCTACAAAAATTGAAGTTCGGTTCTACAATGCAAATTTGGTTCATTCTCAAATCCTTGGATGTCTTCGTGAGAAACTCCTGAGCACAGATCTTCAACCACACGCACAATTGCCAATTGTTGCTGTGCCGCGAACGCACCGCGATCGGCCTACTGGAACCCATCGAAGCCAAGAGATTACAGACGCAATGGCGGAATTCTTCAAGAAGCACAGACCCGCTGACAGACAAGAATTGAGTCAAGTGTCAACAATAAAACCTTACAAGGCACCTTCAGTCATGAGCGCACAGACTACGGCCCAGCAGAGAAGAGATACCACAGTCGCGATTGGGCCAGTTGAAACAAAAATCATGCAAATACACGACAGCTACATTGTGCAACAGATCCAAGATGGATTCATTATTATCGACCAGCACGCCCTTCACGAGCGGATACTATATGAAGCATTATGTCGACGCATGAAACAGAACAAACTCGAATCACAATGGCTTTTAATACCCGACAGTTTCGAGCTTACTGAAGCCCAGCAGAACATCATCGACACTAATCGCCCTCTAATTGAAAAACTGGGAATCGAGCTTGTACCGTTCGGCCCAAAGACGTACGCTGTACAGGCCTTTCCCATCTTACTGTCAAGGGCAACTCCGGCTGATTTCGTTCGAGATTTGATCGACTTGCTCGACGATAAGGGCACCGAACTCAGTGCTGAGGAGTTACTTGAGGAGGTTTTGAAAATGGCTGCATGCAAAGCGGCAATCAAGGCTGGTCAAAAGCTAAACAATGCTGAAATAGAACAGTTGCTCGAAGATAAAAAACACACAGAACGCTCAAGCCAATGTCCTCATGGCAGGCCCACTGCAATTAAATTCACACTAAGCGACTTAGAAAAGCAGTTTAAAAGAACGTGATGAGCAAATGGTTATTGCTACTTCTGATGATCCTTGCCTGGATGGGGTTGGGTCTGACAATTTCCATTTCACAACAAAACCAAATTCGAGGCCACCAAGTCTCTCCAAATCAAATTAACAGAATTGTCTCGATGGCTCCCAACTTGACTGAGATACTCTTTGCTCTTGGTCTGGATAACGAGATAGTCGGCGTAACAATTAGTAGTGATTATCCACCAACAGCAAAAGAAAAACACAAAGTCGGAAATTTCTGGCAGCCTAACATCGAAGCTATAATAGCAGCGAGGCCAGATCTGGTAGTCACGCTTGGATTTGACCAGCAAATAAATCTCGCTCACAGGTTAAAACGGATGGGCCATACCTGTTTAACTGTCAGAATCGAAAAGATCAGAGACCTTTTTGAGGCCATCAATACAATTGGAACGGCGGTAGGCAAGCAACAGAAAGCACATCAGTTGGTTAGTGATATTCAAACCAGATTGGACAACCTTCGAGCTTTAGTTGGCCGCGACCAAACACTTAAGGTGCTTTGGGTTGTTCAAAGAGAACCCTTGCGAGTGGCTGGAAGAGACACGTTTATAAATGAGCTTATTGAGATAGTGGGCGGTGTAAACGCTATCGGTCCAACGATTCACAAATATCCACCGATAGGAGCTGAGCAGGTCATCGCATGCAGGCCGGATGTCATTATCGAACCATCTGAACAGCACCAGAATACAGCAGCACAGTTGCGTCATGCAATGCAATACTGGGGCAGGTTTGAGAACGTGCCCGTCGTAACAAATAAGCGAATCTACGTTGTTCCCGCCGATGTTGTCTCCCGGCTCGGACCGAGGTTGCCGTCAGGCGCCGAAACTGTAGCCAGGTGCTTGAGACCAGAGCTTTTTGAAAAATGAAACCATGAAAGGATTACTTACACCAGGTATTTTAGCCAGAAGAACCGCTCTGGCCGTTGCAGTGCTCGTGGCAGTTATGTTTGTGTGCTCATTTGTGGGTGCCGAGCGTATTTCGCTAAAGGCTGTCTTTTGTACAGCCACAGACTTAACGACGGTAAATCCGGATCACGAAATATTTGTCCGCGTGAGGCTGCCACGGATTATTCTCGCAGCTATTGTTGGTGCCGCCCTTGCGTGCTCCGGTGTCACGTTCCAGGCTCTTTTACGAAACCCGCTTGCCGATCCATACATCCTGGGCATCTCAAGCGGAGCCGCTTTAGGTGCAACTATCGCTGTCCTTGGTGGCTTTGATTGGACACTATGGGGACGCTCACCGATAGCCGTTTTCGCATTTGCCGGAGGGCTGGCAGCGGTCTGGTTGGTCTGGTCTATAGGCCGAATGACAGGAAAGTTCTATGTAACAGGTCTACTACTTGCTGGAGTTGTCGTTAACGCCTTCTTCTCAGCTATAATTATGTTCCTAACCTCTATAGCGAAAAGCCAGCAAGTACACGCAACCATATTTTGGCTTATGGGTAATATGGTAGAGGAAGATTTTCTCGTATTGTGGATCGGAACAGGATGCATAGCTAGTGGAATTACGGCCTTATTCTTAATAAGTCCACAACTGAATATACTGAGCCTCGGTGAGGATGACGCCAGAAGCATCGGCCTAAATACCACCGGTATACAGACATTCGCCTTTACAATAGCAGCATTTATAACCGCTGTTGCGGTTAGCTTGAGCGGATTGATTGGTTTTGTGGGATTGATTGTTCCACACGCAATAAGATTGACATTCGGCCCTGACCATCGCCAGTTGTTTCCTTTGTGTGCGATTATTGGCGCAGCCTTTTTAGTCGGCGCCGATACAGTCGCACGTACAGTGGTTGCCCCTGCACAGCTTCCGGTCGGGATCGTCACCGCCATTGTAGGAGGGCCCTTTTTCTTGGTTCTTCTCGTTAAATACAGCAAAAAAGTCCATTGGTACAAATAAGCAGCATGATAAAAGTACAAAACTTAGATTTTTGGTATACGCCCGAAAGCCCAATTCTCAAAGGCGTAAGCTTTACCGTGCAACGAGGGGAATTTCTCGCAATTGTAGGGCCCAATGGTGCCGGTAAAACTACACTGCTTAATCTCCTCTCCAAAACACTGATGCCTAAATCTGGCACAGTAAAGATTGAGGCAAAAGCAATAGAGCTGTATAGCAATAAGAACCTTGCAAAAAAGGTCGCAATTGTACGGCAGGAATTCGTGCCGGTATTTGGGTTTTCCGTGGTTGAGACCGTCATGATGGCAAGAACACCCTATTATAGCTCGATAGGATTTGAGACCGACACAGACAGGAAAATCGTCAACGAAGCACTAGAGGCAACGAATACTAGTCGGTTTGCTTCGCGAACACTTGGTAGCCTAAGTGCCGGCGAACGCCAATGTGTTTTTATCGCACGCGCCCTTGCGCAAAATACACCCATTCTACTCTTGGATGAACCTACAAACTTTTTAGATTTAAAAAATCAAGTCGCAGTATACGATCTTCTCAAAGCAGCACAAATAGAGAAGGGCAAGACAATTATTTCAGTGACACACGATATCAACCTCGCAACACAATACTGTGATGAAACATTACTTCTGACAGGTAGTGGTGGCTACCTCCATGGTAGCCCCAAAGATATCTTCTTAACCGAATGCATCAAGGAAGTCTTTGGGGTCGATGTCTTCAAAGGCAAAATAGGGCAGGAGAGTTTCTTTATTCCCATCGGCAAATATGCAAAAAAAAGCCCGTCAGCGCCTGTAAAACCGGCGTTATCTTAAACAGATATAACAATACCAACTTTTTCTAAGCTATTGTTTATCAAGCAGTTAGACTAATATCGCTCCGCTTTTTAGCCCTTTCAACAATGAAAATACCTCTTGGGCTCTTCATAGAACATCAACATAAAAGGACTGTACAATAAAGTTCTTAATATGTTAAAATATGAGGTTTGATGGATTATCTCCAAAAGTACATAACATTTATATATATTGAGGTAGAGACGTGGCACAAAAACGTAAGATATCTTCTCGCAAGAAGACAAGCGCACGTCGTATAAAGAAAAAGCACTTAACTTCTGCCAACATCGAGCATTTTAAGCAAATGCTGTTGGATAAGCGCAGAGAGATTCTAATAAACGTTAACAACATCGAAGACGAAACGTTGAAAAAATCTCGTCTGGATGCGAGCGGTGATCTCTCAAGTATGCCTATCCACATGGCCGACCTCGGCACCGACAACTATGAACAAGAATTTGCCCTTGGTTTGATGGACAGCGAACGGAAGCTGCTACAAGAAATTGACGATGCCTTGCAGCGTATAGAAGAAGGGACATACGGCATCTGTCAAGGCACTGGTCAACCGATACCAAAGGCTCGGCTCGAAGCTCAGCCTTGGGCTCGATACTGTGTTGAGTACGCCCGGTTGCTGGAGCAAGGTATCGTCACAGAAGAACAATAGTTGCTTTCGAGACGGAGCGATGCATCAGGCCACGATGAAACTTAAAATTATCCTTCGAGATTGAGATGTATTTGCATGACCAACTGTACAGATAACAACACATACGATATCATAAAAAGTTGGTTGTTCTTTCGGCTTAGACAAGCTCAGTTAGCATAGAGAGTTTATCAAATCCAGCGTTTATAAATATGCTTTTTCATCATACAGTGAATCAAATAAACTCCAACGATTATGAGTATGAAACACAAATGTCCAATCTGTGGGAAGATCTTTAGAATATCACATCAGGAACGGTCCCAAAGAACAGAATCTTTTCCCTTCTGTTCCCGTCGGTGTAAACTGATGGATCTGGGTGCTTGGCTAGACGGTGGATACAGGATGGTCTCTCAAACAAAGCTAAACGAACATAACGACGAAATTGATACTACACTTATTCACTCAAATAACAAATAACCTACCTTCTGATAACAAAATTTGATAAAATCCGTTGAAAATGACCGATAACATGCTATATATAGATATGCTTTTTCCGAAAACCGATAAGCAATCATGCCGGTCTTGAAAGGAAGCACAATGCTCGACAAAAACGAACCCTCACAGTTAATCGACAGTCTTTTATTTCCCAAGATATTCCAGGCTTTCCGCATGTCAATTCAACCGAGCAAACTGATAATTGCCTTTCTGGCAGTAGCTGCTATTTGCCTGGTTGGTCACATTATGGACTTGAATAAGACGGTCGTTAAAAGTGAGCAAAGCGAACTCACCGAGCTACAGTTCTACGTAGCGAATCCAGACCAAATGTCAGGATATTTTGAGGTATATGGCAAACAAGCACAACGCACCGGCGTATTCTCAACACTCTGGCATTTCGGCACTGAACGATTCCACAACGCGGTGTACTCGCTGTTCAGGTTCGACATTCCAGCGGTGGTCGCAAGCATTGCTGATTGTTTTAAGGCGATTGCATGGGCTATAAGGTACCACTTGGTTTACAGCATTATCTTCTTCGCAGTGATACTCGCCGTCACCTCGTTGGCCGGTGGGGCCATCTGTCGAATTGCGGCGCTACAGTTCGCAAGGGGTGAAAAACCGGGTCTGACTGAGGCACTGCGCTTCAGCACGAAGAAATTCACAAGCTTCTTCACAACACCCTTAGCGCCAATTGGCATTATTCTCGCCATAGGATTCTTCATCTTCCTTTTAGGGTTAGTGGGTAATATCCCATGGGCTGGTGAGTTGGTGGTTGGCATCCTCATGCCGCTGGCTCTGTTTGCCGGTGCATTGATAGCTGCCATCCTGGTCGGAACAGTCGCGGGGTTTAATCTTATGTTTCCTGCGGTCGCGTATGAAGGAGAGGACTGCTACGATGCGGTAAGCCGTTCTTTCAGTTACGTATATTCAAAACCATGGCGAATGTGTTTCTACACCGCCATAGCTGTTGTTTACGGCGCGATTTGCTACCTATTTATACGGTTGTTTGCCTTCCTACTGCTCTGGGTCACCCACCGATTCTTGCAGATCGGCATCCTGGGTGCCAACCAGAAGCTTGCGGCGATTTGGCCAACCGAACTAAGCTTCATCAAGCCCCTGAATCCAACTACTTTTACAGGTGGCAATTGGTCAGAAACAATATCAGCCTTTCTAGTGTACGTCTTTCTACTGGCCATTCTGGCATTGGTCGTATCCTTTGTCATAACCTTCTATTTCTCAGTCAACACAATAATCTACGCGCTCATGCGCAACAAAGTTGACAATACCGCCCTTGATGATATCTATACGTATTCTGACGAGAGCGGAACAGACACAACCGCATCTGAGCCACAGCCCAACAAGATACAGACAGACTCAGAAACGCCATCAGCACCTGACGCATCATCGACTGTTCAATAGCGCGACCCAGGTGTCCGGCTTATGACTTTTAGGTGTGTCGGGCAGTGACAGGCGATAGCCAGCGAAAAACAAGGGATGGTTGGCTTCGTGTCCGATACGCTTGTACATTTCTAAGCTCATACGCTCGTGAGGCTTTTCAACATCTCGACCGTTGCTTTAGCAAGGATGACATATTCTGTAAGAACTTCCAAAGTGTCTACTTTGCACCAGACAATCATAGATAGCCTTCGACACCCATCGTAAAATCGAGGCAATATTTCTTGACACTCACTTAAGCCTTTATTATCTTTGATCTTGTGTAAAATGTAAGGCCACGATATTGTCTTAACCATATGCCTGACTCAAACACAAACACGCAACAAAGCAATACCGGTCAGAACCCGTTGGAGCTCTCAACTTCTCCGCCAAGTGCGCTGCTACGGTTTCGCAAGCCACTAATAGTCGTCGCCCACATAATCGCATTCGCAGCCTCCTTGATGCTGTCTTTTCTTGTGGCAAATAACATGCAATTCAGGCGGAGCTGGTTCGTTGAACAGTACCCCTCCCTGCTGCTGCTCTTTCTAGTGATAAAGCTACTTGTCTTCGGATTCTTTCAACAATACCGTGGCTGGTGGCGGTATGTTGGAATTTCTGACCTTCTTGGGATACTTAGGGCATCGCTCGTCAGTACTCTTATTATTGTTACCTTGTGGTTCACAATGCTCTATATCGATCCCGTACGCAGACGCCTGCCACAGGGTATAACTACCGTAAGCCAAGGCATATTCATAGCGGACCTGGTCGGCACAATTCTCCTGCAAGCTGGACTGCGGATGGTAATACGCCTTTACTATGAAGAGTTTCGAACCACGGAAGTCGGCCGATTGAAGCGCTTTCTGATAATTGGCGCAGGTAACGCAGGCGAAGCACTGCTGCGTGAGATTCACCGTATGCCTGTTGCACAGTATGACGTTATCGGCTTTATTGAGGATGACCCCCTCAAGCAAGGCATTAACATTCACGGGATACCAGTGCTTGGAACCGTAGAGCAACTGCCTAAAATCTGTAAGGACCGCAATATCGAAGAAATTGCAATCGCAATTCCTTCAGCTACGCACCAACAGCTCAGACGCGTTATTCAAGTTTGCGAGGGCACTAAAATCCGCTTCCGGACGGTGCCGGCTATTACCGATATCGCTTCCGGTAAATTCCGCGTATCGCAAATAAGAGACGTTGACATTAATGACCTGCTCGGCAGAAAAACAGTACAACTTGACCTTGATCTGATAGAGGTATTCGCCAAGAACAAAACGATCCTGGTCACCGGCGCCGGAGGGTCTATCGGTTCGGAAATGTGTCGGCAGGTTTGCAACTTCAACCCAAAGCTGCTCTTGCTTGCCGAGCAAGCTGAGAATCCTCTTTTCTACATCGAGCGAGAACTACGAAGACGGTTTCCTAATGTCACTGTGATATCTATTATCTGTAACATTACCGACAAAACCAGAGTGAATCAGATTTTTGAAAACCATAAACCGGAGGTAGTTATTCATGCTGCAGCCCACAAGCATGTGCCTATGATGGAGCTCAATCCCGGAGAAGCTATAAAAAACAATATCGTCGGTACACAAGTTGTCGCCAATGCCGCTGACTATTACGGCTCCACCCATTTCGTAATGATCAGTACCGACAAAGCTGTCAATCCGACAAGCATAATGGGCTCCTCTAAGCGCATCGCCGAAATGTACATTCAGGATCTAAGCCGGACCAGCAAAACACAATTTGTCACAGTACGTTTCGGCAATGTTCTCGACTCGGAAGGTTCCGTTGTTCCGATTTTCAGGAAACAAATCGCACAAGGCGGCCCCGTTACCGTCACGCATCCTGAGATGAAACGCTATTTCATGACCATACCTGAGGCAAGTCAGCTCGTTCTTCAAGCTGCGACGATGGGAAAAGGCGGCGAGATATTTGTTCTCGATATGGGTGAGCCGGTAAAAATTGTTGACCTCGCTAAGGAACTTATTACTCTTAGCGGCTTCAGGCCCGGCGAAGATATTGAAATAGTCTTTACAGGTCCCAGGCCCGGCGAAAAGCTATTCGAGGAACTTCGAATAAAGGGCGAGGACATGCAACAAACACGGCATCCCAAGATCAGTATATGGAAAAACATTCCAATGGACCGCGACAAGCTCCGAGCCGGTATAGGCGAGCTGGTGACCATCGCTAAGATGGAGAAACATTTTGAAGTCACACAAAAGATCAAAGAGCTTGTGCCACAATATATCGGCGGTGACAATAGCTGAACATCAGCAATATCATCCAAGGCAAGGAATTCAGCCTTTTCTTCACACCACTGTCGTATCTGCTGATCAATAAGGATATACGAGTTATAGGAACAACACTCTGCTCAATGCGCTTTAAGAACAGACAATACCAGTCACCCACGCAGTTTAAGTTGAGTTCCTCACGACTTCGAAAGCTTACATAAAAAAAGCCGCCAACGAGGCGGCTTCTAATTCACGGTTTACAAACTATGAACTGGTCCTTAGAAACTACCGAAATCATCCTCCCCTTCAAAAGTCTCACTCTCGATTCTATCGGAATGCTCTCTCGGGTGAGCAGTTTCGTAGACTTCTTTTAGCTTGCTGGTTGTAAGGTGGGTGTAGACTTGTGTGGTTGACAGTGACTGATGGCCGAGCAGCTCCTGGACACTCCTCAAGTCTGCTCCGTTGTTCAACATATGCGTAGCAAAGCTGTGGCGCAGAGTATGTGGACTAATCGATGGATCAAGTCCCGCCATCTTAAGATATTTGTCCATCTTTCGTCGTACGCTGCGTGTACTCAGTCGTCGTCCATGCTTGTTTACGAACAAAACCTTTGAATCAAAATTGCTGTTGCTCTGCGCTCGTTTGTTCCTAAACTCGATGTAGTGCTGAATGACCTGCAACGCCGAAGAACTTATCGGCGCAATCCTTTCTTTCTTGCCTTTGCCTCTGACGTGTACAACCTCCCCGAGAAAATCTATATCATCCATATTTAAAGCTACAAGTTCGCTGACTCTTATGCCGGTGCTATAAAGCGTTTCCAGAATGGCTCTATCTCTAGCACCTAGCCAATTATCGATGGGTGGCGTTTCGAGCAATATCTTCACCTCCTGATACTCAAGGAAGCGCGGCAGTTTCTTATCTTGTTTGGGTGTTCTTATTGCTATTAGTGGATTAGAAGCGAGGCGATGTATCTTCACAAGGAACTTATAGAAGCTACGCAGTGTCGCCAGCTTGCGAGCTATGGTCGCCTTCGAATATTGCTTTTCATTCAGAAAAGCCAGATACGACCTGGCGGCGTTGATATCCGCCGATAGAAGCAACTGGTCCAGTCCCTGCTCGGTTTGCGTGGCTACCGCCGTAGCAGGACCACCGTGCTCCTGAGCCAATGAGACCGGTTCCATAGAAGGAACGTGACCTTCAGAGCTGCCAAGCAAAAACTCGCTGAACTGTCGCAAATCTGCGCCATAACATTTCGCTGTGTGTTCCGAAAAACGCTTCTCAAATCTTAGATAATTCAAGAACTGCTGGACAATTGAGTCTTCCATATTGTACCTACCTATTCGATCTGTTTAAGTCTCATGTTACTATCTGACGTAAAATCGATCTCAGGTCACCTATAGGATTGCGGTAACCTTTAAGCTGGCTTGGTCGTTTATTTCGCTAATTTACTTTCACATTGCATATCTGAACTCTCGCGTAAAAGCTCTTCCGCCTGACCTACAAGCAACTGTGTCAGTTTGAAGCTCAACACTGCAGCATCAAACCAGTCAAAACTCGTCCGTTTGTCTCGCGCCTGTCCAACCAAGGCATCCAGAAGTTCATCTTCCCTACCAGCTTCATACCGAAATATGAATTTCTCCCCTCCCTTGCTCAATACCATCTGTCGCTGAACTCTCTTCATTAAGAGCTGCACTTTCAATCCAACCTTTTCTGGACTGCCAAATACTTAATGATCGGCCGCTGCACGCTTCTGCCTCAATTCATGGATTTCTTACTTAAAGAGCAATCAGCACCATCCCCACTCACTGTCGTTCACAAAACAGAAATAAAGCTTCGTGAAACACCACAACGCTTTTATCGGCCAATAGGACTCCCGTCTTTACAAATTGGGTGAGAATGTCTACAGATTAACCTCATATTTAGGCAAATTTATTGGTCGGTACTTAATTCAAACACAGCTAAGATTCTCGGCCTTAGCTTATGAATGGCCTATCTTTGCTTTACTTAAGATTAGAATTTGAAGAAGGTCACTGCCCCATGCTCCATCGAAATGATCAACCCCCGTTGTTAAAGATAACCATGGTATTTCAGTGCTTCGGATTTGTTTACCCCAACTCTGCACATATATCGTCCAAAGTGCAAGGCCCGCGTTTCAGTATTGATAGCACGCCCTCAGCAAGATCCGAAAAGTAACTACCGTGCCGATGCAAGACAAGATTAGCCATAACTTCACACCTGCCCCTCAATTGAGCAGCGAATACTTGAATCTCCTCCGTATCCAACCTCTTTACCGTCCCCATCAGCCACCGGTCTGAGATCGGTATTCAGCTACACCTTATCGGGACGAATGCGATCTACTGCATCCTCGATCCCTGCAATTTAGTGGGAGCTGGAATTGATTACTTCAAAAAGAAAAACCTCAGCCAGCAAATTCGTTCCTGAACACGTAAAGTCCTGAAATGAGCTTGCTAATACTGATATCCCCATGTAGTCGATTTATTCACTGGAATGTGTCTTCATCGCTGGTATCAAGCGAAAGTAGCACTACATCGGCCCGAACACAATCTGCATGGATATTTTGCCTATACAGCTATGTTACGTTTGTCAATAGAGAGCTACGCGGGTATCAATTATCGATTTCACGTCCACGTACAATCTCGAATATTTCTCTACAAACCTTAAGCAAATCTTCAACCCAATCAACAGGCATGATAGTCGCCCTGTCCGATTTTGCATTTTCAGGGTCGGTATGCACTTCAAGGAAAAGGCCGTTAGTGCCAGCGGCTACCGCAGCTTTCGCCAGTATCGGAGCAATCTCTCGCCGACCACCACTTGCATACCCTAAACCTCCCGGCTGCTGAACGCTATGAGTTGCATCAAAAACTACAGGACAACCGATCCCTTTCATAGCCTCTATGGCTGTCATGTCGTTCACCAGACGATTATAACCAAAAAACGTGCCTCGCTCGGTCAACATAATCCGATTGTTGCCGCAGGCACGGATTTTCTCAACCACATTCTTCATCTCATCCGGCGAAAGGAATTGGCCTTTTTTTACATTTAGCGGCTTACCAGTCCTGGCACAGGCACAAATCAAATCTGTCTGTCTGCACAAAAACGCCGGCACCTGTAGACAGTCAACGACCTCGGCTGCAATCGCAGCTTGGGCAGGTTCGTGGATATCAGTAATAATAGGCAGGTTAGTCTCTCGTCGCACCGCTGTTAGAATCTCCAGGCCCTTCTTAAGACCAGGCCCACGAAAGCTGGATATGCTGCTACGATTGGCCTTGTCGAAACTGGCTTTGAAGATAATACCCATCCTTGTCCGCTCACCAATTTCAGCTAATCTACCGGCGATCTTCAAACAAAGACTTTTACTCTCGATAACACAAGGCCCAGCTATTACAAATAAAGGTACATTCAAACCAACATCCACATTCCCAACTTTAAAATTGCCTTTACCCATATCTATTATCTTATAAAGTACATTTCATACTGCGTTTACTTTTTCACGATACGCATCCCGTAAGACATACAAAATTTATCCCAAAGCTCTTACGATTCGTGTCCTTATCCCCGCCGGTTTAGCCCCCTTGGGAACGAGACAGCGCACAGCTTGTGGTATCACCTCAATCTGCACAGGCAGATCTGGTCCGGGATCACCGTCGATTTCAGTTTTTATCGAAGCGGTGCGAGAGCTTACCAAAATGCTCTTGCCCTGCCGGTATATCACATCACGACAATCGGCATGCTGTTTGAGAACTGTCATTGCTGAGTGTTTCACCAGGTGCAGCCGGCTCGTGCATTTATAAATACATACATCCAGCAAACCGTCTCCATAATCGGCATAGTGCAATATCTGCAATCCCAGGGAATACCTTGATATGTTTCCTACAAAAACCAATCCGGGCCCATCAAACACCTGCTCGCCATCGACCTCCACTTTCATGGCATCATACTTGTAGTTCCAGAATGTCCGCCAGATTGGCCCAAAGTAGTCGAAATAATCAATATGCCCTTGCCGTTGTATACTTACACGCTCAACTACTTGGCCATCGAATCCGAAACCTGCTATAGAAGTAAAGCATCTGCCGTTCGCACTGCCAAGGTCCAAAGGCCGAACAAATCCAGCCTCAAATACTCGCACTATCGTACTCAGCTTTTCATCAAATCCCAATTCGTTCGCCAATAAATTCTCTGTGCCGTGCGGCACTATAAGCAAGGGCTTGTCACTACCCTCTAAACCATGTGCAACCTCCCTGACTGTGCCGTCTCCGCCGACAACTACAACCATTTTACATTTGTAGTCAACCGCTGCATCCGTAGCAAACTCACACGCATCTTCCAAGGAATTGGTCGTACGAATCCTGACGTCATAGCCTCTGCCGGCAAGATATTGCTCAAACCGGCGGCCAGTCAACTTACTACTGCTCGCACCGGATTTGGGATTAACAATATAGCTGATATAACCGTCGTCTGGCTTCATAATTTTTTGCCAGAGCCACCAAGAAAAATCTCTCTTTTCTTTCTGCCAAGTTGATTGAGTTTCTGCTCCATCAGCAATGCGTAGCTCTGCCCAATGTGCGGCAGATGCGCCAACTCCAGTCTTTGTTGTACATCAACGATTCTTTCAGCGTCCGGTCCTTCTATTTCCACAAAGCAATCCAATAGCGGCAACTGATCCAAGACAATGTTACACTCTCCAAGCCGCCAAAGTCGACGCTTTTTCTCAAAAGTCATTGCCTTCTCATAACCCAGCTCTATCAGCAACCTTTCAGTCATAACGGCGTTGTCAACCTCCGTCTCTATCTCCTGTCTCTTTTTGAACTTGTCTGATTCTTTGGCACCTTTGTAAGTCAAAAAGAATTTCTCGCTTCCTGCCGATGACTGTCGACGCAGCCGAAGGCATCGATCAGTCTCGATAAGGCTCCTTTGCCTATCATCAAAATAACAATCTCTCTGCAATTGTTCGGTCAGATATTCAGCGCCGATTTCAGTCAGCTTACGTTCTACTTCCTGTAGTGAATCAACTTTCAGCTTCGCTTCAATTTCTTTACACATCAATCGTATTCACTACTCTCTGTTGGCCGAAACCGCGATATAGCTCTTGGCATCATTGCGAAAAAAGATCGGCTAAACAATATTAAGAACATCGACCAACAATCTTCCACAAGACAGTTCCTGCCAAAAAGATACTATATACGATAATTTCTTCCGCGTCATTATGGCCTTATCTAATGTCACCTTTGCGCTTCTTAAAGACCACCTCTTATCTGGTCTAAGCACTTCTTGGCATCTGGGTCCGTTGCAAAAAGTCTCTGCAGTGCTTCACAGGCATAGTCCTCACAGTAAGCACAATTTTCGACTTCTTTTTGGCGTGCACACTTTCTTATCTGACACTTTTTGCATCCTGAGAACAGCCTACCGCTTTCCGCTTTGCACCCATCACAGTCAGTGATGTCTTCCAACGTACATTCCTGGCCGTACAGCTCAGCGATCTTCCGTACAATATCAAGCCTCATTTCTTGCCGTTTCTCATCGTCATCCTCACGCGTTGCCAAATAAATGGGGCACCTAAGACAGTCTATTCCACAATAAGTAACCAACCTGTCCACTTTTTAATCCTTATTAGCAGGAACCTCTTTTACCCTTATCTCTGTGTGCTTCGGTTGTCCCGTGGGCCCCCTTATGTAATTATGCTTATTATCCTTGGCTTGACGACGATGATTTTCCTCGCCTTTTTACCCCCCATAGCAGCATTGACTTTAGCACTAACTAGTGCTTCAGCCTTTATCTGCTCGTCGTCTGCACTGGCAGCAACAACTATTCTATCTTTTATTTTACCATTGACCTGCACCGCCAGTTCGATCTCTTTTTCTTTGACAAGCTCTCTGTCATATTCCGGCCAAGACTCGCAAGATAGACTATCAGCATGCCCCAGTCTCTGCCAGAGTTCTTCGGCAATGTGTGGCGCGAACGGAGACAAAATCAGAACAAATCTTTCTACAACCAATTTTGGCTTGACGGCTTGCTTACTCAGATGGTTAACGAAAATCATCATCGCGCTTATCGCTGTGTTAAAGTTGAAACGTTCGATATCATCTGTGACCTTTTTTATCGTCTGGTTTAACAATCGAAGTGTCGTCTCGTCCGCTTGAGATTCTTTCACAGCCTGGAGAAGATCGCCCGTTTCTTCGTCAATGATCATGCGCCAAGTTTTGTGCAGAAACCGGTGCACACCTTGCACGCCCTGTGTGCTCCAGGGTTTTATCGCTTCCAGAGGCCCCAGGAACATTTCATAGAGCCGCATCGAGTCCGCACCAAACTCTGCGACAACCTGGTCTGGATTTATCACGTTGCCCCGCGACTTGCTCATCTTTTGGCCATCCACGCCCAAAATCATTCCCTGATTGACAAGTTTCTTGAATGGCTCTTTAGTGTTGACATGGCCCAGGTCATAAAGAAGTTTGTGCCAGAATCGCGAATACAACAGATGCAGTACTGCGTGCTCTGCACCACCGACATACAGATCAACCGGCATCCAGTATTTTTCTTTTTGTGGGCCCCACCCGCGCTCGGCATTAGCCGGATCGATGTACCTAAGATAATACCAGCAACTACCTGCCCACTGGGGCATAGTGTTCGTCTCGCGTTTCGCCTTTCTGCCATCGGGCAATGTTATGTTCACCCAATTATCAATGTTAGCTAACGGCGATTCACCTGTACCCGGCGGCTTATAATTCTCAACTTCCGGCAACTTCAACGGCAAGTCTTCTTCTTCAAGCCCAACATGGTAACCATTCTCAGAATGCAAAATCGGAAACGGCTCGCCCCAGTAACGCTGTCTACTGAAAAGCCAATCACGCAGTTTATAGTTTACAGCCTTTCTACCTTGACCTCTTTCCGCAAGCCAGCTTGTGATATTCTCTTTGAATTCAGCAGTTGACAGGCCATTAAACTGACTACTATTAATTG
>Ga0307437_1000383_pt1 | contig 35895 bp, 32 predicted proteins | sample SalMarWE160390MG_FD_202146 | JGI IMG/M metagenome (GOLD analysis project Ga0307437, IMG submission 202146) | Salt marsh sediment microbial communities from the Plum Island Ecosystem LTER, Massachusetts, United States - WE1603-90 | ecosystem: Environmental > Aquatic > Marine > Intertidal zone >...
ATCTTCCATAGCCTCCACTTCCCCGTACTTGATGTCCATGGCCACGGGCCAGAAGACGATGTCCACAGCTTGAGCCAGATCCAGGAGCTTCTCCCGTATCTCCAACACGGCGATGTCGCATCCGCCACAGGAAGCGGCCCAGTAGAAAGCTACCTTTGGTTTTCCAGCCATGCTTCCCTATACCCCCTCGATCTCCATTTGCTCCAGTCGCCCACGCCAGTCCAGGGGTCCGAGTTCCCTGATCCTCTCCGTCATTTTCCTGGTCAGTTGTGCCCACTTGGGCGCTTCGGCGGCTGAGATCCATCCCCACCGAAAGCGCTCCTCTTCGATGCCATACTGTTGCAGCAGCCGCTCCAAGAGAGGCATTCGGCGAAAGGTCTTGTAGTTGCCTTCACCATAGTGGCAATCGCCGGGAGGATGACAACCAGAGACGATGACGCCATCCGCCCCTTCCAGAAAGGCCTTCAGCACAAAGGAAGGATCCACACGCCCCGAACACATCACTCGAATCACGTCCACGTTGAGAGGTTGTTCCATCCGGGATATCCCGGCTGCATCAGCGGCGGCATACGTGCACCAGTTGCACAGGAAGGCAACGATGCGTGGTTCGAACCCTTTCTCCTCCATTTCGTGAAACCTCCTCCATTATCCAGAAGCGCAGAGGTCTGCTGTCGACGTGCACCCTAGACCGCGCGCCGGCGACTGCCCTGACGCTTGAGTCCCGCCCAGCAGGGGCACTAGCCTGAGGCCTCCGCTACCTCGTAACTCAAGCTGTGGAGCAGACCTTCGATCTCTGCATAGATCTGCTGGTCCGTGAAATGCCGAGCCCTGATCGCGCCCGCTGGGCATGCAGCCACACAGGTGCCGCAGCCCTTGCAGAGCGCCTCGTTCACCTGCGCCGTGCCCGTGTCATCGTGAGGGACGAAGCTGATGGCGCCGTAGGGGCACAGGGCGATACAGACTCGGCAGCCCGAGCATAGCTTCTCATCGATTACCGCCACTGTGGGCGAGATGGTTACCTCACCTCTTGACAGCAGTGAGAGGCATTGAGCGGCCGCGGCATTGGCGTGAGCTACGGTGTCAGGCACATCGCGAGGGGCCTGACAGGTACCAGCTAGGAAGATACCATCGGTATTGGTATCCACCGGGCGAAGCTTGGGATGGGCCTCAAGGAAGAAGCCATCCTGGCTGCGCCCGATGCCGAACGCGGAAGCCACCTTGCCAGCATCAGCCTGGGGCACCATTGCCGCGCCCAGGATGACCATGTCGACCTTCACCGACACGGGTTTCCCAAGAATGGTGTCTTCCGCAAGGACCATCAGTTGTCCGTCCTCCAGGACGGTAACCTCGGCCGCCCGCCCACGGACGAAGTACACCTCTTCCTCCTGCACCCGCTTGTAGAACTCCTCGTATGCCTTGCCCGCAGCTCGGATGTCCATGTAGAACTCATAGACTTGAGCGTCGGTCTTGTCCCGCACCAGGTGAGCGTGTTTCAGAGCGTACATGCAGCAAACTCGTGAGCAGTACTCGTTGGAATGCTCGTCCCTGGCTCCCACGCAATGGATGATGGCCACGCTCTTCGGCGGCACACCTTTGGAGGTGAGAATCTCGCCTTCGGTAGGCCCGGTGGCGCTGGACATGCGCTCGAACTGCAAACCATCTATGATGTCTGGTGAAAGAGAGTAGTTGTACTGCGGCAACTGCTCGGATGTGAACTGTGCGTACCCTGTGGCCACGATTATGGCGCCCACATCAAGTTCGAGGATCTCGTCCCTCTGCTCGAAGTCAATGGCCCCGGGCGGACACAACTTCTCGCAGGCCCTGCATTTCTGGAGTAGGAAGAAGGTGCAGCGTTCGGTATCTATCACAGGCACCCGGGGTATTGCCTGGGGGAAAGGCAAATAGATGGCAGCCCGCTTGCCCAAACCTTGCTCGAACTCCGAGGGGATTCTCTTCTGGGGACATTTCTCTTGACACAGGCCACAACCAGTACATAGCTCCGCATTCACGTGTCGTGCTTTCTTGCGCACCTTGACCTGGAAACTGCCGATGTATCCGGAAACCTCTTCAACCTCGCTGTAGGTTAGGAGTTCAATGTTGGGATGCCGACCGGCATCCATCATCTTGGGCCCCAGGATTCAAGTGCTACAATCGAGGGTTGGGAAGGTCTTGTCCAGTTGAGCCATGTGCCCGCCGATAGTGGGCTCTCGTTCCACCAGGTAGACTCTGTACCCACCATCGGCTATGGTCAGCGCAGCTTGGATGCCCGCTATGCCCCCACCCACCACGAGTACCGCGCGTGTCACCTTTTCGGTGCGGGACTCCAGGGGTTCGTGAAACGCAACACGAGCGACCGCAGCGCCTACGAGGCGCTTGGCCTTTTGTGTGGCGGCCTTCTGATCCTTCGATATCCAGGAGGCGTGCTCGCGAATGTTGGTCATCTGCAAATAGTAGGGGTTCAGCCCAGCCTCAGCGACCGCGTGCTGGAAGGTAGGCTCATGCATACGTGGCGTGCACGAGGCAACCACTACACGGTTGATGCCCAACTCTTGGATATCGTTCTTGATCATATTCTGTCCGGGCTCAGAACATACGTACTTGTATTCGCGAGCCACGGCTACGGAGGCCAACTCGCTGGCGAAGCGCACCACCTCTGGCACATCGACAACGGCCCCGATATTGATGCCGCACTCGCACACATAAACGCCAATCTTGGGTATCTCCCCGATCATCGGCCTATGACTTCTCCTTTCTCCATCGTCTGCCACACCAACTCTGTTACATCGAGCACCCTAATCCGCGTCTTGGTCTTGCGAGCAGCCTGGAGCAAAGTGCGCTTGCATTGCTGACAGGCGGAGATGATGGCTGTGGCACCGGTCGCCTTGGCCTGCTCCATCCGGCGCTCGGCTATGTCCTCGGTGACGTCTGCTTCCCACATCGCCACGTCACCACCCCCGCCGCAGCAAAGGGCGTTTTCTCGATTGTTGCGCATCTCTTTGAAGGTTATGCCAGGAACACTATTGATAATGGTGCGAGGATCGTCGTACACTTCGCTCTTGCGACCCAGGTCACAGGGGTCGTGATAAGTCACGACCCAATCCAGCCCATTCAGCTCGATCCGGCCTTCCCCTATGAGCTTCGCGAGCAACTCACTCGCATGCAACACCTCAAAGCCGAAGCCGTCGGTGATGTATTGAGGGTAAATGTGACGCCAGGTGTGATAACAAGAAGGGCATGTGGCTACGAGATACTTAGGCCCGAGCTCTCGGGCTCGTTCCACATTGTGCAGGGCCAACTCGGCGACTTCTTCTTCCAGGCCGGCTCCGTAGAGAGGGTAGCCACAGCACCACTCTGCGCCAGCCAGGTTGGTGTAGGTCACCCCTGCCTGCTCCATGATCTGGACAAAGGACTGTGGGATGCTGTAGGCCATGGGGTACATGGCACTTACACAACCAGCGAAGAGAAGAACGTCTGCCCGACCTCGTCTGAGATCCGTCAGTTGCTCCGGCACCGGCTCCAGGTTTGCACTCCATATCAGGCGGCTCTCATTGTCCTCGTGCAAGATGTTATGGGTCGTCTCCACGGACTCCTTCAACTGGAGAAGTGTGGAAGGCAACTCCAGGCCTTCCGCGATTGCCCACCTGCGGAGGTTCAACATGGTCTCGCTGGTGATGATGCCGCGAGGGCAACGCACGGTGCAGGCGTCGCACTGCGTGCATAGCCAAAAGGTACGGCTGTTGATCAGTTCGTCTCTCATGCCCAGGCTTATCAAGCGCCAGAGTTCCCGGGGAGCGTAGTCCATCAATGGACCGGCGGGGCAAGAGGCGGTGCAACTGCCGCATTGGATGCAGGTCATCATCTTGCGCCAATCCGGCTCGATTTGCTTGATGAGGTTGCGATCCATCTCGTCCAGAGCTAAAACGCGCCGCCTAGCCATAATACAACCCTCCTGATCTTCAAAAAGATGGCAAAGCGTCAACTGGTTCGGCAACAGTTCCGACTTCGACCGGACTCCTACGTTGTCTCTTCGGAACCCTGACCGAGCAGACGCTCCAGCGTCTTCAGCAGGACAGAACGCTGGACCGGTTTGGTGAACCAGCCGTCGATGGGGATATGCTCATGGTCGGGGAATTCGGCGGCCTGTGGGCTGGTAGCGATGGATGAAACCATGACGATCGGCACGTATCGCAGAGCGGGGTCCCCCTTGATGCTGCGGGCTACGTCCACACCCTCAAGGGTGGTGCTCATCATCACATCTAGCAAGACCACGTCCGGCGGCTCACCCTGTCGCGCCATCTCCAGTGCTTTGTCGCCGTTCTCAGCTATGGAGACTTCATACCCCTCGCCTTCCAGCATTCTGCGCATGATAACCTGGAAATCGACGTCATCATCCACGACAAGTATCTTGGCCATGTCTCCTCCTCGATATCCATCTACGAGTGCCCATAACCGGGTGTCGCTGGGAAGAAATCATCCCACTCCTATCCCGTCATGCACGGACTGCCCCCCCGCAGTCATCAGTCAAATTGACAGCTCCGCCTCGGAACCAAAGCTCTCGCGCGTAGGCTCAGCCGCAGCCTGCGCGTTTCCTAGCCACCTGCCTGGCAGTTACCGGATATTCCTTCATCATATATCGGCAAGGTCAAAACTGGGTCCTAGCCAGGTCCCAAATAGGTCCAAATGGGAACGAAGGCCCCCGCCACCGGGGAGAAAGAACGACATGTGCTGGTGGCGACGGTCATGCGAGGGTGTATTGAGAGCGAAGCTCCAAGTTGCCTGAGGTGAGCACGTATGCCCGTGCGCTCCGCAGTTGCTTCCACGGTGCACGACTGGATCGTGCGCGCGGCTTTGCCAACGTGACCTAGGCTTGATCGGCACTCACCGATCAAGCCTAGCCTTACTTCCACCACCTCGTGCGTGGCCGACACCCCTATCACAATGGCTGGCCTCATGGTCCTATTCTAGGTACTGTTGTGTGATTGCGCGCCAGGGTGCCACGGGAACCGTGGTAGGGTCGTGGGGAAACGAGCTTCCCGAGGCCGCCTGCACGGGGTTGAGCAGTGCCTCGGCGCTGACCGGCCTGGTCGGTCACTCTCTGGCTTGTGAGCGCTCGTCGTTGGGGAGAAGCTCCCGCCCCCTCATGAGCGTGAGCCAAGTGACCATCACCACCAGCATGTCTCCCGGGTCCGGATCCTGCTGCATCACACTCCTGGCCCCGAGCCGCGCACGGTGTCTCTCGTGTTGTACAGCCCCGCCAATGCGTGCGCGCCGCAGACGAGCGACGCGAATAGGGTGAATCTTAGGCGGGAGTTATCCGGTGACAGCACTTCCCGCTGCCGCCTGTTGCCCATGCTGGTGTTCCACGTTATAGTTTACCACACGCAAAGGTGTCTGGGAAGAGACAAACTGCCTGTTCGCCACGGGGGACTACCCCGCACCATGCCTACTGGCCTCCGAGTGTTTATGCCGGCCGATCAGCCCGGTCCATAGGTAGTTGTGCCCACCCTGGAATAGGTATTTTTGCCTTTGGGATAGTCCTAGTCCGTGAGAGAGTGGCGATCCGATGAGAGAGACAATGTACAGAGCGTCTCAACACCGAGAGTGACGAAGACAGCAGAGCTGTGGTCCGTCTGAGATCGCGGTCTGTAATCTAGCACGAGGCGCTCTCTCATGCAATCCGCCATCGTTGAGTGCAGCCAGCTCCAGAGGCGTAGGGCTAGCCCACCTCCCATACGGGCAACACGGTTCTCCCGTTCGCCTCGTTCAACACCTCCGCCAGGCCCAGATAGACAGCGCTCAGCCCGCAGACAACGCCCTCGTAGCCGGTGAGGGTCGCAATCAGGGCGTTGCCTGTCAGTTCCCTTACTGTCAGAAGGAAGAAGAGGATTGCGAGACTCATGAAAACCGTCTGTAGTATGCGGTTGGTCTTCAGCGTCCCGAAGAACATGACCAGTGTGAACAGGCCTCAGATGAAGAAGTATGCCGCCAGTGCTGTAGCACTTGGGGCCTCAACGCCCAGGCTCCCCTTGGGGAGCAGAAGCAAGACGACCAGAGACCACCAGAACAGGCCGTAGGACGTGAAAGCGACGGTGCCAAAGGTGTTGCCCTTTCTGAACTCCATCGACCCGACGATGATCTGTGCAATGCCTCCGTACGCGAACCCCATGGCCAGAATCATGCTGTCGAGGGGATAGAATCCGGCATTGTGCAGGTTCAACAGTACTGTTGTCATTCCAAAAGCCAATAGACCTAGCGGTGCTGGGTTGGCGAGTTTGTCACTCATGCTAACTCCGTGTTCTCCTCTACTAGTCTTGTCTCGATTACTGCGGGGTCCTTCTGGGTGCTCGCTGTTTCCCGTCTGCCCCTCTCTCACGCTCTGGCAGCACAAGGAGTAGTCCTCTCGCACGCTCTTGACCGATGGACTACTCCGAGTTGCGCTCAGTTTCGCGGCCTGCCGCCTGTCATCACCCCTGGCCGACTGCCGGGCCGCGCCTTCAACCTTCTGCACTTCCTTGGCGATCTGCATCCTTTGCCGGCCTGCCGCATGGCTCGCAGGACCTGGAATGGAGCGCCAAAGAGGATCAAGTTGGCAGACTAGTCCCGATGGATGATAGTAGGTCTGGAACCTCCTTTCTGGTCCTGCTCTCAGGGTGATTACACTCTGGATGCCTGAGTACACGGGATCTGTTCGACGGCACTCAAGCTCTTGATGCCACCGCCTGCGGCGAAGCGCTGGCCTTCGGCGCGCTCTCGGTCCGTACAGCACTGATAGCTGGGACTGCGCGGCCCTGGGGCCAGCGCTCATCACGAGGCCAGGAAACGGGCACAGCTTACGCCGAGGCCGTTCCGGTCACAGTACGGACCGGGTGTAGTTTACCACACCGCAAATGGCCTTTGAAGGGGCAAAGCGCTTGTTCTTGACCTGGGACAAAGGCGTATCACTCTCATGGGGGTTTGGGTGTTTCGGCGGTGATGCGCCGTGACGCCACTAGGTAATTGTGCCTACTGGGGGCCGAGTACAGCGGCCCGTAGGCTGTAGAAGGGGGAGGAGCCTATCGGGGGCAGGTATCAGGCGATGCCCGTGCCCACCGCCGCCGATGCAGTCTTTGGACTGGGCTCGGGGGCGTCTCAAGGCGGTTGCAGGGGCAGCTCTCACGCCGCCCCACGTCCTGCGTGAAGCACACTGGTGACTTGCTGTGAATCAGGATACAATGGTCGGAGAACAGGAGCAGGATTGCGTGTACCGGCGGCGACCAGTCAGTGGAGGCACTGATGTTGACCGCCGGTGATCACTTGAGTACCGCCCGAAGGGACGCGGGGATCCGCGATGAGAAGGCACATCAACCGCCTGCTCGGCTTTCGTCTTCAAACTACGCTGGTCATCCTCTTCTCCTTGATCGCCCTCGTGACAGTAGGCGCCACTGCACTGGTGACTTCGAAGCTGATCGGTGACTATCTCTCAGGTGCCCAAGACAGGCGTGTGAGCAGAGACATGCAACTGGCGGAGGCCTTCTATGAGATCAAGCTGGAGAAGATGAGCAGCGCAGCTCGCAGATTGGCATCGAGCGCTTCGCTGGTGAGTGCACTGCGACTGGTCGGCCAAGGCGAGAGCGACGCGGTCGCGCTGCTGGAAGAGTCTGTGGGGAATGAAATCAGATCTCAGAGTGTTACCGCCAGCCACTTCATTGTAGTGTTGGATGCAGACGGGGATTCTGTGCTCGGTAGGACAGCGCGCTTCCAGGGAGAGGTAACGTCCGCGACGCCCGGCAACTGGTCGGGCCTGCCCGTCGTGTCCGCAGCGATGACTACCGGCAGCGAACTCGCTGCCACAGAGGTAGTCCCGGGTGAGTTGCTGGCCCTCCTTGGGCTCGGCGAGCAAGCCAGAATAGCCATCGTGGACACCCCAAAGGCTGCCCCGGAACCCTTCGACCCTCGGGAGGGTACGGCGGGCCTCACTCTGACAGCCGTTGCCCCGGTCTTGGATGAGCGTGGGGTTGTGATCGGCGCCGTGATGGTGGGACATCTCTTCAACAATGACTTCACGATAGTAGATCGGATCAAAGAGGTGGCGGGTGTTGACACGGTGACCATTTTCTTCGGTGACTTGAGGGTCTCCACGAACGTTCTGGACCTACAGGGGGAACGGGCAGTCGGCACACGCGTTTCTCAAGAGGTGCGCGATGTGGTGCTGGTCGAGGGCATTGGTTTCACGGGGCCGGCCTACGTGGTGAATGAGAACTTCATTACCCGCTATGAGCCCTTGCGCGATCACGAGGGCCAGATTGTAGGCATACTATACGTCGGAGCTCGGCAGGCCTCCTTCGAGGAGTTGGTCTACGAGTTCGATGCGCGTATCCTCATGATCGCGCTGGGGTCTACTCTCCTGGCCGTGATGATAGCCGTACCGATCTCCCGCTCGATCACCAGGCCTGTAGAGGACCTGGCGGAAGCCAATGAAAGGGTGGCCCATGGGGATCGGACCGTAACTCTGCCCGTGGAGGGAACCGGTGAGCTAGCTATCCTGGCGCGATCCTTTAACAGCATGGTGGAGACACTGCGGACTACTGAACAGCAGTTGATCCAATCGGAGAAGCTAGCCTCCGTCGGGCAGTTGGCCGCGGGTGTGGCCCACGAGATCAACAACCCGCTGGGCACCATCCTCCTCTTCTCTGACATCATGCGCAAGGAACTGTCCCCGGATGACCCGCGTCGAGACGATGTGAAGATGATCATAGACGAGGCGACGCGATGCAAGACCATCGTCTCGGACCTGCTGAACTTCGCACGGCAGAACGAGGTGCTGGCCCAGAGCACTGATGTGAATGCACTCCTCTCAGAGACCATTGAGGAGATGAGCATCCAGCCCGTGTTTCAGGATCTGGAGATCGTCCGTAGACTGGACCCCGATCTACCCAGCATCCAGGCCGATCCGGCGCAACTGAAGGAGGTCTTCATCAACCTCATGACCAACGCTGCTGAGGCGATGGAGGGGGACGGTTCGCTGACCATTGCTACTGCACCCGCAGAGGACTGTATGGTCGCGGTTGTCTTCCAAGACACCGGGTGCGGCATACCGGAAGAGAACTTGAGCAAGATATTCACGCCGTTTTTCACCACCAAGCCCATCGGCAAGGGGACGGGACTGGGCCTGGCGATCGTCTACGGCATCATCAAGATGCATCGAGGACAGATCTATGTGGCGAGCGAGGTGGGGGTGGGTAGTACCTTCACTATCACCTTGCCGATCAGGCTGCCTGGTACGGGGCCACAGCCAGCCCAGGCGCTGGGGGCGGACCAGGCTTCGGAGGGAGACGCCAAGTGAGTGGACCAGATGCTCAGGAGGTCATGCGGTGGGAGAACAGTCAAACATCCTGGTGATTGATGACGAGAGAGGCATACGCGAGGGATGCCGCAGGGCTTTGACGCCTCTGGGCTACAAGGTTGAGGTGGCGGAAACAGGCGCCGCAGGCCTGCGGGAGCTGCGCGAGGGATCCTTCGATCTGGTCTTGCTGGACTTGATGATGCCAGGGATGAGTGGGGTGGAGGCCTTGGACCGCATCCGTGAGATAGACCCGGACATCGTGGTTGTCATCATCACCGGCTACGCCACGGTGGAAGCGGCTGTAAGGACCATCAAGAAGGGAGCCTACGACTTCATATCCAAGCCCTTCACGTCGGATGACCTGAGTCTGGTGGTGAGCCAGGGCCTGGAACACCGGCGGCTCACACTGGAGACGAAACGCCTACAAGCGATCGAGGGGGAGGCGAAGGAGCTTGCGAGGGCGAACGTGGAGCTCGAGAAGCTCGACGCCATGAAGAGCCGATTCATGCTCACCGTGGCCCACGAACTGCGAGCGCCAGTAGCCGCCATACAGGGATACCTGGGCCTTATTCTGGACGGGTACGCGGGCGACGACGAAAAGGAGATGATAACGAGCGCCCACGATAGGTGTGGCGAGCTCCTGGAGATGATACACGATCTCCTTGTGCTGGCCCATATGAAGGAGAAGGCCACGGCGATCAAGAAGCAGAAGACTGTATCGGTCGCCACGACATTGGAGGAGGTGGCCGACCTGATGCGGGCGGAAGCACAACGCAACGGTTTGACCCTCACAGTGAAGGTCGGCAAGCGCCCTGAGATGCTGGCAGACGAAGAGCATCTGAAGCAGCTCTGGACCAACCTCATCTCCAACGGCATCAAGTACACGCCCCGTGGCGGGAGTGTGGTGGCGTCCCTTGACGAGAAGGACGGCCGCATAGTGGGTGTGGTCTCTGATACGGGCATCGGCATCGCCGCCGATGACCTACCGCGCATCTTCGAGGAGTTCTACCGTACGCCGCAAGCCAAGCAGATGGAAGAGCACGGCACGGGACTGGGCTTGCCGATCGTGAAGGAGATCATCGAGACCTATGGTGGGAGCATCGAAGTGGAGTCGAAGATTGACGAGGGCACGACCTTCACCTTCACCCTGCCCCCGACGATGGAACCAGGAGAGCAGATCCTAGAACGAGGCCGGGTGGTAGGGGAGCAAGAGGAGGGGTGATGATTCCCGCCTGAGCTTTCTGTTGCCCCTTGGGGTTGTTGCCTGTGCTGCAATGTGACATCCCAGACTGGAATCGAAGAAGGCATGCGGAGCAAGAAAGGGACCGGATTGACAAATCCGGTCCCGATTGTGTGAGGGGAAGGGATGGCCCGCTAATCAGGCTGCGGCCTACTCGTCCTTGGCAGCCCGCTCGGACTTCTTGGCCTCGTAGATCTCGTTGGCCTTGTCTTCGCCGTAGTACCACAGGGCGTGGTGTTCCTGAGCATAGGCAGCCGAGGTCACACCGAACCGCATGCTGACCAGTCCGGCCCACATCAGAGGATGCACCACAGCCAGATAGAAGTGGACGATGAACATGCAGACAGTCACTATCATAGCTATGTCGTGCAGGAGCACCATGAACTGGAAGAAGCCGATGGGCAGAAGACCCTTGCCAAACCACATGAGCAGGCCCGTGATGGCGAAGACCACGCTCCCGAGGATGATGATCGCAGCGTTCATCTTCTCCCCGGTATTGAATCTGTCTTGAGGTGCGATTGCCTCATGTCGCCCGAACATGTAGTAGGGTATCATGCCCTTCACCCACTCTACGTCGTAGCGACTCACCTTGAAGACTGACTTGAGGCTCATCAGCGCTCGGCGCGGCTCAAGTATGATGTATATGAGGGGCAGCACTCCGTAGGCGATGGCCGTGGCCCGATGGACCAAGCGGATGAGTTGACCGCTCTCGCCCTGAGCCAAAGGGCGAAGGAAGGGGAAGAACAAGATCATCCCCGTCATAGCTAGCCCGAGGAAGGTGACGGTGTGACCCCAGTGGAAAACGCGCTCCATCGCGCTGTACTTCGGTATCCATCGGATCCTGAGGGCTCCGGCTTCGTCTGCCTGCTCCACTTTGCGCATCTTGTTGCCGATCATTCGACTTCCTCCATCTTGATGTTACGCCGCGACACGAAGTAGAAGCCCATCATGGCTAGTGCGGCCGCACCAAAAGCCAGAGTGCCCAGCGGTTGCACCAAGTCCTGCCACAGTGAGGCCATTGCTGGGTACTGGGGGTTTTCCGGGAGCCCGTATGCTAGAGGTCTCTCCTTGAGGACGTACAGTCTGCCGAGCCCTCCCATCTCGTGCTCGCCGTAGAGATTGGCGTTGGGGAATCCTGCCTGTTGCAGCTTCTCCACCCGATCCTTGCCTATCGATAGCATCTCCTCGCGGTCGCCGAAGTGGAACGCCCCGGAGGGACACGTCTTGACGCAGGCAGGCGGCAGGCCATTGGTGACCCGGTCCTGGCAGAAGGTGCACTTGTAGGCTTTGCCCTCCCCCGAGAGCAGATCGGTGTCCAGCCGCGGTATGCCGAAGGGACAGAACTGGGTGCAGTATCCGCAGCCATTGCACAATTCCCACTCGACAGTGACGATACCTAGCTCAGGGTCTTGCTTGAGTGCACCGGTGGGACACACCTCCACACAGGCTGGATTCCCGCAGTGGAAGCAGCCTTGGGTCAGGAATAGCCACTGGAGGTTGTCGCCTTGAGTACGTTCGATGAACTTGACCCGTGTCCAGGTGACGGGTGAGAGGTCGGGAGGGTTTTCGTAGCTTCCTTGCTGGGTCGTCGCTTCCGCGGGCAAGTCGTTCCATTGCTTGCACGCAACCTGACAACCGCGACAGCCCATACATATCGACTCATCGATCAACATAGCGACTCTGGACATCTCTTGCCCCCTTAAGCAAGTATGATTCGTCTATGGTCCGCAGAGTGGTTCTCTATGAAGCGAAGCCCTCCGATGGCAGGTACTTTAGCACAGTACCTGCTCTATCGTCAAGGGTGCTGTGAGGCCTGACCGAATGCGCACACCGCATTTGCGCAGCAAGGCTTGACCTACTTGCGAAGGTCAAACCTTGCCGACTGCTCCGTGAGCGTGATTATGGAAACCACACAGCGCTAGTGGCACAAAGGGCCCCGCGAACATAGCCTCGCGCCCACTAGGAGACGGCGGGAACGCCAACGCCAACCGGTACACCCTCCGCCACGCCGGTCAGAGTCTTCTGCACCGTGTTCAACAGCTCCACGGGCTTGACTGGTTTGTTGAGCCACGCGCTCACCGCCACGCGCTGGTCGCTAGGGAACAACTCGTGACTCTTGACGCCCGTAAGCGACGTAATCATGATCACAGGGATACTCTTCAGATGAGGATCCCTTTGCATCGCATTGCTGACATCCAGACCATCCGTGATGTAGTCCATCATGATGTCCAGCAATACCACGTCAGGCTTGACAGAAGAGCCGCGCATCGCTTTCAGTGCCTCAGCGCCGCTCGAAGCGGTGTGGACTTCGTGCCCGTGGCTGACCAGGATCCTCTTCGTGATGTTGAGGAAGTCCGTATCGTCGTCCACGACTAGTATTGTGGCCGCGCGTTCGGCCCGTCCGAACAAGTGAGTGCGTGTTCTCTCCAGATAGGCCCTGACCATGGCATAGATCAGCAGCCCGACCAACAGGATCAACGCAGCAGTAATCTCGATTGTCAACATACCACTAACCTCCGCAGCTAGGTGTAGTCTTATCCAGCGACCGGCCTAGGCCCCACTCGATGGGCGGACCGACTCCGCGAGCTTCTCTCCCTGGGCCTTCTCCTTTTCGGAAACCCGCAAATGCCTGCGCTCAAGTTGCGTCACAACCATCACGTAGGCCACGAAGACGAAGAGCAGACCAAAGATCCCTATGAGCTCCAGTGACAGCACAGTTTTCACCTCCTCTCCAAACCCTTGTGATACTGGCTAGAGTACTGCCCGCCTCAGGGCCCTCCAAACCGACCACTAACGAGTCTCCTCCGCGGGCCTCGCGGCGTGCTCCTCAGCCTTGTGTTCTGTCTGTGGTACCCTTCTGGCTGCCTGGGTCCTGACCATGGCGTACACCAGGAAGGCAAACAGACCACCCATTACTCCGACTATCTCGAGAGATAACATGTCAGTCACCTCCATACACGCGTTTCTCTTCTTCCACTCACAGTCTACCATAGTGGGGGCCACCTTTGAAGAGGAAAAGGGCCTGTCATGCACCCCGAAGAAAGGCGTAAGCTGTCACGGGGTCTCTGGGTGTTTAGGCCGGGGCTGCTGCGGGGGAGCTTGGGTACATCGGCCCGACGAGCGATGAGCATATATGCCTATGCTGTTTGGGAGAGGCGACTGGACACTCAGGGGATGATTGCGGCGGCTAGAGTCCTACTACGTGGCAGCGAAGGCCGTCCGGTGCTAAATCCAGCCTAGCGATGCCCGACCGCCGTTGACGATCAGCCGAAAGCGGCGCTGAGGACCGCGATATAAGCCCTGGCGCACGGGCGTCGTCCTGATGCATAGAGGAGGTGGAGAATGGCGGAGTCCCGGTCCGATGTACTCTGCGAGGACGATGTGGGATTGCTTGTGACTCAGGTCGCAGAGGAGGAGGTGCGCAGAGCGAAGGGATCGTCCCTCACCCCTCTGAAGGAGCAGATACTGGTTGGGGGCGTGCCTGGACCAACTGCGGAGTGCTGTTCTCCTCGCTCCAAGCGCATCACCGCTCGGCCGCGGCTCTCCCGGCTGGCTCTGGCTGGCGGGCGGAACGTTTTCTCCACCACAGCAGCCCCCCTGGCAGGCTGGAGATGATGATGATCGCTTGCATGATGAGGGAGATGGCCAGTGATTTCTGCTCCGGGATGCCCACCAGGTTGAAGAAGAACACGTAGGCGCTTTGGTTGAGTCCTATTCCGCCGAGGGAGATGGGCATCAACAGGACGAAGGTGATCAGCGGTGTGAAGAGGAAGATGTGCAGGAGAGAGATGCCGCCTCCCAGGGCCAGGGAGATGAGGTAGTTCACCACACTGCCGATGGTGAGTACCAGAACGGAGATGCAGAAGCACACACCCAGAGCGGCGTAGCTCCGCCGGTAGGCCGACAACGCTTCCGACAGTCGGTCGTAGAGGGGGGCCAGACGAGAGAGGAATGGGATGCCGAATAGACGTCTGATCTGTGCCCGCAGACGACCGCTGAGCATGAGTGCGAAGAGTGCACACAGCGCCGAGAGCACGAGAGCAGAGACGACGGCTACCTCCCAGAGTGCGGCCTGGCCCTCGGAGTAGACGACCAGCAGGGCCATCACGGCCGCGACAAAGACAAAAGCGATGAGGCCCAGCATCCTGTCCACCAGCACCGAGATGGCGGTCTCGGCGGGAAGCAGGGTGTGGCGGGCGAGATCATAGCCGCGTACCAGGTCGCCACCTACGTTGGTGGGCAGGAAGTTGCCGAAGAAGAGACCTACAAAGGTGAAGGAGAGGAGGCTGCCAAGAGGGACCCCTATCCCCTGCGCCTTGAGCAGTATCTGCCATTTGACGGAGCCCACCGCTATCGCTCCGAAGTAAAGGAGCAGCGCGACGAGGAGATATAGGTAGTTGGCCGAGGCAGAAGACATCACCTCGACCAACTTGTCTGTCCCCACTCGGCTCAGCAGATACCCGATCAACCCCAGGCTGACGGTAACCTTGAGGGCGGCGATCAACTTGTCCCTCAACTCATTCCTCCGGTGAGGTCTTCAGGGACTTCTCCGCTGCTTCCACCCTGGCCTGGTCCACCTCCTTGGTCGTCCAGGCCATATCCCAGACGACGTGCTTGTCGCCCTTGACGTAGTAGTCGTAGCTGCCGAGGATGCGGGAAAACAACTCGATGCCTGCCAGCGCGGAGAAGACATATAGCAGGCGTATGGTGTGCCTGATGGCTCGCCAGACCTCACCCAGCGCCAGACGCGCCACTCGTGTGTTGTCTAGACTGGATACCCGGTAGCCGTACTTGCGCTTGAGGTGGAGGTGGCCCGCGTAGTTCCTGCGCCGCTGACGCACGAAATCGCCAAGGGTTTCGGGGCCCATGTTGTAGACCATCGCATCGGGCGCGTATCGTACCTGCAATCCGCGTTTGATCATCAGGGCCTCGACGAAGGCCTCGTCCATGGCTACGTCGGGGGGTATCTCGTCGAAAACCTTGCGGAAGGCGATCATCTCGCCCAGGCGCGGAATCTCCAGGCACAACGAGTGCTCGAGAGTCAGCCGCAGGTGGGAGAGATAGCCGACAACCTGGTCTGGCACATTCACAGGGACCTTGTGCGCCCCGGTCATGCCCACCTGGGGGTCCCGAAACATCTTGACCAGGTTCTCCACGGTTTCCTCGCCGGGCAAGGTGTCGCCACTCTCCAGGACACAGATGTCCTCCACGGCGTGTCTGAGGAACAGATTGACGGCCGAGACTTTGCCCTCCCGCTCCTGCTGAACGAGCAGCTTGATACGGGGGTCTCTGGGCTGGAAATCCCGCACTATGGCGGAGGTGCTGTCTGTACAGCCGCTGGCCACGACGATGATCTCGGTGATCTCCACCGTTTCGAGTCGCTGGCCGGTCATCGCTTCCAGCAGTTGGCCGATATTCGCCTCTTCGTTGTGGGCTGTGATGCCCACACTGCACCTTGTTCTGTCGGGCTGACTCACCAGTACCTCTCAAGACGGCCAGATAACGCACCTCGATGGTGCGTGCGACCTTTTCCAGTCTGGCCGGTTCGATTGTACGGACGCCGGGCAAGCTTGTCAAGGGCCGACTTCACTAGCTCACCACTGTCTTCCAGGCCATACGGACGGTGCGGGGCAGTTCCAGCCAGGTGCGCTTGCGCAGCAGTGTGTGAGCCACGCGGTGTGGCCGGAGATAGAAGCGCCGATAGGCCTCGCGCCATTTGCGCTCCACGAGCTCCGCGGGCATCTCATCGGTCTCGAACTGGGCCTTGTTTTCGAAGAAGGCGAACTCGTGCCAGTCGTGCACCAGGAGCCTCCCCTGCTCCAACACCTGGTCGTACATCTGAGTGCCGGGGAAGGGAGTAGCCATGGAGAAATTGGCGACGATGGGATCGAGTTCGCAGGCGAAGCGGATGGTGTCTTCCATGGTCTCTTCCGTCTCACCGGGCAGCCCGATAATGAAGAAGCCGATGGTCTCCATGCCCACCGCTTTGGCGGCCTTGAAGGCTGAGCGCACCTGGTCCAGAGTGAGTTGCTTGTGAATCACCGTGTCCAGGATGCGCTGGTTCCCGCTCTCCACTCCAAAGGCCGTCCGTATGCAGCCGGCTTCACGCATCCTGCCTAGCAGCTCCTCGTTGGCGAGATTGGCACGAATACCGTTGATCATGATCCAGGGCACGTGGTTCAAGCCCTCGGCAAGAATCAGGTCGCAGATCTCCAGCGCCCGCCGCCGGTCGATGTTGAAGGAGTCGTCGAGAACGCCTATCTCCGCAGCCCCCAGGTCCTGGACCAGCCACCGCCACTCTGAGACCACGCTCTCAGGCGAGCGCGCTCTCCATCCCCGGGGGAGGATCTGTGAGCAGTAGCTACAACGGTATGGGCAGCCTCGCGAGGTGAGGATGGGATAGCTTGGGCCTTCCACATCGTCGAGCGTAGGCTGTAGATTGGAGTAGTGATCCATGTGGAAGAGGTGGTAGGCTGGAAAGGGGAGGGAATCCACGTCTTCGATGACGGGTCGGTCGGGGTTGTGCACTACTTCCCCCTCGTGCTGGAAGGTGATGCCCTGTACCCCCTCCAAGGATTCACCTTTCTCGAGGTGGTTGCAGATGTCGATCCAGGTGAGTTCACCCTCGCCTCGCACGACAGTGTCGATCTCGGGCCTCTCGACCGATTCCGCCGGCAAGACCGTGGGGTGAGAGCCTCCGAGGACGATGCACGCATCCGTCAATCGCTTCAGTTCGCGAGCGAAGCGCCAGGCACTCTCGATCTGGATAGTCGTGGCCGTGATCCCGACCACATCCGGGGGATGCTCGGTCACGACTCGTTCCAGTGGTGTGTCTTCCGCTTGCATGTCCAAGACGCGGACCTCGTCGCCCCGTCGCTCAGACGCGGCGGCCAGACAAGCAAGCCCCAGTGAGGGGCTACTGCGCACGTCTATGGGCAGGTCCATCTTGGGGTCGATAAGCAGGACTCTCAACTCGACTCTCCTCGCGCCGGGTCGCTGGCGCATGTACCCATTATAGCAGAGCGGTGCTCAAAGAGGAAACGTAGGGTGGCCCGAGCATGGCAGCGAGATGTAGCCTGTCTAATGGTGGTCTGGTGAAGGCCCTCACTGGGGCGAATCTCGGACGCGACGGACAGTACGTGCAGCGGCGGCCCAGACCCTTGGTCTGTCAAGTCATCGCGGCCCGGACGTCCGACGACGGTTCATCCTTACGGCAGCCCAGCGGAGTATCGTGTCCAGGGGTATGGTGACTAGAGGTAGAAGGAGAGTCAAGAAGGCTGCAACGCCAAGCTGCACCAGCGCTGAAACCTGGAGAAAGGCGAAGAGAGGATCGGGCAGACGCCAGGTGATCTCGAAGCCGTTGAGCGCGTAGGCGGCGGCCAGAGGGAGGGCCAGGAGAAAGGCCAGAATGAGAGCGAAGCTGTAGTTCAGCGTGGCCACTTCGATGGGCGATCTCCCTTTCTGCTGGCAGACGAGCCAGACCAAGATGCACGCCGCCGGGAGAAGGGCTGTGCCCATGCGCACGACGGAGCCAGAGATGAAGGCGTGCCAGTTGCCGACGGTGCTGAAGGAGTATGCTTCGCCTTCCCAGAAGAATAGGAGATTGTAGAACACCACGGTACCCATTGCGCTGGCAACCAGTACAGCGGTTGTCCGGTTCCAGCGGCGCCAGAGCAGATAGGCGACCGCACACACAGGGACCACGACGATGGGCATTCTCCGGCGTTGTTCTGTGTCCAAACGCTCGCTTCGCCCCTTCAGCATTTCGGCGTCGGCTCCTTGTATGGCGAATTCGGCCAATCGGCGGGCACTCCCGTAGTTCCTGACTAGCAGGGAACTGTACGCTACTTCGGCGTCGCCTTTGGCAGCCTGACTGAGAGGCTCCCGGCCGATGCTCTCCAGATAGACGTCCGCCAATTCCACTCTCTGCTGCGACCAGGATACCCATTTCTCCGTGCTCTCCGCCTCGTCCATAAGGAGTGCATCGAACAGGATCTCTCCTTGTGCGGCGCTGGGGACCGCCGTTCCCAATAGGGCTGCGATGGTGGGCGCTACGTCTGTCTGTTCTACCTCCTCGCGGCTTCCCGGCGCCACTCGCCCTCCGGCCATCACCAAAGGAGTGATCACGACTTCTTCATCTGCCCCTCCGTGGCCGCCGTCGGCGAGATGGGCGTGATCTGAGGTCACGATCAGCACGTTGCGCTTCAGGCTCATCGATTGTGCGATCTCCTCGAGTTGAGAATCGGCCCGAAGCACTGCGGCCCGGTACGCTTGGCTATTCGTGCCGTAACGCTGGGCAGCCTGCCTCACCTGGCTGAACTGCACCAGGAGGAAGTTGGGCGGCACATTCCCCATGACGTCCAGAGCGGTCTGGGTCACCTGCTGATCGGCCTCTACGCCTGTCGTGGGTGCGAGAAAGCTCCGATTGAGCACTTGTTCTGGAATGGTCCTCCCCCACCATGACGGACCAACGACCGTGGTGGTAAGGTTGGCTCTGTTTGCCTCCGTGAAGAGACCGTCAACGGTGAGGTAGCTCAACCTGTCGTCGGGCACGTTCACCGGAGGGGCATCGTTGATCTCCGGTCCCGCACCGCTAATCAGAGTCGTCCAGGCGTTCTGAGAGTACGAGGGGTAGTAGCCCCGGCATCGGGCCTCGAACCCTTGCTCTCGCAGGCTGTTGAGAAAGGGCATCTCCAGAGAGGCGTCGTAGCGTAGGCCTTCGATGATGACCAGAACGACTTGCTGCACCAGGGGGCTGCCAGGTTGTCCTAGCTTTGGCTGACCCGCCAGAACCGACCGGTGGCTGTAGACCGAGTCCCTGATCCGCACCAACCACAGATTGGAGCCCCATATGGTGATGATGAGCAGGACGATCCGGGCGAGTAGCCCGGTGTATCTTCTCAGGACGCCTCGCATCTTCTTGAACCTCGTCGCCCGTCTGGAGAAACCGGTAGCCTCACCCTCTCTCCTACTATATAATAGGCGCCTAGAAAGGACATTGCGGTGAGGACTAAGTCCTTCGACGTTCTGTTACTCTTCGTATTGGTCTTGGCCAGAGTGCGCATAGACACCCTGGCAGATCGCTTGGTGGCCCAGAGAAGGGTCGAGCTCATCGAGCGCATCCCAGTGGTGGGCTCGCTGCTCTCGGAGAAGGGCCTGGAGCTGCTCGACCACTGGATGACCGACCCTATTAGCCTGCTGCTGATCAGCGTCACCTTCGGCCTGTTGATTCTGTACGTATTCTTCGATCTGTGGGAGGGGATCGGCGAGCGGGGCCGGCACCGGGCCAAGCTGGCCCTGATCGTGGGCATCGTGTTCACCGCTGTCGTGGCCTCATCCATGTTCTCCGTTCTCTTGCGCCACGTCACGGGTCCGGCCAGCTTCTGCCATGACGGCGGCGTCATTCAGACAGAGGAGGCCACCAAGTACATTCTGGCAGGCAAGAACCCATACGTCGAGGAGTACGTGGAGACCCCGATGGCTGAGTGGGGCCTCGACTACCGCACTGCGTTGTATCACTACCCCTACCTTCCCTGGACCTTTCTCTTCTCGGCGCCCTTCTACGTCTCGAGCCAAGCGCTGCTGGGTTGGTACGACGAGAGGTTCGTGTATCTTCTGCTGTTTGTGATCACGCTCCTTGTGGCCTCACGGCTGGTGCGCGACCGGGTGCAGCGGTTGTGTCTGGTCATGGTGCTGGGGCTCAACCCCATCATGGGCAACGACATCATCTTCGGGCAGAACGACGTGTTCGTGTTGGCCTGGGTCGTCTTCTCGGTGTACTTGCTCAAACGGGGCGCGGACACCTGGTCGCTGGCGATGTTGGGCCTGGCCTGTGCGAGCAAGCCCACTGCCTGGTTCCTGGTGCCTTTCTATCTTCTGTACCTCGTTCGCCGGAGCGGGTTCTCCCTGCGAGGCGAACCCAAGCCTCTGGCTCTGTTTCTGCTGCGCAGGATAGCGCCCATCATAGCTGTGCTGGTGCTCCTGCTTGGGCCCTTCGCGCTCTGGGACTTCGATGCCATGCTTGACGACGTGTGGCGCTGGAGTAGCGGTACGGCAGAGGCGCCCTATCAGATCACGGGTTGGGGTGTGGCGAACTTGGTGTTGGGGCTGGAGTTGGTGGAATCCCGCCTGGACTACTTCCCGTTTTGGATGCCCGAACTCTTGATATGCGTGCCTCTGTCCGTGTATCTGCTCTGGCGGCAGTGGAAGCACAACTCTGTCTCCTCGATGCTCTACCATTACGCCTTCTTGACGCTGGCTTTCTTCTACACGTCGCGCTTCATGAATGAGAATTACCTGGGCTATCTGCTGGCCGTTCTTGCCCTCGCCTTCTTCGTTGACTCGCCAGATGGCCGGGAATCGGGGCCCGTGGCCTCCTAGTCCAACTGTGGCTATCACTCGATCATCTCGGCGACGGTGACGCCATTCCCCCCTTCCTCGGGCAAGCCTGGTCGATAGGAAGCGACCAGGGGGTGCCGTTGCAGTTCCTCCCGTACCACCTGCCGGAGAGTTCCCGTGCCTTTGCCGTGCACTATCCGGACCTCGGGAAGACGAGCGAGATACACCCGGTCCAGGTACTTGTCCAGCTCGATGAGCGCCTCCTCAACCCGCTGGCCCCGTACTTGGAGGGCAGTCGGCGGAGGCACACGCGGTGTGGCGGCCAGATATGTGTCCTCCGCTCTCGTCTCGACCTCGTCTTGCAGCAGTTCCAGATCGTCGAGCCTGACCTTGACCCGGAACCTGCCGAGTGCAATCTCCGCCTCTTCTTCGTCCAGCAGAGTGGTGATCTGCCCTCGCTGTCGGAGGTCTTCGACCCACACGGATTGCCCCACGCGCAGCCGGGCTTTGTCGATCGGATAGCGCCTGAGGGGCGGCTCGGGAGGCTCTATTACCTCCTCCACCTCCTTCAGCTTCGCCTTGGCTTGCGACCGTGTCTGTGGTTTGGGCTGGGCCTTGAGGCTCTTGGAGACGGCCTGGAGTGCCCTCCGCACCTCGGCCAATTCCAATCGGGCCTGCTGGCGGGCTCGGTTCAGGATCTCCCGGCGTTCCTCGTCGACCCCCGTCAACTCTTCGTCGAGGGCGGCCTTCGTGCGCTCAGCCTCGGCGCGCGCCTGTTCGGTGGCTTGGCGGGCCGACACGGCCTCGTCGCGCGCCTCCTTGATGTCTGCCAACAAGCTCTCGACCTCCAGGTCTTCTGGCGACAGGGACTTGGCGGCCTGGCTGACGATTCTCTTGGCCAGGCCCAGGCGCGAGGCGATGGCCAGGGCGTTACTCTGACCGGGCAGTCCTATGCTCAGCTTGTACGCAGGTGCCAGGGTCTTGGCGTCGAATTCGACAGAGGCGTTTTCCACCCCGGGAGTGGCATGGGCGAAGACTTTCAAGTCTGAGTAGTGGGTCGCGACCAGGGTTGTGATGCGACGCTTGTGCAAGTGGGAGAGAATAGCTCTGGCTAGGGCCGAGCCTTCCACCGGGTCGGTGCCCGCGCCCAGCTCGTCCAGGAGGACGAGGGACTTGTGGTATGCCTTGCTCAGGGTGGCCACGATTCTCGTCATGTGAGAGGAGAACGTGGACAGGCTCTGCTCTATGCTCTGCTCCTCACCGATGTCGGCGTACACGCCCCTGAAGACACAGAGGGCCGATCCATCCGCAGTAGGGATGTGCAAACCGGCCTGTGCCATGAGAGCCAGCAAGCCCACGGTCTTCAGACAGACCGTCTTGCCGCCGGTGTTGGGACCGGTGATGACAAGGATGAAGAAGTCATCGCTGACGTAGACGTCTATGGGCACGACTTCGGAGGGCGGCAAAAGCGGGTGACGCGCCTGGATCAAGCGCAGAGTGGACCCGGGGTGCCGGAAGCCTCGTTTGGACTCTGCCTTGTCGTCCACAGTGCGGAAGGGTGGAAGTCCAGGCTCGACAGCCCGAATACTCAGGCTGTAGTGCGCCTTGGCGAAGGCCAGATCGAGGACGGCGAGCGCTCGAAGAGTCCTGGCGATGGACTCCTCTTCCTCGGCGACTCTGGCGGTGAGTACTCTGAGGACGCGCTCGACCTCTCGTTCTTCCTCCACCTGCAACTGCCGCCAGCGGTTGTTCAGGTCCAGCGTAGCGAGGGGCTCTATGAACAGGGTAGCTCCGCTGGCGGATTGATCGTGGACCACTCCTGGTATCTTGCCTTTGAAGTCGGCCTTGAGGGGGATCACGTACCTCCCATGACGCTCGGTGACGAGCTTCTCCTGGAGGAAGTGGCTGTTGGCAGGGGAGGATACGATCTTCTCCAGTCTGTCGAGCAGTTCCTCGTGGGCCTCGCTCACATCGTGGCGTATGCGAGCCAGCTCGGGACTGGCTTTGTCAACAACCTCTGCCCGGTCGTTGATCGCTCCAGAGATGTCCTCGGGCAGATCGGAGTAGGCTTCTATCTCTTCGGCACGGGCTGCCAGGAGAGGGAAGCTGCCCTGCAAGGGCGCGATGGACCGCCGCAACGAGCGGGCGGCGAGAAGTGTGGTGCGCACATCGACGAGTTCGCTTGGCATGAGGGTAGAGCGCAGTCTGGCCTTCTTCAACAACGGGCGGAGGTTGGTGACACCTCCCAGGGAGAGTGTAGGCTTGAGGTCCAGAAGGCGTCTGGCCTCACTGGTCTCCTGTTGCCGCCGCCTGACCACATTCTCTCTGGACGAGGGACGGAGTTTGAGTGCCAGCTCGTGGCCCAGGGAGAAGGAGGTGTGCTCGGCCAGTTGGCTCAGAATCTTGGGGTATTCAAGGACCTGCCAGGACTTTTCGTGCATGACTCTCAACAAAGCAACCCCCGCTGGCAGCAGCCAACGGGGGAAGAGGGGGTGGCGCTTCTTGGGCTGCCATCAACCGAGCTTCACGAATCTGGGTCTGCCTTCCGGCAGCAATCTGCCGATGACTGTGACCAGCACCGCCAGCAGATTGTATAAGCCATACGCCAACGTAGAGGACTTGAGGCCCCTCACGAGACCCAAGCGCAGGGACTCTCCCACGGGCCAAGAGAGGCTGACAGAGAATCGTAAGACGAGTACCACAATGCTCAACTGGAGGATGACTGCCAACACGGCGACCAGCAATCCTGCGACCCGGTCGAGCACACCGATAGCAGGGAGACGGGTCTCGGGAATCACTCGCCTGTGAAGAACCTCCAGCGCCGAGATGAGCAGCACAACTGCAAGCAAGAAGCCTGCCGTATCCGTGGTCGCCGTTTCGGCGCCAGGAAAGGTGAAAGCAAAGAAAGCTGCCAGAGGCACGTGAAAATAGGTGCCCAGGATCAGACCACAGGCAACAGCGGCCAGGCTCAACGCCTGCCGCAGCAGGCCCTGGCGGTATCCACCAAGCACACCCGCCGCGAACAGCAGAACCAGTATGATGTCCAGCCAGTTCATGTACCCGCCTCCGGAGATGCTCGCCGAGTCAGTGCGACCAAGTATACCATGAGCTTCTGTGGCTGTCAACGATAGGGGGTGAAGCTACCGAGGGGACACGACGCAGGATACCGGCATCGAGGGTCTGAGTCCTGAGCAGGTCCGGCAAGGGGCGGAGTAGGGCGGCCAGGATGCACCCAGCGAAGATGCCGGACAGTGGCATCCGTCCGGGAGGTTTCTTGTCTGAGTCAGCGGGCGATAGAAACGGGACCCACCACTACTCGGTCAGCGAGTCTGGCCCCTTCGCCTGTCACAACGGACAGTCGTTCGCCGGTGGTTGCGTCGTATAGCCCCAAGGCCAGGTCGTACTGTCCCGGTGGGATGTCGGGTGGGAGGGCTAGGCCGTGGTGGTCTGTGATCTCCTCCCCGCTTTCCCAGGACGATGTGGGGCATGAGCAGCCGACGGGCTGGCTGTCGTGCTGGGCCCAGACACGCTCGCCCTCGTCTATGAGGTGCACGAATACGGTGTAGTCGGTATCCATAGGCCGGAGCGAGAGCCACGACAGGCTCACGTGGATCACCTCCGTTGAGCCGAGAGGACCGGGGTCAAGAGCGCAGGTCGTCAACTCGATCCGATCGGCGAAGACGGCCTCCAGCGGTTGCTCCTCCAACTCTGACGTGGACGTGGAATAGGCTGTGACGCGAGCATTCTCCAGCCACTCGGCGCCGAGGGGGAAGGCGGTGCCGTTGAGCCAATCCTCCACCACCGGATTGGAGCGTTGGTCGTCCTCCGAGCCAGTGTACAGCACGTACAGACGAGGGTGGTGGTCCAGCAACCGTTCTAGCGCGGCGGCTAGGTTCTCGTCAGCCTGCAGCAAGTACATGCCCTTGCGGATGACCAGGAAGCTGTACAAGTGGTGATATAGGCCTTGGTCGGTGCAGATCACGCCTGCCGCTGGCTGCGTGTTGAGGAAGTCGATGGTCTCGCGGTATGGACTCTCTGCGTATCTCTCGGTGGAGTAGTGGCGAAGAGCCAGTACGCCAAGAGGAACACTTCCCACCACTGCCAGCAATACCAGCGAGGTTAGAACCAGCTTCAGAATCCTTTCTCCCCGCGCGGATGGGAATAGTATCAGGCCAAAATCCACCGACAGCACGACCAGCAGCAAGGTGCGGTACAGCACAGCGGTGATGAAGATCCAGGTGTGGTTGGATATCAACATCAGGGCGACGGGGAACTCCAGCACGTTCGCCGCCATCAGGAGGACGGAATAGGCTACACCGCGCAGGTTCGGCATCAGCAGGACGATGAAGGGCAAGAGGTTGATTATCCATTGGGGGCTGTATCCTTTGGAGAAGATCAGAAAGAGGTTGATGGATAGGCCGCAGAAGGCCAACACCTTCAGGTTGTCCTGCCAGTCTATATCTCGGGTATAGAGGATCAAATAGATGGCAACAAAGACCAGGGCCACAAGGGCATAGGGGAACTGGGACTCTCGAGAAGGTATAGTCGTCGTTGCTAGGTCGAAACGCATCTCCAGAGGTGGGGTCGCGCCCCCGGAGTAGTACCCATCGAGGAACGCCCAGATGGTTTCCCAGGGCCCACGACTTGCCTGGTGGATGAAAGTTGTCAGGAAGAACCCCGCATTGGTCAAGAGGAAGGGGAGCGCGATGAGCAGAGCTACCAACGCGGCCATGACCACATAGGTGACCTTGTGTGATACCTTGGGGAAGACCCTGAGGGCCACGGGGCCAACGAAAGCGGGCACAAGCTTGACCGAGAAGCCCACGCCAGCAGCGAGACCTCCCCATGCCGGTCTCCTGGCGATGATCATGTAGACGCCGAGGAGGAGGAAGAACAAGGGGACGTTCTCAAACCAGAAGAGCAGGGTCATGAGGGGAAAGAAGAGGCCAGCATAGAGCCAAGCGCACCTGACAGCTCCTTCGCACCCCCGCAATCTCAGAGCTATGGCGTAGATGAGGACGAAGTTTCCTATCGCGAAGAGGAGGAAAGTGGAGCCCAGTAGCAGGTCGAACCAGAGATTCGGATCCTTCCACGAAGGTAGAAGCAGGCTCAGGCGGTAGATGACGACAGACAACCAGGGAAACAGGGGAGGGTAGTCCATCCAGTAGTCGATTGCGGGGTAATAGCCCCAGTCGGATAACTGAGCGAAATCAGCACCGGGTATGTAGTATCCCGACCAATCCAGGATGTGGCCGCCAGGCTCGAAGAGCAAGAGGGCCATGAGCCGAAAGCTCGTGAAGAGCATAGCCAGCAGGAAGAAATGCCTGTGCTCTTCGTATAGCTTTCTTGCCCTGTCGGTCACTCTGCCAAGCATGTCGCTCCCGGTGATAGCCAAGGTCTACTCCCGGCTACTCCTGTCGCAAGAGGGGGCTGGTCTCGGCATCCTGGCTCTGGATCAGGGCTTCACACTGGCCCTTCTAGACCACTGTGGAGCAACTGCCACTAGGGCGACAAGCAGTCCTGCAACCGTGTCGAGCACACCGATAGTGAGGAGGCAAGTCCAGGGTGCTGCTCTCCTGTGGAGAACCTCCAGCGCGATAACGAGGACCACAAACACAAGCAAGAAACCTGCCTTATCCCTGGTCGCCGTTTCGGTGCCAGGATAGGTGGAGGCAAAGAAGTCTGCTGGGGGCACGCGAAGGTAGTTGTCGAGGATCAGCCTATGGGCAACAGTTGCCAGGCTCATGACCTGCCGCAGCAGTTCTCGGGGGTATCCACCAAGCAAACCCGTGGCGAACAGCAGAACCAGTATGATGTGCAGCTAGTTCATATGCTCACCTCCGGAGATGCTCGCAGGGTCAATATCAACTAGTATACCATATTCTTCTGCCGCTGTCAACGATAATGGGTGATCCTACCGAGGGGACGCGACGCAGGATACGGGCATTGAGGGTCTGAGTCCTGAGCAGGTGCGGCAGATGGTGGAGTGAGCCAGCGACCAGGCGCTAGCAAGAAGATGCCGCACTCAGCCTCCCGAAGCTTCGAAGCTCCGGGAGGTTTGGCTTACCACGACGGGGCCCACCACGACTCGGTCGGTCGGCGCATCCTGCTCGGCTGTGTTGACCAAGAGTCGCTCGCCGGTTGTCGTGTCGTATATCCCCAGCGCCACATAGTACTCCCCCGGGGGAATGTCGGGTGGCAAGACGAGGCCGTGGTGGTCAAAGATCTCCTCGCCGGTTTGCCAGGACGATGTGGGGCGTGAGCCGCCCACGGGCTGGCTGTCGTGCTGGACCCAGACAGACTCGCCCTCGTCTATGAGGTGTACGAAGACGGTGTAGTCGGTATCCACAGACCGGAGCGAGCGCCACGAGAGGCTCACGCGGAGGACGTCCGTGGGTGCGAGAGGACCGGGGTCAAGAGCGCAGGTCGTCAACTCGATCTCATCGGCGAAGACCGCCTCCAGCAATTGCTCCTCGAGCGGTGACGTGGACGTGGAGTAGGCTGTGACGCCGGCATTCTCCAGCCACTCAGCACCGAGGGGAAAGGCGTTGCGGTTGAGCCAGTCTTCCACTGCTGGGTTGGAGAGTTGGTCGTCCTCCGAGCCGGTGTACAGCACGTAGAGCCGAGGGTGGCGGTCCACTAAGCGCTCTAGCGCGGCGGCCAGGTTCTCGTCAGCCTGCAGCAAGTACATGCCCTTGCTGGTGACCAGGAAGCTGTACAACTGGTGATACAGGCCCGGGTCGGTGCAGATCACGCCGCCCGCTGGCTGTGTGCTGAGGAAGTCAATAGTCTGGCGGTAGGGACTCTCTGCGTATCTCTCGGCGGAGTAGTCGCGAAGGGCCAGGGCTGCAACTGGCAGGCTCCCTATGATGACCAGCAGCACAAGCGAGGTGAGGGCGAAGCCGATGGCTCTCTTGACTCGGGTGGACGGAAAGAGGATCAGCCCGAACTCGATGGCCACGAGGACCAGAAGCGCCGTGCGGAAGAGCACTGCCAGGGCGTACATCCAGGGGTGCCCTTGCAGGAGCATCATGCCGATGGGAAACTCTGCCACATTGGCGAGCATGAGCAGGATAGAGTAGGTCACGCCTCTGAGGTCCGGCAAGAGCAGCACGATGAAGGGCAGGAGGTTGACTACCCACTGTGGGCTGTACCCTTTGGAGAAGATCAGAAAGAGGTTGATGGACAGGCCGCAGAAGGCCACCGCTTTCAGATCGTCCTGCCAGTCGATGGGGCGCGTATAGAGGAACAGGTAGAGGGCGACGAAGGCCACGACTACCAGCCAGTAGGGAAAACTGGATTCGTGGAAGGCGACGACGATGTTGTTGGGATCGAAGCGCATCTCGAAGGGGGTGGTCTCGCCTCCGGAGTAGTAGCCGTCGAGGAGCGCCCAGATGGTTTCCCAGGGGCCGGTGCTTCCCTGGTAGAGGTAGGGTGTCAGGAAGAAGGTGGGGTTGTTGAGGAGGAAGGGAATGCTGACGAGTAACACCACCAGGGCGGCCACGAGGATATAGGTGGCCTTCTTGGAGAGCCCGGGCAAGGTGCGCAGGGCGACGGGAGCAATGAAAGCGGGCACGAGCTTGACCAGGAAGCCCACGCCGGCAGCGAGACCTCCCCACACCGGTCTCCTGGCGATGATCATGTACACGCCGAGTAGAAGGAAGAACACAGCGAAGTTCTCAAACCAGAAGAGCAGGGTCATGAGGGGAAAGAAGAGGCCCGCATAGAGCCAGGCGCTTTTCACCGCTGCCTGGCGTCCCCTCAGTTTCAACGCTATGGCGTAGACGAGGAGGAAATTGCCGATCTCGAAGAGCAGGAACGTGCTGCCCAGGAGCAGGTTGTACCAGAGTTCCGGGTCCCTCCACGGGGGGAGGAACATGCTGAGGCGGTAGACGAGAACGGACAGCCAGGGGAACAGCGGGGGGTACTCCATCCAATAGTCGACCACGGGGTAGTAGCCCCAGTCGGACAACTCGACGAAGCTGGCGCCCGGTATGTAGTAGCCCGACCAGTCGAGGATGTATCCGCCGGGCTCGAACAGAAGCAGAGTCAGGAAGCGGAAACTGGTGAAGAGCAGAGCGAGGAGGCAGAAGTCGCGGTGTTCTTCGTAGGTCTCTCTGGCCCTGATGCTCAGTCTACCAACCATAGCTCTCCCGGTGATGGCCAGGGTCTGCTCGCGGTTACTCCTGTCGCAAGAGCGGGCTGGTCTTGGCGTCTTGGCTCTGGATCAGGGCTTTCCACTGTCCCTTCTGGACCGCTTCGTCCTTCTGGTTGATGAGGGAGACATCGAAGGTGATGAGGCCCATGCCGAGGCGGGGCATGGCTTTCTTGTGGCTAACCACGACTTTGAGGTAGATGGTATCGCCGATGAAGATGGGCCCAGTGAACTTCCAAGAGATCTCTCTGAGGGCCACCGCGGTGCCCTCGATGAAGCCCAGCCGGGCGGCCAAGCCCGAGGCTATGGACAGGCCCAGCAGACCATGGGCGATTCTCTGTCCGAAAACCGTGTCCTTGCAGAACTCGGCGTTGGTATGGATCTGGGTGTAGTCGCCGGTCAGGCCGGCGAAGAGCTGGATGTCGGTCTCCGTGATGGTGCGGCCTGGGGTCACCAACTCTACGTCCTCCTCGAACTCCTCGAAGTAGAGTCCGCGAGGCCGATCCTGCGACATAACGCTCCCTTCCGTCATTAGACCCTCCCTGAGACTGTGTTCAGATCAGATGCTCCAGCAGTCGCCGCACGCCGACGGGGATCAGGTCCCCTGCGGCACCGCTGCCTGCTACGTCCATGCCTACCAGATAGAGATTGGGGATGGGGCTTCTAGGGTCCATCCTCTGGTCTCCCACCTGCCCAAAGGTTTGACCGATCTCAGCGCCTGTCCAGGCTCCGGTGAAGCACATGGGTACCACCATGTCCAGCACGTCGTCGAAGTTGGGGAACAGGGTCCGCAGGTCGTCCATGGCCAGTTCGAGTTCCCGAGTCCGATCCTTGGAGTAGAACGGGAGAAAGACATCCAGCATGTGCTTCCCTGGTGGGGCGACGCTGGGATCCAAGAAGCTGGGCTCGAAGATGCCCACCACGCGGTTGGTGCCCGGGGTCATGAGGATGGGCGCCTCGGTAAGCAGCGATTCGGTGGTGCCCACTATGATGGCCGCACAATCCACCGGCACCAACTCGTCGACCCGGGATACGTAGTCAGAAGGGAGATTCTCCGGCCCCACCAGCTCGATGAATCTTCGGACGCCGCCGTTGTGGATCACGGTCTGTGCCCGGACCCGATCGCCGTTCTTCAATGCCACGCCCACGGCCTTCCCCTCTTCCAGCAGTACGCGGCTGACCTCCGTACCTGTGAACACCTGACCACCGTGGGAGGTGACGACCTTTTCCAACGCCTGAATCAGGCTGCGGACGCCACCGACGGTGCCTGCGAAATCGAGCCCGGCGCCGGCGGTATCCTTGGTGACCACGATGTACTCGCTGGCGGGGAAGTGATCGCTGTCCACTCCAGAGGCTGTGGCCGCTATGGCGTTGACGGTGGACAGAAGGTCGTTGTTGGAGACGTGTTCCTCTATGTAGTCGCGGGTGCTGGCGTCTGTGAGGTCCATCATCCTGCCCCTCACCAGCGCTCGAACGTAGGCTCGCCAATCTTGGCGCGAGAGCATCGCTCGCAGGGAGGGGAAGTGCCTGCCGTCTTGGAAACGGACGTTGAACTGCTGGTGGCAACCCCTGTCGCGGAGGCTGACGTAATCCACCTGGGCTCCCACTTCATCAAGGAATTCTCCGATATTGGACTTGGGTCCGAGGGACGTCCACGCGCCGGTGGTGACGGCATAGCCACGGTAGTCTATCTCGGTGTAGCGTCCGCCGACGAAGGAGAGCTTCTCGAAAACGCCCACTCGACCGCCCTCCCTGGCCAGGGCTGCTGCGGTCATCAGCCCGCCGATTCCGGAGCCGATGATGACTGCGTCATAGGCTGGCTCATACTGGGGCTGGGGTTTGGTGAGGGGTACGTCGGCCACGATGGCGTCGTTGGGACAGACAGTCGGGCAGATTCCACATTGGGTGCACTTCTCTTCGTCCACTGTGGCCCAGCCATCGGAGTCTATGGCCCCCACAGGGCAGCTCAGCAGGCAGTATCCGCAACCGGTGCATCTGTCCCTGTCGATCTCCATCTCTTTCCCCCTTCTGGCACGTACGGTGGAGATTATAACTTCGCGAGGACGCGGTGTCAACGGAGGACGCCCGGACGATAGATCACGGCATCGATGCCGTGGCGCTGTGCGGAGCAATGCGCGTGACCAGGGAATAGGACGTCGATCTTCAAGTTCAGGACGACGAGTGTGCGTTCCAGGGAGACAGGGTTTTCATCGGATCGACATAGTTACTTGACTACTTCTTCACATCCTAAGCATATCATTCAGTCTGGACGGATCTATGTGGCCAAAGGAGACCTACTTCCCCGTAGCGTCGAAGTCGAGGGTGCCTAAGAAGCAGGCACGGTACACATGTCCGCGGCCGTCCAACCCTCCGGCCCGTGGCTCACTTTCCCATGCGGCCTGCGGCCTGTCCTTCGATGAACTTAGCATGGCTGAGGATGAGCTTCATGGCGGCTCCAATCTCGATCTTGTGGCACCCTCGAAACCTGGGTTGGCGCGTTTGACGCAGCCGCGACCCGCTACTGGCTCAAGCGATACGACGGCCCGGCCCACGAGGTTGACGAGGCTGCGGCCGCTGCCTTCGACAAGTGGGGCAACGTCTATGTTGCCGGCAGGAGCGACGGTGGCACTTCGATGGAGGACTACCTGGTCATCAAGTACGGGCCCAGCGGGGACGTGAAGTGGATGAAGCTCTACGACGGCACCGGAAACGAGTGGGACGGAGCCAGAGCCATCGCCGTGGATGACGATGGCAACGTTTACGTGACCGGATGGAGCTTCGGCTCCAGCAGCGACGCCGACTACGTCACCATCAAGTACAACTCCGCCGGTGCCTTGAAGTGCGTGAAGCGGTATAGCAGCTCGGGCTCCTACGACGACGGTGCCATGGATATGGCGCTCGACTTCTACGGGAACGTCATAGTGACTGGCTTCAGCACCGGCTCCGGGTCGGCCTATGACTTCGTGACCATCAAGTACGCGCCGGATGGAAGCACGAAGTGGAACAGGCGCTACGACGGTCCCGGTAACGGGGGCGACATAGCACGCGCTGTGGCCGTCGACTCCAATAACTATGTCTACGTGACCGGTCCCAGCAAGGGCAGCGGCACCGATTGGGACTACTGCCTGGTGAAGTACAGCCCGAGCGGAACGCAACTGTGGGTCAAACGGTGGAACAGCCCCTACAACGGGAACGACGGGTCTATGGATGTCGCCCTGGATACATTCCACTTCCCGTACGTCACGGGCTACAGCTACCGCACCGCGTCGAACTGCGACTTCATCACCATCAGGTTCAGTAGATCAGGCTTTGTCAGTTGGGTCCAGCGCTATAATGGTCCGGCCAACGCGCCAAATGTGGCTTGGGCCATCGACGTTGAGGGCGACGGCGTATTCGTCGCCGGTTCCAGCGCGACCGGACGTGGGGATACTGACTACGCCATCATCCGCTACTTCCGCGGTGGCGCGAGAAGGTGGGTTAAGCGCTGGGGTTTTGCAACAGGACAAGACGATGTGCCCAACGCCATGGCAGTTGAGAACAAGAGGGTGTACGTGACCGGCTACAGCACGAGGAGTACCACGAAGGGCGACTTGCACATCCTTGCCATGGGGATGGGCGGCGGCCACAAGTGGGCGGATCGCTACAACGGACCTGGGAATGGCTTCGATCAGGGGGATGCGGTACGTGTGTGCCGCTCCACCGGCGACGTCTATGTCACGGGCGGTAGTGGAGGCGCTGGTACCGGGTCCGACTTCGTGACCATCAAGTACGCACCGTAGGATCGAACCGTATGACGAGCCGACCAGCCTTCTCAGGGTACCCAGGTGGTGCCCGATAGGCGGCCCTGGTTCGGATAGGTGGCAAGGCGAAAGCTCGCTCGGTAACGGGGGAGCTTTCTTGCTCTTCAGCCGCTCATCGAGGGAAGGGAATCATCCCCGTCACACGCCCATCGAGCGCTCTTCACTGCTGCTCAGTGCCATCAGTGCTCCCTGGTTCTGGCATGCCCATCCGTTCCCTCACCTCCGCCACCCACTCGTTCTGGCCCTCCACCGTGTCCATCTTGGCGGACCACTCGTCAGCCTTCTTCCGGTTGTTGCCGACCTCCTCCTGGGCGGCTTCCCGCAAGAAGGGATAGATGTCCGGATGGTTCTCCTTGAGCTGCCTGATCCATTTGGGCTTCAACCACCAAGGGTGCCAGAACCCGATGATGAAGGCCACGATGAAGGAAGGGATGAACACGTACCCCAACAAGTCCTGCCTAGTTTGTGCATCGCCCGGCACGCCAGCCAAGCCTAGCAGCAAGCCAAGGGCGCCAAGGAGTATGAGGAAATGATAGTTGGCTGGACCAAAGAAGAAGTTGGGCCCCCTCACCAGGAAGTAGCGCTTGAAGTGACCCAATCGCATAGCCAGGCCGAAGATCAGAAACGGCGCACCTACCGTGAATCCGATCAGCATAGTCCCACACCCTGGTGTATAGACCGGCTGCCCTGGTGGCAAAACCTACCCCTGGAGCTAGTGTATGAATACCCTCCGATCCAGCCGAGCAGGATCTAAGGGATGATGAATGATCCGCGGCTCGATATGCGATTTGCCTGTTGGTCAGCCCATAGACTTCCCTCATGTGCATATCCTGGTACACCGAGAAGGCTACATCCACCCCGCCAGCAACCGCAAACGACCCGATTGCCTCCAGCGACAAGAACCTAGAGGAAACCCTCGCCGCCCATCTGCTGGAGCTCCCTCTCCCTGGCTTCACAACCGTCAATGGGTCCACCGCCGCTCGCAACTGAGCGATTCCACCTCGGGTCTTCAGCAAGAGCCTGGACGTAACCAACTGCTTCTCTCCTGTGGCCTGCAACCCTGCAATCCCAGGGAAGACAGCGAGGACACTCTCCGGCAGGCTCATCAACCTGGTCATGCTGGCCGAGATGCTGATGCGCCCAATCAGGTATGCTCCCAAGGCATCCTGGACCTCGGCGTCCGCTACCGCCCCGAAGGTTTCCTTGACCAGCCAGCGCGCTCCTTCAAGGTCCACCGTAAGCTGACCAAAGCTGCTGGTCAGCGCAGCAGCGGGCACGCCCTCCGCCACCAGGGTCCCCCTGGCCAGGCCCACGATCGCGTCGGGCAGGGCCTCGCTGCGCTTGTAGCGCAATGGGTTGTTAAAGCCGAAGTTGTACCGGTCCAGCCTCTGGGAGCTGAAGGGCGCGTCCAGGTAGGGATCGGGACTGATGTACCTGCCTATGGATGGGTCGTAGTAACGTCCGTTGCCATAGTAGTACAGCCCCGTCGAACTGTCAAGGACCCGGCCCGAGAAGAGCCTCTCGGTGAGGGTGATGGGGATGGTGGAGGAGAAGGTCTCGCCGAAAGGCTCGTAGTAAGGGCTTCAGCCCTACCTCATGCGCTGAAGCGCACACTACAAACGAAGTCCTCCCCCTTGAGGGGGGAGGATTGAGAAGGGGGTGATACCATCACTCCACCCTCCCCTCAGTCCCCTCCCATCCAGGGAGGGGAAGGGTGGCGGCGCCAGGGCGAGAAGGGACCTCATCCTCAAGCAGGCTCGGCGCTCCCTCAGGGCTCCAAGCAGGGACCCTCAAGACAGCATGCTGAGTGGGCCGGAGGCGGTACCGAAGCATGCGGGCCGGAGTGATTTCCTGCCCAACCAGGCGTGGGCAAGACGCATCCCCTTCGAGGGGGGAGGGTGGGGCCGCGCGCCCTATTCGGCGTCCTTGCCGGGCACCATGTTCTCCGGCAGTCGAACCGCTACCACCTCACCCCGGACGCAGACCTCTCCCTCCGCCGACAGCGTGGCACCGACCACCACTTTGCGACCTTTGATCTCTTTCACCGTGCCACGGATCTCCAGCGGCACGCCCATGGGGGTTGGACGCAGGAAATCCACGCGGAGCGAGGCGGTCACGAACCGCACCGGCGGCTCCGTACCCATGGCCCGTCCCTCCGCGCGATAGGTGGCCGCTGCCGCCGTGCCTGTGCCGTGGCAGTCAATCAGCGAGGCGATCAGCCCTCCGTAGACGAAGCCGGGAATGGCGGTGTGATAGGGCTGGGGGTGGAAGGTGCAGACCGTCTCCTCGCCGTCCCAGTAGCTCTTGATCTGGTGGCCGTGCTCGTTGAGGCGTCCACAACCATAGCAGTGGCTCAGATCGTCGGGGTAGTAGTCCTGAAAAGCCTTCTCGCTCATGTGTCAAAGTCTCCCACGGGCTGGGTGGTGTCCTAGATGAAGGGGCGCACGGCCTTGTCCAGCAGGTAACCCGCCGAGAGCAGAAGGCCGGTTAGCAGGTGCAAGAACACGGTGGCGGCGTTGGCGGGTACCAGCTTGAGGTACTCGTCGTAGTGCGCGCGAGCGACCCCGATGGCCCTGACGGCCACGGGGAGGGTGGCCAGGGCGATCAGAGTGAAGGGCGAGGTGATGCGCAACAGGGCCGCCAGGACGATGACAGCGTAGGTGGTCACCATCAGGAGCAGATAGCCCAACGCGGCTCTCTTCCTGCCCAACCTCACCACCAGGTGGTCCTTGCCCACCGCGCCGTCGGCGGGGGCATCTTGGAACTCGTTGATGTAGAGCACACCGACGATGAGCAGCCCCACGGGGATGGAGGCCACGACGGGCTCCCAGGCCAGTTGTCCTGTCTGCACGAAGTAAGAGCCCAGAGTCATCAGCACGCCGAAGTTCAGCCCGATGAAGAACTCTCCAATCGCTCTACTGACCAGGTTGAAGGGTGGTGCGGTGTAGAAGAAGCCAGAGAAGATGCCGACAAGTCCCAGGACGAAAATCAGCGGGCCTCTCACGTAGGCCAGATAGAGACCCACCACACAGGCCAGGGC
>Ga0307437_1000387_pt1 | contig 35657 bp, 28 predicted proteins | sample SalMarWE160390MG_FD_202146 | JGI IMG/M metagenome (GOLD analysis project Ga0307437, IMG submission 202146) | Salt marsh sediment microbial communities from the Plum Island Ecosystem LTER, Massachusetts, United States - WE1603-90 | ecosystem: Environmental > Aquatic > Marine > Intertidal zone >...
TCTCTACCCTGCCGTCGCGGGGACTAACAAAAGGAGAAAGAATCAGTTTTTCAAAGCAATGGTAATCTCTGAAAAGGTATTATAGCCGGATTTCATTGTCTAGACACCAGGAACGAGTTAGTTGTACAAAGTAACAACAGTCTTTAAGACCACATCAGAACCTCAGCCTACTGGGACACCCTCACCAGCAGTATCTGCTTGAGTGTATCACCATCTTTACTCTGATACGTCATTATGACCGAATCTCCTGGCTGTCTGACGCCAAAGAGCCCATCCGGACCAAGTTCTTGATCACAACTACCTCCACATCCCAAATCCGGCTGTGGAATCGGAGAGTTTTCATCAAGTTTAATCCGCTCCGTCAACTCATATGTTCCCCAGGCCTCGCAAAAACATTCATCGAGATAATTGTTAGGGTCAGCATTCATTTTGAAATTTATGTCAGTGAATTTCCATTCGATGTTCTGTATACGATCTTGTCCAGTCGTATTATCCTTCCAGATGTATCTTCCCTTGTACAGCCCTTTCAAAGAGAATTCTTCCACAAGGAAGATGTCAGAGGAGCAACTGAGAGCAATTACCACCAACGCTATGAAAGCAACTAAACTTAATATCCTTCTCATCTTTTTTTATCTCCTTTTCCGGCCTTTGCTATACCAATTAAATATATACAAGCAGGACGGCACACACAACCCTAAAAATGATCTTTCAACTCTTTTTAGACGTGCCAGGATCGGCATTTGTTTAATCTGACCGCAACCGGCTGCGGGGTCATATTGTCGATGGGAAGGCAGCACAAGCCTTACGGACAAGGAGACACACCCAGTCTATTTCAGCACTTCGTATATTGCCGTAAGCTGTTGTCGCTCTGTGAGATAAGCAGATTCAGGAATAGAAGATGGCATGACGACACACTGTACCCGCAAAAAGCGGCACACCCATCGATGGAAACAGCAATGCCACCAGAGGTAATAAGGTTTGGTATCAAAACGATTTACTTTTGCCGACCGATCGGTTATCTTTTTATTTATGTCCAGAAACGCTCTCTGGCTCAACGAAACCAAAGGACTGATCGCCGCTGTCGAGGCGGCTATCACTGGCATCATTGACGAATACGAGGTAAAATCGGAGTATTACATCGGTGATCTTGATCCCGAAAAGATTGTATATAACAAAGCGCTTGAGGAGTGACGATGATAGACTACATTTTGCGTGAAATCAGATGGTATCATGTCCTGGGCCTTATTTTAGGGCTGGTGGTGATAATGGTTCTTGTTTTGTGGCTCACCCGCAGAAACAGCCAACCCCGCAGGCTGCCAAGCAGTGATAATGGGGATATTATATAGTTAAGGGCAAGCGGACAACGGTCGAGGACACCCGCTGCTCCCGAACGGAATACAGGCCTTGGTGAGGCTCGAGAACATTTTCGGGTATACGGATAGGGCATCACGATGAGCTCAATGCGGGAATCCTTGCACACTCGGATTGTCGCCTACCTCAGCATCTTAGTTGCATTGGGCGCATTGCTTGTTTCTTATTCGAGCTACCGACACGCCAAGAACACCTCCGAGTCGCTACGCGTTACTGACGTTGAACTGGAAACACGTATACATTGGGAGCAGATAGACTTCGATAGCTTTTCAGAAGACCTAGTTAAATTCGATCTTGATAAGCTGCCACGAGACTCCCTTGTTCAGCTACCATTTACTCGGGTATACAACGGATTGAGTCTCTTCATTACGACTAAGGTTTACAATAAGAGCGCGCATGCCACCAGCATAGATAGAGTCTCTTGTTGGCATGCGGTCAATGGCACCTTGATAGATGGATTAGAACCGTCTCAATGCTATGATAATAACCTCGAGGACGAAGTAGTATTTCCGATTTTCCTGAAACCTCATGAACAGGCACGCTTTTTCGTCAAGACACGCTGGCCCGTTAGTGAAGAAATCATCAAAATCTATGCGGACCTTGAGCCCAACAGACTCCATTCATGGCAAGAAATGGTTACTCTTTATGAAGAAGCCGCTGGGGAATACCGTGGATACTTTCAGCCTCCGTCCCAGAAATTTGCGAGTATAGTACAACATAGGTTCAATCTAAGGTCCCCAGAGGGAACGTCAGATCGCCATTGGCTGCGAATATCAGTCCACTTAGCTTCCGGCGAAGAACTGGTCAATAGAATCGATTTTGGACAGTAACGCCATGCCCTACGATCTGCTGGAACAATAAATCGGCAGAACCACAAAGGGTTCTGCCCTACTATTGCTACGTCATGCACGAGGATATATTTCGTGCGTGGCGTACGTCCCCGTGCGCCGCGTTTAGCATTTACAACCCCTATGTCCCAACCTAAATTTCCCTAATGCCTTTCAAGCGCGTCATACTCATCATCATCGACCCCTGTGGTGTCGGAGAGCTTTCTGATGTCGCCCAATACTTCGTCGCGCAGTTGCTTGTCTTGATAGATAAACTCTTTATCACTCTTATTGGCATACCTGACGGTAATAGCGCTCATCTCGACCTCCTTCGGAAGGTTGGCATCCACTCAAGTCAAGGTGACCGGTGGGTGGTACCCTCAAACAAGATGTTTAGTATTGTCACCTGTCAATTCAACTCCAAACAAGTTTGGAGTTGCCACCCTTCGCTTTGCTCATTCTTGAGATCGCTGTATGACACCAACACTCAATCCAAAGGTCACATTATCACCATCAATGTTGATACTAAGCTGAGGCTCGACGCGCAAAGTCGCTCGGGTTGTCAGTCTTACGAAGAACGACATACCGAAGCCGAAATCGGTGGTGGTTTCTTCGACACTCTGCGTTCTGCGGTCAGACGAAGAAAACTCTCTTTTGTGCAATGCGTGAGCAATTGACATAAAAGGTTGAATGCGAACAGGTTCATGTGTTTGCTCATTATTGCCGTAAAGACCAGCTAAAAGGACGATACTCTCACCTTTCAAGTCTAAATCCCACACGTCAAGCGCTTCGGAGTAGTACGATATTCTTTGGTATGAAACACCTATGAAGGCTGAGATTGGAAGTCGCTTCGCATCGGATTTGAACACATGCACAAAGGCGCCTGGCCCAAATGAAGTAGCCGTTCCATCTCCTCCCAGTAAGCCCGAGTTGTTCATGTACGCACGCGAGATTACCATACCCAGATCCACCATGCCGGAAATCGAGATCCCAAAAGCAGCTGATAAGCCTTTGACCTCACCGTCCGTTACATAACCTGCGTTGATCTCGTAACCCCATTCGCCTCTGCCTAGATAATCACTCTGGCAAAACACTGAATTTCCCGACATTGTAATCACAATCACTATCAAACACGAACGACCCAAATTCATTAATAACCTCTACTTGTTACTCCAAAATCGCTGGGTGGCACCCTCAAACAAGTTTGGGGTTGCCACCCGTTGTTCTGAAGTACTCAATTCTACTTCAACATTTCCCTCAACACCATCTGCAATATCCCGCCATGACGATAATACTCAACCTCGATAGGGGTGTCAAGACGAGCGAGCATCGAGATGGTCTTTTCTGAGCCAGTGCCGTCGGCACTTTTAGCTCTAACTGTGACTTTCTGCCGAGGCTTCAGGTCGTTGGAGAGGCCTTCGATAGCGAATGTCTCATGCCCGGTCAGGCCGAGTGACTCGCGGGACTCGCCCTCCAAAAATTGCAGCGGCAGCACGCCCATGCCCACTAAGTTAGAGCGGTGGATGCGCTCAAAGCTCTGCGCCATGACCGCCTTGACGCCCAGCAGGTTGGTCCCCTTGGCCGCCCAGTCACGCGACGACCCCATGCCGTACAGGTTCCCGGCCAGCGCCACCAGGGGGATGTCATCCCCTTTATATTTCATTGCAGCGTCGTAGACAGAAGTTTGCTTGCCCGTAGGCAGGTAGGTGGTTACGCCACCTTCGGTGCCGGGAGCCAGCAGATTGCGCAGGCGGATATTGGCAAAGGTGCCGCGCGTCATGACGCGGTCATTGCCGCGCCGCGAACCATAGGTGTTGAAGTCTTCAAACTGCACGCCTCTATCAATGAGGTACTGCCCCGCCGGTGAATCGGCCTTGATAACTCCCGCCGGAGAAATGTGGTCGGTGGTGATGGAATCAGCCAGCATGACGAGGACGCGAGCATCTTTTATGGTCGTGATATCGACTGGTTCTTTCGGCATGTCAATAAAGAACGGCGGCTCCTGGATGTAGGTCGAGTCCTCGTCCCACTCGTAAAGATCGCCGCTTGGACTCTGGATGTTGTTCCACATCTCATTGGCATCAAAGACGGTGGCATACCGACTGCGGAACGCTTCAGGCGTGACAGCAGTGGCGATTATTTCAAGTATTTCTTTCTGTGATGGCCATATCTCTTTGAGGTACACAGGCTTGCCGTCGGCATCGCGGCCCATTGGCTCCTTGACAAGATCGATATCGACCGTGCCCGCAATCGCGTAAGCCACTACCAACGGCGGGGAGGCCAGGTAATTGGCCTTGGTGTGCGGACTGACACGGCCCTCAAAGTTGCGGTTGCCCGACAGCACTGCCGCGGCGACGAGGTCACCTTTATTTATGGCGTTTACAACTGATTCTGAGAGGGGCCCGGAGTTCCCGATACAGGTCATGCACCCGAAACCGACGTTATGGAAGCCGAGCTTCTTCAAGGGTTCTATTAGCCCGGCCTTCTCCAGGTAATCAACAACGACCCGTGAGCCGGGTGCCAGCGAGGTCTTGACGTATGGCTTCACGGTCAGGCCGCGCTCAACCGCCTTTTTCGCCAGCAGCCCGGCCGCAATTAGCACGTAGGGATCAGAGGTATTGGTGCACGACGTGATGGAGGCAATTACCACTGCGCCGTGGCCTATCTCCACTTTGTAGCCGTTTGAAACGGAGACCTTTTGAGTCCTCTCTTCGGCGGACAGTTCGAAGCCGCGCTCTTTAACTGGCTTAGCCAGATTTGTCTCAAAATCCTCTTTCATGCGAGATAGAGTAACTCTATCGTGTGGACGTTTCGGCCCAGCCAACGACGGCTCTACGGTCGAAATATCGAGTTCCAGACTGTCGGAGTAGCTGGGGGGGGCTGAGCCCCTCTCGCGGAAGAGCATTTGCTCCTTGGCGTAGCGCTCGACCAGCTCCACCTCTTCATCGGTGCGGCCGGTCATACGTAGGTACTGAAGAGTGGCATCGTCAAACGGGAAATAGCCCATCGTGGCGCCGTACTCGGGGGCCATGTTGGCGACCATTGCTTTTGTCGGTAACGAAAGGTCGTCAAGGGCAGGGCCAAAGTACTCCACGAACTTACCCACGACGCCCTTCTCGCGCAGCATCTGTGTAACCGTCAGGACGAGATCAGTTCCGGTAGCACCCTCAGAGAGTTTGCCGGTCAGTTTGAAACCGACCACCTCCGGGGTGAGCATGTAGATCGGCTGACCGAGCATGGCCGCCTCAGCTTCGATACCGCCGACGCCCCAGCCGACTACACCGAGACCGTTTATCATGACGGTGTGGCTGTCGGTTCCGACCAGCGTATCCGGCATGGCCACACCATCCTTAACCAGGACGCATTTGGCTAGATACTCAAGATTTACCTGGTGGCATATACCGGTGCCCGGCGGCACAACGCGGAAGTTGTCGAAAGCCTTTTTGCCCCAGTGGAGAAACTCGTAGCGCTCTTTATTACGCTCAAACTCCTTCTGTGTGTTTATCTGCACGGCCGAATCGGAGGCGTAGGCATCAACCTGAACGGAGTGGTCGATCACCAGGTCCACCGGCACCAAGGGATTTATCTTGCGTGGGTCGCCGCCCATCCGTTTCATTGCCGAGCGCAAAGCGGCCAGATCGACCACCGCCGGAACGCCGGTGAAGTCCTGCAGCAGGACACGCGCCGGCATAAAGGGAAGCTCCACCTCACCGACATTCTTAGGATCATAGCTGGCCAGTCTGATAACGTCCTCTTCCTTGATGGCATGACCGTCCACGTTGCGGAGAACATTCTCCAGCAGAACCCTGATTGAGTACGGTAATCGGTCGATTTGACCGTGCTGGGACAGTTTATCGAGTCGATAGATTTGATAGGCATTGTATTTCGTTTTAAGGGTTGCCCGGGCGTTAAATAGATTCATCACAAACCTCCTTGTGGAATGTCAAAAAGTAACAATAGCCTGACAATTATACAGCAGAATAACGGCGAATTCAAGCGCCGGAGGTAAGATAGCGCGGGTGGTGTGGATTCGCCTCGACTCGATATGGTTTGACATTCTCGGTTTCCGGCCTATATTCTCCACCTTGATAGGGATAATCTGTCGCACCGCTTAATGTCTGGCGGCGATGGTGAATGTTCCGGCAGCTTGTAAGTAGCTCCGTCGGAAAACGTCCTTTGAGGACAGGGAAGCTGTTTTGGTAGTCTTTGACGACTTTGAACCGGTTATCGGGCTGGAAGTCCATGCCCAGTTATTAACCGATTCTTCATGGGGCAAGTGATGAGAGCAACCAAAGGCCAGGATAATTTGGGCGTGGTCAATAAACTTCTCAAGCAAAAACTGTACGGGTAGGCGCCTATGGAGCGACAGGCGGCACGGATTGCAGTATTCCTTTCGGGCGGCGGCAGCAACCTGCAGGCTCTTATCGATGGTTCTAAAGCGGGTATTCTGTCAGCGAAAATCGTTTGGGTTGTCTCCAGTTCGGCAAAGGCATACGGCTTGACCAGAGCGGAAAACGAGGGCATTGAAACCTTCGTTTTCAAACCAAAGAAATACCCCTCACCTGAATCTGCCGCTGACGACCTGCTGAACAAACTGCAGGAAAGAAAGATTGGCTATATCGCCCTGGCAGGCTACTTGAAGCTCCTTCCTTCAATCGTTGTAGCGGCATACTCGAAATGTATTGTCAATGTCCATCCAGCTCTGCTTCCAAAATACGGCGGCAAGGGGATGTATGGACACCACGTCCACGAAGCGGTGCTGGCTTCGGGGGATAAAGAATCCGGTGTGACAGTCCATCTGGTTGATGAAATATTTGACCACGGCAAGATTCTGGACCAGGTACGCGTGCCCGTTTTGCCGGAAGACACTCCAGATACCCTCGCAGCGCGGGTGCTGGAACAGGAGCACAAGCTTTATCCGAGGGCGTTGAACAAATTGATTCGTGATGAATACGGGGTGAACAATGAATGACATCCTGTTGAGAACCGAGATCAAGGAGTTCCCACTCATGGTGCGCGGCAAGGTGCGCGATGTTTACAACCTCGGTGATGCCCTGCTGATAGTTACGACCGACCGCGTGTCGGCGTTCGATGTTGTCCTACCCAATGGTGTTCCTCGGGGAAAGGTGCTGACGGCGATGTCGCTGTTCTGGTTTGATTTTCTTAATGGCGTGGTCGAACATCACCTCATTACCGCCAATATAGAAGAGTATCCCCAGCCGCTGCAAAAGTACCGCCAGGAACTTGAAGGACGCTCTATGATCGTTGTCAAGGCTGAGCGAATTGACTGCGAGTGTATCGTGCGCGGCTACATCTCCGGCAGCATGTGGAAGGAGCTGACGGCAGCGCGAAAGGGTGGATCGAACGTGGTACATGGATTTGAATTTCCGGCAAATCTCCAGGAATCCGAAAAGCTGCCCGAACCTATATTCACGCCTTCTACGAAAAACGAGCAGGGCCACGATGAGAATATCAGCTTCGAGCAGCTCGTCGCTCTTATTGGTGAAGAGACGGCAACCCTCTGTCGAGAGAAATCGCTGGCTATCTATACGAAGGCCGCCGATTACGCGTTGACCAAGGGGATCATCATCGCCGACACCAAGTTTGAATTTGGATTCAAGGACGGAAAGTTTATACTCATAGATGAGGTGCTGTCGCCGGATTCCAGCCGCTTCTGGCCGCTCGACCAGTACCAGGTTGGGCGGAGTCAGCCGTCGTTTGACAAGCAGCCCATTCGGGATTACCTCGACAGTCTTGACTGGGACAAGAAGCCACCGGCGCCGAAGTTGCCGGACAAGGTGTTGAAAGCGTCGGCCGAACGATACCGGCAGGTGCAGAGACTATTAACGGGCAGGTAGGACTATGACGGACAAGGTAAAGATAAAACGAGCTTTGGTTTCCGTGTCGGATAAAACCGGCGTCGAGAACCTCGGGTTGCAGTTGCAGGAGATGGGGATCGAAATAGTCTCCACCGGAGGTACCTTAAAGAGGCTGAAAGAGGCCGGTGTCCAAGCGGTGTCGGTTTCAACCTTCACCGGAGAGCCGGAGATACTGGGGGGCCGAGTCAAGACGCTCCATCCCAAGATTCATGCCGGCATCCTCTGCCGACGCGACAACCCTGAAGACATCGACCAGCTCAATGAACTGGAATATCGTTTTATCGGGCTGGTGGTAGTCAACCTGTACCCCTTTCAGGAAACGCTGTCGAGGGTTGACGCCGACGACACCGAGATTATCGAGAATATCGATATCGGCGGCCCATCGATGATAAGAGCGGCGGCCAAGAACTTTGAAAGTGTCACTGTTGTTACCGACCCTGCTGATTATGAGAAGCTACTTGAGCAACTGAAAGCCAACGAGGGCTCGACCGACCCGGCCTTCCGCAAGGAGTGCGCCGCGAAGGCGTTTGCCTTGACAGCCCGGTATGACCGCGCTGTAGCCGGATACTTTGCCGCGGGGAAAGAGGAGGAGGGAGCTCTTTTCCCTACCCATCTCGACTTGGATTTTTCCTTTCGTTCCAAACCCCGTTATGGCGAAAACCCTCATCAAAAGGCAGCCCTGTACGCCAAAGATGATTTCAAGGCGGCCACTCTGCTTGATGCCGAGGTTCTTTCCGGCAAGGAACTCTCCTTCAACAACTATGGTGACCTCGATGCCTGCCTTGATATGCTTCTGGATTTCCAGGAGCCATTTGCCTGTGTGCTCAAACATGCCAACCCATGTGGAGCGGCTGTAGGAGAGAACATTGCTGTTGCCTACCAGCGCGCATATGAAAGCGACCCCCTCTCGGCATACGGTTCGATCATCGGGTTGAACAAAGAAGTTGATATGGCCTGCGCCAGGGTCCTGCACGAAACGCCCTTTGTCGAGTGCATCCTGGCGCCGGGGTTTGCCGAGAAGGCGCTTACACTCCTCAAAAAGAAAAAGAACCGGCGTCTATTGGCTCTGCCGGCAATCACAAAAGGCCGGATGAAAAACCAGATGGTCTACCGCTACCTTCGAGGGGGACTGCTGGTGCAGACTGCCGATGATTTCGTCACATTAGAATCATCGCTGAAAGTGGTAACCAAACGCGCGCCGACGCCGGAGGAGATCAAGGCACTGTTGTTTGCCTGGAAAGTGGTCAAACACACCAAGTCAAACGCGATCGTGCTGGCCAAGGGTGACGCGACAGTAGGGATCGGTATGGGACAGACCTCGCGGGTCGACTCCAGCTTCATGGCCGTCAAGCGGGCCGGCGAGCGTGCCAGAGGAGCGGTGATGGCTTCCGATGCCTTTTTCCCGATGCCCGACGGGGTGGAAGTTGCCACCGACGCCGGTGTCACGGCCATCATCCAGCCGGGCGGCTCCAAGGGGGACGAGCAAGCCATCGCCGCCGCCGACAACGCCGATGCCGCCATGGTCTTCACCGGCATCCGGCATTTTAAGCATTAAGGCTGGTGGGGTACCCCAGCTACAGGATTAACCCCGCTTCCCACGGTTGGCCACAAAGTCCCAAATGACAAAACTGCCGAGGTTGTGAACGAAGCAGATGTTCAACATATTCGCCCCCTGCGCTCGCTTACTGGTTACGCGTTAGTTCCTTGAAGTACGCTTCCCGCTGGTCCTTGGGTACCGAGCCGGTAGGAAGAGCCAGCACTTCAACCGTCACCGAGCGGTTTCCCTTGATCGCTATAATATCGTTGACGTTTACCTGATAGGCTGGTTTGATCGTGCGACCGTTGACGGCAACCATGCCCTTCTGTGCCAGCTCCTTGGCGATTGTTCGACGCTTTATGATACCTACTGTAGAAAGAAAATCATCGATACGCATCAGAGCAACGACCGGTACTCAATGTAGGTTTTCTCTTTGATTTCTGAGATCCAGCGGTCAACGAGTCGGGCGGTTTTTTCCTGGCGAGCCATTTCTTTGATTTCGTCGAAATCCTCCTCAAGAGTGAATTGCCTCGGCGGTTGGTAGTCGAGGAGTTTCAAAATGTGCAGGCCGAACTGAGAATAAACCGGTCCCCTATACTCTCCCGGCGTCTGCCATCCGGCCACTTCGGAGGCAAACATAGGCGGCAGTTCCAACGTAGCAAACCATCCCAGCTCCCCCCCTTGAACGCGGGTATTGTTGTCAGCCGAGAAGATTTTGGTCATCTGCTGAAAATCTCCCCCCTTTTCGGCTTCCAGCAGGAGCGAGTCGGCAAGCTGCGCTACTTTCTGCGTGTCCTCGCTGCTGGGCTGAACGGCCAACAGGATATGGCGAAGCTTGAGGCGGTCTCCCTTTTTCCCTTCGCATTTGATCACGTGATACCCGAATTGGGTGTGGATAACACCGGAAACATCGCCTATCGAGAGATTGAATGCGGCCCGGGCAAATTCTGGCACCACGTCCGTCTGCGACACATAGCCCAAATCGCCCCCACCTGCTCCGGCGCCCATGCTCGAATACCGGGTGGAGATAGCGGCAAAGTCAGCCCCGTCCAGCACCTGTTGTCGTAACTTTGCAGCCAGAGCCTTAATTGAATCTTCAATCTGTTGCGAGGGTTCAATGGGCAAAAGAATGTGCGCCAGCTTCACTGCTTCTGGCTGTCCGGGGAGTGAGTCCTGGAACTTGTGATAAAACTCCTCCACCTCGTGGCGCGACACCGCCACCGTGGACAGCTTTTTTTGAATGAAGCGCTGTTTTACAATCTGGTTCTCCACCTCGGTGCGGTAACGTTTCTTCAGCTCGCGGATGGTCAATCCCTCGGCCGCCAGGGCATCAAGAAACTCCTGGTTGGAGTCAAAGTTTTGGGAGATACGGGCAATATGTTCATCAAGAGCCTGGTCGATCTCCTCCGAGCGCACGCTGATGGAGGTATCCTGCTGGGCAGCTACTAAAAACAGTTGGTCGGAGACCAACTGTTGAAGAATTTCCTCCTCGAACTTCTGCAACTCCTGCTCATCTCTGGGGTGGCGTCCCGTTTGAAGAGCGATCATTTGTACTTGCGTGGCCAGCTCCGAGGCCAGTATAACGCGGTCGCCGACAATCGCGATAATTTGATCGACAGTTTCACGCTGAGCGCCACAAGGAATTCCCGACAGAAGTATGAAAAGCCCGACAGCGACTATCACCCGGTATCGTTTCATAGTTGGTTGTCAGTCGGAACTGCCGGTAGTATCCACCGCAGCATATTTGTCCTTGTCGATGGTTGACCACAGGACGTCTTCGTTGATAATGATCTGGGTTGATTGTTGACGTTCTTCAACCCACTTCTCAAAGGCATCTTTTTTCTGCTCGTCGACCAGTTTTTGCATAATCTCACGCTTAAGTCCCAGATAGTCCTTTAACTCCTTGTCGATCTTGTCCACTACACAGATAAGACTGTACTTTCCGTCCTCATTGAGCACCGGCCCGCCGATACCACCCACTGGCGTTTTCCAGGCCTCCTCAAAAATTTCCGGATGGTGTGCCTTTTGAACATACCCGAGGTTGCCACCGCCGATGCGCTTACCGAGCCGCTCGGTGAACTTCTCAGCAGCCCGTTTGAAGTCTTCAAACGATCTCAGTTCCTTTTTGAGCTTTTGTGCTTTGAGCTCATCACTGAGAAGGATTTCATGGATGTGAACCTTGGCTGGCACGGTGAACTCTTCGAGATGCTTATCGTAGTATAGCCGCACCGCCGCTTCCTCGGGCGGCGGTGGCAGCGGGATGGAATCATCTCTCATTATCTCCGCCATCGCCAGCTCTTTGAACAGCTGGAGTTTCTCCAGGAATTCCGGATCATTGTCAATGCCTTCGCGATGAGCCTCCACCACCATGATGTCATTCATTTTCAACCGGAAAATGATGGCTGCCAAAGAATCATAGTTGTCGAAGTCAGGCCGCATACTCCGTGGTATGCTTTTGTTGGCCCGGGTAAGATACTCGAACACCGTCATCTGTCCGCCGTCCCACGTTGCCAGTATAAGCTCTCTCTCGTTGCGGTCGAGCTGTTCTAGGTCAAAATCGCTTCTGGGGAGCGTTTTCAACAGCTGCGGAGGATAAATGGTTTCACGCTTGTGCAGCAGGTAATCACAGGTGGCGGTGTCAATAGAAACTGCATACCGGGACTTTATGTCGTCAAAATACTGTTCCCCCAGCTTGTTCGATTTATAGCTCCTGACCTGCTCAACAAGCAAGCCTTTCATGGTCTTGAAGTCCGTGCGCAGTTCATTGGGAAGCTTGTCGACGACCTTGATAATATGGTAGCCGAATTGTGATTTCACCGGCGGAGACACTTCCCCGGGTTCCATGCTGAAGGCAGCCTCTTGAAACTCATCGACCATGGCACCCCAGGTAAAATAGCCGAGATCCCCTTTATTTCTCTTGGCCGAGGGATCGGTGGAGTGCTGGTAGGCGAGCTTCTCGAAGTTCTCCCCGTTTTTAATCCGCTCCAGAAGCACCTGAGCAGTGTCGTGGTCAGCAACCAGGATGTGTGAAACCTTGATTTTGTACTCGAGATATTTGTAGAGCTCTTTTACCTCAGTTTCGGAAGGTTCCGCTTTGTCGGCTATTTTCCGTTGCAGGAGCGAAATGATAAGAAACTTATCCTTGTTGGCCAGAACCACGCGGGCCAGCTCTTCCAGCTTGTCAATGTTATTTTCATAGGCGGCCTGGATAAGCAGCCGAGTAATGATTACGCTGTCGAGCGTCTGGCGTTTTGCCGTGAATTCGTCCTGTGCGGTCCGGAACGGGTATCCGATCCTGTAGAAATCATTATACTCTTTAATGGTAATTTCATAATCTTCAACAATGGCCAGGACTTCACTTCCCGACTTACCACAACCTGACCATAAACAGGCGGCCAAGGAAAGCAATACTAACAAGCCAAATAATCTTTTTCTGCTCATTTGACAAGAATCCTCCGGAATTTTCATGTTCTACTAACCATCCGTTGTTAAGTTCCTTCAAAACGGTTAACTAAAAGGCAAATTATAAACAAAGCCGCTGGTTTTTCCAAATCCTTTGTAGCTGGCTGGCTAAGAGCCGCGGCACGGTTACTCGAGGTCCGACTCGAGATAGTCCCTCGTGGAAGACTCGCGGCTGAGCCGCTGGGAGAGCTTCTCGGAGAATTCGATAGCGGAGTTTTTTCCATATACTTTGAGCATATGGTTCATGGCGATGACTTCGGAAATGACGGTGATGTTTTTCCCCGGAGAAATGGGGACCCTCACATAGGGTATCTCCACTCCTAAGATGGTTGTCCGCTTATCCTCAACTCCCAGGCGTTCATACTCCTCGGTCTCGGACCATAGGGCCAAATTCACCTCAACCTCAATCCGCTTTTGAAGGCGTATCGACCGGATACCAAACAGCTGCTCGATATCAATAATACCGACCCCCCGGATCTCCATGTGATGTCCCAGCAATTCCGCGCCCGTGCCGATAATGACATCGGCCCCCCGCCGGTTTATCCTGACCACGTCGTCGGCTACCAGGCGGTGGCCGCGCTCCACAAGGTCGAGGGCCACCTCCGACTTCCCGACCCCCGACTTGCCGGTATACAACAGCCCCACGCCATAGACATCTACCAGTGTGCCGTGCACCGTGATTGAGGGGGCAAAAATGTGCTCAAGGTAGGCGGAGAGGCGATTGATCAGTTCCACAGTAGTCAGCCGACTGGAAAACACCCCGGTGTGGAATCTGTCGGCGGCATCAACAAACTCCATCCGCGGCGTAATTCCTTTGGTTACAATTACCATCGGAATATCGCGTTCAAACAGCTGTTGGGATACTTCTGTGAGCCGGTCAACGGGAAGCCGACTCATATAGGCCATCTCCGTTTCTCCCAGGACTTGAATTCTTTTGTTGGAGAAACGCTCGAAAAAGCCCGTCAGCCCCAGCCCCGGACGGTGAAGATCAGGATGTTGAATCACCTTTTTCATACCCGCCTGGTTGCTGTTCAGAGCCGTTAATTCAAGCTCCTGGTTGCGAGAATTGTAGAGTTTTTCAACCGTGATGCCTGACATAATAATCAAATATACACACAACTATTGGCCGTGAGCAAGAAACAAAATCGACAAAAAAACCAAGCCCGCCGAAGACGGGCCTGGTCGAGGAGGAACTGTAGGCAGCTTGGCAACTAAACGTCATGCTATTTGAGCTTTTCGCGAAGCTCCTCCATCTCCTTATGCAGGGATTTCAATTCCTTTTTGAGCTCTTTCATCTCCAGTTCCAGTTCATCAAAATTGTCAGGGTCGAAGCCATGAAAATCATCAAGGTCAAGACCGGGCAAGGGCGGGATGCTCGGGATGGCCCGAAGTTTGGCCTTCGCTTTCATTTTTGGCAGCATAAAATCAAAGTCGGGGCCGTAAAACTTCTGGAAGAGGATATGAGAGTAAGCATCGCTTTCCTCTTCAGCTTCGGCCACCTCAACAGAGAATTTCCTCTCCTTTTTGTCGCGGATAACCGTTACCTCAACTTTATCGCCCGGCTCTTTCTCCGAGGTCAAGTCCCGGACATCTTCAGAGTCAAAAATCTCGTCCTCATCGATGGAAACAATCACGTCGCCGGCCTTTAACCCGGCCTCCTTGGCTGGAGAATCGTCACGGACTTCCGCAATCAGTGCTCCCCGACTCTTGTCAACGCTGAAGTAATCTCCCAGTTGAGAGGTCAGGTCAAGCAAGCTGACGCCTAAGTATGTTCGCTCGTCATCATAATAGTCGAACGAGAAGAAGTAATCCTTGTTGCCAGGGCTTTTGGATATCCGGATTGACTTGTCGTAGCCGGGCCTTTTCTCCAGAGTGACCGTAAGCTCCACTTCATCGCCCTCTCTCATAACGGTCAGGATCACTTTATCCCCCGGACAGCGCTCGTCAATCATTTCCACCAGTTCATTGGCGTCGGTGATTTTTGAGCCGTCAAAGCCGATGATGACATCCTCCTCCTCCAGACCTGCTTCCTCAGCCGGGGAGTCCTCAACCACCTCGTTGACGACAACCCCATACTTGACCGGCAGATCAAACGTTTCCGCCAACTCGTAATCGACCGTCTGAGTGTAAACGCCAAGCCATGCTTTCTTGCTCCCCTTGTAAGATTTTGCCGTCGCCGGGCCAACAACAAGCCCAAGAGCGACAATGGCTGCGACCGTCAGGTAGCATAAACTCTTCATCGTTACCTCCATTATCCTTCGTTTGCTACGTTCCCTGAGCCTTATACGGCGTCACCGGGACAAGGTTTCAAACGGGCGGGCAAAAATGCTCAGGCGTCAGGTAAGAAAATTCGCGGGCGACAGATGTCCACATCTGCTGCCCTTGAGTTGGCGTACGAGGAGAGGCTGTCCCCAAGGGACGGACATTCATTATCTTGTACTGTCGGGCGAATCCCGGTTGACTTCCAGTTCTTTGGCGGTGATCCGCCGTGGCTATGCTAAGGAGGTGTAGAGACCGAGCTTTCGGATTCCTTCTTTGTTCGGCTACCTCTGTTCGTACCGGCCAAGATGATGCCAAACCATACCCGGAGGTGGGACGTCCTCCCCTCCGGGTGAACGAATACGTAAGCTTGAGGGAGAGGTGAAAAACTGTTCAAAAGACTACTGATTACAGTGATTTTCGTTCTGGGCAATGTCCTGCCCTTTGCCCAGGTTGACACCGCCGGTACAAAGAGATATGACGGAGCGCAAGACGGCTGGCAGGCTGCTTCTAACGACTGCTGCAACTACGATGGGATGCGCGGCAACGTTGACTACGAGCCGGCCGATCATGTCAACGCAGTCTACCTGACATACATGGTCGACTACCCACTTTAAGGCGGCCCAAACTCGATTTGTAACTGAATTTCCTGAGGGATAGGTATTCGCTTGCCCCTCTCCCTCTAAAGTAAGGGGTAGAACCGCTCAGGGGGCAGCGTTGAAAACTGCTTGCCTTTGGTTTGATTGTGTTTATACTTGTGTTGCGGGCCGTCATGTGCAACTTAGCTGTGATATGCGGCTTGGCGTTCGTCAATGCCGAAGTGGTGAAATTGGTAGACGCGCTACGTTCAGGGCGCAATTCTTGCAAGGGAGTGGGGGTTCGAGTTCCCCCTTCGGCATTCATAAGCTCTAAAGTCCACTGGGCGACCGATAGTTGTGACTGCTTTCACGATCCTTCCGTTATGAAGTTGTGGCCGACATGATCGAGGTGGCCTACGACATCACCTCATTGGCGCAGTCGCCATATGGTGGGATGGCACAAGTTTGTTCCCACACGCTTGTTCAGTCCGCGGGCATCCGGATGTTTCCCCGATGGCGTACTATCGTCGCGGTCACAGAGGGAACATTGCTGTCGATGAGGTACCTTTACGTAAGCTGTCAGTTGCGAGTCAATTCCGTCGTACCCCGTTCGATATTGTTCATGCTCTCTGTCACCGACTTCCATCGCTACGCGCACGGAATGTGGTGTATACACTCTACGATGCTTGGTCGTTGCATCCTAACGCGTATCAAAGCCCCGACTTTCAAAAAACCGTTGGACGACGGATGCGAAGGGAGCTTCTTAAGGCAGATGTGATAGTTACTATCAGCGAGTGGACCCGCTTGCGGTTGCTTAGACTCAAGTTGGTTGATGCTGACAAATGCGTGGCGGTCCATTTGGGGGCAACGCCGCCTCACTCTCCGCCGCAAGCATCCGGCCGTACCGATATCGGCCGGTGGTTGACTGAACCATACGTGCTTTTCGTGGGACGAATAGAAGCACGCAAGAACATCGGCCACCTGGTCGAAGCGTTAAGGCCGCTTTCACAGCTAAACTTGGTGATCGTTGGTGAACCCGGTTTCGGCTATGAGGATATAGTCGACAGGCACCTGGCCAGGTTCCCAAGTGATAGGCTCTGCATCCTAAGCCGCGTGCCGGCTTATGAGTTGGAGCTGCTTTATCATAATGCGATAGCAATGTTGCTGCCGTCCTAGGAAGAAGGTTTTGGCTTACCAATCTTGGAAGCCATGGTGCGTGGCTGCCCGGTTATTACCTCCAATTGCTCGGCGGCCTCAGAAGTTGCGGCCGGCGGCGCGATTCTTGTCGATCCGGCTGATCCCACGGAAAGTCGCGACGCCCTATCAAGGCTATACGAAGATGCCGCATATCGCAACCGTTGGCGGCAAACTGGCCTGGCCCACAGCAGTAATTTTAGCTGGTCGAAATACTTCGAAGACTTGATATCAGTATACCGCTCCGTTCTTTCGAACTGATAGACCTCTAAACAAACTCAGCCAGGGCTTAAGGCAATCATTGATAGCTGGTCTGTATTCAAAACTCCTTTGGGCTGAGCGGATGAGAGCTCATAAGAAGTTGTATATGTTCGGCCAATTCGTTAAGTTCCCATAGAGCAGAACCCGTAGCGGTTCTATCAAGCAAATTAATGGCAGAAGCCCGGAGGTTTCTGCCTTACGAAAACTGAATAAATAAGAGCTGACAAGAGGCCAAGTATGTTTCTTCGGTTAGTTAAAAGGCTGATGCTGCTGACCCTGGCAACAGTTATTGGGTCAGGAGTTCAGGCAGCAACGGTATCCATTGTCAAATTCGAAAGCCACGATATACGGTTGATTCTGGATGTTCCTTCGCACACGGCTGCCGTAAAGGATGAAGGCTTGATGCAGGTGCAGGAAGGGTGGAACCTGCTTCAACTCAACCGAACGGCTGACATTGAATCGTTTACCATTGCGGATAGTCCAGTAGAGTATCTTGCAGTTCAACTTGAGGACACCTCTACACTACCATCAAAATTGATCACCAACCTTCCCGAAATCGAAACGGAGGGAGAGCCGCAACTGGTTTTCTTCAAGTCAAACCGGGCGGGAACCGTTGGATTTTCGTTAGACTACCGCGCTGAATTCTATCAAGACGTGAGTAATACACGCTTCTCCAATGAAATGGTGGGAAAGGAAGTGACCGGTACCATTTTGGAGCAGGGAGCTTATCTGAGTCCGGCTGCATTCTTTTATCCGTGCGGGGAGGAGACGCTGTTGAAGTTTACGCTAACGGCTGACATCCCTGAAGAATGGGAGTCCGTAAGCGATGGCAATCGCCTGTCGACGGGTACGCGTGACGGCCGGAAAATCCAAACCTGGCAGAATCCATTCGAATCCGATGGAAATATGTTTTTCGCTGCGCCGTTTGTCGTGAAATCCACATGGGTGGATAGTATAGAAGTGGCCTGCTACTTTTTCGAAGCGGACACCGGCTTGATCGATGACTATCTCACGGCAACGGCCAATTACATTGAGATGTACTCCGACCTTATTGGTCCCTATCCTTTCCGCCGCTTTACGGTAGCGGAGAACTTCTTCCCCACCGGCTACGGAATGCCCGCCTGGACTCTTTTAGGCCAGCAGGTTTTGCGGCTCCCTTTTATTATTCGAACGTCGCTGGGACATGAAGTGCTCCATAATTGGTGGGGAAACAGCGTTTATGTGGACTATGATCGCGGCAACTGGTGTGAAGGCGCTACGGTTTATGGTGCTGATTATCGTTATAAGCTGATGCAGTCACCCTCCGCAGCTCGTGATTACCGTAAGGATATTCTGAAACAGTATGTTAGTTATGTCAACGAAGGAAATGACTTTCCGATCAGGCAGTTCCAATCCCGCACTTCTCCCAACACGCGCACGATCGGCTACAATAAGGCGATGATGGTTTACCACATGATTGAAGAAGAAATTGGAACCACCGCCTTTTTTGACGCCTGGAAAATAGTGTATGACAGATACCGAGGGCAGCAGATATCCTGGGAGGAGTGGATAGACGCCTTTGAACAATCTAGCGAGGTTTCTCTGTCCCACATCATTCCCCAATGGATCGACCGTGCCGGGGCGCCGATCCTTGATATAGAAATCCTCAACAATGTGTTTAGCCCCGACAACCAAACCCACTCCGTTGAATTCAAACTTATGGAAAAGAGCGGGCAGAACTACAGGCTGAAAGTTCCTCTGCGCTTTTCAGGCGAAAATGTGATTTTTGATACGTCGGCGATTATTGCTTCCGAAGAATCGGTATTTACGATGACTGTGCCGAATGAAATGACCACCCTGGAGGTTGACCCTGAATACCATCTGTTCAGGAAATTGTATCCTCAGGAAGTTGAACCGGTCATATCGGCGATTTTGGGGAATCCTCAAAAGCGTTTCATTTCTTTTGCATCCGATGAAAACGCCAATGAACAGTATAAATCTTTCGGTGTTAATATGACGGGAGACTCCGTTACTATCGATTCACCTGAGATTTTTCAAAGTGAGAGCCGGACGTATTCGCCGGTTATGCTCAATCCTACGGAAATGCCGAAATACCTGAGCGATATGATCTCACTAAAGGATGATACGGTGGTCATAGATGATACGAAGTATCCACGAGGGGGTCATACCTTTGTTCTTACCGGCGAAAAATGGAACGGCTTTGAAAAATATATGGTAGTTCTAACTGAGAACTATGAATCGCTCCCGCGCCTCGGACAACTGATTCCGCATTACGGCAAGTACTCGTTTCTTGTCTTTGAGGGTTCTCGCAACGTCGGCAAGGGGCAGTGGCCGGTCAAACAATCGCCACTAAGAAAGAGATTATTACCGTAATAATTCATCGGGCTGCGTGCAGGACGCAGTAATTGGCAGGAGCACGAGAGGCTCCTGCCCTACTTGACTGAACTTTTGTCACAACCTCCAAGTGGGCTTGACCTACCGAACTATTGGAAGCGCCCATTCATGTATTGATTGAATTAGCTTGATACACGAGGACTTAACAGCCTTTGCAGCTTGCGAAATCAGCTTATCATCTGGACGATATTGTTGACCAATTCGCACCTTCTTCTTGAACTGTTTGCAAAATATTTCATCAACAATTCCCGCTCTGTGTACCAACAGATGCCTTACCATTTCAAGCTGTTTGATTTCTTTTTTCGAGATGATTTTTCCAAAGTCGATCTTGCTTCCAAATGCGGATTTGAAGGCCCGTTTAATTCCTTGAATGCTAGTAAATTCATATCGAGTACTTAACACGTTCCCTAAAACGTTCTTGAGGTCAAAGTCGTAATCCGCGAGTAAGCGAACCGGGATCAGTTTTGGAGATATATCTCCGTTTCGTTGTTTCTGTGTATTCTTGAAAGCTTCAAGCCCTAACTCGCGTGGGAATGTATTCACAGCACAAATCCAAACATCTTTAGTAAAACATTCATATGTTGTCCACAACATTATAGTCAGTGACACTGATAATGTCTCTACTGCCCGGGTATAGACCTCATCTCTTAGTAACTGAGCGTGGTATGCACCAACCCTTTCTGCAATAGCATTAATAGGATGCTCCTTCATGTATTCTTTTGTAATCTTTCTTCGAATTTTAAGATACTTTTTCGATGGGCCCTTGCTCGAATGAACATCCCGCCAGTTTTGATCTGTAAGCAAAGCATCAAGAGTAATGTGAAATTCAATCTCCTGCCTAGTTAATTCCCTTGCCGCAACAATTGGGAAATAGCGAAGGGCATCAATATCTCCGAAATTCTTTAGCAGAGCATCTATGGGCTGTTTTAGGAAATCGGAGGATGCGCTTATCTGATCTGCAGGAAACTTAAAAGTATCAATATCTATGTCATCCAGTGGTGCTTTCACTTGTTTCTTCACGGTTCTAACTTCCCGCTCAGCTTTTGATTTGGTTTTTCCTACTCTTGGCATGAATTGAAACTACTCAAATTAACGTTTGTCCATCTTCTTCCACTGAAGTCCAACATTTAATCAGCAAAATTACCGTGCAACCTTCCCCGTAACCGCCTCGGCTACCTCCAGCGTGGTGTTAGTGCCGCCCATGTCGTAGGTGCGGACTTTGCCCTCTCGAATTACTTCTGCAATTGCATTCTCCAATGAAAGCGACTTGTCGCCCTCGCCAAGCCAGTCGAACATCAGCTTTACGGTGATAAGCATCGCCATCGGGTTGACCTTGTACTGACCGGCGTATTTGGGCGCCGAGCCGTGGGTCGGCTCAAAGACGGCATAGTTATCGCCGATATTGCCCGAGGCCGCAAACCCCAGCCCGCCGACAAGCTGCGCACACAAGTCCGAGATGATGTCACCGAACATGTTGGAAGTGACAAGGACTGAATAGTCGAGCGGGTTTTTGATCAGCCACATGCACATGGCGTCGATATTCGTCTCCCACAACTCAATGCCGGGGTAGTTCTTGGCTACTTCTCTGGCAGTTCGCACCATGAGACCTGAGGTTTCCCGGATGACATTCGGCTTTTCAACGACGGTCACGGTCTTGCGGCCACTCTTCTTCGCATATTCAAAGGCATCAGTAACAATGTCGCGGCAGCCCTTTTTGGTATTGATGCGTAGTGAGACGGCTATTTCATCGCCGGGGGTGGCGTCAAAGCGAGACATTTTCTTGTTGTGTTTTCTCACCGCGTCGCGGACTTCATCCGGCAGCGGAAAGAACTCCACGCCGGAATACAAATCCTCAGTGTTTTCGCGGAAGACGACAATGTCGATGCCGTCCTTATAGTTCAAGGGATTGCCCGGGTAGGCCTTGCAGGGGCGAAGGTTGGTGCGCAGATTAAACTCCTGCCGCAGCCGCACTATGGGTGAGGAATAGACATGCCCTTTCCCTTGCAACTCGGGTATCAACTCGCGTTCGGCCTCTTCTTTTGGCTTGGAGGTAATAGCGCCAAACAGAGCGCAGTCGGTGTTTTTAAGAAGTTCGATTGTGCGACCCGGAAGCGGGTCGGCCTCGGTTCTCCAGAACTCCCAGCCGATATCGCCATGGATATACTCAGCGTCAAAGTTCATTTTGTCTAAAACAACACGAGCCGCTTCCATAACGTCGTTTCCGACTCCATCACCCGGCAGCCAGGCAATCTTGTACTTGGGCATTGCGTATAACTTCTCTGTGATTTAAAGGCTGAAGGTAAAGTTGAACATGTGGGCAGAACCCAGACCGGCCGAAAATGGCACAAAGGCATAGTCAACCGTCATGTTTCGTTTGGTAAACGACGCACCCGCCGTGAAGTTCTTGGTGTCGTAGTTGAACATGTACCCGGCGCGAAGCGAAAGCTGCTTATGCATCTGAACCTCGGCGCCGGCGTGCAGGTGAAACTTGTCGTCAAGAATAACCACGTCAAGGGCGCCTAAATATGACGCATACCGGTAGGATCCGCCAAGGCGGTAGGTCGTCGGAAGCGGTATGTTGCGCGAACCCTCAAGACCCCGCTTCTCCAGCACAAAGTCCGAACCGATATTGGTGACGGATGCGCCGAGGTTTACTTTGTCCGAGGGCGATACCAGCAGACCGACGTCGACATTAAAAGAGGAACCGCGCCAGGCTTCGATCTTCTCAATAAACCACCCGGCCGCAAAACCGGCTGCAATCCTGTCGGAAATCTGGTACGCAAGTCCTCCCTTGAATGACACGTCGTGGGCGTCAAACAGATCGTACGGGTCAGTGGTGGGATGAAGGCGAGCCTCCAGTTCGTCTACTGCCGCGAAACGTATTCCGCTGTGCACGTAGATGTCTGGCGACAGGCTTGCTGCCACGTAACCCGATTCCAGCCGGATTCTTTCCCAGAAAAAGGTGTGTCCAAAGGAAGCAGTGAATTTGTCGACTCCAACAGCTCCGGCAGGGTTGTAGACGGCAGCGTTGGGGTCTCCGCTAATGGAAACGAACGCCGCTCCCATACCGGCAGCACGGGCGCTGTGATCGTTCTTGAGCATTGCTAAGCCATCGGCGGCATCAACAGTGCCGATAAAAAGCAAACAGATCGCTGTTACAAAAAAGAGTCTTACAAAGCTATTGCCCATAGTTCACCAGTCTTTAAAAGAGTATGTCCAACGAAAAGATATGCTCCGATCCCTCGTCAACTTTGTCGGTTGAAAAGGCGTAATCGATAGCCAGGGTGCGTTTGCCCACCTCAAAGATATAGCCGGTGCCGGCCGTGAATCGGCCGTCGGAGAAACCTCCTCGGATAGCAAATTCAGGAGAAACCATATATTCCGCGCCGGCGTGGAAAAACGGGTCCTGTTTATTATTTTTTCGAACGTCCACCGCCGCTAACAACTTCCGTTCAAAAAAGCGCGCTGAACCTCCCAGACCGATCTCGAGCGGTATGGCGTCATCCTGGTCAGTACTCAGAGCCGAAGGGTCTCTGAACTGGTGAATATAGTTTTCGTTGTTCCAGGAGTATTCGGCGGCAAGATGCTTTATAGTTAGCCCCACCCGAATGTCCTGCACCGGCAGAAGGTCCCTGGTCTCGCGACTGAAAAACTGATTGATGTACAGGATTAGTCCAAAATCGAAGCTAACTGTAAATGCCGTCATTTCAGCGAAAGTAGCATGCAGGTATTTTGCGTTGAGACCGGCTGAGAGGTAATCCTCGAATTTCTTGGCGAAAAGAACACTGAAGGCATGATGGTTGAAACTGAGCGTTCGGCCGAGATCGATCCCTCTTCGATCCCGTTCCATCACATTGCCCGATCCTGTATACAACCAGTTGACGCCGACTGCCGATTCACCCTTAGCGGGAAAAATGACGGTGATATACCCCAGTGTCCGGTCAAGCGCTAAAAACCGATACGAGGACGCCAACAATGGTCTTTTCAAACCAGCAAGACCAGCGGGGTTAAAGAGCGGCCCAGCACCGTCATCGGAGATGGCTAAGTAAGCGCCGCCCAAGGCCGTCGGACGGGCTCCTACCGGAATCTGGAAAAAGGCACCCGCATAACCACCGTCCCCTTCGGCTGCTGGAAGACTCGAACCAAGCAAGACAACGAGTATGATAGACATGCAAATATGACGCAGCTTCATCTTGTCCTCACGGTATTATTGCCACCTTCCCCCAGCGGACTTCACCGGTGGAATACTCCACTTTGAAATAGTACATCCCCACGGCCACTTGGTCTCCCTGCTCATTTCTTCCATCCCAGGTTCTTCTGTAAATGCCCTCTTCCGGATAGTATCCCGGCGAGTATAGTTGATAGTCAATAACCCGCTTGACTAGATTCATTGCAAAATCATATACCTCAAGTGTAATGTCGGCCTCTCGTTCAACTACGAAGTGGAATTCTACCGCCAGGTCCCTCGAGTGGCTGAAGGGCACGGGAAAGGCATATACTTCATCAGCAGGTGTCGTAAAGTCAACGTAATAAAAACTTCTGTCAACCATCCATGTCGACAGGTCAAACCGCACCGTGCGATCTCCGGTGCCGACCCAGAGAAAGCTGTCAACCACTTCAACTGCATATACTGGGGTGCCGGGCAGAACCAACTGCTCGCCCGTTGAATCCTCAAGAGAAATGATTTCCCACGTCCGTCCGGTATCCTGATGGTTAAACAAAAGACCGTCGTCGGTGGCAGCAAATACCGAATCACCTTTGAAGGCGAAATTCCAGGCGAAGCCGTCAGAGTACACCGACTCCCATATCCGATCATACCTGACAACATGTCCGGCAGAATCATACGGCACAACAATACCAACAGAAATACCCTTCGACCCACCGACTGCTGGACGGCACGACACCCAGATACGAGCCCATTCGCCTTCTATGTGCTGTACTCCCAGGGCTGGGATAAAGTTGCCAGTCAGAGCGCCAAAGGTATTCAGTCTCGTGTAAGGTATCACGAAATCGGCAGCGAGTGTATCCACATTGACCCGGAAAATATTATACGTCTCGCCACGGTCGTTGGAAATGGCAAACCCGTTGTCGCTGCCGAAGAAGATGGTATCGCTCCGAACCGCCATGACCTTGACCTCATTCTGATTGAAGTTGTCATCATCACCCTCAGAGACCTGATAGATGGACCACGAGTCCTGGCTTGTCTCTGCATATCTCACGCTATCTTCACCGACTACGACGATGGTATCACCGATAAAATTGAGATCATTACTGTTTTCCCCTATGCGCATCGGGGCAAAAAGTGTATCACCGTCGTATGATCGAAAGATCGCGGGTGTGCCGTTTGCAGAATCTAAAGGACGGTTTACCGTCCAGATTGCCAGTGAGTCATAGGTCTCACCCGTGTAGAATAGCTGAGTTTTGATACGAATCACTCTTGCTGAACTGGAATCACTTTCGGGAAAGACGTGAAAGCGCGAGGAATCAACCTGTCCCACCAAATCCAGATAGAGAGTGACCAGGCCGGAATCAGTACCGATTCGCAGGGTATCGGCCAGAGCGTCGAGAGCATGCACCACGTTGCGTCTATTGTCCCACGTCGTGTCCGACGTGTCGACCCATATATGAACCCAGGTCTCACCAGTGTCGTCAGAAACAAACAACCCCGCCTCTTCGGCGGCCATGTAGAGCCACTCTCTAATAGCAGCAAAATCTGAGATTTCTCGACTGGCTCCGATCACATCTGTAAATAATGACAGCGCAGTGTAACTATCACCCTGATCTGTGGAAATAGCCAGACCAGTTGATAGACCATCCACGCTATCCATGGTCCCGACAAACAGCTTCCCGCGAAAGTCTGTCACTGCTGAAACGTATGGTCCGGGAAGTCCATCTGCTGTTTCCGGCGCAAAGCGTGAAATAAAGGGAGGGCCGCGCATCGTACCCCGGATCATGCATCTGTCTCCTCCAAGATAAACGTAACCTTCCGAGCCGCACTCATCGCAAAAGGCAATACTATTGATTTGCTTTGAAGAGGGCTTGGTGCGGGGCGAGGCGTAGACATACTGGAAAAGCCCGCCCGCAGTCCCGGCCCAGACATACAGCGAATCCTTGTGTGAGGTATCAGCAGCACAGGAGAAGTACCTGTTGCGCAGCGAGAGGGTATCGACGGCGCCGAAATAAAACCAGGCGAAGTTGGTAGAGTCTGTTGGGGTGGGAAAGATTCTCCGCCAGCTCATGCCACCGTCCTGTGAAGCTAAAAATCCCCCAGCAAAGGCTGCGAAAAACAGCCAGTCCACAGTATCGCGGTCGACGGAGTAGTAACCAACATCGTGGTGGCCGGTGATGTCAAAAATGGTTCGGAAGGGACCCCAGACATAAGGAATATTCAGACCATCCAAGCCGAAGTTGATTTGAATCCAGTTCTGGCCATTATCATCAGAATAAGACAAACCGTCAGAGACTGCACTTCCCCCTGAGGCGTGGGCGCTGGCCACCCAGATGCGACTGTTATTAAAGGAGTAGATAGCGGAGATATTGTCGCTGACCAGGCCGTTGGAGGTATTGTACAACAGCCATGTCCGCCCCGAATCCAGTGAGAAATTCACTCCCTCGCCGGTGGCAAACCAGACCCCACCGTTGTGTTCGATGATATTGACCACCACGTCGCCGGTGAAGGCAGTATCCGGTTCGTCGAAGAAACTGGCCAGTTTCGCCGAGGAAGGCGTCGCAAGCAGGACGGCAATAGCGATACATGATACTAACCTGATAAAGCGGGTGGCCCACCCCTTGAGGTGGGTTTCTTTGGCACGTAAGATCAATCTTTCCAATCCCACCGCCCGGCACTGGCGTGGTGGGGCACCCATAGGGGCAGTTCTTGTTGTGGCCAACTTACAGAATCCGATCAACTAACCTGGCATCCTTTCGGTAACAACTGCGCGATAATAGTCAAAAGTCATATCGAGGGCAAGATAATTCCGTGTCGGTGGTGAACATTCTATCAGATTAAACCAAAATGGGTACCATCCATTCCATTGAAAGTCAGTCGACTAAGCTTTTCTCGAAAGTCACCGCCCCGACAATGGAGTCGACATAAAAATAGTGCTCAGGGTGAAAAGGTGCGTAGAACAGGCGCGCTTCCTTTACCTGGATGTCAATCTCTCCGGGGGCGCAGCGGGGGTTTTTGGTGACTTCCTGGCGATACACGATTGCCCGGCCCAACGTCTCAGCCTCCGACGGCCCGACTGTGGTTGGCAGAAAACGAGCATCAAATTTTTCGACCGGAGCCATATCCAGTTTGGGGAGGGCAGCCGACATTCTTTTGGCCAATCGGTAGGCAGCCTCAAAGTTGGTTACCTTGAAGCCAGGGACGACAAACCGGTCCGAGGCATAAATACCCCCCATCAACTTCTGAACTCTCGCCGCGTCCTTGCCGGACAGCTTAAACGACCAGAAGGGAAGCAGCTTGCTGCTTATATTCTTTTTACGGGACGCGGCAACCTCGATCTCACGGGCAACAAAGGAATGTTTTTCGAGCGTGGTCAAAACGTGGCAGTTGTCACAGATGTAAACAAAGGATTGCTCCGTAGGCAGATCCACTCCGCAGTTCGAGCAGCGGTGAAACTCTACCACCAGCCGGCCAAATTCGATATCGGGTGTCTCGGCAGGAGCCGCCGGGTCAATTGGCGATAGTTGGGTACTGTTGCTCCACACCCGCCCGGTGACGCCATCGATAACCAGCCGTCGTAATTGCCCGCCGGCATACGATTCCATGATATAGTATGGAAAGTAAATCAGCGAACCGACCGGATGAAACAGCTCAGTCTTATTCTTTCCGAAGTCTGCGGGGTCGATATGTCCTATGGTTTGAGCCGACATTTTCACTCTGTCAAGGGCATCAGGCCAGGTTACCAGCACCGGCAGAGAATCAAAGCCACCCGGTATGTTCTCCCGCGCAAAGGGAACAACCTTGAGGTATCCGGTCCGCAGTCCCAGGGAATAGGGGAGGCCTTCAAATTGGCAACCGGCGGGCAGCGATGTACTGTAACGAGAAAGTGAAACCTCAGTCCGTTTCTGCTCATAGGAATTGCCGTCCGAGTAGGGATCATCATCGTCGGCAACAAACCGCTCGATCACTTTGTGGCGGGTTTTCAGAACGACCGCGTCGACTTTCCAATAGGGATAATACAGAGCCTTGATCTGGACTCCCGACTCGGTCAGGGGAAGGGCGCTTTTCTTCAGGAACCGATCAGCATGAAAACGCACCTCCCGTTTAGGCATCCTACTTTCCGCCAGGAAGGCCGGGGGAGTGTCGGGCGGCACAACGCGCAGCGCCGAGCCACAGTGGGAGCAAGTGAGAACAAAAAAATTCTCTTCCAGTTCAAGCTCTCCCCCGCACCCGGGACAGGTGACTCCGATGAAGAAGCCACTCTTATTCTGACTTGTCGTCATCCGGCCTGACCGGCTTGCCGCACTCGCCGCAGAACTTCGAGCCGGGGATCAGTTCTGCCGAACAGTGTGGGCATTTTATTTTAGCGTCAAGCCTGGCACCACAGTGGAGACAGAAATCGGCCTCGGTCGGAAGCTCTTTTCCGCACGTCGGGCAAAGGCTCTGGGGGATCATCGGATGACCGCAGCGGTAACAGTACCGGGACTGCTCCGGGGTGTCGGTGTGACACTTCGGGCAGGTCACGGTCGGCACCGGTTCGCGCCTCAGCTCGGTCTGTTCCGGCGCAAAGACTTTTGACATCATGCCGGGCATCATCAACCCAACCCCAGCAGCCATGCCGATTCCAGCGCCGGCTGCGCCGGGCCCTGATGAGGAGCCAAGCCCTTTTGCGATCTCGAACTTCAAGAATTTGTCAAGGTCACCCACCGCCTCCAGTCCGGAACGCTGGTCAATCATTTTGGAGACCTCGTCCGAAGGCGTGATCGAGGAGATGTAGAAATCGACCAGCTCAAGGCCGTATTTGTCAAATTCGACCTTCACGTGTTCCTTTAACTGTTCCGCCAATTCCGTATATATGGCAGGCAGATCCAAAATGGTATCCAGGTTTCCCCCCAACAGATCGTTCAAACGGGCGATAATGACATCGCGCAGATAGCTCTGGATATCAGCACTGGTGTAGCGAGCCTGGCGACCCACGATAGAGTTCAAAAACAGGCTCGGCTTGACTATCTTCATTGTAAAAGCGCCATGCCCGCGCAGCCGAATCAGTCCCAGCTTACTGTCTTTGAACGTGACCGGATGTTTCGTCCCCCACTTCAGATCGGTAAACACCTTCAGGTTGATAAAGTAGACCTCGGCCCGGAACGGCGAGTTAAACCCAAAGGGAAAAGCCAGCAGACGGGTCAGGATTGGTACGTTTAACGTTGACAGCGTATGGCGGCCAGTAGCAAAAGAATCGGCGGCGTGGCCGTCCTTGAAAAAAATGGCCATCTGGCTGTCTCGGACAATCAACTGTGCCCCCAGCTTGAAATCAGCCGATCCCTGCTGGGGAATCCGGTGGATCATCTCATCGCCGGACGGATCCAGCCATTCGATTACCTCTATCAGTAGGGCCATCTTCTCTCCTGAGTTGTGACGGGCGTTTTTCTTTGTTTTCGTCACCGGCGTCGCTTTTCTTAAGCAGGATGATTATGTTCGACTCTGAATGTCCGGTACGCAATGAGTTCTATATCATTGAAACGAATTGAGCAACTGAAACAGGCGCTGAGCCAGCGAATTCTCATATTGGACGGCGCCATGGGCACTATGATCCAATCGTATGGTCTTAAGGAGGCGGACTTTCGGGGCGATCGCTTTGCTGAACACCTCTGCAGACTGAAGGGCAATTACGACATTTTGTCACTGACCCGGCCGGATATTATTGAGGCTATCCACATAGCCAACTTGGAAGCCGGCGCCGACATCATAGAGACCAATACTTTCAACAGCACAGCCGTTATGCAGTCGGAATATCAAACAGATGGATATGTTTATGACACCAATTTTGCAGCCGCACAATTGGCGCGCAAGGCCGCCGACAAGTTTACTGCCGGAAATCCGCTAAAGCCCAGATTCGTTGCCGGCAGTCTTGGACCGACTAACCGCACCTGTTCGCCTTCTCCCGATGCCGACAGCGCCGGCTTAGGTAGTATTTCCTTTGATGAGTTGGAGCAGGCATACTCCCAGCAGGCGAAGGCCCTTATCGATGGCGGCGTGGACATCTTAATGGTGGAAACCGTCTTTGACACGCTAAATGCCAAAGCCGCTGTCTTTGCGATACAGAACCTGTTAAAGACCGCGAATCTCTCCCTCCCGATCTGGGTTTCCTGGACCATCACCGATGCCAGCGGTCGCACCCTTTCCAGCCAGACAACGGAAGCGCTCTGGACCTCTGTCAGCCATGCTGATCTATTCTGTGTCGGGCTGAACTGTGCTCTCGGCGTAGAGTCGTTGCGACCATACGTAGAAGAGTTGTCGCGAGTTGCCGACACGCTGGTGTCAGTTCATCCGAATGCCGGTTTGCCCAACGAATTGGGAGAGTACGATGACAGCCCTGAGGATATGGCCAGCGTCCTGAGGGAATTTGCCGAGAGCGGTTTTGTGAACATTGTCGGAGGTTGCTGCGGCACAACGCCGGAGCACATTAGAGCTATTGCCAAAGCGGTCGCCACTCTTCGCCCACGCCGGGTCCCAAAGGATAAACTGTAGTGCCTTTTCAAGGGACAGGAACCGCTTGCTCGCAGCCTTACCCGGCAGGGTGGTTTCCCGTGCTACTCGAATAAATCGTTATTCTTGTAGCGCTTGTTCTCCGGTAGAAGTTGTGAGGAGTTCTGACCTTCCTCGGCAAGTAATTGTTTGACCAGCTTGTTAATCTTATCGATATCCGGTTTCAATATTTTCTTGACCTCAAGGCGTAGTCTCCCAAGTCTGCCCTGCAAATGGGGAATATACCCTTTCACTTCATCAGTGCATTTTTCCCCCTGTTTGGCCAATGCATTGTGAATCTTATTCTTAGGATCAAATTTGGGGATAGCACATACTTCAAAGGGCCGCCTGCAGATGTCTCTTTCTCCATACAAGCCTTGAGGTTGGTATTGCTTTATAACCTGATTAACTACATCAGAATTAAGTGCCGCACACAGATAGCAACCTTCTTCAATAGTCTTGGGATAATGGTAATATGTTTTGTGGCCTGCAAAAAAGCCATTTGATCTAAATGGCAAACCAGTGTGTTCCCCTTTAACATAGAGAGCAGCCGTGAGATTTGTCCCGGATGTGTTGTACAGCACGACAAAGGGTGCATCGAGGTCTTGGTTTACCAGTGTTTGATTGTAGTTAAGTCGCTGCAGCAGTGACCGATCATTAGTCTGGCGACTGGTTTCCCAAAGTTTTTCTACATCCTGCATCCATGAAGCGGCATGCTGGAATCCGTGCTCGAGAAGCGCAGTGGAGTCCAATAATTCAAAGGCGTGCTTCCGTCTCCTCACGGGCAGAAATAACTGTTCCACTCGCGTAATACCGAAAGGTATTATGCCTTTTGCCAGCACTGTCTCGTAGATGAAGCTTTTTTCCACTCTGCCTTGTATCCTCATCCTCCATCTTTCCTTTGCTTCGAGATAGGCGTCATCGCTGGTTTCAAGGTACGGGATCTGCTTATGAGTGGAGGCATCCTTGTCTTTTTGGATAAACCAAAAGCAACGCGGTACAATTGTAGCACCCTGAAGAAAGTGCGGGTAGTAATATGACCGCTGCACAGCTTCTGAAGGGAAACTTCGTTTTGTCATTGTGACAGTGAGGTGCTTCCGGGCAGTTTCCCAGTTCATGTTCTTTACGGGCAATCTACCCTCATACTTAAACTCGGGGATATCAGTTGTTTTAACTTTCTTTGGATCTCGAATTGCGAGTATAGACCGAACGTTGAATAGCGGAGAGACGTTAGAAAAGTCATGAATTTCAGTCAGCCCACGATTTTGAAAATTGAGATGTTGTTGCGATGGCAAGACAGTTGTTTTTGGCAGAACAAATGCAACTTTCCCACCATCCCTAAGGAAATGTCTTTCGCTGTAAACGAAGAAAAGCGTGCTAGTGTCCATATGGGTAAACAGCTTTACAACACCCCTGTCAAGGAGCTCATAGTCTAACGTTAGGTCTTTAACCTGAGCTTTATAATTCTTGTCTTTGATATACCTGTAAGCCAGCCAAGGAGGATTACCGACTACATAATCAACCCTGTTTCTTCTCACATAAGCCGGCCGATAGGCATTCTTTAAGATGAAGGCCCAAATTGTGTCCCGTTTTTGTCCAATCAGCTTTGTGAAGAGTTTATAATTCTGCTTCCACAGGAAGATCTCATGATCTGAGAAGTCCTTCAAAAACCTGCTTTGGAAGCCTTTCCAGGCTTTTGCACTTGCATTCTGTTTGTGATACGATTTCTCGCAAACTAATGCAAAGCGGTCTATCAATTGGTCAACATTGACTGCCCGCGATGTTGTTTCAAGCGGTATGAAAAAGCTCTCGTCTGGAGAAACATCTATCCTTATAGAGCTGGTTTTCTTGTCTTCGGAAGTCATTAGTGTGTCTGACATGTAGATTGGGATGTAGATCTCGTGATCGATGTTTTTGAGCTCCTCAGCCAAGCCCATCAAAACATTGGCCTTAGACATTATTACCGCAAGGGGATGCACGTCGAAGCCAATGACGGAGCTCAAGACGTTATCGACCAGTCGCTTCCCGGACATGCCCTTCTTTTTAAGACGTCTGATTAGCGCAAGGAAAAACGTCCCTGAACCACACGCGGGATCGAGAACTTTTCCTCTCCTGTAGCCAATGGCGTCGAAAGCAATGTCGGCAATCCAGTCTGGCGTGTAGTATTCTCCCAGCGAGTGCCGGCTCTCAGGATCAACTAGTTCTTGATAGATCTCTTTAAGAATGTCCTCCGTGATATTGTCTAGTCTGTATGGGTCCAAGTACTTATCTATCTTGGCCAAAAGGCCAATAAATCCATCCTCCACTTCTGTACCCAGTGCCCAACTGAAAAAGTCAGTCTCGGCCAAATTCGGCAGATTGTTTTTGGTGAAGAAACTCCCCGTCAGCAACCCCCGATAGACAGATTTAGTTCTCTTGATGCTTGGAAAGAGGGCATTTAGCGCCAGAAGTCGCGAAAAAACCGTTAGATATGTGTGCTTTAGGAATAGGTTCTCATCACCAATTCTGTCGCCGTACACCCTTGACAAAAGTGAGTTCCATTCATCGAACTTAACTTGCACACTAGAAATCGTCTTGACGTTATCAAAAAATTCTTGCAGAATGGCCCTGCATCTATTGAATACGGCACTAAATGGACCAAAACGGGTTGCTATATCTACAGACTTGGGTGTGATTTTCTTGGACGCAAAAACCAAGTTGTCCAGATGTCTATAAGAAGCCAGTGGGTCAGATTCATCCAAAGTGAAGCGTGATATAAGTACCACCTTTGATTGTTCAAGCTGATACACCTCGAAGTCAATGCCATCGGTCAGCAACCCCAAATACTCCTTAGGCCTTACCTGATCCTGGAAGTATTTCTGGAGTTCTAAAACTCCTGCCGGACGCTCGCGGTTCAAATCAGTTTTGAACTCGATTATTAGATGTTTATAGAGAGCATCAATAAAGCCCCTGACTTTAGACGCTTTTATCTTGTGTTCAATTTCTATATCGACTGGGTCAACATCATATGCTTTGCGCAGGAAATTTGTGAACAAGCCTAGCCTATGATCGTGATGCTTGCTCAAGCGAATAGCCTCTTTGATCTGGCTCAAATAGTCACTCAAGAACTCCGGGTATTCAGGCTTGTAAGGATATACTTGCGTCCTTAGTGGCATTGCTCTCCCCCTATCTCCCATACCGGCTCGGGTCGGTGACGGCAGCATTGAGCGCAGAGGCGGCGGCGGTGGCCGCAGAGCAGAGGTAGACCTCGTCATTGTCGGCACCGACACGTTGCCTCAAATGCCAATTGGCTGTTGCCAGACAGCGCTCACCAGGAGCCAGTAGTCCCTGACTACCCTCAAAGTTAAGGCTGCAGCCGGGATTGGTCACAACGGCACCAGCCTCAACAAACACCCGGATCAGCCCTTTCTTGAGCGCCTCGAGATAGACGGACCTGGACGCGGGAACAATAAGCATGCGGCAATCCGGATGAACCTGTTTCCCTCTGAGAATATCCGCCGCGACGCGAAGATCACCGAAGCGCCCGCTGATAACGGTGCCGATGACCACCTGATGCACAGCGAGGCCTTCAAGTTCCGCAACCGCTCTGATGTTGCCGGGGCGGTCGGGGCAGGCCATCTGGGGCGCCAGCCGATCGATGTTAATCTGGAATATCTCTTCATACACCGCGTCCTTGTCGGCAATAACCGCCGAATAATCAAAGGCGGTTCGGCCGATCAGGTAGCGACGGGTAACGGATTCGTAAAGACAAATGGCCGCCTTGGCTCCCATCTCCACCGACAGATTTGACAGGGTGGCACGTTCGCCAATGCTCATCTGCGACACCGCTGGACCATAGTACTCGACCGCCTTATACTCAGCCCCGGTGGGACCCAGCCCGTTGATGATAGAGAGCGTGATGTCGCAGGCGTACACCCCCGGCGGACGGCGGCCGGTGATGTCGATGCGAAGCGTTTCAGGCACTCTCAGCCACACTTTCCCGGTGGCCCATGTAGCGGCCATCTCACGGACGTCAATTCCCGTCCCAAAGGCGCCAAGAGCGCCGTGTGAAGTGGTATGCCGGTCAGTGCCAAGTCCAAGCTGCCCCGGGAGAATATCGCCATTCTCAAGAACTAACTGATGGCAGGCTCCCTGGTGAATATCATAAAAGCTTTTTATCCCCTGTCGTCTGACAAAGTCACGTATGGTCTTGTGAGCCGCTGCCAGATTGCCGGAGCTGTCGCTACCGCAGCAAGAAAGGGAGACCACTATTCTGTTTGGGTTCCAGACGTATTCGACACCTATCTCCTCAAACAGCCTGATAACCTCGAAGGTGTCGTCATGGCACATGACCATGTCAGGCTCGACCACTATCAGCTCGCCAGCTTCCACTTTTTCCCTGCCGGCAGTCCTGGCCAGGATCTTTTGTGAGATAGTTTGCTTCCCGTAAAGCGTGGCGGCTCGGCCGGTTGTTTTGAGGCCGGGAAAGTTGAGTTCGAGCTGCTCAAGTTTGAGAAAAGCCGGTTTTTCCCGGAAGCCATAGCGGCGGCGCCAGTTGTAAAAAGCAGCTTTGGATATGCCAAGCTCCAGCCCACACTTGTCATCATCGCCATAGCGCTCCCATAGGTTGCGGATTTCACTTTCTGAAAACTTGGGAAGGGAGTGGCGGGGCACGTTCTTTTTCCGTCGCCAGTAAGCGACAAGGTAGGCCGGAACGCCGCCCAATCGTTCGCCGATTTTCTCATCGGTTCTGTATAACTTCTGAAGCTGGATTAACTCAGCCTTGGTGGGGATTTTCCGGCGGCGGGGGCTCATAGCTTGGCAAAGCCCTCCCTCAGAGCCTCATAAATGGGTTCCAGTGGCACCGAGATCACCTTCGTTTTTCCGATTACCGGCATGAAATTGGTGTCGCCCTGCCACCGCGGTACGGCGTGCAGATGAAGGTGGTCGGGGACACCGGCCCCTGAGATCTCCCCCAGGTTCATGCCGATATTGAGTGAATGAGGCTTGAGGACCTCTTTCATCACGGCCACAGTCTTGCGTGTCAACTCGAAAAACTCAATTGCTTCTTCGGTAGTCAGCTCCTCAAGGTGGGCAAGGTGGCGATTGGGAACGATCATGGTGTGGCCGGAGTTGTAGGGAAACTTGTTCAGGATGACGAAGTTCTTGCTTGCCCGATAGACAATCAGGTTTTCAATAGAGTCTTCCATCTTAAGGCGGTTG
>Ga0307437_1000397_pt1 | contig 35190 bp, 26 predicted proteins | sample SalMarWE160390MG_FD_202146 | JGI IMG/M metagenome (GOLD analysis project Ga0307437, IMG submission 202146) | Salt marsh sediment microbial communities from the Plum Island Ecosystem LTER, Massachusetts, United States - WE1603-90 | ecosystem: Environmental > Aquatic > Marine > Intertidal zone >...
TTACTGTATCTTCCTGTGAGAGTGCACAAACTGACTGCCAGAAAATTATTAATGGGGCTTCGTTAGGCCAGAGACCAAGTCCATCTTCATAAATTTCTATTTCTTTATCGTGCTCTCCAATTTGATGATATGCATTTCCCAATAAGACATAATTCCAAATCCATAATTTATAATTGCTGCTAAAGGGTTTATTCAATTCAATACTCTTTTCAAATGCGTCAATAGCATCCTGCCATTGATTAGTATTATAATATGCCCAACCAATGGTATATAATTTGATAGTCGAGTATGGATTAAATTCCAAGTATTGTTTCAGGTATTTTATTTGTTCTTTTGGTTCTTTATCAATCGCCGCTTTTACTTCCATTATTTGCAATTGCATATCATGGGGCACACTATTAATCCTGTTGTATGCTTTGTAAACCCACTTTTTGCTCTCCTCTGATTTTTCAACATCTCCATATACATATGATAACATTAACATGGGACTAACAAAATTTGCATCAATATTTATTGACTTATTATATAGTTGTATAGCAGAGTTATAATTTAAAGAGCCATGATAGTATCTTCCTTGAATATAATATTTAAATGCTTCGGCAGATGATGTATAAACACTCTTAAGATCAAGGCTTGTATACTTCTGTTCAAGTTCTTTTATTTCCAGATAATTCTTTATAAATTTTGACAATGAATCTGTGATATTGAAAAAATCATCTTCTGTATTTCCTTCTATTTCATAAGATTTATATATTTCTTCACTTCTTGAATCCATTAAATTAGCTGTGACACGGATTCTATTTTCAGTCTTGAAAATATTTCCAATAATAACTGTATTTGCTTGCAACTTTAAAGCAACATTACTAGCAAAGGAAGGTGTAATAGAAGCATAATTTGTATGCTCTGAATCCCTGAAAATTTTGTCCATAGTTTCATACTGTCGGACTGATAATTCTGCTGAATTTGAAAGTGATGTAATAAGAAGATTCTGAAGACCTAGTTGCCAAATATTAAACATTGTATCTACAGTTAAATTCTTAAAAGGCATCACAGCAATAGAAATTCTTCCGTCTGAAGATCTCAGATTATTCAATTTGTCCTTTTTGAATATTTTTGGATAAGCATATATTAATGCTATTACTAAAATAGCTATAAATGCTGCCCATGAAAACAATCTGTTTTTAGTATGCTTAAATGGTCTCTCATGCTCTAATTCTTTTATTATTACATCTTCTTTAATGAATGGTGGTTCGGGCGGTGTCTTTTCTTGTGCTGGTTTTGCTTTTTCGGCAACTTTGATTTCCTTGTACTTCAGATACCATGTGATAATTGTTGTCAGGTTAATCAAAACAGGACGGATTTGTTGCAGATCATATTCTTTGGGATGGGCACCAAAGGTTGACAAATCGTTCAGACCGTGCATCGATGTTATAATATGAGCAGGTACTTTTTCATCGTGGTACAGCTTATCAATTATACCTTTCAGTGGCTCAGTTTTACGAGGCCTCTTCAGCTCACATTTACACAGGTCAGTAATGATCACCTCCAGGCATCTCCTCGAATAAAGCAGCACCATGTTCTCATCATCGGCTTTAATCAATCGTTCCAGCTCTTTCTCCAGATCGGTTAACTGACCTTTGAAGGATTCATAAAGTTTCTCAAGCTCTTTTATTTCAGCAGTCCAGATTGTCATTAGAGGATGAATGGATTGTGATAAAGTTACGAAAGAAACAGAATCAAGTCAAATATAAAAATACAGGTCGCCACATGGCCCACAGGTACTTTCACTGGTTATTTAATTCAAAAATGTCAATATAGCCCAGCTGGTTATGGTCAGGTTCGCTGGCTTTTCCAATTGCTCCATCTTTGTACCTGTTCATCTGTTTTTATAAAATATATTAACGAGTTTATTCCTATCTTTAAGAAGCAAACAGTTTTAAGACCGTGAATAAGCCATCATTTAGTTGGCTGTCATAATTAAAGAGGCCTGGATGAAGAGAAAATCACAGATAATTATAGGATTACTTTTTATATTGACAATAAATAATCCCTCATACTGTGGTATAAAGGTTTTTAGCACTGATGAAGGCAGGGCAATTATGCAAGATACTGTATCAATAAAGAAAAGCCGGTTAATAACTGTTATCTCTGGTTTCTCTGTTGGTTACCTGGGATCCATGGCATATCTACAATATGTCTGGTATAAGGATCACATGCGAGTTCCATTTGAATTTTATAATGATTTACGTGGCTACAATCAAATAGACAAATTTGGTCATGTGTATGGTGCTTATATGGAAAGTTATATTGGATTTCATTCATTGCTTTGGGCGGGTGTATCAAGAAAAAAGGCAATTATATATGGAGGAAGCCTCGGATTTTTTATGCAATTGCCCATTGAAATATGGGATGGAATGTATGAAGGATGGGGATTTTCCTGGAGTGATGTTGGGGCTAATGCTTTAGGTTGTTTTTTGATAGTCGGACAGGAACTTGCTTTTCACGAACAAATAGTGAAGTACAAATTTTCTTTTAGTCCTTCCCCTTATGCACGCCAGGCAAATGGTTACTTGGGAGAGGGTTTTAATCAATTATTTTATGATTACAATGGGCATACTTATTGGTTCAGCACTGGAATTAACCGTCTTATTAAAAATGATGTCATCCCTGAATGGGTCAACTTTGCCATTGGTTACAGTGCAGGAGGAATGTTTGGGGAATTTGAAAACAAAACTCAATATTATGGTGTAACAATACCTGAAACAGAACGTTATCGGCAATTCTTATTTTCTTTTGATATTGATTTCACTAAAATACCTACCCGAAACAAGAGTCTCAAAAAGCTCTTCAATAGTATGTTTATGATTAAAGTTCCTTTCCCAGCTATCGAAATAAATACAAAAGGCCAGTTAAAGTGTCATTCTTTTTATTACTAAATATTTTACATGTTCGTTAAAAGATTCCCTTTTTTATCTTTTCCATAAAGGAACTTAAGTTTTTCTTCCAGGGATTAATCAACTCCCTGTGGCTCTAATAGTCCATCATGAGGATTGATATCGAAATAGACACTTATTTCTTCCTTAAAGGTGGATTCCAGTTCTGTTTTCAGAGCTTCAACAAGCTCACTCACCCACCTTTCACCTTTGTTATCTTTCTGGCGATAACTGATGAAGATGTCGTAATTATATCATGGGATGATGCTTGCCATCTTAGGACTATTTATTTCAGTATAAAAGTTAAACCTTAGTTTAGCGAAATGCAAAAAATAATTTATTACTTATCAGAAACTGAAAGTCAGGATTTATGGGATTTAGTTATAATATTACATCTGCAGCAGTTCATTCTGGTTGGAGGAAGGTGAGAATGGGGGGGTGGGTGTCTTGGTCTACACTCTCAATATAACTGAAATACCTGCTTATTCTGCTTATTTATCTCAACCAGGAGCTTCACTTTTACTCAAACCAATTCAGCATCACCCATTCTATTCAGGAGCAGTTTGCTTTCTTCAAACTGACCTAAACTCCAGTATACCTCAGCTTTCATTATGAGGGCATCCTCATTAGTTTCATCAAGGGGTTTTAATAATACTGTAAGGTTTTCAGTATTCAGCTTCTGCATATCCGAAGTAATTTTATTTTCACGATTGTTCCTGAAATAATCGTTATAACCCTAGTGAACGTTACATTTAGAAGTAAGAAATAAAAACAATATTAGTATTATGATAGTTGTCTATTGTGCTATTAATCAATATATTTGGCCAGGCATAATTATTTTAGCTTGAAATTTCAACAATGAATATACACTAAAAAACTCTTTTTAAAATGAATAGTGCTTTATAAATTACTCTTGACTTTTTTATCTTTTGTGCTTCATCTTGAAATGTATGTTTTGGCTGAAAATCGATAGAAAGATCTACAAATTTTGTTGTGTCTACTTTTCCGGTAAGAAAATAAACCTTTTGAAGATGTTGATAAGCATCAGGTTGAAGCGTAACCTGATCCATACAATGTCCCATGTTCGAAAGAACAACAAGTTTCCCATTGGGTAAGTATTCAAGTAATTCTTTAGCATTACTCAAAGGTGTCATAATATCCAAATTGCCGTTGATCAGTAGGGTTTCAATTTTGGAGATTCGTAATTTCCGATATTCATCAGGAATTTGCTTCATGGGCCATACATTGTTTTGTAAAGGAGACCACATAAATTTGGAACTAGGGGAACCTATAATGCAACTTTCAGGCATCATATTATCGAAATAATTTTTATGTGCTTCAAAATCAGCGCTGTATGCTTTTGCAACACTTTCGCCAAAGTTCATTTTCATTAAACCATACCTGAGAATTTCAGCACTTAGTGATAAATAGGCAATTCCGCTAAAATCTCCGTTTTCAGCAGCAACAAAGGCATCGAAAACCTTAACTGCCGTTTCAATTTGCGATAGTTGTATAAACATTCCGATTTTAACATGATCGGGTTCAAGTTTAAAGCCGTACCATTCTTTTGGCATATTTTTTAATACATATTTTATTGAATTGATAATATCCGGGGAACGCTCTAAACAAGAACTATCATTTTTCCATAGTTCTCCATAAGCCAATAAAATACTGTCATTGGTATGGGGATCCCAAATACATTTACCAGGTGTATTGATTCCAGTCATTATAGAACGATGAATGCTTTCCGGGTATCTTAATCCATAAAAATAAGCAATACGTGTCCCCCAACTTCCGCTTGAAAGGTTGATTTTTTGATATCCCAGTCTTTTTCTTGCCAATTCAATATCATCAATAACTTCAACAATATTATATGCATTTATGTCAAAACCTTGTTTAATCTTTCTTTTATATCCTCGCTCGAAAGCCTGCGCCATTTTTTTTATGTTTTCCTCCGAAAGAAGACTTCCTTTTGTTTTTTGCAATGCTTTACTTATTTCAGGACAATCAAGAATTGTCTGCCCATCAATTCCTCTGTAACCTACCATAACAATATCATGGTTTTCCAGAAAATACAATGGTGGCCATTCACTTATATTCGGATTCCCAGGTCCTCCACCAAGCGTAAATACAGGTTCTTTAGGATTATTACCTGTACAGTAAATTCGAAGTATCGGCAAATAGATTATTTTTGAATCCGGTTTTATCCTGTTTTCTGGCACTGAAACCATACAATAATCAGCTCGATATTCTTTACCATTTTGTTGAAAACTACCAGGGTTAATCAAAATATTTCTTGTGGCTTTTTCCATTTCTTTCACTGTCGGGAAGTTCTTATTTTGTGCGTTTCCTGTAGTAATAATAAGACAGATCAGAAGAATTATGATAAGAGTAATTTGCTTTTTCATAACGACTTATAATTACTTAGTTAGACAAAGTTATTTTTTTGTGTATGACGAATAATTTGTTCATATGTTACTATTACTAAAAGTACTCATATACATACATGCGATATAAAATTATGGTGTATAAAAGTACTCTTGGGCTGTTCTTCTCCTTTACCAAAGTTACACCGAGTTTAAAAGAGAAAACACTTTATTTTCTGAGCAAACCTTCTAAGACATTCATCTTATAGAACCAGGAATGACACCTACCCCCCTAAAACAATTTAATTATTTTGCCAGAAACATACCTCATCTGCCCATAAAATGGAGCACCTATCAATTTATGTTATCCGACCTTAAAAAAACTTTAAAATCATCAACTCCTCGGGATGTTTTCATTGGAGATGCATTTTGTCTAATATAAGTAAACATAATACGCCAAATCAGACCAATAAATGCACCTTATTCTTTTTACTATATCAAAATTAAACCGTTTTTAATATAAAGACAATTTTATTTCATCCACCCGACCAGATCCCCTTATATCAGAAACCAGGACTTTGTCCTATCCCTCAGATGTTCAACAAGGCTGTTTATGAACAGAAGCGAACCTACATTACGATCAATGAAGGTATCGATGTAACTGGATTTCGTAGCTCCCGTAAACAGATTATAACACTTCCATAAATCGATCTCTCCTGATTCTGATCTGCAGAATGATTTATCCTGATAATAGTCCTTAGCAACAGCCTTCTTTGCTGCTTCTAGATGCAGATATAATCTGTGGGGAATTAAATATCTGATCATTCATCCAAACCCATTTTCTTCAATAATGCGATATATCCTGGATTATCATGTAAATTCTTAAAATGAATATTCCAATTCATTTCAGGACAATCGTGCAATTCAATAGCTTTTCCCAGCCAGTTCAATGCCTGTTCATCCTTTCCAATCATTCCAAGGATATTTGCAAGAAGACAGAAATCATTCCCATTTTCGGCTCCCGTTTTATCAATTTCTATTATCCAATCAATCACAGCATTAAGACCGGATGCCATATAAATATTCTCCGCTGCTTCAAGATCATAATCTGGATCATCTGCAATTATCTTTTTTAATGCTTCATATGATTTTTCATATTCCCCAAGTTGCCAATAAAGACGGAATTCATACTTGTATCCCAGAGGAAATTCTTGCTGCAATTCGTGACACTTATGCAAAGCCTCCAGAGATTCCTCAAAACGACCCTGATGATAATAGAATTTTAGGCTTGCATATCTGATAACAGGAGAAAGGGGATTGAGCTCAATCGCTCTGTCAATATGCTTGCGTGCTTCTTCGTGTTGACCAATACAGCTTAAATGCTCGGAATAATATTGATGGGCCGTAGCATAGTTGGGATTTATTTTAAAAGCCTGTTCAAATGCTTTTTCTGCACTGTTCCACTCCCAATCAATATAATCATAGATTTGCCCCAATACCGTATAAGCTTCAGCAAGATTCTCATCCAGTTCCAGGGCTTTTAGTGCCAGTTCTTCTGCCTTATCTCTTCCTTCCTTGACATCTATCCAATCCTGAAGTGCCATAAGCATATAACTATCGGCCAAACCTGCATAGGCTAATCCATATTCCGGGTCTTCATCAATAGCTTTTTCAAAATATTCAATACTTTTCGCATAGCCGTCACCAGTTCGTTTGTTCCAATAGTAACGGCCCATTTGATATAGTTCGAATGCCTTGATATTTTTTGTCCTGTTTTCCTGAATTTGCGTCTTTTGCCCGGAGGTGAGGATTGTATTGAGTTCAGAAGCTATCCTCATGGCAATCTCGCTCTGTGTTTTAAAAATATCCACCAGATCCCGGTCATAATTTTCAGCCCAAATATGATCATCATTAATGGCGTCGATAAGCTGGACCGTGACTCTAGCTCTGTCGCCATATCTCTGTACACTTCCCTCCACGATGTATGAAACACCTAATTGACTGGCAATCTCAGGAACACTTTTTACTCCTCTTTCGCGGAACATTTCAGAAGAAGTACGTGAAATCACTTTCAACTCTTCAATCACGGAAATACGATTTAACAGGTCTTCCACAAGGCCATCGGCAAAATATTCATTTCCTGATTCTTTGCTTAGATTTTTAAATGGTAATACAGCAATTGATTTTTCCAGTTTCTTGATTCGTTTTCCATCACCAATGATGTCGAATACGGATAGAGCTGTAACAACAATCACAATAACCAGTGCAATACCTGAAAGTAATAAGATCAACCTTTTCTTAGGTTTTTGGATATGTTGAGTTGAATCCTCCAAGCTAGTAGTTTCAGACTTTGTTTTTTCTGCCTTTGCTTTACTTATGGCATGAGTATCCTTATACTTAAGATACCACTTAACAATTGTCGTCAGGTTATTAAGAACGGGTTTTACCTGTTCAGGATCAAAGTCTTTAGGATGAGCGCCAAAGGTTGACAGATCATTCAGACCATGCATCGATGTTATAATATGAGCAGGTACTTTTTCATCGTGGTACAGCTTATCAATTATACCTTTCAGTGGCTCAGTTTTACGAGGCCTCTTCAGCTCACATTCACACAGGTCAGTAATGATCACCTCCAGGCATCTCCTCGAATAAAGCATGATAACATTCGCGTCCTCAGTTTTTACCAGTTGCCTCAATTCTTTCTCCACTACAGGCAACTGACCTTTTAAAGACTCATAGAGTCTCTCAAGTTCTTTTATTTCAGCTGTCCAGATTGTCATAAAGTTTACATTTTCAAAATGTGAAGATTAATTATTAGATATGAAATTATGAAATATAGTTAAGCTATCCTGATACCAAAGTCAATTTTTTTAGGCAACACGTGGTAAATGCTGTTAATCAGGAATTTTGAGATTTAGTTATAATATTACATCTGCAGCATTTGATTCTATTTTAAAAAATTACTCTATAATATGCAGTTGTTTCTATGCAGAATGCTGCAAACAAGTGCAAAATAAACAGAGAGTTACAGAGTTTAGCGATACCTAATTGACATTTTGAAAAGAGGTATCGAAAAAGTGTCCTTTTTAAGGAGTTCTGGCGTACATTTTGAGTACCTGTAAAAAAAGAAACCGCCTGAAATCCTTGATTTTAAGCGGTTATGAAAAAAATGAGATCGTTTTTTGTAGTCCATAGGGGAATCGAACTATTTTCCCACTAAGCTTAAAATCAACTATATACAGAGGTGCAGTCTAAACAGGTCTCGAAAAATACTCCTCTCTGCCTACATCTGCTTTGTAAAGTTAGTTATTTTTTTGACTGGCAACAGCCATTTTTGCTTCCTCGAGATGAAGAAGTCATTGTTATATCCTTCAATAATACTTGGCATTAGTAGTCTATTTACTTCATAATCAAATTTAAACCTTACCCGTCAGGATCCCATTCCCCATGGGTATTGTTTTCTGATCACACAAAAAGAACCTTCAGGATGATTAGTCAGATCCATTTCAAAGATGATTTTCTCCTGATTACCGGAATATGGTTCAATAAATTTAACATGGTATTGTTTTGAAGTGACTCCCGTTATTTCTATTTCCAGGTCGTAAAGACAATCACAATCACACATCGCTGACTTTTCATATTCTTTAATTATAATGGTATCACTACTCATGTTAACAACACAATACAAATTTTCGGGACAACAATTAAATCCTGCATTGATATGTTTTATGAATAACTTTGTACCGGATTTTTCGTATAGATAATTAATGCAGGACAGGCTATCCGGAGTGCCATCAGTATAATCATCAGATTTTGAAGTTTTACATCCTGAATCAGTAATAATTTTGCCTGTAACGATCTGATCTTCATTTTCACAGGAAAGAATTAATAATCCAATAAAAAATCCAGTCAGAAAAGGAAAGATTGCTTTTTTCATATTTCTATTTATCGCCCATCTGGTGGTAGCTGATAAAGATATCGTAATTATAGCCTTCGATTATGCTTGGCATATGAGGTCTATTTTTTTCATTATCAAAGTTACACTATCCCCGTACCAAAGTCAAGTGAGGGTCAGATTATTTGAATAAATAAGCCCCCGGAGATGATTTCCGAGGGCTGGTAATCGTTGCATTTTAGGAAGGATTTCAGACGTGCCGAATATTAAAATCGAAATTATTAAAGCATCTCTTTCAGCCTATTGAAGAGTAATATCTTTTTGAGTTGTCCACTCAATGGCCTTGTCAACACCAAGTTGAGCAGCAATTTTCATGTTTTCTAACTCAAGAATGGGTTGGTTTGTTTCAGAATAAGCTATAGCAAGATTATTATAAGCTGATCCATGTGAGGGATTTAATTCTATTACTTCTTTATCGGCTTCGAAGATTTAATGACTATCTTCTCGGAAATATCAAATTAAGCAGGATCAAAATAATTATTGCCCCGATAGCACCGGTAAGAATGGCTCCAATCCACCCGGTACCAAGATTAACACCAAGTTTTCCTAAAGCCCAGTATCCGACAAAACTCCCGACAATTCCAACCACAATATTTCCAATTAATCCCAGGCCACTTCCCTTGTAAATAGTGCTGCCTAGCCAGCCAGCTACTGCTCCAATGATAAGAATTACAACTATTTCCATTTTCTTAAGTTTAAGTGATAAAAGAATTATAGTATTTGATATATTAATTTAACAAATTCTTTCTCAAAGTTACACCAGCAAAAAGCCAAAGTCAAATTTATTTTGCTTTAGTAGGTCAGGAACTGAAAGTCAGGATTTATGAGTTTAGTTATATTATTAAATCTGCAGCAATTCATTCTGGTTGGAGGAAAATGAGAATATGGGGGAGTTGACTTAACCTACACTCTTGCATTTTGTGATTCAGAAAAGTTCTTTTATATTTGATCTGCTGTGTTGAACTTGTAAATAACTATAGCCAAAATCAGAATAAGGCGACACTTTCCATTATATCAGGCAGTAAAAATTGGTATAATCTCAAAATTCAATTAAGTGTCGCCTTTTTTAAAAACAATGGTCAAATGACCAAATTTGAGGCAGTCCTTCAAGACCCATAGCACGAGGGTTAAATGCAGCGAGACAATTCAGACAGTACTGCCTCTTTTTTTACATCATTATTTGAAATGCCCATTCACTCAACAAATCGCCTTGTGAAGATGAAAATTATATATAGAGTATTAAAATTAGCCACTTTGATACACAAGTGATACCTGCAGTATGTCTGGCAGGGAGATCGTTGAAAAAACAAGGGTATATAACATGAATGCTGCCCATAAATTCTTATACCTTGTCAGTGGTAGTTTGTATTGAAGACAAGTCACATCAAATTTAAATCGAGTATCGGCTTTTTTAAGTTCTTTCTTGGTCAGAACAATTGACCTTTAGAGCGTTACATTCAATTACTACAATCAGCACACAGAGTTCTCCACAGTACTATGGAGAAATGCAGCAAGGCAATATGTACTGCCTCTTTGTTAACTATATTTTTCATAACTTTAGTGTTTTCTGAATATTGAATACTCTACAATATATGCCACCAAAAGAAGCCAAAGCTCGGATAAAGATCAATAAATTGCTCGAAGAAGCAGGGTGGAGACTTATTGATGGGAAAGAGGGGAAAGCCAATATTGTTTTAGAAAGTCATGTGAAGATTACCCGGAAAATGCAGGATGATTGGGGCGAAGATTTTGAGCATACAAAGAATGGTTTTATTGATTACTTGCTCCTGGATGATATTGGCTTTCCTTTAGTTGTGCTTGAGGCAAAATCAGAAGCAAAGAATCCACTTGCAGGAAAGGAACAGGCCCGAAAATATGCGAAATCATTGAATTGCCGGTTTGTAATGTTATCAAACGGCAATATTCACTACTTTTGGGACCTTGAAAAAGGCAACCCTTATATCATTACACGGTTCCCTGAACCTGATTCAGTAAAAGGATACGGAAGCTACAAACCAAATCCAGGAAGACTTATTAATGAGATTGTGGGGGCAGACTATATTGCTCTTACCCAGAAACCACAATATGCAGATGATCCTAACTGGAAAGATGATCAGACCAGGGAAACTTTTATTCACACAAATAAACTCCGGTTTTTGCGCCATTATCAATTAAAAGCAATCAGAAGCATTCAGGATGCTGTTAAGAGCGGAGAAGATCGGTTTTTATTCGAGATGGCAACCGGCACAGGAAAAACACTTACTGCAGCGGCAATCATTAAACTATTCTTGCGTACTGGTAATGCCAGGAGGGCCTTATTCCTTGTTGACAGACTTGAATTAGAGGAACAGGCAAGAAAGGCCTTTAAAGAATATCTCAGGAATGATTATCAGATTGTCATCTTCAAAGAAAACCGGGAGAACTGGCGAAGTGCTGAGATAGTTGTATCAACAGTTCAATCCTTTCTTTTTGATAACAAATACAAACAGTTATTTTCCCCAACTGATTTTGACCTGGTAATATCTGACGAAGCACACCGTTCCATTGGAGGAAACGCCAGGGCGGTATTTGAATATTTTATAGGGTATAAACTTGGTTTAACTGCAACTCCGAAGGATTATCTCAAGAAATTGGATCCGTCCAGGGTAAATCCAAATGATCAGCGGGAATATGAACGCAGATTATTGCTTGATACTTACAGAACCTTTGGATGTGAGAGTGGTCAGCCTACTTTCAGGTATTCATTAATTGATGGCGTAAATGATGGATATCTCATTAATCCGGTTGTTGTCGATGCCAGGACAGATGTTACCACCCAGCTTTTATCAGACCAAGGTTATTCTGTTGTTGTGGAAAATGAAGAAGGCCAGGAAGAAGAAGAATCGTACTTCCAGCGTGATTTTGAGAAAAAATTCTTCTCCGAGGATACAAACAGGCTCTTCTGTACAACCTTTCTTAACAATGCACTTAAAGATCCGATAAGTAAGGAGATCGGTAAAACAATAGTATTTGCAGTTTCACAGAATCATGCTGCCAAGCTTACCCAGGAATTTAACAAAATTGCGAATGAGCTGTACCCTGGCAAATACAAGTCAGATTTTGCTATCCAGGTGACCTCTATTATTCCTGATGCACAACAGTTCACCATTAACTTCTCCGATAAGAGTAATAACCTGATGGGAACAGCAAATTTTCTTCCATGGTATAAAACAAGTAAGGCAAGGGTATGTGTTACAGTTGGCATGATGACAACCGGGTATGATTGTACCGATATACTCAATATCTGCCTGATGCGTCCTATTTTTTCACCGACCGATTTTGTTCAAATTAAGGGTAGAGGGACCCGTAGACATAAATTTGAAGATCATATAGTTGATCCTGAAATTAAGAGAGAGGTGGGAAATGTTGAGAAGGATAAATTCAAATTATTTGACTTTTTCGGTAACTACGAATACTTTGAAGTTCAGTTCAATTATGATGAAATTATTGAATTACCACATCGAAAAGGCCCACCACCACCTCCATCTCCACCTCATCCTCCAATTAAAGAGTACGAAACATTTGATGAGGATGAGCTACTTCTATTAAAAGAAAAAAATATCGGTATTGATGGGATGAAGATTGACCGGATGTTTTTTGACAAATTCCAGGATACTGTTAAAAAAGATGATTTTATTGCTGAGAATGTAAGAGCCGAGAACTGGGATAAAGTTCTGGATTACATCAGCAGGGAAATCATGAACAGGCCTGAAGATTTCTTTACCCCTGAAAAGCTACGCAAATCTATTAAGCAGGATCGGAGAGTTACATTAAGGGAAATGATTGAATATGCCTTTGGATTAATTCCCTATATCAAAACGAAGGACGAATTACTGGAAGACGAATTTATGAAGTTCCTGTCTGATTATAAACCAGGTGATTCGGATGATATTATCGCGTTGAAGTATTTCTTCAAGACTTATATCGTCAATGATACAATCAGGAAGATCATTGATGAGAAAAAGTTTGCCGAACTTGCAGTTAATCCGGTATTCCCGCTTGAAGCATATAGAGCAGTACCTCCAAAATGGAGGAGTATAATCCCTGAGTATATTCAGGACTATGTTCCCTTAAATAAATTCATTTCATAATAGAATGCTTGATACAGAAACAAAGCGACGGATTGATACTGCAAGAGACATTCTTGTAGGGAAAGTTCCTGATCCGAAGTCACAGGTAGAGCAGATCACCATTGCGCTGATATACAAATTTATGGATGATATGGATCTGCAGTCGGAAGAGCTTGGCGGGGAGAGATCATTTTTCAAGGGGGAGTTTGAGAAGTATGCCTGGAGAAAGATATTTGATCCGAGGATGGGGGGATTTGAGATCCTTAACCTGTACAGCGAGGCAATAATGAAAATGGATGTTAATCCAAACATTCCTCAATTGTTCAGGGATATATTCAAAAACGCCTACCTGCCATATCGTGATCCGGAAACTCTTAAAACCTTTCTGAAAGTAATAAATGATTTTACCTACGACCATAGTGAACGGCTGGGAGATGCGTTTGAATATCTCCTGTCGGTATTGGGAAGCCAGGGTGAAGCAGGACAATTTAGAACACCAAGGCATATCATTGATTTCATGGTTGCCATTATTGATCCAAAGAAGGATGAGGTGATTTTGGATCCGGCATGCGGAACGGCTGGCTTCTTGATTTCTTCGTATAAACATATAATAAAAACAAACTCAACTAATTATAATCCGAAGGCTGATACACGGATGTTTGAGACAAAGGATCTCAGTCTTTCAGAAATTGTGATTAACAGCAAAAATTATACAGGAGATAAACTTACCCCGGATGAACGAAGCCGATTGGCAAATAATATTAAAGGATATGATATTTCACCTGACATGGTAAGGTTATCATTGGTAAATATGTACCTCCACGGTTTACATGCGCCACATATTTATGAATATGACACCCTGACAAGCGAAGATAACTGGAATGAATATGGTGATGTGATACTGGCAAATCCTCCATTTATGTCGCCAAAAGGAGGAATCCGACCACACAAGCGATTCTTAATTACTTCCAGCCGTAGTGAAGTGTTGTTTGTGGACTACATTGCTGAGCATCTTACACCTAATGGCAGAGCAGCAGTAATAGTACCGGAGGGCATAATATTTCAGTCTGGCACAGCTTATAAGAATCTCCGGAAAATGTTGGTAGAAAATTACCTGGTAGGAGTTATATCGCTTCCAGCCGGAGTTTTTAACCCATATTCAGGTGTTAAGACTTCAATTCTATGGCTCGATAGAACACTGGCTAAAAAAACCGATAAGATTTTGTTTGTTAAAATTAAGAATGATGGATTTGATTTGGGCGCGCAGAGGAGACCAATAAAACTGAATGATTTACCCAGCGTTTTTCAGAATGTTTATGAATACAAGATCAAAATAGTTCTTAATAAATTGTTTGATTATGAAACAACATCAAATATTAATTTAGTTTCAATCGATGAAATCTCTAAAAGTGGAGAATATAATTTAAGTGGAGAAAGATACAAGGCCGGGATTGTATATTCAACAAAAAATAAATTTGCTACTATCGGTGAGTTATGTGATATATTTAATGGTTCAAGACCAAAGGGAGGAGCTGTAACCGAAGGCGTTTTGAGTATTGGAGGCGAACATATCAATTATAATGGATCTTTCAATCTTGAAAATCCTAGATACATTCCGATTGAATATTTTAAGAACCTCGGAAAGGGGAAGCTTGAATTTAATGATGTTTTGATAGTTAAAGATGGTGCAACAACCGGGAAAATGGGTTTTTTTGATAGCAGGTCACCTTTTAAAGTTGCAGCAGTTAATGAGCATGTTTTCATATTCAGAAAGAAATCAACCGAGATTCTTCCATATTATTTATATCAAATTTTACGATCTGAAAATGGCAAAAATGAGATTCTTAAATTTAAGGTTGGAGCAGCAGTTGGTGGCATCAACCTAAATATAAAGAACCTTAAAATTCCTCTCCCACCTATCTCAATCCAAGAGGAGATTGTAGCAGAGATTGAGAGTTACCAGAAGATCATTGACGGCGCCCGGCAGGTGGTGGAGAACTACAAGCCGAGGATTGATATTGATCCGGAGTGGGAAATGGTGGAGTTGGGTGAGCTGTGTGAATTGACATACGGTTATACAGATACGGCATTAAATGAAGGAGAAATAAGGTTCATACGAATTACTGATATTTCTGAAAAAGGAGAGTTAAGAGATGAGGATGTGAAGTTTATTAAAACAAATAGTGAAGCCTGTAAATGCTTGATAAAAAAAGGTGATCTTGTTGTGGCGAGAACTGGTGCTACTTATGGTAAAACTTTATATTATAATAACAATGAACCAGCTGTATATGCCTCATATTTAATAAAATTAGATTTTGATAAGAGCCGTGTTGAACCATTATATTACTGGATTTTCACACTATCAGATGATTATGACCAGCAGAAATCAAAATTGATGACAGGAGGAGGACAGCCACAATTTAATGCAGGTGCAATTAAAAGGATTATTATTCCACTTCCGCCATTAAATATTCAGAAAAATATTATTGAACACTATCAGGTAGAAAATCAGATGATAAAGTCATCTGCAAAACTTATAGAGATTTTTAAGCAAAAGATCAGAGACCGGATAGCAAAGGTTTGGGGGAAATGATTAAATAATCCCTTCATCTCCCACACTATAATACCTCCCTTCCGGAATAATTATCAAATGATCCAATAGTTGCACATCCAACAAGCCGGCAGCCTCTTTAATCTTCTTTGTCAAGCTTAAATCAGATTCACTCGGTTGTAAATTACCACTTGGATGGTTATGACAGATAATAATACCGGATGCATTTGATTTAATTGCATATTGCAGGATTATCCTTACATCTGTTACTGTACCATTAATGCCACCTTTAGATATTGATGCAATCCTCAGGACTTTATTTGACCTGGTTAATAGCATGAGCTTAAACTCCTCGACATGTTCGATGCTGTCAAGATCCCAGGCTTTAATAAAGATATCGAAGGGGTCTTTGGATGATTTCACCTGAGGTCTGTCTGAAGCTTTGACTTTAGTGCGGTAAACGAGCTTTACCTCGGATATAGTAATATCTGATTGTTTCATGATGATAAGATTTAATTATGGGATAAAAAAAGACCACCAGAAGTCTTTTAAATCTTAAGATGGCCGTTATTACTTAGAAGTGATAAATGTCGCTAAAGGTCTAGAAATGGGCTTAAATGAAGTATTTGTTATTTTATATAGCATTTATAATTAGATAGATAGCAGAAACGAGGTCGGAATATTGATCTATCCTCAATGCAACGACAATTCCCAAAGCAGATTCTATATCCTTTTACTTGAAAAATTTAATTTGACAATGGATGAAAACTTTCGTATCTTACAAAAACTAATGCCGTTAGAAAATAAAAGTTTACTATGATTTTTCATTATTAATAAACCTTAAAATATTTGAAATTATGAATGAACAAATTAATCTTTTCTGGGAAAGCTTTCAGCAATTTCTGAATGAAATTGCAGTTGCTCTGCCTCAAATTATCGGGGCCTTACTTATACTTCTGATAGGATGGATTGTCGCAAAAGTAATTAAAAAACTGGTAGTAAAAGGACTTAAGCTTGTAAGATTTAATTACTTAACTGATAAAGTCGGAATTGAAAAATTTTTAAGTGAAGGGGGAGTTAAAGTCTCGTTCATCGATGTGATTGGAACACTGGTCTACTGGATCATAATGCTTGTTGTAATTTTGGCCACACTAAACAGTTTAAAGCTTACTGCTGCTTCAACATTGTTCAATGAAATAATGTTATATATCCCAAATATAATTGTGGCAATAATTATCCTGATACTGGGAATTTATTTTGCCCGATTAGTATCTCAGGTACTGATCACATCCCTTAAAAACATGCAGGAAAAGACTGCTGCAATTATAGGTAATATTGCATACTATGCAATCATAGTCCTTACTGTTTTTATAATATTGGGACAGTTAAATATTGCGGAACAAATCGTAAATAATGCATTCATCATCTTCTTTAGTGCTATCTGCCTGGCATTTGTATTGGCTTTTGGACTTGGTGGGAAAGAGTGGGCATCAGGTATTATTAAAAAATATCTTAAAAAAGAAGAATAGACGTCGAATTATAAGCATTTAAATATGATTATTGCGCTTTTTCTATACACATTGATAATACCTGCAGTTTGACTCTGTCAGTAATTTATACTTACCTTTTATGAGTAAATTGAAATAAAAAAGCATGGTCCCAAAGTCCCAGGCTAAACAGTTGCATAGTTAATATATTGGTAGATAAACAGTTAGGGCACAGTGCAACTACAGCAAATGCCCTAATTGCTTGTTTTAAAGCGATTTAAGACATTGTTGCGTTTTGGCAATACAGAATACTATAGGAGGGTTGAAAGTGGCTAAGAAGAACTAGGAATGGCCTTAAATCGAATAATTATAATATGCTATGTGATTGATAGTCAGTTTGATGAAGATAGCGGGGAATTGGGGTGAATATTTGCAAAAACCGTGACAAGCAACTTACACCTACAGTCCGTGTTGGGTGCTGGCCTTCGTTATATCATATGGATATTAAGAAAATGTCAAATAGACCACAGGATTTGTCCCTGTTTCATTCATTTGACGACAGATTTCAGTAAATTCTCGTATGGCCTCATCATTCTTCAAATCTTCATCATTCACGCCATTATCGTTGAATGATGGATTTTCAAGGTGGAACTTTTCAATTTCTTTAAAGATTATTGAAAAATCTTTATTAGTCTTATAGTTTACTTGTTCCATAGTTTGTCGTATTAAAAATTCACTTTCAATCCAGTTTGTGCTTCGAGTTGGAGTCTCATCGGACTTACATTTGTCTGGGTGCCACAATTTGGACACACAAAAATATCATTTTTTGGATAAGGGACAGAAGCTGGTGCAATATTAACATTTTTCTCAAAATTCATCTGTATTTTATATTGAGCAGAACATTTTGGACAAATAAAATTTGCATGAGCCATTTTTGGTTTAATGTTCTTTGGAACAGGAATGGGAGGAATTAAAGCTTGGCTTATAGATTGATAGATTTGGGAATGACAAGTTTCGAATATCTTATATATTCCGGTTAAATCAAATGTCATTCTTAATAAAGTAAAATATCTATCAATAGCATCATAAAGGTCAGTTTCATTTGAGTAGTTTCTGATTTTAAGACCCATTCTTTCAAGATCATTAATTCTTATTGACCTACCATGAGTAAGCCAATCAGAGTGTTTACAAAGTTTGTTTGCAATTTCATTAGCTTGATTCTCTTTTTCTTCTTGAGTAACAGGCTTCCCAGTTGAACTATGTATCTCCGAGTATTTGAATTTATAAATTGATAGCCAATTTTTAACAAGAGTTTTAGAAAAATTTTGCGCATTTTCAAAATGTTGTATTTCTCCCGGTGAAATACTCTGAAGGATGGGAATATAAGCTGGATTAAGTTTACCTGTACTAATTACTTCTTTTTTTATTTTTTCTAATCCGTCAAGAAAAGCATCAGCAGAAAAATCTCTTTCCATTACTGACAACTTGTGCATCTATTGGCCCTAAAGCGGAAGTGTCACCCATTAAAATCTCATCTCCAGCCATTGAAAAGATTGTTCCGGCACTTTTTGCCATTCCGGGAATAATTATTCCAATTCTCTCATGTCGTGACCGAATTAATTCCACCTGGAGTTTCAATGATGATGTCAACCTCATTTGTTTTAATATAAGAAAGCTGATCCTTAAATGGGAGCAAGTCAGCGGGTAGGATGGAAACTGGAGCATTACCTTTATTAAAGTCACTGGCATATACTAAAATATCCCTATTCCGTATTTTAGAGATCCTCTTTAATTGATTCTTCCTTTCGGTGGATATTTGTTCGAAAGTAAGTCGTTTGTTAATATATTCTGAATAGACTCCCATAATGCAATTTTTCTATAAAGTTATTCATTTCTTTCAGCAACTGCAAAATTATGTGTCATGTACATCGGATTGCACTCAACCGCCTTTATATGTGTAATAAAAGTAAACATAACATGCCAAATCAGGTAGATAAATATACCTTTAGTATGCTTTTTACAATATCAAAATTACAGCTTGTTTAATCCAAAGTCAAATTTATTTTTACCCACTCGTCCAAGTCCCCTTTTTGAGGGACCTGGTTAATGGTTGAGCTTGATTGTTCTCAGGAATTCTTGAAATTTTGCTTTCTGAATGTGCTTTTTCTGCAGTCTTCTGACAACATCACTTTCGGGCAAGGGTTTATACCACCCAAAGGGAGATAATTTTTTCAACGTGTGTTTTTCCTGTCTTGGATGGGTAAAATTCGCAATAAAATGACATTCTCCCTGAGTGGGTAATGATTATTCTTTGAGAGAGCGACCCGAACACCTATTTACCTGGTTTTTTTCTAGGAACACTTGGATACCATATACCAAGAGGAGAATAAAGTGGGAAATATTGTCCATATCCTTCACCAAAAATAACCTCAGCCAGGACATATTCAGGGTATTGATTGAGTGATCCTAATACTAGATGAAGTTCCTTTTCAACCATAATGTTACGTTCATCGCATATTCTAGCACACTCTAACCCTATCCGTTGATATATATTTTTCCTTTCGTTGATCTTTGGACTTTTTATACCATGTTCTTTTTCAAGAAACCAGAAATATTCTGAAACAGTAAAATATTCTTTTGAATTCTTTACATTTTTTACATATTCTTCCATATCTAATTGATTATATTATTCTTGAACAAAAACCGCAGGATATAGACTGCAATACAACATAAAGATAGCAACCCGAACACCTTTGACCTGGTTAATTATCTTTTATACAACGAACTGAAAAACCGGTATCTTTTGCTTTCTCGCACCTTGTAAGAAATAGTAGTACCAATAGCAGGAAGGAAATGATTATTGGTATTTTTTTCATAGCAATTGTTCGTGTTAGGTTTTGTAGTAATTTTAAATACTTACAAGCAGGTTTTATAATTAAATGCTACGGATGATTTAAATATGAAGAATCCTGTTTCAGAATCCCTTTCTGAAAGTCTATCTGGTCTTGTGGCAATGGCCAGTAGTCATCTTGTGTAGGATTATAGACTGCCCCATTCATGTATGGCATGAATTTTACGTCTTGTGCAATATAAGCATTCAGCACTTCATCCGCAATTCCCCAACGCCGAAGGTCAAAAAATCGATGACCTTCTGTTGCAAACTCAAGCCTTATCTCCATTCTTACAGCTTTTCTTGCTTCCACTTGCGAAGAGAAAGCTTGATGCCCTGGAGGATAAGGTTCAACTTTATAATTGGCAGCAGGTTGGTTCCAGTCAATAGTAATGGGGCTACCATCGAACTTATAAGTCGTAACATGTCCCATAACTACATTGCTGCCTTTAGCACGGTCTCTTACCTGGTTTACAAGTAACCGTGCTTTATCAAGTTCATTATCTTCAACTGCTATTTCAGCTCTCCATAATAATATATGAGCTAAACGATATGCCCTGTAGTTTTTACCATTATCAAAGCCTCTCCCATAACTGTTCAGGCTTTTTTCCGAGTAGAGATGCATGTATTTTTTTGTCATGTAAGGGCCACAATAACTCTGTTCACGAATCCAAGACTTTCCTTCGCTAATACCCCAGCCTAAGTAATTAATTCCACGACGGGAAATAGTCCAGTCCACTCTCGGATCAAGCAGATGATTAGTAGGGACGAAAGTAGCAGAACTGGCAATACCCATATCATTTTCCAGGGGATCGCGATTCGCGACATTCAACACAGGCAATCCATCAGCATCTACCTGGAAAGCTTCGAAAAGGTTTTGTGAAGGCTGATAGAATCCCCAGCCAAGACCTGCCGGACCAGACTGGTGCATAGAGGGACCTGCAATTAAGATAGAAGAGTGATTACTCTCACTGGTGGCAGCCTGGATTTCGAAAATCGACTCTTCATTATTCTCGTGTGTCATATCGTAATTATCATAATAATTACTAACAAGACTAAATTCACCGCCACTAATTATAGCATCAAGAAGGATTTTGGCCTGGCTGAATTCACCCTGCATCATATGTGCATGTGCTTTCACAGCCATAGCGGCATACTTGGTAGCACGACCAACTTCGCCCAACGGATGAGTTGTTGGCAGATTATCGATAGCAAACTGCAGGTCAGCTTCGATCTCATCCCAGCCCTCATCTTCATTGGGAACCTCTTCAGGTTTAAGGTCTCCAAGTTCTGTTTCCGTTTTGATGTAGGGTATTTTCTCAAAGATCCTGTTGGCTTTGAAATGAAACCAGGCTCTTAAAAATTTTGCCTCTGCCTCAACTTCTAGTGCACGGGAAACGGTAAGAGGTCTGGCACCTTCCTGAGCTGCCCATAAAAATACCAACACCTGATTTGTCCGTGAAACCCCGTCATAACAGTCTCGCCATCGTTCACGCATATATGGGAAGGATGGATAACATTCATATCTTTCTACAGCACGATAATCAATGACATCACCTGGAGAATAACCTTTGCAACAATCATCAGAAGCGGCTCCTCCATAAGTCCAGTCCGTTGCCATAGCTCCAGCAAATCGACTCCTGCCCTGGAGGGTGCTATAAGCACCAATAAGGATCCCTTCCACACCTTCAGGTGATGCCATAACAGACCCGGCAAGGGTTCCCGGAGGTTCTTTTACAAGGAAATCTTCGCTGCAGGAACTTATCATTAATAAACTTCCCGTTAGTGCTGTAATTAATACAAGTTTGAATATTCGCTTCATATTTTGCCTGTTAATATGAATAACGTAAATGACTATTATGAAGGTCAGATTTCAAGAGAACATTAGTTATGAATATAATCGAATTAAAAAATCTATGAGATATATTTAATTATCACGACATTGAAAAAACAAAGTTACAAGACAAATACTATATAAGTCAAATTTATTTTCAATCCACCCACCAAGATCCCTTTGATCAGGGACCTGGTGAATGGAATTAGCACAGTTAATTTTCAGTAGTTTATGAAATTTTATAGCAGATGCAAACCGTTTCAAAATAACCGAAAACATAATGCAGCATTACTCGACTATTCCACGATTATCTTGAAATAAATAATGTAATAATGGATCCCACTGATAACATACACTTCATTAACTTCGACAGTAAGCTTTACTGCATCCACTGATACCTTCTGACCTTTGGAAATATCAGGGAAGTCGACCAACGAAACTACCCAGAAAGGAACACATACACGTCTTAACTTCCATGATTTGTCAATGACCAGAATGCTGTCTGAAGAAATCCATTTCAAGAACATTTTCAGGTATTCTTCCTTACTCATAAAGAATAATAGTTGGTTTAACAATTCTTATTAGCTCAGCTATCACACTACAGTTGCTCACGATATAGAATAGAGTAGACCCTATATCAGGAACCATGATTGCTTCTTATTCCTGAGATGCTCAACCAGGCTGTTTATGAACAAAAGTGAGCCGACGTTGCGATCCAGGAAGGTGTCGATGTATGTTGATTTGATTTCGCTTGTGAAAAGATTATAGCACTTCCACATGTCAATATCACCTGATTTTTCACACTACATAAGTTCTTTAAATTCTTTGCTGCAGAATTGTGATTTAATCCCCTGATTGATTTTGCTATTGGTCGAAATTTCAGCCCTTTCTCCATTAATAGTGATTCTCAGATAAATAGGAGCTTCCCCTTTTTTATCTTTCCAGGATTCTTTCACATAGAAGTGAGTGATAGTTTTGTTTTTTATGATTCTCTGTATTAAATGGTCTCGATTTTCTTACAAATATCCCACCTTTCAGGTAGTTTTTTTAATGCAAAACGCTGCAATCAAATGCAAATTAGACAGAGAGTTACAGAGTTTAGCGACACCTAATTGACATTTTGAAAAGAGGTATCGAAAAAGTGTCCTTTTTAAGGAGTTCTGGCGTACATTTTGAGTACCTGTAAAAAAAGAAACCGCCTGAAATCCTTGATTTTAAGCGGTTATGAAAAAAATGAGATCGTTTTATGTAGTCCATAGGGGAATCGAACCCCTGTTACCAGGATGAAAACCTGACGTCCTAACCACTAGACGAATGGACCATGTAGAGAACTTAAAAATGCGGATGCAAAGAAAGGGTGTTTTTTTTGATCTGCAAAATTTCTCCACTTAAAAAACATACCTTATCGAAACGGCTCCGTTTATACCGCCCCAACCGGTAGAGCCAATCAGATTTACTGATGGCAGAAGGTCGAGCGACAGGTTAAGGGGTATTTCATCGAAAGTATATTCAATTCCAATTATGGCATCTGCCCCGATTACCGAACCGGTATATGTTTTGTCGATATTCGGATTATAGCCGGCATCCCAGAAGCCGACATGGGCACCAAAACCCCAGTACCAGTTTAATGCTGGATATTCCCCTGTCCAGTGTTCGTTTTCATAAAGTCCGGTAATGACAAAACCACTCCAACGGCTTGCAAGAATTCCTTCCAGTGCATTAGTCTCATTAAGAAAGTGTTTTAGTGTCAAACCGTAAGGTAATCCCGCTCTCAGACCAAGACTGGTCCTGTAGTCCTGTGCATTAGATTTAATCCCGAGAGCTGCAATGAGCATCAATACAATCAATGTTTTCTTCATCACAATAAATATTAATAAATTTTATAATTATGCAGATGCAATATTAGTCTTTTGGGTTATTACTAACCAGAAATTGCAACTTTTATTTTATAACGTAATTATCCGGTAATTGTTGGATACCGGTGAAGTTTGTAATTTATTAAGAATAACGCTGTTTTAATTTATGGTACTTGTATAAGACAGGCCTTGATACTATACATCACATATCATGATACATTTGCGGAGAGAAGCCAGTTTATCCTTCTGAGACGGTACAAATTCCTGTCCTACAAATCCCTTGTAACCGGTTTGTACTATGGCTTTCATGATAGCAGGATAATAAAGCTCCTGTGTTTCATCAAGTTCATGCCGGCCAGTCTTTTTCACCAAGTAATTCAATCGACTCGATTCCCATTTCTTTACAGGCTATTGCTAACTCTTCAAGAGGAATATCTCCGTAACACCACTGGCTGACTGAATGGCGGATATTACCTTTTAATTGTTGCATTGCTCCGTCAGTTCCCGCGAAGGCCTTGCTTAAGGGGGTTCCTGCAGCTGCTACTGCAGCTCCTGCCATACTTCCTATCATATTTCTTCTGGTCATAGTTTATAAATTTAATTGAGTATCTGGAATTATAAATATAGGGGTAAATAATTGATTTTTACTTCGTCGAGCTCCGCTTTGCTCCGGTTCAAGCACTATATAAATATTATTAAAGATAGCATATAGTCATTTTGTAGTAGGCCACTCCAAAAGAGGTTTAACAGTAAAATCAGGATTTTCGATCGCTCCTTCGGGAAGCAGCAGCACCGATAAAACAGCCTCTGAATTTGCCGGGATTACTGTTTCAAAACCCACCATAATTGTGCCGGGATTAGGAGCATCGTAATCGTTCACCGGGTCCGTACTCCATGTTTTCATTGTAATGGAAGCAGGAGATTGTACCTTCAGTATAAGTTTCTTCCCGTTTTTTATAAGTTCTGCCGTATTAATCCCTGTGATATTAACACTTGCCGACGTCAGCAGGTTCCACCTTACAGTTGTTTCGGCAGAAGGTGATTCAACTTCATCACGTATCATTACATACTGGTTATCAACAATTGCAATACCTCGCAGAGCCTTATTAAGGTGACCCATATACACACTGGTCATGTCAATGACAGCATTTAACATTCCTTCGTTATCCGAATAGCCAGTAATGGGGGCATAACCTTCAACAGACTGTAGCTGATTATTTACAGTAAGTGTATTATGAACACGATTATTATAACGCAAGACCTCCCATCGTTGGGAGTTCTGGGCCATACTCCACAGGTTTACGCCAGCTGTTTCGAGAGAATTATAGTTTTGTGAACCGAAATCCATAGCCCACCGTTCTCCTTCAGCATCCATCACAAATGAGCCGATATCCATATGTCCGTGATTAACTGAAGGCGAACCTCCTTTAAATCCGATATAGATCGCCTCAGGATCTGTCCATGACGTTCTCATCAATGCCAAAGGATTTTTCCCCTGTCCCACCCATATATTCGCTGATGGTGTTTTGATCCTGTCCATTGTCACACCTGCGCCCCAAATCATGATTGCAGGTAACAGCCTGTCGTTTGGCGGTTTTCTGTTGACAAGGTAAAAACGTTCTGACCAGAGCAGTGAAGGATCATTCAGCCGGTTTGCAAACCAGAACATGGCAGGATGCAGACTGCCTCCCTGTCCACAGTCGGAGTAGTTGAAGCAATATCGGGTCGGCCCGGTCATATGTTCAAGATATTCTGCAGTTTTAAAGAATCCGGGGTTTATTTCAAGGTCGAATTCATTACCGTAAGCTTTCTCCATAGCGCTCAAAAACATAGTGTTGAAGCTGGTCCCGTAACCCCAGTAACTGTATCCTTCCGGATAAGCTCCATCAGGCTGATAATCCTCCATTGGTAAAATTATTGAATTCTTTGCCCGATCCATTAAACTTACTGCCAGCTCATTCTCATCTTCGATGACAGCGAGAGCGCCGTACGTCATGCCCGCATTACAGACCTGATTCCAGTTATGGGATGCTTTGACCCAGCCGCTGTTTTCCGGGACAAGTGAGGATTTAAGCCCTTTGTTGATGATTGATTCTTTTATGATTTTTCGGGAATCATCCGGCAGTTCATTGTATAGCCAGTCATATCCTATCGCTGCTGCCATTGTCATCTCAGCTACATCAAGAAAGTGAGATGGATTCCAGTCGCTGAATTGTGAAATGGCTAAAAGCTCCCTTTCCGCCCGCTCAAGATATTTTGCATCCGACGTCATCCTCCAGGCATATGAAAGGTAAAATATTCTGCGAAGAGCTTCCCTTGATTTGTCAAGCAGTCGTCTTCCGATAAGTACTCTTTCAACAGGAGGTTGTTCCGTGATCTTATCACATTCATCAAGAATGAACTGATGTATAGTTTTCCAGCTAACATCCGAAGCAATGGTTTGACTTATAGCTGCCTCTTCTCCCTTAAGTAGAAGTATCCGGGGATGTTCCGGGAGTTTACCGGTGCTCCTGTTGTTATCACTCTGTGCACAGGCAATTACAGATATGAGCAAAACGAGTGTCACAAAACTTGATATAAGCTGGTTGGTTTTCATCTTAACAGGTTGGATTTAATCTTTAAAGTAAATCAAAATTCCCTTTGGTAGTCATCCTGAAGTTAAAGTTTTATATTTGTAACAATGACAAATATCCGGAGGATTTAATGAATACTCCTTTAAAACATGAATATAAAAGTGGTCATTCAATTGAACTGCTGCGTAGTGGTGAATCCTTTTTTTCAGCAAACTTAGAATTAATAGAGGAGGCAAAACAATACATTCATTTTCAGTCTTATATTGTTGATGAAGATAACACCGGATTAAGTATGGTCAATGCGCTTATCAGGGCAGCCAGCAGGGGAGTAAGAACCTACCTGCTGCTGGATGCATTTGGTACAGAATACTTTTCAGGTTCGCTCATCAGGAGGATCGAAGAATCCGGTATTCTTTTCAGATTCTTTTCCCCTGCTTTTATTACCAAAGGTTTTCAACTGAGCTTAAGGCTCCATCATAAAGTACTGCTGGTAGACGGCGAAGTTGCTATTGTTGGAGGGATGAACCATGCTGATCGCTATCATGGCACACAACAGATGAGGGAATGGCTGGATTTTGCACTGTTGATCAAAGGTCCGGAATGTGTACATATCAATAGTATCCTGAAAAGGCACTGGAATAAAACTTTTATCTCGAAAAAAGAGCGTTCAAGGGAGATTATTCACAACATAAAGCTTTACGATGAAAACATAAATCTCAGGGTTCTCGAAAATAATTGGTATCGTAATAAAATAGAGATCCTGAAGAGTTACCGCGCGGCATTCAAGCATGCCCGGAAAAGGATGATTATTTTCGCAAGTTATTTTCTTCCGGGCCGCAATGAACGAAGACTACTCAGGGCTGCCAGCCGGCGTGGCGTGATCATAAAGATAGTATTATCAGCCGAGTCGGATGCCCGGATGTTTAAACGGGCTACCAGTTTTCTTTATGATTTCATTTTGAGAAATAATATACGCCTTTACGAATATTTGCCAGCCAATCTGCATGCCAAGGTAGCAACCGTCGATGGAACCTGGTGCACAATAGGAAGTTACAATCTCAACCATATAAGCGATTATGGCAGTATTGAGATGAATGTTGATGTTCTGGATACCCGGTTTACAGGACAGTTTGAGAAACTTCTCCTGGGGATCATTAAAAAAGACTGCAGGCAGGTAACCTTTGAGGATTTTATGCACAGGCGTACATGGTTTTCAAGGATTACCAACTGGTTCTCCTATCAGATGATCAGACTGCTAACCAGGTTGATGTTCCTTCTTACATCAAAAAACGGGAAACGGCGGTTAACCTGATATTTAGAACTGATGGAAACTCATGGAAATGAATTCCAGTACTGTTGGCAATGCTGTTCTCCAGTAAGTCCAGGAATGTCCACCATCGCGCATCCTGAATTCATGAGGGATCTCCTTCTTTCGCATTGCTATATGAACCAGTGAATTACCTTCATAAAGAAAATCGTCATCACCACAATCGATATACCATCTTACAGCCCTTTTCTGATCATCGGCTATATTTTCAATCAGACTGAGTACACTGTATTTCCTGAAATATTCTTCACGGTCAGCGGATTTAGCTCCTTCAGCACTCGCCCATAATCTGTATTTGTCCATTTCTTCCAGGCTCCGGGGTCCTGTAGCAGCACTGAGCGGGCACGCCGAGGAAAACAGTTCGGGATGATGCAATGCATAAATGAATGTACCTTCCCCGCCCATGGATAAACCAGCCACAGCACGATATCTTTTTTCTCCCTTAATACGGTAGGTTTTTTCAATAAAAGGCATGAACTCCTGAAAGAAGAAATCCTCATAAAGCCATTCTCCCTGCATGTCGTTGACATAACCACGGCGTCCGGTATTGGCATCCGGCATCACGATGACCATTGGTGTTGCAGAACCAGAATTAATAGCTTTGTCTGCAATATGCAGAACCTCACCGAATTGGACCCATCCTGTCTGATCATCACCGGCCCCGTGCAGAAGGTAAAGAACAGGATAACTGCGACTGGAGGTTTCGTAATCGGGTGGCAGGTAAATGGCATACTTCCTGTCCATTTTCAATAATTTGCTTTGCATCGAAAGATTATCCATAACCTTTCCGGTCTGGGCCGTCAGATACACTGCACCCATCAGAAATAAAACTGTAAATGAGATTTTTTTCATGGTTAAAATTTATTGGATTGTAATAAATAATATTTTAATAATGAGCAGAAAGATATTGTAAAATTTTGAAATACCTTTCTTTATTTTCTCTGTGAATCTCAGTGTCTCCTCTGTGAGCTCTGTGTAAGTTCTTGTTTTGTTACACAGAGGGCCACGGAGCAGGCACAAAGAACCACAGAGTAAACCATCTTTACAATGTTTTGTTTATTATTGAAGTAATGAGAATCAGGAATTTCTTATAATTGTAGTATATTATACAGGATGAAACTTCATCTTTTCAATATTGCAAACTTTAAGGTTGACGGAGGGGCAATGTTCGGAGTTGTTCCGAAAGCCTTATGGTCAAGAGTCTGTTCATCTGATGAGGATAACCTTATTGTTTTAACTCTCAGGTCGCTGGTTATAGAGACGGCTGGTCGTTTAATTCTTGTTGATACAGGCTGGGGTGACAAGCAGGATGAGAAGTTTTTCCGTTATGTTTATCTTCATAATGGTGAAGGCCTTACTGAGGGTTTAAGAAAAAGAGGATACAAACCGGAAGATATTACTGATGTTGTGCTTACTCATCTTCATGCTGATCACTGCGGAGGCGCTGTCAGGAATAAACCGGATGGAGCGGGTTATGAACTGACATTTCCGGAAGCAATATATCATGTCAGTCGTACTCAATGGGAATGGGCCATGAAGAATAACCTCAGGGAAGCTGATGCATTTCTTGAAGAGAATTTCATTCCGATATCGGACAGTGGTCACCTTAACCTGGTTGATGAAGAAGGGGAATTATTTCCGGGATTCTCTCTGAGAATTTGTTACGGGCATACTCCCGGATTGATGATCCCTGTAATACAATATAAAGATAAAACCCTGGTTTATACCGGCGATCTTATTCCGACAGTTGCACATCTGCCTCTTATCTGGAATATGAGCTATGATATCGAATCACTCAGAACTATTGAAGAAAAGAAACAACTTCTGAGAGAAGCACTTGAAAATGGGTATATCCTCGTCTTCCAGCATGATGAGAATGTGGAATGCTGCACTCTTGAAATGACTCCCAAAGGCATCCGGGCAAAAGATAAATTCGGCTTTTCGGAGGTTGTCCAATGATATGAGAATTTAAAAACTTTCCTTCCAGGCACGGATTACGCTTCGCTAACCGATTCCGCGGAGCGGAAGAGCTCACCGAAGGTAAATCCGCGCCGGCGGAGGCATAAACCTGAAATAATATTTTATTTCATTATTAAAGGGATTGTTCTTATATTTGATAAAGACTATGACAAATCGGGGATTAGATCACATAACCAATTTATTATTAATAAATTAAAACAAATAATATGGCAGATTTTAAATATGAAAAACCCTTTCAGGTTGAAAAGGATACAACAAAATACAGGCTTCTATCGTCAGACTATGTAAAAGTCGTTGAATCGGATGGAAGGAAGATTCTAAAGATAGATCCCCGGGGCCTGGAACTGCTTGCCCGGGAAGCTGTTTCAGATCTCTCTTTTTATCTGCGTACCTCTCATCTTGAAAAGCTGGCTGCGATCCTTGATGATCCAGAAGCCACAGATAATGACCGTTTTGTAGCTTATGTCATGCTTCGCAATTCCGTTATTTCAGCAAAAGGAGACCTTCCCGGGTGTCAGGATACAGGAACTGCAATAGTGATCGGAAAGAAGGGGGAAGATGTTTTGACAGGAGTTAATGATGCGGAGTATCTTTCGAAAGGTATATACGAAACCTTCAGAGATAAGAACCTCCGCTATTCGCAGATAGTTCCTTTATCAATGTTCGAGGAGAAAAATACCGGCACAAATCTTCCGGCACAGATAGATATTTACTCACAGGAGGGCTGTTCCTATGAGTTTCTTTTCATAACAAAAGGAGGGGGATCAGCCAACAAGACTTTTCTCTATCAGCAATCAAAATCGCTGCTTAATGAAGAATCACTTGTGAAATTCGTAAAGGAAAAGATAAAAGAGCTAGGTACTTCGGCATGTCCGCCTTACCATCTGGCATTGGTTATTGGTGGTACATCAGCTGAAGCTACCTTAAAGACAGTAAAGGAGGCTTCGGCAGGTTATCTCGATCATCTCCCGGTTACAGGAAATATCGGCGGACGAGCATTTCGTGATATTGAATGGGAGAAGAAAATTGAGACGATCTGTCATGAATATGGTGTTGGTGCACAGTTCGGAGGCAAATATTTTGTTCACGATGTAAGAGTTATTCGTCTGCCACGTCACGCAGCCTCCTGTCCGGTCGGACTGGGAGTAAGCTGCAGTGCTCACAGGAATATAAAGGCGAGGATCAATGAGAAAGGTATTTTCCTGGAAGAGCTTGAAAGGAATCCGGAGCGGTTCCTTCCCACCAGAGCTCCCGAACTGGAAAAACCTGTTGATATCGACCTTGACCGGCCGATGAAGGAGGTACTTGCCGAGCTGTCGAAATATCCAGTTAAGACAAGGCTGAATCTGAGGGGCACTTTAATAGTGGCCAGAGATATTGCCCATGCACGTATTAAAAAGATGATCAATGATGGGAAACCGATGCCGGAATACTTCAAAAACCATCCGGTTTATTATGCAGGTCCGGCCAAAACACCCCCCGGAATGCCATCCGGAAGTTTTGGTCCAACAACAGCCGGTCGCATGGATACATACGTTGAATTGTTCCAGAGTCTTGGTGGTTCTCTTATCATGGTTGCAAAGGGTAACCGTAACAGGCAGGTTATTGAGTCATGCAAGAAGTACGGAGGTTTTTATCTCGGATCAATAGGTGGCCCGGCAGCTATACTGGCTGCAGAAAATATCAAATCGGTGGAGCTGGTTGATTTTGAAGATCTTGGAATGGAAGCAATAAGGAAGATACGGGTTGAGAATATGGCTGCATTTATTATCACCGACGACAAAGGGAATGATTTTTTTGATGAGTATAATAAATAAGGTTTACCCCTAAATCCCCCAAGGGGGACTTTTGATTTGTTTCCTTCCCTTGGCTCTGATTTAAAGAGGCATATTCAGTACATTTTGAATTTTACCCCTAAATCCCCCAAGGGGGACTTTTGATTCGTTCATCAACAACCTTCTTTATTTTATTAATCACTACTTCAATATTTTTTTCAACTTCACTATTAGTAAACCTGATCACCCTGATTCCAAATTTTTCCATCTCAGCGGATCTGCCATCATCATATTCTTCCTGTTGATCATGAATCTCCCCATCAATCTCTACAACCAATCTGACTTCATGACAAAAAAAATCAACAATAAAAATATCAATAGGGTGTTGCCTTCGAAATCGTAGTCCACAAATCTGCTTACCTTTCAGTCTCTCCCAGATTAACTTTTCATAATTAGTCATATTTTCCCGAAGTATTCTGGCTGCTTCCAAGGTGTCTGGTTTTGTTCTGAAATACATTGTTTTATCTAATTCTTTCATTATCTTAATTATTTATTTTCTTTAAGCCCCCCCTTGGGGGGGTTGGGGGGTGAAAACACACCCCCCCTTGGGGGGTGTGGGTTGGTTATATCACCTGATCACCTCAATATCAAATATGTCATGCCTGTCGAGGCTGTTCCAGTACTTTATCGAGTTTTTTCGTACCAGCTCCCAGTAAATATTGCTGTCGAGGCCATAAATGAAATTTATTTCTTTAAGTTCTGAGCTTATCTTCTCTGTCAGACCAGATTTGAGTGTTAATCTTATTTTGCGGTTCAGATATGTGAAATCAACAGCAGGTCTCAATACAGTATCATTCCTGACTGTAAGCAGACCATGACCCGGAGTTGCTCCGGTACTAACCTGAATCCCGTCATTCATGCAACTCAGAGGAGGAGTTGACCCGGCATAGGATGTTGCAGTAAACTCATCGACACCCGTATTGAAGTACTCCCTGGCGCGGATACCCATCTTTACTCCGATTATTGAAAACACTCCCAGATGTCTGTGCAATTCATTTGTAATTACACCTGAATTCCATTCATCATGCCCGTACTTTTCAATAATCTCTGTTACAAATGGCTGAATATCTTCAAAATAAAATGAAGGATCGGATGGGATTTCTCTAATAACCTGGTTTTCTTCAACGGTTTCCCCTTTCAGGATCCTTATTGTACTTTCTCTTAATCCGGGCAGGTCAGAAGGGTAGCTGTCAGTTATGTAACCAGCAGTTTTATTTATAAAGAGTTCGGGATAATGCAGAAAAACCGCAACCATTTCATCGGTTCCTGTAAAAGCGAACATGTGGTTTTTTGCCAGTTCAGAATTTAAGAATTTAGAAATCTTCCTGGCATAAATAGTATTGATCGCGCCAATATCTCTGATAAGTTCTTCATTGTAAAAATCATTGTTACTGAGGCTGAATTTCCTGACAACTTTAACGGGGATTTCCTGCCTTAGCAAACGTACTGATGCTTCTTTATCGATATTGTAGTTGAATCCTTCGGTTTCAGAAGCTCCGTCAGCGCTCCATATTATATCTTTCACCTGTTGCCTGAAAACAGGCAGGTTTTTTAATGCAAGATGTACTGTTGATGCACTGCCGAGACTGATAAAGCTGATCCTGGTTTTTTCTACTGAAAGGATATCATTTATAAGATTAAAGCAGTCAGGTGCCAGATTTGCATTAATACCATTTTCATTGCCCCATATGGTTTGTAAAGGAACAGGGAACTCCTTTGGCTTGTATGTACTTGAACGGTTTATTCCAACAGGGATTCCTTCGTGCCAGTATGAGTTCAGCAGGCTTCTGACCTTAATAAATGCATTATCAGCGGTCAGTACTCCGGGTGAGACTGTTATTGCCAGGACTCTTACATCATGAGATGCAAGAAGCATGCTGATTGCTTTTATATCATCAATGCCACCGTCGGTATCAATAATAACATAGTGAGATGGTTTCCATGGGTGTGAATAGAGACTAAGGTTGATCAGGAGTGCAATGCAAATGAATAGTATTTTTTTCATTTTAATCATATTTCAATAATTGAACGAGGCAGTAAAATTAAAAATTACATTGTTTTTTCTAGTCATTTCAGAATAATGATGAATTATTGAGTTTGTTATGAGTGATTTTGCAGCTAAATTGATACATGTCTGTCCTTTAATAAATATATTTTTATATATTGAGCCCGGTTTTTTTTTGACATATGAAGAAATTTCTGATCTGGTTTTTACCAGGACTGGTTGTTGGGATGCTGTTTATCCTTGCTGGTGGAAAGGTTTTGGAGAGTACATCTACCAATGATTACTGTGTATCGTGTCATATTCATCCTCTGGCTGATGCCGGGTGGAAAAGATCTGTTCATTATGACACGGAGTCGGGGTATCATGTTGCCTGTGTTGAATGTCATCTTCCACTTAAAGGAGATGGTTATCTGTGGGCAAAAGGAACCACCGGATTACGCGATCTGTGGAGTTTCTATACCAAGGATTCAGCTTCCTTTGACTGGGCTGACCGTTCAAGACTTGAGGTTGCCCGCCATCATACTTACGAGTCAAGTTGTATTAAATGTCATGAAAATCTTTTCCCGCCTGCACTGACCAAGGAGGGTGAGGATGCACATCTTTATTATAATCAGACAGAAAAAACGCCTGAGCTTCATTGTATCAACTGTCATCTTAATGCAGGTCATTATATTGAAGGTTATACTCATGGAACCAATGAGACCTTCGGAAGTGTTTCGTCTGCTCCAAAGGAGATCTTTACTGAACCCACATCAGTTAACGAATTCAGAGATTTCACCGAAAAGATTCCTTATTCCTCAGTATCTTTCAATATGATTGCAATCCCCGGCGGTACTTTTAGTATGGGCAGTCCACCCGATGAGCCCTTCAGAAAGGAAAATGAAGGGCCTGTAAGGGAGGTTGAGATAAGCCCGTTTTTTATGGCTGAAGTGGAGGTAACCTGGGATGAATACCTTGCATTCTATATTCAGACTGCAGCAGAGGGACGTACTACTGATACTGAAGGTCTGAGGAGTGAGGAATCAACTGATGATGTTGATGCAATATCGGGAGCTACCCCGCCCTATGGTCAGCCTGATCAGGGATGGGGAATGGAACAGAGACCTGCAATATCTTTTACACATCATGCTGCCGAAACTTATTGCAGATGGTTATCCCAGGTAACCGGCAAGTCCTACCGCCTTCCTACCGAAGCCGAGTGGGAATACGCATGCCGGGCCGGGACTGAGGGGCCTTATTTCTTCCCGGGAGATCCTAAAAAGTTCGAAAAAACCGGTCTCAGGGCCAAACTGTCAAAAAACGACACTGCTGTAATCAATACCTATGTAGTATATAAAGGTAATAGTCCTTCAAAAACCCAGCCCCCCGATTTTGTTCACCCCAATCCTTTTGGCTTAAAAAATATGCTGGGTAATGTAGCTGAGTTTTGTTCCGACTGGTACCAGCCTGATGCATACGATCAGTATCCAGATGGTATTATTAAGGATCC
>Ga0307437_1000398_pt1 | contig 35179 bp, 34 predicted proteins | sample SalMarWE160390MG_FD_202146 | JGI IMG/M metagenome (GOLD analysis project Ga0307437, IMG submission 202146) | Salt marsh sediment microbial communities from the Plum Island Ecosystem LTER, Massachusetts, United States - WE1603-90 | ecosystem: Environmental > Aquatic > Marine > Intertidal zone >...
ATCCCTTCTGAAAGATTCTCTCACACTTCTCGGCAGCTCGTTCGGCCCGTGCAGCGGCGGCTTCCGTCCTATCAGCAGCAGCCTCAACCCTCTCCGCTGCTGCCTGAGCCGCTTTCATAGCCGCCTCTGCCGCTTCCCTGTGCTCCCTGATCTGCTGGTTGTTCACACAACCCGCTCCAAGGAACAGGACAATAACCAACGATGCGAGAACAATACCGGTTTTTTTGATCATTAATCTCCCGCCCATAGCACCCTCCTTAACACTTTTTGATATCATATCTTCCTGTCTCGATAATTTCAAGCAGTAACTCTCAAGGACAAAAAGTGGGGTTGGTGGCCGAATGAGAAAGTTTCAACGTACTGCCAGCATTGTCTCAGGATTGGGAACACGATCATTTGTGTGCATATGCATGCTGCCAAGCATCTGAATGAGCAATAGCTCCTGGCTCACAAGCGGCTACACACGGGGTCGGGTTTTCACCATAACCGGGGCGACACGGTGCGCACGTATACCGAATCTTCTTGCGCTCCGCATTTCTCACACGGGCAACGTGCACTTCACTCAATGGGTCATATTCATCCTCACCCACTTCCAGTGCCTGTGCCGGACATACCGTTACACACGCTCCGCACCCCGTGCACTTATCCGTATCAATGCTGATAAACCAGTCTCCAGAACCATCTTGAAAACCATACAATGCCTGCATGCTTTTTTCCGTCTAGGCTTTCCTAACGCTCTTCACCTTCCCCTTACTCACCATGGCCTCCGCAAAGAGAGCTGCCCCCACAGCACCGGCAATCTGGGTGTCGAATGGACAGTCCTGATATTCAGCCTTGTACCAGACTTGCTCCGCGGTCTTGATCCCTAATGCTTCCTCGAGTCTCTTGACCACTCCTTCGTTTTTGGCGATACCGCCCGTGATAACGAATTTCTCATGGACACCCAAATGATTGAGCAGCCCCATGATCCGGTGAGCCATGGCGGCGCAGTAGGCGGCAATGATATCATTTTCAGGTACTCCCTGTTCCAGGAGGCCCATGACTTCACTCTTGGCAAATACCACGCAGGTACTGCTAATCGTGGGAGGTTCCTTTTCTATCTGAAAAGAGCGTGGACCAATCTCCCACACCGGTACCCTGATGAGATCGGCAAAGACCTCCATCCCGCGTCCGGTGCCTGCGGCGCACTTATCATTCATCATAAAATTGAGGACCTTCCCTTTGTCATCACAGTTGATGGCCTTGCAATCCTGCCCACCCATATCCATGACTGTTCGTACCTCCGGTCCATACATAAAATTTGCTCCTCGCGCATGGCAGGCGATCTCGGTTATGGTCCGCTGAGCCATCGGAACATTTACCCGTCCATAGCCGGTGCCGATGCAGTAGTCGATATTGCCCAACGTGAGGTCAGTCTCCGCCAACGCCCTATCCATTGCCTTCCGAGCACTATCAGGACTATCGAAACCAGTGCGTGTATTACCGAAAGAATACAGTTCACCATCAACCACCACCACCCCCTGTGAGCTCACAGATCCTACATCAACACCAGCGGTGATAATAGTGCCCTTTTGCCAATCGATATCAGGATTAACCCACGTACCCTCAGGCCATCTCCAGTATTCTTTTTGTGCCCCCTCAGCCATTGCCGTGCACCTTCCTCATGAGGTCTATCAGTTTTTCAACTGCTTCCCGCTCGAGCATCTTCGCCTCGACTTTTTCTTCTCATACACCTAAGGCGGCTGATTCAGCTGCTCCCAGAGCGCCTATAAAATCAGGGTCATCAGGTACGATAACATCCATTGCAGTCTCTCGTGTGAGTGAATCAATGAACCCGCTATTTTTCGCCATGCCGCCTATCACCACGACGTCTGCTTCTAATCCTATAATACGAGCTACTGAGGCTATCCTTCCTGCGACGGCATCATGCACCGCCTTGGCAATATCCTGTTTCTCTATCTTCTGGTGAATGAGAGAGACCACTTCCGATTCACCAAAAACGGCGCATTGAGCATTCATGGGGATGGAACTGTTGGACTGCAAGGATATTGTTGCCATCTCCTCCACGGTAATTTCCAATGCCCTGGCCATAGTCTCAACGAATGTGCCGGTACCGGCGGCACACTTCTCATTAACGGCGAAGTCAAGGACCTTCCCTTCAGGACTTACCTTGATGGCGCTTCCCTCTTCTGCACCCACATCTATAACGGTTCGTGCTGAGGGGATCAGTCGATTTACACCCCTGGCACCGGCCACAGCATCGGCGATCACTCCATCGGCAAAGGCGACCCGCTTGCCCGCACTCCCTGTAGCAACCACTCGTGTCACGTCTTCACGGTTGAAGCCTGTCTTGTTGAGCATTTCATCATACAATGTTTCAACAGCCTCTGCCTTTTGTATACCTGTTGCGGCCTCTCCTTTTGCCACGATGTTACCATCCTTCAAGACGACGATGTGAGCATTTTTCCCGCCTACATCTATTCCGACAACGATCATCCTTATCCTCCCTTATTCTATCTCGCCCCTGGATACCTTTGGCTACCTTCTCAGCGAGCATCACGTCCTCACTATTGGATAAAAAAGCATTGCCTCTCCTAATGGACGAGGATCCCCGTGGCTGAGGATGCAATCGGTACGATATTCATCGCTTCTATTGTGAGCAAAAAACCCTTTACTATCCGGGGCTGACCAGGGATACAGCGCATACATCAAAAGATCTTCGGAAGAGATACATGCGGTGAGGATACGGGGTTTCGCCCTCAATCGAGAGGAAATCCTGCGCGGTTCAGGACAATGGCGACCGTTAAGATGGATATACTCTCTCAGACAGCTATCAGCTATAGGAATGATGGGTCTTTCTTCATCTCGTACCGATACCACGATGGAGGAGGTATGAAAGAGGAGCCTCCTCGCCGCCGACTCCATCTCACAGCAACAGAAACGAAGCAGGGGAACCCAACGATTCTATTTGGCCAACCTCACCATATTACCTGTAGTTATATTTTTACCACTGACTATCTTCGCCTCCGCGGCGTCCAATCCGAGGAACTGACTGACCTTTACCTTCCCTTTCAATGTACCTGGTAACCGTCCTAAAGAAACCCCTGTTACCGGGTGTCTCACCTGTCTGCCGGCGTTATAGATCTCCAGTTCATCTCCAACCTTTAGGCCCGAGGACTTACCCGCATTGAGATAAAGCTTGTCGCCTTCCACGGAGGCTACACTAGAAGACCATTCCAGGGCTGCCAACCCCCTGATTATCCCATCGGTAACCCCCTGGAGGGAAAAATTGACGGCCTTGAGAAGGGCCTTATCTTGACTCAACTCCCCTACCGCACGGGAGGTATATAGGGGGTTTTCTCCCTTGATGGATCTGATGACGTTTCCAGTATCCGCATCGAAGAGCATGACATCCATCTTTGTAATGGCCATTGCTTCTTCCGTCCTAGCCTGTGTTCCGGTTCCCACCAATACCTCTTGTATCTTTCCGGTCACCAACCCTTGAACCCCCAACAAGGTCCGTAATTTCCAAAGGGAAGAAGATGTCGATAGGGAACCAATATTCTCTCTGCCGAGGCTCTTTTTCACCTGTTCCATATCCACTAAGACCACTGCCCCGCTCTCCTCCAGTTGCTTGGCCAGCTGTTGCGTTACGAGACCCCCCAGCCCCCGTCTACCCTTCTTGGTAGTATCCTGAAAATCCGCTATCACTACCTTATATTTTAGTCTCCCCAAAAGATAGGGCGTGATGATGGGCCTGGTCCCAGTACCGGCAAGCGCTACATCCTCCCCTTCCTGCCCTGGATAAGGCCTCTTCGAATAGGTAGTCGCCCTCTTTTGCTCACCGGTAGGAGAAGGTTTTTGCGTACTATAGACCCATTGTCCTTCCTTCCCCTTATCATAGACCTGCTCCTTTTCCTTCTTCTTAAAGAGGGTACAAGAGGAGATAAGGAATGTAGCGGTGAACATCATCAATACTAATCCCACTATCCTTTTTCTCTTCATGATTGCGCTCCTTTCCTAATTCCTAGTTGCATCGGAATATAATCGTTGCAGCTCCGGTGTATATGTTCCATCGTGTGAATAGATAAAGAGTGGCGGCAATACTTCCACCCCTTCACCTCCACCTTTATATGCCTCTGTGAGAACGAATGTGGCCTCCTCGCCTTCCCGCGGGTGTACCCACCGTAGGATCTTCGGTTCTAATGCGGCGTTTCGCAAGCTCCCTAAGAGCGTTATGGCCCTCTGGGCGGGAAAGACGACAAAAATTCTCCCTCCCTCCTTTAAAAGATAACGGGTCGACTGCAGCACATCGTCGATCGTACACGTAACCTCATGACGGGCAATGGCCTTCTGGACATAGGGGTTGATTCTCCCGCTCGCGACCCGATAGTAGGGGGGATTGGTCACCACCACATCAAAAACGGCAGGTGGAAACTCATCATCCAAACACCTGATGTCTCCCTGAACAATATGGATGAGATCTTCGAGTCCATTGATGAGGACGTTTCGCTTAGCCAGTTCAGTCAACTTTTCCTGGATCTCCACCCCCACAATCTGTTCTGCACCTTCCTCCCTCTTACCAAGTATGAGGGGAATAATGCCAACCCCTGTTCCTAGATCGATAACCCGTTCCCCTCTTCTTAACCAGACAAACCCCGCCAGCAAAATGGCGTCTATGGAAAAGCGATAACCATCCTTTTCCTGCACTACCCGTAGCTTTCCTCCGAAGAGGGTATCGAAGGTCTCGTTCCCGGTATGAGACGATACGAGTTCGGCCATTAAACCAATACTATCTCCTCACCGGGAACGATCTTATAGATTACCAACCCGGTAGCTACCTTGGGGTAAAAAAAGGTTGTTTTGCGAGGCATTACCTCACCGACCTCGACGACTTGTTTGATCTGTTTAATAGACGGGGGATTCAGGAGAAAAGCCGCTCTATATTTTCCACTATGGACCTCTTCCAAGGCCTCATTCCTGCCCTTTGACAAGCCCACATCATCACCTTCTACTTTGAGCAGTTCTTTCAAGATAAAACCATCCAGCACGGTTACGTCGAGTTTCTGCAAGACCGCTGAAAAACCCCCGAGGAGGTCTCTCGCCTGTGCCTCTTCTTTGGAAATCAGTCGAATATATCTCTTCTCTCCACCAATGTAAAGGCCAAAGGTATATCGGTGCGGGCTCTTGTGGTCCAAGGCCTCAAAAAAGTGTTCTCGGGCCCCCTTTTCTCCACCAGTATCGTCAAAATTGAAGGATTGGATGGTGAAATATTTTTTCAGCGCTGTATAAAATCCATCCGTATCGAGAGGCTCCTTGGGGGAAACCAGTCGGTGGGTGGGAAGAATGAGGAGCCCCGCTCCTTCTATGGGGGTAAGATACAGCATCGTGTATTCAAAAAGAGCTCGCTCGGTATATGAAGGAAATCGCTCTCTCATCCTGTCACGATAGATGAGGGCGGTTTTATACCGATGATGACCATCGGCGATGAGGAGGGTCTTGTCTCGCATCCTCTTCTCAACTTCGGCGATTACCGTTCGATCACTCACCTGCCAAAAACGATGGACTACGCCATCGTCATCCCGAAATTCATTTCGAGGGGGTGAAGTCCATATCTTGGCCAATTGTCCTTCGACCTCCCCTGCAGGATCGGAATAGAGGGCGAAGACTTGACTGAGGTTCGCCCCACACGCCTCCATCAAGCTAAGCCGGTCCTCCACCGGTTTGGGGCTCGTTCCCTCGTGGGGGATGATACTCCCTTGCCCCCACGACTCAAGTTTTACCAATGATATGAATCCGTTCCTCTCTTTTATCTCACCGGTAGGTAAGGTAAAGACCTGCTGATACGGATAAAGCGAAGGTTTTTCATCCCGTATGAGGACACCTTCCTTCTCCCATTCCCGCAAGTAGTGTGCGGCCTCTTGATATCTGTCCACCCCCCCCTCTCCTGCTGGGAGGATGAGACGGATTATGTTATAGGGATGCCTTTCTCGGTAGCGTTTCTCCTCATCGGTCGCGATGACGTCATAGGGAGGTGTAGCGACCAGAGAGAGGTCCCTAATCTTTTGAGGATTATAATAGAGTCCTCGGGCAGGGGCAATCTTCGCCAATACTCGCTCCTCTTTAATTTAAACTGGGAATTGTATCCGCCTCGATCCCAGAAGTCAATAACTTCTCATAACGATTGATTACTATTACTTTTTTTCTCTGATACTGAATGAGGGAGGAAATCAATGCACGATCACACCATGATGATTATATACCCTGAAGAAAGATGAGAGATTAAAAGGCAGAAAAAGGCGGGTCTTGTGTCATTCAGTCGAAGGTAAATCTTTTCGTGGAAAGGAGTTTTACGCAGATATCAACAACTCCAGGATCGTAGAGGGTGCCCTTATTCTTTATGATTTCTTGCAAAGCACGCTCAATGCCCAGCGCAGGGCGATAAGGCCGATGAGAGGCCATGGCTTCCACCACATCAGCTACCGCCAAGATCCGCGCCTCCAGCATGATCTCATTGCCCTTCAGGCCTTGAGGGTATCCCGAACCGTCGAGCCGTTCATGATGTTGCAAAACGATCTTGGCAACGGGCCACGGTAAATCTATCGTCTTCAATATATCATGACAGATCTGGGGATGAAATCGAATGATACTGAATTCGATTTCGTTTATGCGCCCCGGTTTACTGAGGATTTCAGCAGGCACGTTGATCTTGCCGAGATCATGGATGAGACCGGCCATGCGGAGCCCATCAAACTGATCATCCGTCAGCCCCATCTCTTCTGCAATAGCACAGGCGAGAAGGGTTACCCGCCGCTGATGATCGGCAGTATAAGGATCTCTCATTTCGATCGTTGATGCCAAAGTGTTAACCGTTGCAATCAGTGTTTCCCGCAATTGATCGTAGCTTTGTTGCAGGCTTTCTTCTGAGCGCTTACGTACGGTAATGTCACGGCAGACCTCGATCACTGCGGTTATAGTGCCGCGTCCATCGCGCAGGGGAATAACAGTTGTCTCGCATACTCCATCGGTCCCGTCTTTACGGATAAAGTCAATCTCACCGGTCCAACGGCCATCGCGTAACGTTCCTTTGAGGACTTTCGTTGCCAGCATGCCGATGGTCTTGCGCAAAACCTCGTCTTGATAATAGCCGAACATCCTCTCTGCTGCCGGGTTCCAACTCATGATAGTGCCTTCTAAGTCTGTCACGATGATGCCGTCGTGTATATTTTCAAAAATAAGCGCTTGTCCTCGCAATTGTTCCTCTGACCGCTTGCGCCCGGTGATATCACGGATGATGCCCTGATATTCCACAATACTTCCATCATCCGCTTGACGCTCTGTCGCAGTGAGGAGACAGTCCATCTCCGTTCCATCTTGCTTCCGCAACCTTACCTCAAAATCTCGCACACTCCCCTCTTGTTCTATCAACTGCTGAATTCTTTTCCTGGCAGTGAAATCAGCATACAATGCTTGTCCCTTCATCTCCCACATCTCTTCTCTGGTATACCCAAAAAAATCTAACGAAGCCTGATTAAAATCTAAGATTTTGCCGTCCCGGCCGATAACAAAGATCACATCGTTGGATTGCTCAAAAAAGGTACGATGCCGTTCTTCGCTCTCCCGGAGCGCCTCTTCTGTCTGCTTGCACTCAGTGATCTGTTGTTTTAATTCCTCATTTTCCTTGGCCAATGTTTCTGTACGCTCTGCAAATTCCTCAAGGTGCATGCTATATTTCCTTAAGTGATTTTCTATTCGCTTTTTTTCGATGGCATAGTGAATGGCATGTGCAAGCAATGTACCATCCGCCTGTTCTGTAACCAGATAGTCCTGTACACCTTTTTGTACTGCCGCTACGGCAAGCCCATCATCCTCTGTTGCCGCCAACACAATGATCGGCACATGTGGCGCCTGCGCATATATCTTGTCGATAATATTAATCCCCTGGCTGTTAGGTACTGTGCGATCCAACAGGACAACGTCAACCCCCCCCTTGCCAAGATGCTGCAAACCCTCTGAGAGCCCTTTGACTCTCACCACATCAAATCGAGTCCCCCTCACTGTATCCAGCATTATTCGCACTGTGCTGTCATATCGAGGGTTGTCCTCAATCAGTAGAACACGAATAATTTCAGCGGGTTGATCTTGGAACAGTGGGCGTTTTGTTGCCGTTTTAATCGCTTTTGCTGTCTTCATCACTTTGTTGTGTGATCGTTATATTCCATCTGAAATGCCTCGTCGAGGCAACGGGGTGAACATAGTTCTCTAAAGATCTGTTTTCTCTGCTTTTTCATATTTTTCTAATTGTGCGCTCGGCTCCAACGCCTTTTTGATGGTATCCAAGAGAACTTGAGGATCATACGGTTTTGTGAGAAAGTATTCAGCCCCAAGTTTATACGCCAACTCTTCATCTTCTTTACTCCCCTTGGCAGTAAGATAGATAATCGGAATGGTCCAGGTTTTCGTTGACTTTTTCAAGGCCTCACATACCCGATGCCCATGCATGGCCGGCATCATGATGTCCAGAATGATCAAATCGGGTTTTTCTTTGTGAGCAGAGCTCACACCTTGCATCCCGTCAAAGGCAACCAAGACCTCGTATCCTGCCGCCTCCAATCTGAGTTGGACTACGCGCACAAAATCAGGCTCATCATCGATAATTAATATCCTAGTTTTATCCATCTTCTCCTCCTTCAGCTCTTTTCCTATTGTCCTCCGTCCACATTCCCTTCGCAATCTTGTTGACCAATTCCCTTTCATCCGCAGCATCATCAGGAAACGTAACAATATCTAAAAAGGGTTCGATATCTTTTGGCCATTCTTTTTTTTGCATCTCAGCCTCGAGCTCTTGCCTAATCCTTTCTTGAACGGATAGGGCGTCTTTCTTCGCCGTATCCATCAATATCGCAATGATAAGCTCACCATATTTATATCGAGATACGATATCCGTCTTCCGACGCAGGATCCTCGAGATGAGGCCCTCAATCTCCCGTAAAATCGCAAAAATTTGTGCATCAGTATAAGCCTTTATAAGTCTTTCGATATTCTTTATACGGATGACAACCAACGACAATGGGCAGTCTTTCGCCTGCGCTTCCCGAAGGCCGGTGGTCAGGTATTCGCGAAAGATCTCATCTTGTGTCATTCGGGGTAGGCTAAAGGTAAACGTACTCCCCTTCCCCACCTCACTCTCGGCCCATATCCGTCCCCCATGCATGTCGATGATCTCTTGCGATATAGTTAATCCCAATCCCGTCCCTCGCTCTCCAGGGCCATAGACTCGATTAAACTGAGAGAACCGATCAAATAACCCTGCGATATTCTGGGAGGAAATTCCTATACCGGTGTCCGCCACGCTGATCTCCACCTCGTTTTCATTCTCTTTGATCCCTACCGTAATGCGCCCACGTGCGGGAGTGAATCTAACACTGTTTGCGATCAAATTGGTCAGGACTTGACTGATCCTATCACGGTCAATATAGAGGGGATGTATATCTTTCTGTATGAGAGATACCAGCTCAATTTTCTTATGTTTAGTTTGATTCTGAAACGAAGCAAGAACCTCTTCAACTAACATGGAGATGGTCACCGATGTTTTCTTCAACTCAATTCTACCTGCCTCTATCTTGGACATATCTAATAGATCATTGATCAATCGGCCTAAACGATCAATATTATTTTTGACCCGTGCGAGCATATCTTTTTGATCTGGATGCAGGGACCCCAAGGACCCGTCGCAGACAAGAGCAATTCCCTCTTTAACGGTACTTAACGGGGTACGCAATTCATGGGATACATTCGAAATGAGTTCATTTTTCATCTTGTCGATCTCTTTCTCTTTCGTGATATCAGACATGATATGAACTCCGCCCATAGGATTGCCTGCTTCATCCAGCAACGGATCAACGGATATGTTGAACCACTGGTCACCTCTTTGTAAAACAATCGCCTCGCTGCTGCGGGTTTCCCGCATGCGCTCATAGGGACATCCTTCAATAGGCTCTCTGGCACCATGCATGAGTTCGCAACAACTTTGCCCGATAATATCGGCAAACGGCCTTCCCAACAGGTTTGTCATAGACTTATTGCACCGAATAATCTTTCTTTCTGAATCGATGAGGCACACAACGTCGCTGATGGCATCGAACGTCGTACGCCACTCCTGAGCAGCATTGAGCAGCATCTCTTCCATTCGCTTGCGTTCCGTGACATCTTGTCCTATACCGAGAATCCCTATCACCTGACCATGTTCGTCGAAACGAGGGGTTAAATTTAAATTGATCCAACACTTGCGCCCATCTTTGGTTACCTCACGAACCTCGCAATCTGTCCCCTGTTTATTCTTAAAGATGAATGACTTAACCTCTTCTATTTTCTTTTTTGTCTCCTCTTCATCCTGAGGATATAAAATATCCGCTTTATGATGGCCGATGATCTCTTCTGCTTTGTACCCAAATATGTTTTCTGCTCCTTTATTCCAATAGAGGATGTTACCCTCACAATCAGTGTATAAAATAGAAATAGCGTAAGAGCTTTCCAAAATGTTCTGCAAAAAAAGGTTGGTTTCGCGAAACGTTTCTTCTACTCTTTTGCGTTCGATGGCATAACGTATAGCATGCACCAAAGATTTCGTATCAACCTGCTCTTTCACCAAATAGTCCTGTGCACCTTTTTGCACTGCCTCTAATGCGATCTCATCATTGTCAGTCACCGTCAACACAATGATCGGCACACTGTGGGCTTGAGCGTAGACTGTATCGAATGTCGCTATCCCCTGGCTGTCAGGCAACTTGAGATCTAACAGGATTATATCCACTCCATCCTCAGCGAGGTGCTGGAGACCTTCCGAGAGCTGTGTGGCACCCAGCACGTCAAACCGAGTATCGCGGACCTTATCCAGCATTATTCGAATCACTTCGGAGTATCCGGGGCTGTCCTCGATCAGCAAAACGCGAACGATCTCGGCTTTGGGCTTTTGTAATAGCGCTTTGCTGTGCTCGATTTTTTGATCTTTGATCATCTTTTTTCTGTGAACTGTTATCAGCCTGTCATTTTTCCTTAAAATAACCTTGAACGAAATTAAAAACACTAAACAAAAATATAATTATTTCAAGATACTAGCAGTAAATTTCTAGGCTCTTTCTTTATTTTATCTTTTGCCCGCCTTATCATGCTACGCGATACGTGCTCGTCTCCGATCAACTGCTTTCACAATACTTTCATGCCCTACTTATTTTCGTGGATTTTTTAGGCAAGGACTTGCCCCTGTATTGACGCTAACACTTCACCGTCAACTGTCTGAATAGCGCCGTCATCTTCTCAAATTCAGTCGATTTATCAAAAAAGTAATCCGCCCCTAATCCCAAGCACTTTTTTCGGTATTGGGGATAGGGATAGTTAGTAAGGATTATAACCACAGGAGCTTGCTTTTCTTTCTTGACGTCTTGGAGTACATCTATCCCGCTTCCTCCGGGCATCCGAATATCCAAGATCACTACATCAGGATTTAGTTTCTTGATGGCAGTGAGGGCTTCGGAAACATCTTGTGCGTGACCTATGATTTCGATTCCAGGAAGGTCAGAGAGCATTTCAATCAGCCTTTCACGGAGCACAGTCGAATCATCAGCAATAAAGACCTTCATACGATCCTTCCTTTCTGCACATAACTTAACTCTCTGATTAAAGGATTTATAGCAAAAAATGCAAGGATGGTATCAGCGCAAAGCTGATTTTATTGTCGGTGTTTGTCTGACAAAGGAAAAAACAGTGGGCAGTAAGCAGTCGGCAGTAGGCAGTGATCAATAACCGAAAGTTAATGGTCTTTCGTAGCCTTCCTCATTGATTCTTCTTGCGGTATTTTTCAGGATATTTAATCATATGATTTAGCATACGGCCAATCTCTTCCGACTTGTTAGAGAAATCATCATGGTTTCTTGTGAGATATATTCACAGGCAAGGGCAAAATCGAGCCATACTTGTGTTTCACTATTTTCCATATCAGCATCTGATATTTTGCTGATGAAATGCGCTTCATAGAGACGTTTGCGTTATCCCTCCGCTATATTCGAACAGACTGACCTTGATGACTGCCTGACTTGCCCTGTCAGAGAGTACGTTTCCTCTTTTGGAAAACCTTGAGTTATTCGATAAATAGCCATCGCTAGACTAAAGGCTTTCTTATAAACGATCAAGTCTTTGAAGCTTTGAGTCACAATGTTTCTCTTTAATTTTGCCTACTGCCTTCTGCTTACTGCATACTGTCAGTTTCACTCCACCAGCCCCTGTTTGATGGCATAATGCGTTAATTCCGCATTGTTCTTCATCCTCATTTTGTACAGGACTCGGGAGCGGTAGGTACTGATTGTCTTAACACTCAGGCACAGTTCCTCCGCAATTTCTTTTACCTTCTTCCCAGAAGCTATCATGCACATAACCTGATATTCACGATCGGAGAGTGTTTCATAGAGTGGCTTTTCTTTCTCGCTTACTAAGTCTAGGGCCAACTTCTCGGCGAGAGAAGAGCTGACATATTTCCTCCCCGTTGATACCCTTCTGATAGCCGTTATCAATTCGTCCGGGGCACTTTCTTTGGTTAGATATCCGGCAGCACCGGCCTTTAATACTCGTACTGCATATTGTTCTTCAGGATGCATACTGAGTACGAGTACAAAGAGCTTGGGTATTTCGCGTTTTATCTGTTTTAAGATGTTTAACCCATCTCCACCGGGCATGGAGATATCCAATACCACCACGTCATACTCATTATCTCGCACTTTATTCAGAACTTCGTGACCACTGCTCGCTTCATCGGCGACTACCATATCAGACGTCTCTGCAACTATCTGCTTCAATCCCTCACGAACAATAGCGTGATCATCGGCAATTAAGATCCTAATCATAGCAGGCTTCTTTTCGAGTGTTCAGCTGATTACCGAAGGCTGAAAACGTATGTTACCCTTTTTCAACCGGCACACTTACCAGCACTGCCGTTCCTTTCCCTGGCGTGCCTTTAATGGTGATTTTGCCCCCCCATGGATAGACACGTTCTCTCATGCCAATAAGGCCAAAGGATTCAGAATCAGCGATCTGCTCTTCTGTAATGCCTTTACCATTATCCCTAACACTCAGGGTTAACGCCCTCGTCTTTTCTTTTAGGATCACCGTAACCCTTGTTGCATGTGCATGGCGGGCTACATTGGTCAGCGTCTCTTGAAAAATACGGAAAATAGCGGTTGAACGATCTTGATCTACGATCATATCCGCTGGATCCGCGGTAATATGACACACAATCCCCGTTCGCTCCTGAAACTCTTCAGCCTGCCATTCAATTGCCGCAACTAAACCGAGATCATCCAATATCCCCGGCCTCAGTTCCGCGGAGATCCGTTTCACTGTTTTGATAGTAGTGTCAATAAGGCTGTTCATCGATTTTGTCTTATCAAGCAACGAGTTTTGATCTCGCGGCAATCTGTTGTCCAGCCATGATAAGTCCATCTTCAAGGCCGTCAATACCTGGGCCAATTCATCGTGGATCTCGCGTGCGATGACTGTCCTCTCTTGTTCTCGTACAGACTCTAAGTATGTGGTGAGGTTCCGTAACTGTTTACGTGAACTTTGCAGTTCATCCTCGACCCGTTTGCGCTCGGTGATGTCTGACATGATATGGACTCCGCCCATGAGGTTGCCTTCATCATCCATCAACGGATCAACAGAAATGTTAAACCAACGATTATCTTTTGAGAATACATCGGTTTCCCTGTGATGGGTTTCTTGCACGCGTACAATAGGATATCCTTCTGGCGGATTTGAAACTCCATGCAGAACTTCCCAACAGGCACGGTCGACGATTTCGCTGAACGGCTTTCCTATCATCCTCAGCATGGCATTGTTGCACCGTTTGATGCTTCCTTTCTGATCGAGCAGACATACGGCGTCGCTGATGGCATCAAAGGTCGTACGCCATTCCGTGGCGGCAGCTTCTACCAAGTCGTGCATTCGTTTCCGTTCAGTGATGTCCGCAAGCATGACGATGGTACTGCCGTCTTCGAGCATCGTCGGCCTAAACTCTATTTCTTTAATAGTTCCGTCTTTACAAGTCATCGTGAACGTCCTAAAGAACGCCCTATGAAACTCCTTTTGATATATCTTGTCACCATCAACCTGTACCGCATCACCGCGCAATGTATGAATTACCATATCTCGGTATTTTTTATCCGGATAGGCCAACCGAAACCAATCTTTTAAGGTAGAGACGTCCTTGAGAGTGTAACCGGTGATGTTGGTAAATTCAATATTACTGAAGATACCCTTTCCCTCTTTATCTATCAATATCGCCCCATAGGGGGCTTTTTGCAAGACGGAGAAAAAGGTATCCCGTTCCCTTTGCAATAGCTCCTCTGCGCGCTTCCGCTCGGTGATATCCTCAGATATGATAAGGGCACCCTGTGAAAAGGGTGATATGGTTATGAATAAATACTTGTCACCATATCTTCGCTCGGGAAACGCTTTTGCCTTGCCCGACTTGATGCAAATCATCAACTCGGCATGCATGTCGATCTCGTGTTTGCCGGCATAATCCTTGTACATCATATCTCCAATAGCGGGCAATCTGTCGCCAGATTTCTCTTTCGCCAGGTTGAAACCGGTTGCTTTGCCTTCAAGATCCACGACGATGGTCTCGACGGGATTATAGTGAAAGAGCGCAAAGTTAAAGGCCTCCCGTTCCCGCAACATTTCCTCAGCTTGCTTGAGCTCAGTAATGTCTTTAGAGATCACCGTGACGGCAGATAGGTTACCTCCTTCAGAGGCTTTAACCGGACTTAACGTTCTAATAAAATATTTATTATCCCTTTCACTTCTATACTCATACGAGAGCGATTTGCCTGTCTTGAATACCTTTTCTACTTTGTGGCTGAAGTCTTTCGTCTCTTCAGGTGAATGAAACTCACCATACGCCTTGCCAATGACCCGGCTGTTTTTTACGCCGAGCCTCGAGAGATGCTTTTTGTTCATAAAGAGGTAGGTGCAATCCCTATCTACTAAGTATATAGAATCCGCGCTCGACTCCACTAAGGAACGGTACTTTTCCTCGCTCTCCCGCAGTGCTTTCGCGGCTTGCTTGCGCTTGGTAATATCATAGGCAAGCCCAAGCACTGCCTTTGGTAATCCAGTTTCATCCTCCATTACGACAGAAAATCCCTCTGCTGGAAACCTACTACCATCCTCTCTTAGCATTGTGTACTCAACAGGGCCTATTACGTTTTTTTTCTCTTTAATCGTTTTCTCTATTGCGACAAATAGAATCGACTTTTCTTCTGGAGGGAAAAAATCTGATATGTTTCTCCCCACCTGAGCCTCTGCTCCTTCTCTAGTGGCGTGAAATCTTACAAACTGCTGGTTGCACGCTTGGATATTACCTTCAGCGTCTAAAAGGACTGTAGAATATGGTAATAGCTCGAACATAGATCTGAATTTCTCCTCGCTCTCCTGTAACTCCCCCTCCATCTGCTTGCGCTCGGTGATATCTTCTGCAATTTCTATGAAGGCGGTCGTTTTACCATCCTGTCCTGTGACCGGAAATGCTTGGAGCCTTACGTCAAAACGGCTCCCGTCATCTCGCACACCCTTGGTCTCGACCTCTGCAGGTTTGCCGGTAGCCATTGTCTGCACTCCGGGACAATGCGGGCACACGGCATCACGTTTTTCGAACTCCAGGAAACACTTTTTCCCGATTAATTCACTAACAGGCTTGTTAAACATTTTACCCATAAAAGCGTTTGCCATAAGTATACTATGGTCGGCATCCATGAGGTTAATCCCAACATCAATGTTATCTATCAATGTTCGATAACGCTCCTCACTCTCTCGCAACGCCTCCTCCATCCACTTGCGCTCGGTGATGTCTTCGTGTATTATGATAGCGCCGATCACCACATCGTCTTTGAGCAAGGGTACCCCCCTCACATTAAAATAGCCATCAGTTCCCGTGGTTAAGAGGGGAAAATACACGTCCTTGTGATCAAAAGGCTCCCCTTTAAGCACTTTTTTATACGTCTCAGAAAGACCAGACTTCACAATAGTTGGGTGCGTTACAATATTCTTCCCAATAAAGTCTCCTTTGGGTATTTGACCCTTGGCGATCTGAGTTAGATGATAAGGATTGATATCGACCATTTGACCATCCTTATCGAGCACGATTATTGATACAGGGATCGTTTCAAATATGTTCCTGTATCTCTTCTCGCTCTCCTGCAGGGCCTCCTCCGCTTGCTTGCGTTCCGTAATGTCACGGGAAAATACGATATCCGCCGACTCCCCGTGCCACGTGGTGAGGGCACTTGATACCTCTAACGGCACTCGCTTGCCGTCTTTTCGGATAATTACAGTCTCATACTTAGCAGTATCAGATTCTCTTTCTAATTTCTTTCTGAACATTTTCACCAACCTCTTGCGCTCATCCTGGGGGAATAGGTTCTGGAAGCCTACCTGAAGCAGTTCGTCAACAGTATAACCCACTATTTCAGCGGCTCGCCTATTCACATAAGCATGAGTTCCTTCACTGGTAAGTATTACAATACCGTCAGCGGCATTCTCAGCTAGGGCCCTGAAGTTCTCCTCACTTTCTTTTTCTTTCAGGGCCTCCTCTACCCGCTTGCGCTCGATCTCCGATTGCTCCAACTCAGCGATTCGCTGGCGCAATTGCGCTACTTCAGTTGCCCATTGTTCTTTTGTCTTGTCTGCTTCTTGCATGGTCAATACCTCCTAAACGAGGTAACACAATGAAGCGTAAAAACTTCTGTCTATTGTATCACGGTGCAGCGCATTTGAGATCACCATCTTTTGGCCACCAGCTGGGAGGCACAACCCGGTCCTTTCTACGCCCCCGCAACGGCCCCCAACTCAGGGTGAACTCCCCATACCTATCGTTCACCCGGTCCACGGCCAGGACCAGGTCTGCTCTTTTTCTTTCACCCTCGAAGAGGGGAATCTGCACCCCCCCCCTGACTAGGTTTGCCAGGCTCACCCCCACCAGTCTCACGGCATCCCTGAGCCGTATGCCATCCAGTATTCGCATGGCCACCTCGTAGATCTGGGGGCCGGTCGTGATGTACCGCTTCAGGGTCATCCTCCGGGAAAAGGTGTGAAAATCACGGTAACGCAGGGTCAGGACTACGGTTCTGCCCGCATATCCCCCGGAGCGCAGCCTCCTTCCCACCATCTCCGCCAACAGGAAGACATACCAGGCTATCTCATCCTTGCCCTTGACATCCTGATCCAGAGTCATGCTGTGCCCCATGGACCGGGCATGGGGCCCGGTCCCGCAGGGGGCAACCGGGGCATCATCCATGCCCCTGGCCATACGGTGCAGCATCCTGCCGATAATGCCAAACCGCCTCTCCAGGATGCCGACTGGTATCCTTCTAAGCTGGCCGCAGGTCCGAATCCCCATCTCATGGAGGTAGGTCCCCAGCCTGGGACCTATCCCCCACATCTTTTCCACCGGAAGGTCCTCCATGAGAGAGGGAATATCCTCTCTCATGATAATCTGCAGACCATCGGGCTTTTGCATTGCGCCCGCGAGCTTTGCCAGCAGTTTGTTGGGGGCAATGCCGATAGAACAGGTGAGCCCAAGCTCTTCCTTGATCTTTTCTTTTATCATCCGAGCAATGCGCTCTGCCCCCCGAAAGAGGGCGAGGGAGCCGGTGACATCCAAAAAGGCCTCGTCGATGGAGTACACCTCCACATCAGGGGTGAAACCCTCGAGGACATGCAGGACCCTGAGGGAGGCATCGACATACTTAGGGATGTCGGCCTGCACCACGAGGAGGTCAGGGCATTTTCTTGCGGCCTCAAAGAGGGGCATCCCGGACCTGATCCCGTAGGGCCTGGCCTCGTAGGAGGCGGCGGCCACCACGGTCCTCTTGCCTCCCCCGCAGACGACGAGGGGTCTCCCCCGCAGAGCGGGGTCTATCCTCTGCTCCACCGAGGCAAAGAAGGCATCCATATCCACGTGCATGATCACCCGTTCACTGCCACCTCGGGACACCTTCAACCCTCCATCTCGACCCCACAGAGGGTCCACTGCAGTTGGATGATATTGTAGCACAGCAGATAGGTGTTGGCGTTGTCGCTGACGGAAAAAAAGATCAGCGCCTCCCTACCAACCTTGTCACGCCAGATATGGTTGATGTCGATCACCCGATACTCCCTCCCCTCCCAGACAAACCACTCGGGCCTGATGCGCCCCTCGTCGCCGTAGACAACCCCTACTTTAATCCTCTCGGTGGTGGTGTAATGCATTGTTCTATGATTCCCAATGCGACCTGGGCACGGAAGCTATGGAAAACTCGGGCTCCAGAAACCTGAATAGGGCCACGACCTTACCGATGATCCGCAGCTGCTCATTATCTCGGATCGATAAGGGTTCCATGGCGGGATTGGAAGGGACAAGCTGTATCCCATCGGTCCCGCGGTGAAGCCTCTTTACCGTGGTCTCACCATCCACCATGGCCACCACGATTGCCCCATCATCTGCCCTGGGTTGCGGCCTCACCAGGATCAGGTCACCCTCCTGTATGTGGTCGCCGATCATGCTATCCCCCTGCACCCTGAGCAAAAAAGAGCCCTCGGGCACCACGGACCCATCCAAGGCGCAATACCCCTCGATGTTCTCCTCGGAGAGGACCGGAGCCCCGGCCACCACACATCCTACGAGGGGCACCCAGACGGATTGGATCCCTCCCAGGAGCACTATCCCCCTGGAGCATCCAGGGGTCTTTTTGATGTACCCCTTCCGCACCAGGGCATCGAGAAGCTTCTGCACCCCTGCGGTGCTCTTCCTGCCCGTCAGGGAAACCATCTCCCTTACCGTCGGGGGATACCCCCGCTCACGAACGAACTTCCGGAGGAGCAAGAGGATCTCCCCCTGTCTCTTTGTCAGATGATCCATAGTTCAATTATGGTACAAATGTTCACCTTTTTATACTACCTCAAGGACGAGATGTCAAGGGCGGCCAGGGGTTGCCTTCCAACAACAGAAATTATACTATCTTGATACATTTTGTGGTAATGCGCTTCTTGTTGTTGAGGGCGGATTTAATATGAAAACAGGAGCATATTAGGATATGGAAATACCGTTGCTAAATGACATTGTCATCATATTTGCGCTGTCCATTGCTGTCCTCTTTATATGCCATCGACTTCGCGTGCCAACGATTGTGGGGTTCTTCCTTACCGGGATATTAGCAGGACCTCACGGACTGGGGCTGGTAAGGGCGGTTCATGAAGTTGAAATTTTCGCTGAAGTCGGTGTTGTGTTATTGCTTTTTACTATCGGAATCGAGTTCTCACTTAACAAGCTGCTGCAAATCAAGAAAACAGTCCTAATGGGGGGCTCGATTCAGGTGTTGCTAACCCTTTTGGCTACTTTTGTCATAGCCAAGCAAATCGGTCAACCCATTGGCGAATCGATCTTTATAGGTTTTCTTATAGCCCTCAGCAGCACAGCCATTGTGCTCAAACTACTCCAGGAAAGAGCTGAAGTTGATAGCCCCCACGGACGTACAACTCTTGGCATCTTGATCTTCCAGGATGTCATTATTGTTCCAATGATATTGGTTACGCCTCTACTGGTCGGAGCAACAGGGGGTTCAGGCGAATCTGTCCTCGTTCTTGTGGCCAAAGGAATCGGAATCATCGGGCTGGTCATCGTTAGTGCTAAATGGATTGTACCGCAGGTATTGTATCAAATCGCCCGGACGCGAAGCCAGGAACTTTTCCTGCTGAGCATAATTGTAATATGCCTCGCAGTTGCATGGGTAACTTCCAGTGCGGGGCTTTCTCTTGCCCTGGGCGCGTTTTTGGCAGGGTTGATCATTTCTGAATCTGAATACAGTCATCACGCACTCGGCAATATTTTGCCCTTTCGGGATGTCTTTACAAGCTTCTTTTTCATCTCCATTGGCATGCTACTAGATGTCGGTTTCCTTTTCCAACAACCGGGAACCATTGTGCTGATCGCTTTAGGAGTTTTGGTTTTAAAATCCATCATTGCCGGCTTTGCAACGGTTTTATTAGGATTCCCACTTCGCACTTCAATTTTGGTTGGTCTTGCACTCGGTCAGGTTGGAGAATTTTCTTTCATTTTATCCAAAACAGGTGTTGAACACGGTTTACTTGCCGGAAATATTTATCAGATGTTTCTGGCTTTCTCTGTGCTTACCATGACAGCGACACCATTCATTATAACCCTGGCACCCCGCCTAGCAGATATTATCCTGCGGTTGCCACTGCCAAAAAGGTTAAAATCGGGCTTGTACCCTGTTCAAACAATAAAGGTTGCGGGCAAAAAAGACCACCTTATTATCATTGGCTTCGGGGTAAACGGTAGAAATGTAGCACGAGCCGCCAGGATAGGAGGTATTCCCTACGTGATCATTGAAATGAATCCTGAAATAGCAAGTGAAGAAAAAGCGAAGGGTGAACCAATACATTATGGCGATGCCACCCAGGAAGCGGTATTACAACACGCAGACATCAAAGATGCGAGAATCGTTGTAGTGGCCATCAACGATCCTACAGCAACTCGTGGAATTGCCGAAATCGTTCGGAGACTTAATCCGAAGGTTCATTTGATCGTACGAACGCGTTATCTCCAGGAGATGAAGCCTCTGTATGAATTAGGGGCCGACGAAGTCATTCCAGAAGAGTTAGAAACATCTGTGGAAATTTTCACCCGGGTTTTGGCAAAATATCTTATACCCAGAGATGAAATCGAGAGGTTCGTAGCTGAAGTGCGATCCGATGGTTACGAGATGCTCCGAAGCCTTTCTAAGGAGTCATCATCCTTTGCCGATTTAACACTTCAGCTTCCCGGTGTGGAAATCAGTACGCTGCGGGTTGGTGTAAGATCAGTGTTAGGTGGAAAATCGCTGACTCAGATTGAGTTGAGAAAGAGATATGGCGTTACTGTAGTGGCGATACGACGAGGATCACAATTATTGTCCAATCCAGACGGAGACACGCGGATTTGTGCTAACGATGTGCTTTTTGTCCTTGGACCACCAGATAAGATCGCGGAGGTCACGAGTCTATTCCATGATCCAGAAGATAAGTAAGATCACTTGCGTCCAAATTAAGATAAGCAAAGTTACGTAACTGTTTGTAAAGCCAGATTCAAGGAGCAAGTGCAACACTTTCAGTAAAGTCTCGTAATGACCAACTTTTGGTTGCCTTCCGAAAGCACTTATACTATCGTGAAACATCCTAAAAAGAGAGGGGCAGTTGAACCTCGTACGCCACCTGCTCATAGCCGTCATTGTCACCCTCATACTCATCTTCGCTGGGACGACGGGATATCGTTTGATAGAGGGTTGGTCCTTCCTCGATGCCCTCTATATGACCGTTATCACCATCACCACGGTCGGATATGGTGAGATCCACACACTATCTAAGGAGGGGAAGATCTTTACGGTATTTCTCATCATGTCCAGCTTTGGGGTGATGGGGTATATCGTGGCGAGCATCGCCCAAAGCATCATCGCCGGCCAAATCCGGACGGCCTTAGGGAGGAGAAAATTGGAGAAGAAGGTCAAAAGACTAAAAGATCACTATGTCTTATGCGGGTATGGCCGTATTGGCTCCTTCATCGCCAGGCAATTTAATGAAGAACACGTCCCGTTTGTCGTGGTCGAGAAAGACCCGGAAAGGATAAAGCTGATCGGAGAGGATGCATTCCCCTATGTGGAGGGGAATGCCACCGATGATGAGATCCTCGTCAGCGCAGGAATAGAGAGGGCCAGGTGTCTGGTCGCTGCAACCGGCTCTGACGCAGACAACCTCTACATCACCCTCTCCACCAGGTCATTAAACCCCTCCATCTATATCCTGAGCCGGGCCGCCGAGGAAGGGGCAGAGCGAAAATTGCTGAGTGCCGGGGCCAACCGGGTGGTATCGCCCTATCTGATAGGTGCCGCCAGGATGCTCAACGCAGTCCTGCGGCCGAATATCGTAGAATTCGTCGATCTGGTCGTCGAGAGGAAGCACCTTGAGCTCCAGCTAGAAGAAATCACCGTTGAGGATGATTCCAAATTTAAGGGAAAGACCTTGCAGGAATCGGGGATCAGACGAGAGCTCGGATTGATCGTAGTGGCCATCAAAAAGGCATCGGGTACAATGATCTTTAACCCCTCCTCGGAGACCATGATCGAAAAGGGGGACATCCTCATCGTCCTCGGAGAAAAGAAGCATCTTGGGATGCTTGAAAAACTGGTCCAGTCTGCAGAGATGCTCCCCAAGAGGAAATCTCGATGATCATCCACATCACTGCCCCCTATGATATGCTCATCCAACGCCACGATGAGATCATCGGCAGGGGTGTTAATCCGGAGATATATTTCAGCTCTACAGCCCTGGATACGTGCCAGGATGCGGATGTGCGCCGTCTGGGCGATGCATTCAAAAAGGCCGGCCTCTCCTATACCTTTCACGCCCCGTTCATGGACCTGGCCCCCGGCGGGGTGGACAGCAAGATCAGAAGGGCCACCCAGGAGAGACTGGAGCATGTCCTTCATCTAGCCGGCTTGATCAGGCCGAAGGCCGTGGTCTTGCATCCGGAATACGAAGAGTGGCGGCACGGAGAGGCGTTCGATCTCTGGTTTCAAGGGAGTCTTGAGATGTGGATTCCCCTGGTTAAAGAGGCGGAGAAGCTCGGTGTGACGCTGGCGCTGGAAAATGTCTTTGATGAGGGGCCTGAGGTCCTCAAAAAGCTCCTGGAAAAGATCAACTCCCCTCGCTGCGGCTTTTGCTTTGACACCGGTCACTGGCTCATATTCAGCAGAAAAAGGTGGGAAGAATGGATAGAGGCGTTGGGTAGTCGATTGGTCGAGGTACACCTACACGACAATATGGGCAAAAAGGACCAGCATCTCCCCCCCGGAGATGGTAAATTCGACTTCACCGGATTCTTTCGCCTCCTGTGGGCGCAGCACCTTTCCCCTCTCTATACCATCGAGGTCCACGAAGAGGAAGATCTGCCGAGGAGCCTTGAGGCGGTGCGGGGATATATCGAGGGCATGAAGGGCGAGTAACACACAGGTGAAACTGGACAAGGACAGTGCTTATCATCGCGAGCCGGGCTGGCCGCTGAGAGACGAGGGACAATGGAGATCGTCAATTGGAAGGGAGGGCAGGCCGTTTCTGAAGCCATCGTTCAAGAAAGCGATAAGGGGGTTCTTTCGCCTTCCGCATAGTGAGGAGCAACTCTATCAAGCCCTTCACGTCTCCGCCCAATGCCTCATATGTCTGGTGGAGCAGGCTCTCCGGCGTGTTGAGATAACGCCGATAGGCCAGGACCACGGCGTTGTTTAGCCGGTTTATATGACCTGAAAAATCCCCTGCCTTTAACTGCCTGCTGAGCTCGGTCAATCTCTGTTGCTCGCGGGCGAATATCTCTTCTCTCATCCTCAGTTTCTCTTCCCGGGATACATCTTGGGCATAGAGCCCTTTCAGGACATCATACAGTTCTTGGAAAAACCCCGCTATGAGTTCCTCATCGCCGGCGAGATCCAGTGCATGCTGATATAAAGGAGAAGGCATTCCAAACCGCTCCTCGATAAACATAAGGGAGCCCTCTTCTGCAATAAACGAGGCTATCTGTTCGTTGAATTCCGTCTCGCCCTTGAAAAAGACGGTAGTATGGACGAGTTCGTGAATGATGATATTGATAATGCTCACGAGGTGGCGATCCAAGACCGTGGAATAGAGGGGATCGTTCAGCCACCCTAAGGTGCTGAAGGCAATGGCCTGTTGGAGACAGGTATCCAACCCCCTCTCTTCCAGTTTTTTAATCTCTTTGATGGCATCTTTTCTGTTAAAAAAACCCTTATATTCCATCTCCTCCACGATGGGGAAACGCCAGGTATGGGGCTCCAGGCTGTCTTGAGGGCAGGCGCTTACCAGATAGACGAGGGCATCACCTTTGACCTGATAAAAGGTCTCGTAGGCACCATCCAGCTGTAGCCCCAATCGCTGTTGGGAGAACTTCTTCACCTCCTGAACGAGGCGAATCCCCTCTTTTATCTCTTCCTTAACCCCCTCGTCCTCCAGAATCTCCTGCAAAGGAACACTCCCCCCCAAGATCTTCGCCTCACCCCATGCGAGCTTCCCTATATAGAGCGTGTGGGCGCACGAGGTAAGCAACAAAGGAAAGAGAACAATAATAATGATTGAGCGTATCGCAACCATGCCGTTCATATGCAGCAAAAAGGGACAGCTCAGACAGAAGCTGCCCCCTTCGTTGCCGTACGATTATTCCGTTTGTTAATCCTCCAGGACGAAAATGACCTCCATCCTCACCCGGTATTCCACTATCTTATCGTTCTCCACCGACACCCGAGACTCCAGGACGCGCATGCCGGTAATGCCCCTGAGGGTCTTTGATGCCCGCTTGAAACCCTGTTGAATGGCATCGTCAAAACTCTTAGGAGAACCTGCGATCACCTCCGTGATCCTTGCTACCCTGCTATCTGGCATACCCTTCACCTCCCTCCCTCTTCTTTTCTGTCACCATTTTCTACATAGTGTCGCTGAACGAACCAGTTTTTCACTATATACCAGAGACGAGATTTGTCAAGCATGGGTGAAGAGATCCCCCTGTTTTCACCTTGACTCTCTCTGTGAACCACGATATGCATATTTCTTTGATATTGCAACTGATAAGGTTACGGATTCATGAGACAAGGCGTTCTTAGGAGATATCCCTGACTTGCTACGCCACCATAGACATCGGTTCCAACACCATCCTGCTGTTAATTGGCCAGGTGACGGCGCAGGGTGCCTTCGAAGTAGTCTTTGATGGCGGGGCGACCACCCGGCTGGGTAGAGGATTGCTCAGAGGGGGGAAGCTGGACCCCCAAAGCGTCCATGCGAGCATCGAGGCTTTGAAAGGTTTTGTCTCTCTGTGCGAGGAGGAGGGGGTGCAGGAGATCGCTTGTGTGGGTACCAATGCCCTGCGCATGGCAGGTGACGCCGATCACTTTATCCACCAGGTGCGGAAGGAATGCGGTATCGCCCCCCGTGTCATCGATGAAAAAGAAGAAGCTATGCTCTCATATCTCTCGGTGCAAAAAGACCCCCGCATGCCCCAGGATGCCGTGGTGATGGATGTGGGCGGAGGGAGCACCGAGTACATCTTTCGTGACGAAGGAAGTCCCTCGCATCAGATACAAACCATCAGCCTCCCATTGGGAGCGGTAAGCCTTACAGAAAAGTTTTTACACGCTGATCCCCCTTCCCACGATGAATGCCTCAAGCTTCGCAAGGAGATTGAGAAGGCACTCCACCGAATCCCTCCTACCTTGGAGGGCGAATTGGTGGAAATCGGAGGCACAGCAGTTACTCTTAGCGCCATGCATCTGGGCTTGGATGAGTTCGACCAAGATAAGGTCCACGCCCTGCACCTTACCATTGGTGAGCTGAGAGACCAGGTGCAAACCCTTCAAGAAACGGACCTTGAAGCGAGAAGAGAAATCAAAGGCCTCCCCCCTGGCCGGGCCGATATCATCCTGGCCGGGGCCATGATTATACTCTGTTCAATGGAGCGCATGAAAAAGGAGGCAATCCACATCAGCTCCCACGGCCTCAGGTATGGGCTCTTCTATCAGGAATTTATGGGTGCTGAATAAGGTTTGGATTATTATCAGTGGTGTGTTTCCGCTCGGAATGGTACTAAACTTAATAGTCAGTGATGAATCGTGTACATTTCATTGAGAATTCAACGTCGGATCATAGATGTCTGCTGTATATTCGAGAGATAAGCCTCGATTTCCGCCTTGTGCAAAGCAACATACGCACAACTTGGAGTGGTTCCACATAGTCGACAGGCCAGATGATAGGCCGAATTTATCGTAGCGCACTGTGCACATGAATAGTGTTTCAGCATCTCTTCAAACCATTTCTCATACCCAACTTCCTTGATGCGGACCGGGGCCTGCCATAACTCAATTCGATGTGGCATGGCGGCTTGAAACTTCTTAAGCGCTGTACAAGGGTACTCCTCACACTCCGCACAAAAATCTAATCCCTTCCCCTCCGCACATGCCGCCATCTTGCAAGTCTCGCAGTATGCGAGCCGCCTTTTTGCTCGACAACCATCGCATTGGAGACCTTCAATTGGGACCTGAAGATCTTCCGCCATCCTCTTTCGCTCTTCCAGGCTACCTCTTTGAGCAATGAATATCCCACACGCGGGACAAAACAATCCGCAAACAGCCACGAGCTTCTTGTCCGGCTGATAAGAATCTTTCTTCATTTACATCAAATCTCTCTAGTCTCTAGTATTCAGTTTCGAAGTCAATCAACAGTGGCTAACGTCCAATACCATGCCTTGTCGATAAATTCCATGTCGGCTATTGGCCGAGTTGAGCAAAATCCGCATAATTGAAAAAATAGATATTTAGGACTGAAGCGGATTTCCACTCCAGTCCCGCCTCTGGCGGGATTCGCACCGTAGGTGCGGCAAGGCGTCTGAGTTTTTGACAGTGTTCTTGCCGATGACCTCTTTCGGACTGAGCAATTCCACCCGTGGCAACTTTTCACGCTATGCCGCAGCAGCAATCTTCTTCGGGTTTTGAATGACAATCTTGGGGTCTGGGTTGACAGGGGGCACCGGCAACCCTTGTTCTTTCAGTAAGCCCACATGCTCCTTCATCCCCCATTTGGCCTTATAGATGCAGTCTTCCACGGAATGGCCCACCCCTGAAAAGCCTTCCAAGTCAGGGGAGAAGAATCCGAAGAAATCCGGCTCCGCTGTAGCTTCAATGATCAAAGAAAACTGTAGGTCTATCATCCTGTTAATTATTAAACAGATTATAGCTTATGTCAATAAGTACATAAATTTATTAAAAAAGATGGAAAAATCCTGCTGGCTTTTTAACTGAGAATGAGGTCTACTTTTTCCTCGGTAGATTGCGCTGATAGATGATTTTGAGCCCCTTGAGCGTAAGGAGGTCATCCACCTTATGGATGACCCGGGACTTCGAGGCGGTCAAAACTTAAATGATAGACGTTGTTCCTTCTCCGCTACTCGCTTTGAACATTAACGCTCGAACCACATGGCAAGAACTTCTTCATTTTGCTCTAGATTCAGGACCTTTAAGGTGTACAGGGGATCGTCCGACTCCTCCGATATTTCTAACTCCACCATTGGCAGCCAATTAGCGCTTTTGAAGAGGCCTTTAGCAACTACGCGAAGCTTTCGTCCATCTAATAGAACCAAAACTTCCCCTTCATTCTGTACTTCTGCAAGGATTGCTAGTTCTATCAGGATGCCTCCTTTTGGCAGGTAACTTATTAGTCTATGAACAGAACATCTTAATTAGAATCCTTGTATCATTTAGTTATATTTTAAAACATAATCCTTTGACAATTCAAGCATTATTTAACAAATACGTAGGTTACTTTTTTCTTGGAAGATTACGCTGGTAGATGATCTTGAGCCCCTTGAGCGTAAGGAGCTCATCCACCTCATGGATGGCTGTGGACTCCGAGGCGATCAGGCGGGCCCACCCCCCGGTGGCCACCACCTTGGGATCGGAGCGGGTCTCCTCCCGCATCCTCCTGACCATCTCGTCCACGAGCCCCACATATCCAAAGAATATCCCCGACTGCATGGCGTGGATGGTGTTCTTGCCGATGACCTCTTTCGGTTGGAGCACCTCCACCCTCGGCAATTTGGAGGCCCGCTGAAAGAGCCCTTCCATAGAGATCCCTATCCCCGGGGCAATGGCTCCCCCCATATATTCCCCTTTGGCGGTGATGTAGTCAAAGGTCGTAGCAGTGCCGAAATCGACCACGATCAGTTCGTGATGATAGTGCTCATAGGCGGCCACGGCGTTGACGATCCTGTCGGCTCCGACCTCCGTGGGATTATCGTAGAAGATGGGCATTCCGGTCTTGATACCCGGACCCACCACTAATGGCTTGGTATGAAAATATTTTTCAGCCACCTCCTCCAAGATCGGAAGCATCGGAGGGACCACACATGAGATGATCAATCCTTTTATCTCCTTGGGCTTTATGCCGTGAAAGGTAAAGAAGTTGCCGAGCAGGAGACCGAACTCGTCGACCGTCCGTTCCGGTTCGGTTACCACACGCCAGTGATGAAGAAGCTCCTCTTTTGCAAAGACCCCACATACCGTATGCGTATTCCCCACATCAATGACGAACAACATCGCTTATCACCCCCTTATGTGTACATCACCTGCCACGATCCTCTTGACCTCACCCCCTGCCTCTTGTACCAGCAAGGCCCCATCAGCATCTATCTCCTGGGCCTTGCCCTTCACTATCTCCCCCATAAAGGCAATCTCAACCTCCTTGCCCCTGATCTGGGAGAGCTCCTCCCAGCGCCCCCTGATCTCCTCCCCCCTTCCCTGCACCAGTCTCGTGTACCACTGCTCCAGATGACGAAGGATGGCCTGGATAAGGGCGATTCTGGATATCTCCCGCCCCAACGCCTCCTGCAATGAAGCGGCCGTATCCTTTATGGAAGGCGGGAAAGAGGAACGGGTCATGTTGCAGTTGATCCCAATCCCCACGACAACGAAGTTTATCCTATCCATTTCCATGTCTGCCTCGGTGAGGATGCCTCCCAACTTTTTTCCCTCAATCAAGAGATCGTTGGGCCACTTGATGGCGGGGAGGAGACCTGCGACCTCTTCTATTGCCTCGGCGGAGGCCACCGCAGCCATCAAGGTAATGAGGGGTATTTTGGTTGGTGTGATCTTGGGCCTGAGGATGATGGAAAGATAGATGTTTGATCCGGTCGGCGACTCCCACCGACGCCCTACCCTCCCTTTGCCCTTGGTCTGTGACTCCGCCACAACCACTGCACCCTCCTGCGCCCCATTCAGGGCGAGGCGAAATGCCACCTTATTGGTGGAATCTACCTGAGGCAGGGCGTATATGGTCGTGCCGAAATGCTCGGTCCCCAGGCCAGCTTGAATCTCCCACTGCGTCGGATTGGCCGGGACCGCGACCAGCCGATAGCCACTGGCAGGCCTGGCCTCAATGTGATACCCCTCCCGACGCAGGGACCTGATGTGTTTCCAGATGGCGCTCCTGGTTATGCCCAAGGACTTACTCATCGCGGCACCGGAGAGAGGCGCCTCCCGTTCCCTCAACATATCCAAGATCCTCGCTGCAGCCTCCGCAGACATCACTGCACCACCTTGTCGTAGCGGGAGAAACGCATGGAGAAGGTCCCTCTCCCCTGAGTCATGGAACGCAGGTCGGTGGAATAACCGAACATGCGGGTCAGGGGAGGATGGGTCTTGATCATCGCTATCTTCCCCTTATTATCGATTGCCTCAACGGAACCTTTTCGGGCCTTGATGTCGCCGATCACCTCGCCCATAAACTCTTCTGGCACCATGACATCCAATTCCATGATCGGCTCCAAGATGAGCGGGGTACCTTTCTGGCAGGCCTCGCGCAGGGCCTGGGCAACCGCCACCTTGAGTACCATGGGGGTAAAATCATCCTGGGTGTAGTGCGCACCCTTGAGAATGACTTTGATGTCGGTGAGGGGATACCCGGTGAGAGCACCCACCGTGGAGGACTCCTCTACACCGACCTGGATCGCCTCAAGCAGTTCCTGCGGGATTTCTTCCGGAGGTACCACAGAGGTGAACTCGACCCCCGTGCCCCTGGCGATGGGGATAACTTCCAGGTTGATTTCGGCTTTATGCGTGATGTCGTCGATCACCTTGGAGAACTGCCACTGTACCTTTGCAGGTTTTTCAATGGTCTCTCGATAGACCACCTGGGGTCTGCCGACGTTGACCGCCAGATTGTACTCTTCTACCAATCGTTTAATGAGGACATCGAGGTGAAGTTCGCCCATCCCTGAGATGATGGTCTGGGCGGTATCCTCATCATACCGCACCTGAAAGGTGGGGTCTTCTTCACTCAGCTTCTCCAGGGCAAAGGAAACCTTGTCCTGGTCCTGGTTGGTCTTCGACTCCACCGCCACGGAGATGACCGGCTTATAAAATTCCATGGGCTCGAGCACTATCGGGTTCGCACGATCACAGAGGGTATTGCCGGTGGAGGTATCCTTCAACCCCATCACCGCGACGATCTCACCGGCCCGGGCCCGATCGATCCGCTTTCGTTGTTTGGCGTGCATCTCAAAGATCCGCGCCACGCGTTCCTCTTTCCCTAAGCTTGCGTTATAGACGGCTTTGCCCGTTTCGAGTATCCCTGAATAGACACGAAGGTAGGCGACCTTTCTCCCCTGCTCCATCATAATCTTAAATGCCAGGGCACAGAGGGGCTCGTGCTCATCGCTTCGACGCTCTTCTGCCCCTTTCGTGAGTGGATTGACCCCATCCACCGGAGGGACCTCGAGCGGTGAGGGGAGGTAATCGACGATGGCCTCCAGAAGGGGTTGAATTCCCTTGTTCCGTAAGGCGGCTCCGCAGAGGACCGGCACTGCCTTGAGCTCGACGGTCGCCTTTCTGATGGCCCGCTTTAACTCATCTTCAGAGATCGCCTCTCCGCTCAAATATCTCTCGGTGAGGACCTCATCGGTCTCCGCTACCCGCTCCAAGAGGCGTTCCCGGTACTCTTTGGCTTGGATGAGCATTTCCTCGGGGATTTCGACCTGCTCATAGACTGCCCCTAAGCCCTCATCTTCCCAGATGATCCCCTTCATGGTAATCAAATCTATTACACCACGGAAGGAATCCTCTGCTCCCCAGGGGAGTTGTACCACCAACGTGTTGGCGCCGAGTTTTTCGCCCATCTGCTCGACCGCCCCAAAGAAATCGGCCCCCACACGATCCATCTTGTTGACAAAGGCTATCTTAGGAACACGATATTTTTCGGCCTGATGCCACACCGTCTCCGACTGAGGCTCCACCCCGCCCACGCCGCAGAACACGGCGATTGCCCCATCCAATACACGCAGCGACCTCTCCACCTCGATGGTGAAATCGACATGACCAGGGGTGTCGATGATTTGAATGATATGATCGTGCCACTGGCAGGTGGTTACCGCCGAGGTGATGGTGATACCACGCTCTTGTTCCTGCGGCATCCAATCCATCACTGCGGTGCCGTCGTGCACCTCACCGATCTTATAGGTACGTCCCGTATAGTAAAGGACTCGCTCGGTGACGGTGGTCTTTCCCGCATCGATGTGGGCCATGAAACCGATGTTTCTGGTCTTGCGCAGTCGCTTTTCTTCGGACATCTGCTCTCCGAATAAATAATTGCCGAACCCTTGGAAATTCAATATCTTTTATCACAAAGCCTCGTGGGGGTCAATGAGCCTTAACCTTTACCCTCCTCCCCTTCTGTGTTATCGTTGATTAAAAGATACCAACAAAGGGGTAAAACGATGCAGAAGGAAATCTCTTTTGACGCGGTGAATGCCCTGATGGTCTTCACAAACCCTGTGTGCCCTACCCTCCTCTTCTCAAAAAATTCATGAAGGTCTTGGCCCTCCTTTTCTATCCCTTTATTGGGGCCCTCATCGGCTGGACAACCAATACCATAGCCATCTTGATGCTCTTTCATCCCTATGAAGAGAAGCGTATCTGGCGGATTAAAATCCCCTTTACACCCGGCCTCATCCCCGCCCGCATCGAACGGCTGGCCCAGGAGGTATCCGGGGCTATCAGAGACCACTTTCTCAGCGGGACCGATATCAAGGACATCTTGAAAGAGATGGCATTGGGAGAGGTCTTGACCGCGGAGATCAAAAAGAGGATGCATCAAACGGTCGTGCTCAGTCCCTTCACGATCCTGTTAGACCATGACTATATCCAACGTAGTGTGAATAAGGCCTTAGAGCGGATTATCGAGCGCCTAGAAGATGAGGCAGTGGGAGGTAAGATAGAGGAGTTTATACATCAGCGAATCATCAAGGAATTCAACCCGCGAAAGATAGAGGAGGTGATCCTCAAGGTCTCCAAAAAGGAGTTGAAGTATATAACCTATTTCGGTGGGATCTTGGGTGGCATAATCGGGGTGGTACAGGCGGTGTTGAGGGTCTGAGCCTGCCGAAACGACCCCCCTCTTTTCAATAACGGTGCTGAAGAACTTCGCGAGGGAAATAAGATATTGACTGTACCCTTTTTTCTTTATACAGTTACAGCAAGGAATGGTGGCCATAGCGTTAGAGTGGAAGCGAAAAAAGTAAGACAAGAAACGGAAAAGGAGAACGAGACATGGCTAAAAAAGAACATACACATGAACACATCCATACCCACGCCCATGAACATAGACATTCTGACGGCGCCATCCACGCCCATGAGCACCGTCATGAACACGCCCACACCCACGATCACGAACAGCCTCATGCCGTAGAGGGAACGCCCACTCACGAGCATGATCACGCCCATCACGGGGAAGAGACTCACGAACACACACACTGAGATATATACTTCCTTTCTGCACGAGATGTAATCCTCATTAAAATTCGGGTTATACCGTGGCGTTTTTTTGTCCGGCATACCAGTTAGTCTGCCGATAGATGCCACGTAGTATTTTTACCTCTCGGGGGTTGAGCTTGGCCCTGCCGAAGATCCTCCTCAGCACTGCCATGATACGTTTGGGGTTATTCTGGTCAAGAAAACCGATGCGGAGCAGGGCTTCCTCCATATGATGGTACATACCCTCCAACTCCATGGATGTGGCCAGACGACTGGTCCGTGAAGATGCCTCGTGGTGATGGGCAGCCATGTAGATCTCGTAACAGATGATCATCACGGCCTGGGCGAGGTTGAGGGACCCGTATTCTTCATGAGCAGGGATGCTCACCAGGCGCTGGCAGAGATCGAGATCTCTATTGGACAAACCCCTATCCTCCGGCCCAAAGACCACGGCCACCTTGTCGTGCTGGGCTATCTCGGCAATCTCCGAAGCCATCTGCCTCGGATCGACAACCCCTTCCCTCTCCTTTCCCTTTCGCCTGGTGGTTCCGATCACCCAGGTGCAATCGGCGATGGCATCGGCCAAATGCGAAAAAATCAACGCATCCTCTAAAATATCCTGTGCCCGTACGGCCATAACCCGGGCATCGGGGTGTAGAGGAGAAGCAGCCGGATCAACCAAGGCCAGCTCCGTGAGCCCGGCATTCTTCATAGCCCGGGCGACAGAGCCGATATTCATCATCCCTTGAGGACGAGCCAAAACGATCCTGAGATCCTTGAGGGAGACTTCTTTTGCCCCCGTTCTACCCTTTTTTCTGCGCGCCTCTTTCACGGTTCCTCCTGTTTCCCCTCGAATTGAACTCGATCGATCACTGTATCCGCCTCTCTCAACCTATGTATGTTCATTATACCCATTCACGAGAGACCTTGACTAGGGTGCAAAGCTCGTATATCTCTTTTTTATGATTAAGGGGATCCCCTTTAATCTAATGGAAAACCTGAAACTGAAAAGGGTCTTGCCGAGCGTCTCTATCTCTGATCCCTCAAAAACATGCCAAAAAAGAACGTTTTATCCTTATCGGCAACGTAAAAGCACCACTTTCCAATCACAAATCACAAAAAATCCCTTGACAATTAAAAGAGAAATTGCTACATAAAGCCTACTTTCAGCCAGTGAGAACCCGCTTTAGGTGGTTCTGAGGCGGGTTTTTTTATATTCTATCTCAGAGGGAGGTGATAACCATGGTTTGTCAAACGATAAAGGCAGGGACGGAGTGTGTCTTCATGGGGAAAAAGGGATGCACCTACAACGGGGGAAAGTGTCATCCTATTGTGGAGGAATGCCACGGTTGCGATCGTATCGTTGAATATGCCACAGGCGCCTATTGCAATAGCTACAGCGAGCCCAAATTAAAGTGGCTTTCTGGCTCCTGTAACCTGGCCACTCATATCAAGAAAGTACAAAATAACAATGGTACAAAGAAACAAAGAAGCTCAACCCCTTGAAGGCCTCCAAGCGGAATAGCGCTCGAAGCTAACATTTAAGGAGGGGTTATGCAACGCAAAAAAGGGGGGGTCATCTCATGATGATTCCCGCACTTTTTTGGGTATTGACAAGAACGAAAGGAATAATTTATTCTTATCCTTAAGCGGGCATAGCTCAGTTGGTAGAGCACAAGCTTCCCAAGCTTGGGGTCGCGGGTTCGAATCCCGTTGCCCGCTCCAAAATTGACAAGATTATCTATCCAATTAAGCATAGATTCAAGTCTCTAAAATACTAATCTTGATTCTTTTGTTTGTGTAGCTAACCTCTTAATAAAATTACAATACTCTATCTCAATTATCTTCCATTTATTTCGAGCCTTTCACCTCTTGAACCAAATAGATACCGCACATGCCTTGTGAGATCAATCGGAGGATACTACCTAGAGATAATATAGATAAAAAGGCATCGTTTGAAATTTTTCTAAAATTTGCTATAATATATTATAATAGCTAAAATAGCTTTATGGGGGGGCATATGTTTACACGACGCAAATCTAAAAGGCTGGAAATTAGTGTACCCGTGCGTATCAAGTTGCTCGGTACTGACAAACATCCCCCAACAATCGAAACAGTTACGAGAAATATCTCCCCGGTGGGTATATCAATTGAACTGCAAGTTACCTTAACTAATGGAGTTTTTTTTATTCAGGAGGGAGAAAAACCGGCAAACTTGATTCCGTACCTCGTTTTGGAAAACAAGGAAGTCGAATTAGAAATAGCCCTACCTCCAGACGAAGAAAAAGTCAGGGCAAGGGGGAGGGTTATATGGTATGACTTCGGCTCAGGGGAGGTCTCATACTATTTTAGAGCTGGCATTTTATTTTTCCTCAAAGAAATGGAACCCAAAGATAGGAAAACGTGGGAAGAATTCGTAAGGAATACAGCGATGGAGACGGGAAAACTATGGCAAAAAATGCAGGTCGTTGGTGTTTTTGCCTTTATTGCCGGAATTGTCATTTTTATAGCTGGGTTTCTGGGTAACTTGACAACTACTGCAACGATTGGAATATTATTGTCCTTTATAGGTTTAGCCGGCTTTATACTAGCGTGGTGGCAATACCGTAGCTTTATACTCCTTAAGAAGTTTAAAATTTTTTGATGTAATCCCAAAATGATAATGTCCTGTTTAACCAATTTAGAAATGTCCTCTTTTAGGCATGCTAGGATGCCCTTTTTCAGAGGAGGGCATGGTGGCAGGA
>Ga0307437_1000406_pt1 | contig 34666 bp, 29 predicted proteins | sample SalMarWE160390MG_FD_202146 | JGI IMG/M metagenome (GOLD analysis project Ga0307437, IMG submission 202146) | Salt marsh sediment microbial communities from the Plum Island Ecosystem LTER, Massachusetts, United States - WE1603-90 | ecosystem: Environmental > Aquatic > Marine > Intertidal zone >...
CAGGAGCCTGCGGGCTTACAGCGACGGCTTAGAATACGACCCCAACCGCCTCGAAGAAATAGAATCGCGGCTGGAGCTAATCAGGGGTCTTAAAAGAAAATACGGCCAGAGCATTAGCGAGGTTTTAACTTACCTGACAAAGGCGCAAAAGGAGCTGGACGAGGTCTCCAACTCCGCGGAAAGAAGCGCCCGGCTTAAAGAAACCGCCGCCGCCCTTAAAGAAGGTATGGGGAAACTAGCCTACCAGCTTTCAGGTAAGCGCGCCAAAGCCGCCGAAAAACTGATGACCGAGGTTAAAAAAGAGCTTAACGACCTGAATATGTCCCAGGTCGAATTCAGGGTATCGCTAAGCCAGGAAAAAGACGAAGGCGGAATCCCCCTCCCCGACGGCCAGAGCTACGCCTTCGGCAACGAAGGCGTCGACACGGTGGAGTTCATAGCCTCGACCAACCCCGGAGAACCTCTAAAACCCCTGGCTAAAATCGCTTCCACCGGGGAGCTTTCCCGCTTCACCCTGGCCCTCAAAGGAGCGCTTTCCGAAGCCGACCACATCCCCGTGCTCATCTTCGACGAAATCGATATCGGCGTCGGGGGCAGGAGCGGGGAGATAATAGGTAAAAAGCTCAGCAGCCTGGCACAGAACCACCAGGTAGTCTGCGTTACCCACCTCCCCCAGATTGCTGCTTTCGCTGACGCCCACTTCAGCGTTCACAAAGAGCTGGCGGGGGCGCGGACTTTGAGCCTGCTCGAGTCCCTTGAAGACGAAGCCCGCCTCAAGGAACTGGCTATCATGCTGGGCGGCGCCCACTACACCGAAACCGCCCTGACCAACGCCCGCGAGCTTATGCATAAAGCCGAAAACTGGAAAAAGCCCCACCCCGATTAAGCCCGAAAAACCGCTTCGCCAGAGCGGCGCTATATCGAGAATAGTCGAGCTATATTGACAACAGCAGTGAAACGGGGCTAAAATTGCTCGGCGGTTATGTTAATGGTTGAGAGGAGAGCTGAGGGTAAGAGCTAAAAGCACCAGCCGCACGGTACTAGAAAGCTAAACCAATGAAGAAGACGCGCATACTGGTAGTGGACGACGAGCTCAGCATACTAAAGTATCTCCGGGCCAACCTTGAAGCCGAGGGCTACGAAGTGCTTACGGCTATGAACGGCGTTCAAGCTCTGAAGACGCTCGAAACCGAACTGCCCGACCTCATCGTCCTGGATATTATGATGCCCGAGATGGACGGCTTTGAGGTCTGCCACCGCCTGCGCGAGTGGTCGCAGCTGCCGATTATCATGCTCAGCGCTCTTGACGATGAAAGCGACAAGGTGCAATGCCTCGACCTCGGTGCCGACGACTACATCACCAAGCCCTTCGGCAAAGCCGAATTCATCGCCAGGGTCAGGGCGGTAATGCGCCGTGCCGAAGTAGCTAACCCCACCCCCACCGTCCCCTCCGTTAAAAGCGGCAAACTCGAAATCAATTTCAGCCAGAGAAAGGTGACCGTCAAAGGCAATGAGGTTGCGTTGACCTCAACCGAATACGCCCTCCTCCAGGAAATCTCCCTCAATGCGGGCAAGGTGCTCACCTACACCCATCTCCTGCAGAAGGTCTGGGGGACCGATTACGCTGACGAAAGGGAGTATTTGCACGTCTTTGTCAGCCGCCTGCGGGCTAAGCTCGAACCTGACCCCAAAAATCCCTGCTACATTACCACTGTATCCGGGGTCGGTTATCGCTTTGAAGAAGTGGCATAAGCGGCTAAGCCGCTTATGCCACTGAAATTACGCTAGTATTTTTAAACAACGCTATCGTTACAAAAGCGCTTTCCGGACCGCCGCCACCAAGTCTTCGGGCTCAAAAGGCTTCATGACACACGGTTGGTCGGTTTTTTTCAGGAAATCCCGAACGTAATTATTCATAGTATCACCGGTGATAAAAATCAACCTCTCGGCGATGGGGTTTTTGGTAGCTATCCAGTGCTCGTAGAGCTCGATGCCGGTCATTCCCGGCAGCCTGATATCGGATACGCAAAGATCGTAACCCTTTTCCTCAGCGACTTTTTTAGCGTCCAGTCCATTATTAACCACGTCGACGTCAAAACCACTTGAGGTAAGCACCCGCTTGCATAAAAGGCCAAGAACGGGCTCATCTTCAATTACCAGTATCCTCTTCTTGCTGCTTTCTGATTTCTTCATCGTCTTTCTCCTTAAATCTCCCCTTTAATTACCGGCAACGGGTAGCTCGACAACAAATGTCGCTCCCTCATCATTGTTATTCCTGGCGTATATTTTGCCTCCGTGCGAGGCGACAATACCGTAGCATATACTCAGCCCCAAACCGGTCCCCTTACCAACCTCTTTGGTGGTAAAGAACGGGTTAAAGATAAGCCCCAGGTCCCTCTTGGCGATACCCGGCCCGTCATCCGAGAACGAAAGACGGATATTCCCGTCTATCCTCTCACCAGTGATTCTCAATGTCCCCCCACCGCTGGCATCCACCATGGCCGTCTCCGCATTGAGGATTATATTGAGAAACACCTGCTGCAGCTGAAAATAGTCACCCAGGACATCGGGAAGGTCGCCGGCAAAGTCGGTTTCCACGATAACATTGTGGCCGTGGTGCTCGTAAGCGCGCAGCTGCAAGACGTCCTCCAAGATTTTGCCCACCAGCAGCGGTTCCCTCTTGGGCACATGCTTCCTGGCGAAAGCCAGCAGGTTTTTGACAATGGCGGCGCACCTCTGAGCCTCGGAATTGATGGCCGTCAGGTCCTCCCTGGCTTCGGCGGGAATATTATTCTCCCGGGCCATCAGGCTGGATAGGCCCATAATGCTGGTCAACGGGTTGTTCAGCTCGTGGGCCACGCCTGAAGCCATCTCCCCCACCGAAGCCAGCCGGTCGGTGAGGTAGAGCCGCTCCTGCTTCTCACGCTCCTCGGTTACGTCATTAAGCAGTATCAGGTATCTCTTATTCTGCATCTCGGTAATAGTGGCGATAAAGATTCGGGACACGCTCTTCAGTTCATAGCGGAACTCGAAGGACAGGTTCTTCTTATTGTTTTTAATCGCGCTCGATAGAGCCTGGTTCAACTCTTCCCCCTCGATTATTTCATGTATCGGCTTATTCTCCACCCTAGCCTTCGTTAATCCGAAGTTCTTATAAAACGTAGCGTTAGCCAGCAGCACCTTCATCTCTCTATCTATCACCATGACGGCGTTGGGCGTAGTGGCGATAATCTGGTCAATCAATTCCCTCTGATACCTCAGCGCCGATTCCGCTTTCTTACGCTCGGTAACATCCCGCAACGTGGCTAGGGTGCCTACTACTTTATCTTTATCTTTGACGGCTACGGCGCTAATCTCGATTTTCAGCTTGGCGCCGTCACTCTTGTGCATCTCGACCTCATAAGGGGGCACATCGATGCCCAGCATCCTGAGCGTGAAACTCTTGGCGATAATAGCCACGCTCTTCTTGGGCATGACCTGGGTCAGCGTCCTGAAGTTCTTACCCAGCAACTGGTCTCGACTGTAACCAACAGCCGAAATCCTGGGATTAACATCGACTATTTTACCCTTGTTATCCAGCAGAATGATGATGTCGTTGGCAGATTCGAAAATCATGCGGTATCTCTCTTCCGATTTCTGAATCTCCTCCTCCATCCGTTTGCGCTCGGTGATATCATCCGTCGAGGCTATAATACAGCGCTCGCCGGCAATTTCGATGGGTTCGGCGGAAAACGTCATGGTCCGTATCTCGCCCGACTTTATGCGGGCTTCATACTCCTCATTAAGGACTTGGCCCTTTTCACGCATTATCCTTAATATGCGGACTCGGTCCTTCGGTTTGACCCATAAGCCCAGTTCCTTAGAGCTATGGCCAATAACCTCTTCACGGCTATAGCCGTAGTTGCGCAGGAAGGCCTCATTAACCTCCAGAAACCTCCCGTCTTTCATTGTGGACAGTGCCACAGCCGTAGGGTGGGAGCGAAACGCCTTGGAAAACTTCTCTTCCGATTCCTGCAAGGCTTCCTCCGCCTTCTTGCGCTCGGTGATGTCGCGGCAGACGCAGAAGATAAGCTTCTGACCCGAGACTACCGCTCCGTTGGTGCTGATTTCAACGTCAAAGGCGCTGCCGTCCTTGCGGCGGTGTTTCGTCTCGAAGTGGTCGCCCTCCGGACCGACAGTGGCAATCATCTCGGCAACCTGCTCGCGTGGATATTGAAATTCCCAGTCCCAAACGCTGAGCTTGCGGACTTCCTCGGGAGTGTAGCCGAGCATCTCGGCAAAGCGCTTGTTGGCCTCATATACCTTGCCCTTCTCACCGAGGACAACGATGCCATCACTGGACTCGTCGACAAGGATACGACGCCGGGTGGCTTCATCAGCCAGCGCCTGCTCCGCCTCCTTACGCTCAGTGATATCCCGGGATACGCAGAAGATAAGCTTCCGCCCCGCAACTATAGCCCCGTTGATGCTGATTTCAACATCAATGACGGAGCCATCCTTGCGACGGTGCTTCGTCTCTAGGTGTAAACCCTTCTCGTCAACGTTCCGCCCCATCTCCAGCAGTTTGTCGGGGGGGAAATTTTTATCCCAATCCCAGGTATGGAGCTCGCGGACTTCCTCGGGAGTATAGCCGAGCATCTCGGCAAACTTCTGGTTGGCTTCAACCACTTTGGCGTCCTCATCGAGGACCACTATCCCATCCAGGGACTGGGCGACCAGTATGTGCCGCCGGGTGGCTTCATCAGCCAGCGTCTGCTCCGCCTTCTTTCGTTTGGTAATGTCCCGGGCGACCTCCAGGCAGGAAACAATATTGCCCTCGGCATCCCTGATGGGATTGGCGGTATTCTCCCAGAAGGTGATCTCTCCCGAAGGCTCCAGACGCTGCCTCTCGGAAGTGTGCGACTTGCCATCTTTAAACGCCTTGGCCACCGGGCAGCCTTCGCAGACGGTGTCTCTACCTTCATAGACGCGATAGCATTTCTCACCGATATGGCCGCCGCCCGAGGCTAGCTCGGAAGACTCGTTCTGATAGATAATGTTAAAATCCCTGTCCTGTATGGTCAGGGTGCAATCCATAGCGCCGATTAACGATTCCAGCTTATTCTTCTCGGCCTGAATATTCTCCTCCATCAGCCTGCGTTCGGTGACATCGCGGGAGATGACGTGGACGGCAACGGGCTGGCCGTTATGGTCATGGATGGTGGTGAAGGTCTGCTCGGTCCAGATGACGGTGCCGTCTTTACGGACCAGGCGCAGAGCGATAGGACGGTATTCCGACTTTTTAAGGTCGGCGTAATCCGTGAAGAGCTGCCGGTCCTCGGGATGAACCATCTTCTTCACCAGTTCGGGGTCGGCATAAAACTCCTCGGGCGCGTACCCGGTAATGCGCTCCGAAGAGGGGCTGACATAGTCCGTCTTGAAAGTCGGCGAGAGCTGAAGACGTATTATCATGTCACTGGCATTATCGGCCAAGAGGCGGAAGCGCTCTTCGTTAACTCTTAACTCTTCTTCCGCTTTCACCCGCTTGACCAATTCATTCTCAACGCGGGACTGGCCCCGCTTGCGAATGGCGGCAATAGCTATTACCAGCAAAAATACCATGAGGAAAAAGGCGATCATTTCACCTGTGGCTTCGGGAGCTACCGTGGTAAATGGCAAAATAACCGCTAGGAAAACAAGGTAGCTGGTGGCAACTATTAAGGTGGCGAGCCGGGATAGAAATATGCTGGCGAGGAGGAAGGGCAGCACCAGCCAGGCTAACGACTGTATGATACTAGTTGGCTCAGTCCCGATTATTACCGCGCCGATAACACTGAGAGCAGGAACGCCTAAGGCGATTATAAGCGCTGGTTTATAGTATCGTGTACGGCTCAAGCCGTAACCGACGGCGGAGATAGCGGTAACAAACAGCATGCTAATCCAAAAATCACTATCCATGCCTCTTGTGACTATCACGCCTATTAAGGAGTTGATGGTGATAAGCAGCAGGAAAGCCGAAAGTAGACTCAGCTTCTGGCGGTCTTTTTCACCCGCGCCCGCCGTCGGCTCCACCAGCCAGCGCAAAACCTGAGCTAAGAACAGCCTTACACCATTCTTAGCTGGTCTTCCTTTGATTGCCTCCTTGTTCATTCCCTCTCCCTCGGTTAACTGTAATAAATAAGTTAGCTCTGCGGAACAAGCTATCTGCCGCAGTAACTATTCTCACTCCGTCTCAATATTTGACAAGTATGCTAGCACAGCAATAGTTAATGGAGACTAAAAACAGAGCGAAAAATTATAAAGATTCTCTAAATGAACAGAGGAAAAGGAGGCAAAATAGACGAAACAGCCTCCAGCGGCTTGAAAAACCCCTTGAGAGAAGAAACAGCTAGCTCAGACCATAGCGTTTATGTCAAGCAGCTCCCGCCCGACAAGCAACTTGTGCATCTCGGTGGTGCCACCGAGGATAGTGCTCAAGACCGAATCACGGTAGTGATGCTCCACCGGAAAGTCGTCGGTGCACCCGTAGGCGCCGTGCAGCCTCACCGCATCGTTCGATACCCACACCGCCAGCTCGGTAGCCAGCCACTTGGCGGCGGACAACTCTTTGGCGTGCGGCTTTCCCCGGCTCTTAAGCTCGGCGGCATAATAGACCTGCCACCTGACGGCGGAAATCTCGGCCTGCATCCGGGCTATCGTCTCCTGCACCAGCTGGAAGCTGGCAATGGGCTTGCCGAACTGGTGCCTCTCCTTGGCGTATTTGATGCAGGCGTCGAGGCAACCTTGCGCCATACCGACACCGCCCGCGGCGATAAAGAGGCGCGCCGTATCGATGCCGGCCAAGCTGTTCTGTAGCCCCCGCCCCACCTCCCCGACTAGGTTCTCTTTAGGCACGCGGCAGTCGCTGAAAGCCAGGTTAGACACATCGCCCGCCCAGTCCCCCACCATCTCGACCTCACGGCTGGAAAAGCCCGGTGTGCCCTTGTCCACGGCAACAAGCGCCATCCCTTTAATGCCCTTGGCCCTATCTGTCTGGACTAAGACGAGGACGACGTCGGCGATGCCGCCGTGGCAGATGAAGTTCTTATTGCCGTTAATCACCCACTCGTCGCCGTCGAGCACAGCCGAGGTCTCGATAGCGGTGGCATCGCTGCCGGCATCGGGCTCGACGGCGGCCATGGCGATAATCATCTCCCCCTGGCAAAGCGGCGGCAGGTATTTCTTTTTTTGCTCCTCGCTGGCGGCTTTGGCCAGGATTGTCCCCGCCAGCACGCATTGCCCCACCGAGGTCAGGGTCTGCGTCCAGCTGGCCTGGCTGAGCTGCTCCCAGATAATAGCCGCCGAAACATAATCGAGCCCCGCCCCCCCGTATTCCTGGGGCAGGTGCACCGCCAGCAGCCCCAGCTCCGCCATCTTCTTGATGACATCGTAGTTTACTTTGCGCTGTCGCTCGTACTCCTGGAGCGTGGGCGCCATCTCCTGCTCGGCAAATTTGCGGGCCATGTCACGAAGCATCATCTGCTCCTCGGATAGCTCGAAGTTCATTTTATACCTCCGTCCTATTCGATGGGAGTCCTGGGCACCTAGAGGGGCATGTTGCCGTGCCGCTTGGGGTAAGGCTCTATCTTCTTATCCTGAATTAATTGCAGCGAGCGAGCCAGGCAGCGCCTCGTCTCCCTCGGCTCGATAATATCCTGGACATAGGTCACCTGCGAGGCTAAAGCCAGGCTGTCGGCATAGAGCTCGTTATACTCCTTCACCTTTTGGGCACGAAACGCCTCCGGCTTCTCCGCCTGCTTAATGTCATCGGCATAGAATAATTCCACGGCCTGCTCCGCACCCATGGCGCCGACCTCAGCCGTGGGCCAGGCAAAGACAAGGTCAGTGCCGAAACCGGGGAGTATGCCCATACCCAGGGCGGCGCCGCCGTAGACCTTGCGCATGAGCACGGCCAGCTTGGGCACGGTTGCCTCGGACAGCGCGTAGAGCACCTTGGCGCCGTGGTGAATAATGCCGTCATGCTCCTGTGCCTTACCGGGCAGGTAGCCGGGTGTATCCACCAGCAGGACGAGGGGGATGTTAAAGGCATCGCAGAAGCGGATAAAGCGCGCTTGCTTGCGGGAGCTGTCCACCGTCATGCAGCCGGCGCGCACCATGGGCTGATTGGCGATGACACCGACGGTACTGCCCTCCAATCGGGCAAAGCCGACGATTATCTCACTGGCGAACTCTTCTTTGATTTCGATGAAGTCGCCGTTATCCACGATTTCCCTGATGACCTGATGCATGTCGTAGCCCTGAGTAGGCTGGGCGGGCACAATCTCGCTCAGGGCATCGGTGAACCTCTCCGGGTCGTCACCGCCGTCTATTCTCGGCGGGTGTTCCCGCCAGTTCGAGGGTAAGAAGGAGAGCAGCCTCTTTATCCCCTGCATACACTCCTTTTCGTTATTGACCCTGAAGTCGGCGACTCCGGTAAGCTGGCAGTGGACTTTAGCCCCCCCCAGCTCCTCGAGGGTGACGTCCTCGCCCATCACCGACTTGATGACCCGTGGCCCGGTGATGCACATATGCGACAGCCCGTCCACCATAAAGATGAAGTCGGTCAGCGCCGGCGAATAGACCGAACCACCGGTGCAGTTGCCCAGTATCGCCGAAATCTGCGGTATCGCCCCCGAGCAGCGGCTGTTGATAAAAAAGACCACACCGGCGTGCTTTTCGTCGCTCACGCGGTAGGGGTCGTCGCTGCCTGCCTTCTCCGGCCTGACCACCCTGGCTCCCGGCGAATCGTTGAGGCCGATAAGGGGCACGCCCATGTCCAGCGCCATCTCGTGGATTTTATAGAGCTTCCGCCCGTGAATATACCCCTGGGAACCGCCGAACACCGTGGCATCGTGGGAAAAGACGCAGACCCTCCGCCCCTCTATCGTGCCGTGACCGACGACGACGCCGTCTCCGGGCGCGCCGAGCCGGTATTTTACCAGCATACCGAACTCGTTGAAGCTGCCTTCGTCGAGGAGCTGGTCTATGCGCTCGCGCGCCGTCAGCTTGCCCTTCTCGTGTTCGCGGGCTATTTTATCCTGGCCACCCCCCATGGCGGCCATCTCTTTAGCTTCGCGAAGCTTTTTGATGCGCTTTTCCATTTTCTACCTCCCCGGAGCGCTTTTTGCCGACAAAAGTTCAGCTAGAATATATCCTCGTCTTTGACCCACTCAGGGAACCAGCGGTAGTGCTCGGGTGGGTTGGCTTTTTCCAGCCCCTCGTAGGTCGCCTTGGCTAACGTAATCGCTTCACCCTTGCGGTGCAATCGGACTAATTGCTTTTCTTCTAATGATAACAGCGTCCGTTCCAGCTCAGCGTCGTTTACGTCGAAGGCCGCTTTCAGGTCCTCAAGGCTCATATGAAGCCCCGGGTCGACCCGGTAGTCCTCGGCGAGGACGGCGAGCAAACTATCTTCGTCAATCTTAGCCAGTTTCTTCGGCTTTTCGGCAGAGGTGATAGGCACCCCCAGCTTTTGGTGGCGAACGCGGCGCGGCATCTTGAAGTCGTCAGCCATCGCCCTCAAGCCCATACGATAGATGGTAATCTTAATGGCTTCGTTGGTGCCCCCCGCTATCTGCGCCACTTTAGATTCGTTTAAGATTCTCAGCAGCGGGTAGAATTTGGTGGCGCCGTCACCACCCATGACCTGTATGGCCTCGACCCCCACCTCCACCGCCGCATCGGTACCGAAGACCTTGGCTATGGAGCAGTCAACGGCGGCGGCCTTACTCTCACCTTCGTCCAAACGCTGAGCGGCGTAGTAGGTGGCTAATCGGGATAGCTTTAGTTTGCTCATCATGTCGGCCACCTTGAACTGGTTGGTGGGGATATCTATAGTCGGTTTGCCGAACTGGATGCGCCTCTGCCCGTAGGAGATGATGGCCCTCAGTGCCTCACGCATTGAGCCGAGCACCTGCGCCGAGATCAGCGCCCTTTCGTAGTTAAGGGCTAAGACCATCACCCGCCACCCCTCCCCTTCTTCCCCGATACGGTTAGCCAGGGGCACGGGCACATCGATGAGGCTCAGATAGCCGTTGGGCACATTGTCGAAGCCCATCACCTCGTTAATCTTTTCTATGCTGAAGCCGGGCATCCCCTTCTCGACGATGAAACCGGTGAGGTGACGGTGACGGCGCACCGCTTCGGGGTCGTCGCTGGTGCGGGCGTAGAGCATATATCTGTCCGCCGCGCCGGTGCCGGTGGCGAACCTCTTCTTGCCGTTGATTATGTATTTATCGCCCTGGCGCCGGGCAGAGGTCTCGATGCCAGCGACGTCGGTGCCCACGGAAGGCTCCGTCATGGCTACCGCCCCCAGCTCGCCCTTCACCATCCGGTGCAGGAATCTCTTTTTCTGCTCTTCGTTGCCGAAGTCTATCACCTGGTGCCAGCCCCCCAGCATGGCGGCGCCGAATATCCAGCCCACGCCGGGCATGCGGCTGATTTCCTCTATGGCGATGCAGGCTCCAGTGGCACCCAGCCCCATCCCCCCGTATTCTTTGGGGACGCCAGCACCGAAGTATCCCTCCTCGGCTATGCTGGCGAGGATGTCCCTGGGGAATTCCCGCTCCCAGAATGCTTCCTCGGCCCGGGGCATAATCTTATCGACGAATTTGCCCACATCCCCCGCCAGCGCCTTGTGCTCGTCGCTCCACCAGGTGAACGCTTCCATATCGCCTCCCTAAAGTTTGCTATGAAGATGATAGCGTAAGACGCCCCGATTATCAATGCTGTCCCAAAACTTTGACAAGGCTCGTTTAAAAGTATTACCTTAGTCATTGGCAATGTAAAAAAAGATGGGGGTGAAGGCATTGGAGACAATGGCAGAGCTGGCGCAGATTGCCCGCACTCGACCGGAGACACTGAAGGAAAGGAAGGCGGAGGGGGTTAAGGTGGTCGGCTACATCGGCCGCTTCGTCCCCGAAGAGCTAATCTACGCCTCAGGAGCCGTTCCCTACCTGCTCTGTAGAGGGGGACAACCCGAGCCGCCCGACGCGGTCATACCCTACATGTTAAGATTTATGAGCCCCTACGGCCGCTCTCAAATCGGCTATCACCTGCTGGGCATAGACCCGGTGGTGCCCCTGCTCGATTTGATTGTAGTCCAGTGCAGCGATTGTCACGAATCGAGGCTGGCTGACCTGTTCGAGTACTTTAAACTACCGACGATGCGGCTGGGCGTGCCCCAGGACTGGGAAAAACCGCTCTCCCGCGACTACTACTATAATGAGCTGGCTCGCCTCAAAGAGAAACTGGAAGCCCTCACCGGCAACGAGATAACCGACCCGAAGCTTAAGGGAGCCACTGATTCCCTTAACAAGATAAGGGACATTTTAGCCAAGATTAACCTGTTAAGAAAAAAGCAGCCCCCGCCCCTCGGCGGCGACGACTTCATCCGCCTCAACCACCATTCCTTCTACGGCGACCCCGAGCAGTTAATTACCAAGCTCAATGACCTTTATGGAGAGCTGCAAAAAGGCAAAAGCCCCTTCTCCCCCAAAGCTCCCCGCCTGCTTATGGCCGGGCATGTCGTCGGCGTCGGCGACTATGTCGTACCCAGGCTCATCGAAGATTCGGGCGGGGTGGTGGTCGCCGAGTTTCTGGACGAAGGGATGCGGCATTGTGACTGGAAGACAAAAACCAACGGCGACTTGATGGCCGGCTTGGGCAAAAGCTACTACCTGGAAAGGACGCCCCCCTCCCTGTTCCAGCCCGCCTGGGAAGCCAGGACGGCGGTCATCAAGAAGCTGGTAAAAGACTTTGGCATTGATGGCGTAATCTGGTACCAGCTGTCTTTTGAGGAAGTCTATGACCTGGAATGTTCCGTTATCTCCAAGGCGATGGATGAGATGAACGTTCCCCTGTTGAAACTCGAATCCTCCTACGAATACTCGCGGGAGGCGGTGGGCCCCCTGACGACGCGAATTGAAAGCTTTATCGAAACCGTCCGGCAGAGGAGGAGTTGACCTAAGATGGCTAAAAATGTATATGAAGACTTTTTGAGATTAACTGGCTTCGAAGAAGCCGAGATGCCGAAATACCTGCCCGAATGGCGTAAGGCGTCGGCAAAGCTCGGCTTAACCGAAGAGGATATAAAGTTCGCCACCGAAGAGCAGCTCCCCACCTACTTCGCCATCGAGCTGGAGGGCATCAGAAAACTGCTGGGCGTCTTCGTCAGAGAGACGATTGACTTGACCAGGGCCGGCGACTATAAGGATAAAGGAGTAAAGATAGTCTACGGCATCCTGCCCGCCATCCTGCACTTCTACTACGCCATCAAGCTCACGGCGCCGGAGAAGGTTTTCGTTTCCTTCCCCGATATATTTTTGACCATGGTCTTAAACGGCTTCTTCCACAAGCTCGCCCCCTACCTTGAGGAGGCCGAAAAGGCGGGCATCCCCTACGGCTGCCGCCACTGCGCCCTGAACAAGGCGCGCTACGCCGCCCGCCGCCTCAATGTCATCCCCTCACCCGACATAAACTGGATTTGGGGCTTCATCTGCGACGAAGCCCCCAAGACCGACGAGTTCATCCGCATCTACCACGACCCCGAGTGGAAGACCTACATCACCCGTCTACCTCACGACCAGCCCCTGGGCACGGTGGAGGACGAGGTCATCGACCGGGTTAAATACCTGGCCGCCCAGATGAAAGACGGCTTCGAGTTCGCCCAGAAGGAAATCGGCATCGATGTCCCCGAGGAGAAAATAAAAGAGGTAATGACTTACTGGCAGAGGTACGGCGCCAAGCTGGCCGAGTTGGGCAAGCTGATGACCGCCGACCCCCAACCCCTGGGCGCCGTCAGCGGCCGCCTCTTCTGGGAGGGTCTGTTCACGCCCTTTAACACTGGCATCGAGGGCATGGAGCAGGCGCTGGATATTACCCTTAAAGAGGTCAAGCAGAGGGTAGCGGCCAAAAAAGGCATACTGCCCGCGGGCGCCCCCAAGCTGCTCATTTATAGTCTTCACCCCACCGTCCCCTGGGTAGCTAAGACCTTCGAGGAAAACGGTGTGGGCATACCCTTAAGCGAGTTCTTTATCCAGACCAAAAAGCAGCTCTCACCCCCCAGCTTCGACGACCCCTATATGGCGGCGGCGGAAGGCTGGCTGCGGACTTCGGGCATGGTCAACCCCGGCTACCAGGCGGAGCAAATCTGCGAAAAGCTGGAAACCCATAACTTCGACGGCATGGTCTTCGGCTTGATGGACTTCGACCGATGGCTGGGCAGCAGCCACCGCCTGCTGGCGAGGATGGTGGAGGACAAGACCGGCCTGCCCGTGTTTTATATCGAGGGAGACAACTGGGACGACCGTGACTACAGCCTGGAAGCTTTGAGGACGAGGATTGAGAGCATATGCGAAATAATGAAGATGCGGAAGGCTTGAATTGTCGATGTTTGCCGGTATCGATATAGGCTCGGTCAGCACCAAGGTGGTGCTAATAAATCAAAAGGGGGAAATCCTGGCCTTTTCCCTGATAGCCACGGGCTACGACCGCCAGCAAAGCGGCGCCGAAGTCCTTAAACTGGCGCTGGACAAGAGCGGCCAGTCGCAAAAAGACATTGAGCGCATCGTCTCCACCGGCTACGGCCGCCGCGCTTTCAGCTCGGATAAGGCGCTGCCCGAAATAATCTGCCACGCGCGAGGCACCAGGAAATTATTCCCCGAAGCCAGGACCATTATCGACATCGGCGGGCAGGACAGCAAGGTAATACAGCTGGACGAAGCGGGCATGGTGGCCAGGTTCGAGATGAACGACAAGTGCGCCGCGGGCACGGGTCGATTTCTAGAGGTCTTGACCGAAAGAATACTAAATCTCCCCATCGAGGAGCTCGGCCCCCTGGCCTTAAAATCTAAAAACCCGGCCACTTTAAGCAGCGTCTGTACCGTCTTCGCCGAATCGGAGGTGCTCTCCCTGCTGTCGGAGCACAAGCCCAGGGAGGACATCGCCTACGGCATAAGCAAGGCCATCGCCAGGCGGGTGGTCGGTATGGGCGCGGGGGGACAGATTAACTACAACGAGCCCATAGTCTTCTCCGGAGGGGTAGCCCGGAATGTGGGCGTGGTCAAGGCGATTGAAGAGGAATTGGGCAAGAAAGTGATAGTCCCCCCAGAACCCCAGATAACGGCGGCGCTGGGCGCGGCTATCTTTGCTCAAGAGCACGGGCAGTAAGCCAAGGCTCAGGAAGACTTACCTCGGCGCCTGGTAGCTAATCCCAACAGGTAACGGTAGGGCCGGGTCTTGCGTATAAAGCCCATAATACCCTGCGGCGCCAGCAACATTATGCCCACCAGTATTGAGCCCTGTATAATCAGGCTGATTTCAGCATATCTGGCCAGCAGGAAGTACAAAACGACGACGACAATCGAGCCCAAAACCGGCCCTTCTTCGGTGCCTTCGCCCCCGATAACGGTAGCCAGCATTACTATGACCAGCCAGCGTATGCTGAAAGCGCTGACCGGCTCGATAAAGCCCTGGTAAACGTAAAAAATAGCGCCGGCGATGCCGGTGACGAAGGCGGCAATGACGAAGGAGCTCAACTTCAGGTTGAAAACGTTTACCCCGCTACTAGCCGCGGTGCTTTCGTTATCACGGATGGCCGCCAGCCCCGAGCCCAGCTTGGAGCGCAGGACATAGCGCATCAGGAAAATCGAGGCAGCCGCGATAGCCAGAGCCAGCCAATAAGTATGCGACCCGGAAACGTCGGCTATCCCCTTCACCGTATAGCCCGCCCCCCCGCCGTAGACCGGCTCGCCGATGGGTGCCCAGATGGTAAAGACATACCTCAGTACCTCGGGTAAAACCAGCGTGCCGATAGCGAAATATATGCCTTTCAGCCTGAAGACGGGAAAGGAGACGAGCGCGGCAAATACCGCCGCCACTAAACCGCCGGTGATTACCCCCAGATACCAGGGCAGGCCGAACCAGCTACCTATGGCCAGGGTGTAGCCGGCCAGCCCGATAAAGGCCGCCGGGCATAGGGATACCAGGCCGCTATAGCCCGCCAGCAGGTTCCACATATTGGCCATACTCAGGTATATAAAGAAGAGGAAGAGATAAAGCATCCAGGAGCGGGAGACCCCTATAACCGGAAAGAGGGCCAGCACCACCATGACCGCTATTAGCGGTGTTAATAACCCTCGTGGCCTAGGAATCTTAACCTTCATGTTCCTCCTAACGTCCGAATATACCTCTTGGTATCACGGCTAATACGACCAGCACCATAAGGTAAGCCACCAGCATCTGGGCGGCAACGCCGAAGAAATAGCCGCCGAGAGTCTGGGCCAGGCCGAAGGCTAAACCCCCCACAAGCGTCCCCACGATACTGCCCATACCGCCCAAGACGACAACGCCGAGGGCGATTATGAGGAAAGACATCCCCGATATCGGCGTAAAGGAAAAGGTCAACCCCAGGAAAATACCGGCGATGGCCGCCAGCGCCATGGAGATGGCGAAGGTGTAGGCATACACCCGGTCGGTATTTATCCCCATGAGGTGGGCCGTTTTCCTATCCTGAGCGGCAGCCCTTATGGCCCTGCCCAGATATGTCCTCTTCAGGAACTGGTGTAGGAAAAGCATGACCAGTATAGCCGCCGCGAAATCGAGCAGATAGACCAGCGGCACGTGAATCGGTCCGGCGCTGAAACTCTCCAGGGCATAGGGCGTGGTTAGACCCCTGGCCATGGGCGTCCAGATAAGCTGGTAGACGTTTTGCAGGATTAAAGAGAGCCCGAAGGCGATTATCAGGGTGGCGTCCATTGATATCTTAAAAGCCCGGTTGAGCAGATATTTTTGAATGACAAAACCGATGCCGAACAGTATGGGCATACCTATAACCAAGCTCAGAATGGGGTCGATACCGAAGACGGTCATGGCCACATAGCCAAAGTAGCTGCCCAGGATGACCAGGTCGCCGTGGGCGATATTTATCTCCTTGATAACGCCGAAAACCAGCGAAAGGCCCAGGGCGATTACCGCGTATAACCCGCCCAGCAGAATCCCCATCACTACAGGCGTGGCTAAATCAGATAATAAGTCCATCAGTAAGCTGTCCTAATCAAAATCAGGTGCCAAAGTAGGCTTTTTTAACCCTTTCTTCTTCACGGAGTTTGGCTACATCGCCGCTTAAAACAACCCGCCCCACCTCCATAATATAGGCTCTATCGGCTTCGGTAAGGCTGCGCCTTACATTCTGTTCGACAAACAGGATAGTAATGCCCCTATCCCTGATTTCCCGCAAAATCTTGTATAGTTCATCAACCAATATGGGGGCCAGTCCCAGCGACATTTCATCAAGAAGTATAAGCTTGGGGTCCGACATTAAGCCCCGTCCCAGGGCTAACATCTGTTGCTCCCCCCCGCTCAGTGTTTTCGCCAGCTGAGACCTTCTCTCTTTTAGTACCGGGAAGAGCTGGTAAGCCTTTTGCAGATTTTCTTCCCTCTTAGGCCTTGCCTTACGATTGTAGGAACCTATTACTAGATTTTCTAAAACGGTTAGGTCGGGGAAGACCCTTCTTCCTTCCGGTACCTGAGAGATACCGAGGCTAACTATCTGGAAGGCTTCCAGGGTGGAGATATCCTTCCCCTCGAATTCAATGCTGCCCTTAGCCGGATGCACCAGGCCCGATATTGCGTCCAGCAGGGTGGATTTACCGGAGCCATTGGCGCCGATAATGGCGACAATTTCTCCCGGTTTTATCTCCAGAGATACGTCCCAGAGGGCTTGAAAGCTCCCGTGAAATACATCTATGTGACTGATTTTCAGCAATGTTTCTTCAGGCATTTTCTGTGAAGCTAAATGACATCCCGTCTATGCCGATTCACCCAGGTAGGCTTCGATTACCTTTCTGTTTTCCATTACCTCACCGGGGGGACCTTCGGCGATTTTGGCTCCCTTATCCATTACTATGATCCGGTCAACTACCCTGGTCATTACTCTCATGACATGCTCGACCAAGATATAGGCTATACCCATTTCACGTACCTGTTGCAGTATCTCTAATATCCGCGGGATTTCCTCTTCGTTTAAGCCCGCGGCCACCTCGTCGAGCAACAGCAGCGTGGGGCTGGTAGCCAGAGCCCGGGCTAATTCCAGCCTCTTTAAGGTTATCGCCGTCAAATCTCTAGCCAAAACGTCCCTCTTCTCCAAGAGGTCCACCATATCCAGTATCTGGAGAGCCTCGCTCTCAGCGTCATCTTTGCTCAGGCCTCTTCCGTATTCTGCCGCCACCGTGGTATTCTGCAGAGCCGTTAGATTGACAAAGGGCTGAGGAATCTGATAGGTTCGAGCAACGCCGAGGTGGCAAATTCGGTGTGCGGACAGACCGGTGATACCGTGTCCTTTTAGATGCACCGTTCCCGAGCCCGGCTTGTGTTCACCGGCGATGAGATTTAATAGTGTTGACTTGCCGGCGCCGTTAGGGCCCATCAGGCCCACAACTTCACCAGCCTGAACATCGAAACTGATGTCCTGGACCGCCGCCACCCCCCCGAAATGCTTGCTTACTCCGGTTACGGAAAGAATCGCTGGTTCCATGTCAACACCCTTACTAGTTCTCTTAATACGCGCGCGCCGACCAAAACGAACGCCACCGCCGACCAGGTATCTTAAGTTACACCGGCCGGGACAGGTATATCTGCACACGAACCTGTATCGAACAGAGCTTGGGCTAGCGCGAAGCCCAAGCCCCACTCGATATTTTTATTTATCGGTTATTAACTTATTCCCAGGGTTTGGGGAAAATCAACTCGGCTGTCGCCGGCATGAAGTCGTTATAGGAAAAGACGGTGGGCGCTTCCCACACCCAGGGATTATCGGTCTTCTGCCACTGGCCGAACTGGCAGGGTACTCTCTGGAACTGCGTACCTGCTTCAAACACGACGCGGCCCCACATCGTCATCAAGTCGGTTTCAGCTAAGGCGGCGCAGACCGCATCCGCGTCCAGGGTACCGGCTCTCTCGATGGCGTCAAACAGTGTTTGCGCCACGGCATAGTCCCAACCTATACCCTGGGGCACTGGTTCGTTTCCTGAATATTCGTACCATCTCTCGACCAGTCCCTGTGCAGTTTCGCCACCGATGCCGACGGCATTTTCCATTTCAGGCGTCCAGTAGACTTCCATACCAACGCCATCGGGCAGGTCGCCGCCCCAGGATACAATCTCCTGATAGAACATGGCTCCCCTAGTGGCAAAGACTACCTTGGGTTCAAAACCCTGCGATTGGCATTGCTTCAGCACTGTCCCCATATCGGGCGCGGGACAGTTGCCCCACAGTATCTCGCAGCCGTTGTCTTTCCACTCCTGTATCAGGGAGGTGAAATCGTTGGTCCCCGGAGGGTATATGCCAAACTGGTCTTCGGCACGGTAACAATCATAGCCCTGGTCAGCGACAGCGGCGGTGAATCCCAGGTACCAACCCCGGCCATCCGCGTCGTCAAAGGCAAAGACAGCCGCTTTCTTGTTGGTATCTGAGGCGAAGGCATCGAGGGCGCCGAACCAGGTGGGCATCATCAGATATCCGGGGTCATCCGCCCGGAAGTCTCCCTCCGCGGCGGGAGTGCCTATGGAAAAACCGAACGCCCAGCTGTACGTCCATGGCTCCGCGGCGGCATCGCGGATGCCTACCCAGGCTTCATAGGTGCCGACGCCGAAAACGGCCGGGATTCCATACTTCTGGGCCATCATGGCCGTACCCTGGCGCATGGTGGGCACCTCAAAATGCCCGCCGAGGAAGTCTACCTCGTCGTTGAGAATCATGTCCTCGGTAAGAGTTGCCACCTTGAGAGGGTCGCTCTCGCAATCGACGGTTAGCCACCTGACGGGTATTCTAGTTCCATATTCTTCCACATATATTCCACCCTGCGCGTTGATATCCTCGACAGCCGCTTCCGTCCCCCAGCTGGCAACGCCACCAAAGACGGCATAGGGGCCTGTATAAGATACGGTATCGCCGATAAGAATCTCGTCGGGGACTTCGGGGCCCCCATTACCGTTACCGTTTCCGTTAACGTCTCCGTTACCGTTACCGTCGCAGGCGGCAACTGCCATCAGTGCCACCAGCGCAATCAGTAATGGGATTATATATAACCTTTTCACTACTACCTTCCCCCTTCTTTAAGATTTCAGGCTTTTCCAGCCATTAGCCAGTTCACTTCATTTACATAGACCCTCCTTATTATGAGCATTATTGTCTATGGCCACAGTTCCCCTCGCCCCCTTGTCAGGAGGCTCAACATACAGTTTATATACGGGGATAGCCCGATTATTCTATTTCTCGCCCTTGTATCCGGCTGGCGCCGCTTCGGCCAGGGTGCCCGCGCCCATTATTATCGTCATCTGCAGGTGCGGCCGGGTAACGCCCTTCCAGGTCAGGGGGCCGTGCACTACCCCCGCCGGCACGTAGAGGGCTGAGGTCTTATTGATTTTAAGCGGCTCGCCCCCCACCACAAACTCTATTTCCCCACCAAGGTCTTCGGGGTTTTTATAGTCGGAACCGATGTGCAGGACGTACTCATCGGAGTTGGCGTGAGTATGTTCGGGGATATGGGGGTTGGGGTCAGGCATGTCATAAACCCAGCCCATCTCGATATAGACGTTGCTACCGGGCACAAGCTCTTTATTCATAAAGGTCATGGTGGGATACTGCCGACCTTTGATTTCGCCATATACCGTACCCACCTCGTACTTCGGTTTTGTCACCAGGTTCTTGTAATAATTAGCCATTGTCCAGACACTCCTTTCTTATATTTTCTACAAGTTTAATCGACAAGACCACCCCTCCGCATCGCTGCCGTTATTCCCGCCCCGACGACATCGACCACGGCCGTCCCGCCGTCGATGGTGAGGACAGCCCCGGTCATAAACGATGACTCATCACTGGCCAGGTAGCTGCAGAGTCCGCCCATCTCGGATGAATCAGCGAAGCGGCGCATGGGTATCTCCTGCGCTATCTGATTGATGAAAGTCTCGTGTTCGATGCCCAGCATCTTGCCGAACTGACCGAAGTCCTTCTCCGTCATAGCCGTTTTTACGCCACCCGGGCAAACGGCGTTACAGCGGACGTTAGCCCGCCCGTATTCCAGCGCCGCCTGCTGGGTGAGCATAATCAGCCCGGCTTTGGAGCTGCAGTAGGCCGGCATAGCCGGCAGGCAGCGCAGGCCGCCGAGCGAGGCAATGTTAATGACAGATCCCCCACCCTCTTTAATCATAAGCGGTATTACCGCCTGCATGAGCAGGAAAGGACCGGTCAGGTTCACCCCGATAACCGCCCGCCACTTCTCAGGGTCAAGCTCAGCAATAGGCGCTGGTTCGTTTATGGCGGCGTTGTTCACCAGCACATTGATTTTGCCGCCGAACTTCACCGTCGTATCCACCATGCGCTTTACATCCGCCTCCTTGGCCACATCTCCCTGACAGATGACTACCGTCCCCGAGGGGAATGATTTAGCCACCTTTTCCAGCATTTCTTTACGGCGGCCGGTGATGCAGACCTTGGCACCATCGGCGACAAAGCGCTCAGCGATGGCGGTGCCTATACCAGTACCTCCGCCGGTGACCAAGGCTACCTTTCCTTTAAGGTTCATATTGGTACCTCCCGTTAAGGATTTTGCTTGGCGAAACTCCCGTACTGCCTCTTGGCTCAAGCCTACTTCTGAAGCTTACCTGGGCCAAACGCGGAGTAATTCAGGTCGTAGAACTGCTTGCAGGTCTCAAAATAACCCAGGTGCGAGCCACCCAAGACTATCTTGACCACTACGGCATCACGGTAATACTTCTCGTAGCCGTTTTCCCTTACCACACCAAAGGAGCCCATCAACTCTAAGCCCCGGGAGACCAGGTCGGGTACGGTACGGGTGATGTAGGCGTGGATGGCGTGCCCTTTAGCAAACATGCTCTCCGTGTTCCACATACCGTAGATATCCATGTTGTCGTACTCGTGGGCCGTCTCCAGAACGGCGGCTCTGCCCACGGATAGAAACGCGGCCATCTCGCCCAGTATCATCGCCGCGTGCGTGTGCTGGTTGATGGGTTTGCCCCCCGCCACCCTGTTTTGAGTATAGTCAACCAGGACGTCAAAAGCCCCCTGCAGAGTACCAATGGCGTTGGCGGCATTTAAGGGCATGGGTGCCGACACGGCACTGGTGAAAAGGAACCAGGCCTCAGGCCCCTGTATGCCCCACTCCTTGGGCACCCTGACGTTATCGAAATAGGTGGGGGTGTTGCGGTCGGCGTTAGCCCCGCACTTGACCTCGAACTCGCCGTGGGAGACGCCCTCCCAGGGCTCGGGGACATAGACCAGGGCAAAGCCTTCTATTCCCTTTTTAGGGTCCATGTTGCAGACAACACAGTTGAGGTCGGCGATGCCGGCGTTGGAAGCCCACAGCTTGTTACCGTTTAACACCCACTCGTTGCCCTTAAGCTCGGCCTTTACCTTTACCGTCCTGCCCTCGTTCATCGGGTTCTCGATATCGCAGGCGGAGTCGTCCTCGCTGAAATTCATGCAGGCGACGGCCAGCTCGTTGCCGGTGAACTTGGGGGCGAATTTATCGAAAACGGCCTTGCCCCAGGCCTTCCCCGTCGGCGAGGGTGAAAGGTAAGCCAGCAGAGCCGGCACCAAGCCCCAGTCGGTGCAGGCGCAATGGAGGCTTACGCCGTAGTCGGCGCGGGACAACTGTTCCTGTATCAGGGCATCCCCGACCATAGAAAGCTGCTGGTTGCCGCCGTAGTCTTTGGGTATCTTGTTCTTCTGGTAGCCCAGGCCTACCTGTAGTTTCTTCAGGATGGGGGTAATCACCTTTTCGTGGGTGACGTCGTCGTCAATCTTGTCCCGGACCGGCATAATCTCCTTGTCGACAAAGTCGGACAGGGTCTTCTGCATCATCCGCAGCTCTTCATTGACGAAGCACTCCGGGTACTGCAATTTGTACCATTGACTGGTCTGGTCTAACATTTTCCCTCCTTTACCTATTTAATTTAATGATGCCCATATAATTAAAGGGAGCTTTGACAGGCAAAGCTCCCTTTATTCTAACCAGTTCGTACTTCCTGACCGAGGGCAGGCTCTCCAACATAGGGCCTTTCTCATTGGTAACAAAAGCCAGGTGCTGTTCATCGGTCACGTGCTCGGCCAGATTGTAGAGAATAATCCCCTTGGCCATTTTGACGTCCTTTCTCAAGGTTACGTTTGTTGGGGAATACGACTAACTGACCCGCCCGAATGTTACTACAAATTTTCTTGTTTGGCAATACTAAGATTTACTATGGTAAAACAGATATAAACTCTAGTTGGACGCCAGACTGGAGGGGAAACTAAAGCTATGGTGGGCGGTACAGGACTTGCACCTCTGGCGGGGTGGTGTGTAAAGGCGGTAGAGGCAAGGACTGTGGCGGGGATGGGTGGTGGGCCTTGGTCGACAGTTCCCGAACTTTTCTTCGATAAGAAACAGCTTATCCCTGCACTTAAACAGCTGCTTCTTTCCTAATAGTAGACCCGCTGGTTAACTTTAGTCAATCTAAAGCATTTAGTCAACAACAAAAGATGGGTTGTTTAAGTCAATTTGTGGCGGAAAGTTTAACTTCAATCCTTGCTGAACAACCCGTTGACACTAAAAAAAGTTTGTGATAGCATAAAGCAAAGGATGGCTGCAACTAGTTGCAACTACTTTTATTTGCAAATACCCTGCGTAAAGCAGGTTTTTCTTGGAGTGTTTAATGCAATAAGTTGCAATTGCTAACTGTTGCAATAACCCAAACAAGGAGGAAAGCGTGAGCAATGTTAACGTTGGCAATCCAAGGCAAGAAATAGAAGAGGCTATAGCCGCCGGCGACTTATCCAGGCTGCTGAGAATGACCGGAATGCTGCACGGGCATTTCTGCCCGTTTTCGGCCGCGGGTGTTAAGGCAGCCGCCCAAGCTGTTAGGGAGCTGAATGTTAAGTCCACAGGTATGGAGGAAGTAGTTGCCATTGTCGAGACGAACAACTGCTTTAGCGATGGCGTTCAGTTTGTCACCGGCTGTAGTTTTGGTAATAACGCTCTCATTTATCGAGATTACGGCAAAACCGCATTTACCCTGGCCAAAAGAACGGGAGAGGCGGTGAGAATATCAGTAAGAGCTGAGAGGGTAACGGAGGAGCGTACTCCTGAGGCTAACCAGCTATTTGAAAGGGTGGTCGTAGAGCGCAGTGGTACTGAGATTGACCGAAAACGGCTAAGTGAGCTGTGGAAAGAGCTGTCCTTCAAGATTCTAGCCATTCCCGATGAAGAAGTCTTTGATATCAAGAGGATTACCGTTGACGTTCCCGCCTACGCTCGAATCTTCGCTAACGTTAAGTGCTCCGTGTGCGGCGAGAATGTTATGGAGCCACGGGTGCGTAAGAAAGGCGGCAAGCCTGTCTGCATCCCGTGCTCAGATCAGGAATACTACCAGCTGGCCGGTGACGGCATATCAATAATAGGAAGAAACTAATGACTAAAGAGGTGCTGAACTTGGTACCCAAATTACTTATTCCAGCAGTGATAGTAGTTGTGCTGCTTGCTTTCCCATCATGCACTGCTGGGACTCCAGAAGTTAGTTCCTACACCATTGCCGATAGCACTGGAGACTGGGGCTATCCCTCTCCATACGCCCACTATTCCCGCGGTCCCGGATATGTCCGGATGAGTTTTATCTTTGAAACCCTTGTCTGGAAAGACACCTCTGGTTTCGTCCCACAGCTAGCCGAGGAATGGGAATATATTGCCGAAGAGAACGCCTATATATTTGAACTGCGTAACGACGTTACCTGGCATGATGGCACCAAGTTTACCGCTGATGACGTAGTTTTTACCTTTGACTATACCCAGCAGCACCCATATCAGTGGGTTGACAACAGTATTGTCGAATCGGCTGAAGCTATTGATGAATACACGATAAAACTGTATCTAAGTAAGAATTATGCTCCATTCTTCCAAGATATCGCTGGAGTTCAGCCCATATTGCCCAGGCATATCTGGGAAGGCATCGAAGAGCCCGAGAAATTTGCCGCTCCCGAAGCCGTAATCGGGACTGGCCCCTACCTATTGGCGGACAACAGTAAAGAACATGGCAGCTATCTATATAAGGCCTACGAAGATTACTACCTTGGTACTCCGATTGTAGATGAGATCAAGTTCGTCAGGGTAAGCGAGGAGATGATTCCGGCAGCACTGCAGGAAGGCTCAATAGATGCTGGTGACATACCTCCCGAAGTCGTCTCTGAAATGGAAGAAGCGGGCCTCGCCGTAATTACGGCACCGGTTGCCTGGAACGCCAAGCTTACCATAAACCATCACCAAGACCCCCTTTCTTCTAGGCAGTTCCGTCAGGCGCTGGCCTATGCCATAGACCGGGAAGCCCTGGTCCAGATTACCCAACGGGGCCACGCCCTGGCTGGTAGCCCGGGTATGATACCGCCCACCAGTGGTTGGTACAACCCCGATACCCCGCAGTACGAGTACGACCCAGCCCAGGCAATAAGGCTGTTGGAAGAGCTTGGCTACGAGCTGGAGGATGGCTATTTTACCAAAGACGGCGAGGTGCTGGAACTGGAACTACTGGCCACGGCTGATTTCAAAGAGGTGGGGCAATTCATCAAGCAGCAGCTGGAAGAAGCGGGCATAAAGATAGACTTCAGAACGCTGGAGGCAAAGACGGTTGATACGAAGGTAGAAGCCTGGGACTTCGATCTGGCTGTTTATGGCCACGGAGGTCTCTACGAGCCATCCTTCTTGAAAACGGTGATTATTGACGAGGGCTTCAAAAGCGCCCGGTATACGTCAAACGAAACATTGAACCAGCTTATTGAGGCACAGCTTACGGAGATGGATGCCGACCAGAGAGCGGAGCTGATATTCCATATTCAGGAGGTTTATGCTCAGGATTTGCCGGCGCTGACCCTCTACTATCCCAAGTGGTACTGGGCCCACGATGGTACTGTCAATCTATTTTACACTATGGACGGTATAGCCATTGGCATACCCATTCCTTTGAACAGGATGGCTTTTGTGGAGTAACCAAAATTCATCGGGAGATTGCTCAGGGAAAGTGTTCAGCAAGCGAAATCTAATTACCTACGCCATAGCCTTCGTATTCATTCTATTGCTCAATTTCCTGCTGCCCAGAATGATGCCGGGAGATCCACTCATGGCTATCTACGGTGATGAAGCACTGATTGCCATGACGCCGGAGCTCGAGGCTGAGCTCGTGGAGCGGTTTGCCCTGGACCAGCCGCTATGGCAGCAGCTCGGCGCTTACTTTGTGGCGCTCTTTCAGGGAGAACTGGGCTACTCTTACTATTATAATGCGCCAGTCTTATCAGTAATCCTGGGACGCTTGCCGTGGACTCTGCTTCTGGTAGGCACTTCACTGCTACTTTCTACCATGCTGGGTATAGTGCTCGGAATCGAATCGGGGTGGCGGCGTGGTTCCAGAACAGACCGTACCTTATTAGCCGGGCTGATGAGTCTGAATGGATTCCCTGACTTCTTCTTGGGTATGTTATTGCTTATCGCTTTTGGCGTGGTATTGGGGGTCTTCCCCCTGGCCGGAGCACTAACTCCCTACTCTGGTCTATCGGGGTTAGCCTTGCTGTGGGACGTATTGAGACATCTATTCCTGCCAGTAGCTGCCCTGACTCTGGCCCATCTGGGGAGTAGCTATCTGCTCACTCGAAATACCATGATTACGGTACTCAAGGAGCCGTACATGCTTACCGCCAAGGCCAAGGGCTTATCGCCGCGGTTACTCAAGTACCGACACGCTGGCAGAAACTCTATGCTGCCGGTGGTCACCCAGACCGGTATCTGGATGGGCAGGGTAGTTACCGGCACCCTCTTTGTTGAGCTTGTGTTCGCCTACCCGGGTATTGGTTACCTCACCTATGAAGCCCTGTTAGCCCGTGATTACCCCATCATTCAAGGAGTCTTTCTGATGGTAGCCATATCGGTACTGGCGGCTAACTTTCTAATCGACCTTTCTTACCCAAAGCTAGACCCGCGAGTAAGCTATGCATATTGATTTGAAAAGAGAGATAAAGGAGAGCGGTGCCGGCAAGACCGGGCTCATTATTCTGTTGCTAATGATAGCGATTGCTCTGGCAGCGCCCATATTGGCTCCTTACGACCCTTACCAGCAATCAACCGCCTCCTTACTTTCGCCGTCCTGGAGTCATTGGCTGGGCACGAACCACGTTGGTCAGGATATCTGGAGCCGTCTGGTCTTTGGTGCCAGAACTTCCCTGCTGGTTGGATTCGGGGTGGGCATTCTCGCTACGCTCTTGGGCACCTTGTTTGGAGTATCGGCAGCCTTAGTCGGTGGGTTTTACGAAAAGGTCGTAATGAGGATAGTAGATGCCTTTATCGTGATTCCGATGGTAATTGTCATTATCCTGATATCAGCCTACATTAGGCCTGGCATCCTAACTCTTATACTTCTCTTATCACTGCTGAGCTGGCAGGGCGGGGCTAGAATTATGCGGGCGCAGGCCCTTTCCTTAAAAGAGAGAGGACATGTTGCCGCCGCTAAATCATTCGGGGCTAATCGCTTTTATCTTGCCTGGCGGCATATAGTGCCAGACCTGGGACCAATACTGCTGGTTGAGTTCATCTACGGCGTTCGGAGAGCTGTTTTCATGGAGGCCGGGCTCGCTTTTCTGGGAATAAGTGACCCGACGGTGGTTAGTTGGGGGATGATGATGCGTGATGCTCTCAGCTTCAGCTACCTGAATGTCTGGCAGTGGTGGTTAGTCCCTACCGGCGTAGCCCTATCGCTCATCATAATTGGCTTGGCCTTCATTGGTCACGCCGCCGAACCGGTTATCGAGCCCAGATTGAGAGGTGTTGCGATTGCTTGAAATTAAAAATCTTAGGGTCAGTTATGGGCAAGACGTGATTTTAAACGGGATAGACCTAGAGCTGGGGTCAGGAGAGACCTTGGCTATCGTTGGTGAGTCGGGTACGGGAAAGACCACCCTTGGCTTAAGCATCATGCGCCTGGTGGAGGGCACCGTCCGAGGAACCATACGCTTTAATGGGAAAGACCTACTAGCGCTATCCGACAACGAGATGCGGCAGATAAGGTGGAGCCAGATTGCCATGGTCTTCCAGAATGCCAACAATGTGCTCAACCCTGTCTATACCGTCCTGAATCAAATCATGGAGCCTATGGTAGAGCACGGGCTAAAAAGCAAGAAGGAAGCCCGAGATAGGGCTGTGGAACTACTGAGATATTTTGGCTTTCCCGTAGACCGATTTGCTGCCTATCCTCATCAGCTTAGCGGTGGTGAGCAACAGATAGTCCTATTGGCTATGGCGATGGCTAATAACCCCGACTTAGTGATATTGGACGAACCGCTGTCTTCACTTGACGCTGCCGCCAGGGCCCAGGTAGGAGACCTACTTAGAGAAACGGGCAAGCAAGGTGCTAAATTGGTGGTAACCCACGACCTGGATACCGTGAGCAAGCTGGCCGGCCGGATGGCCGTGCTTTACGGGGGTAAAATTGTCGAGGCGGGGCTAACCAGGGAAGTATTCCGCCAGCCAAGGCACCCATATACCAGGGCTTTAATCCGAGCCTATCCTAACATGACCACGGTGAAAGACCTCCAGGGTATTAAGGGCCGGATGGCTCGCCCTGTCGGTGGTTGTCCATTTCACCCTCGCTGTACGCAGGCAATAGATATTTGTCAAACTAAGGTGCCGCAGCTTGTGTGGAATAAAGGGCGCCACATCGCCTGCCACCGGGGTGGCATTATTACCCTGCTGTCAACCAAGAATTTAACCAAGTCATTCGGCTCACTCAAAGCTGTTGATGCGGTGAAGCTGCATATTGAAGCGGGAGAAACCCTGGCGCTGGTGGGGCAAACTGGCTCGGGAAAGACGACGCTGGCCAAAACAATTATGGGTCTTTACCAGCCTACCGAGGGTGACGTGTACCTTGAAGGCGCCAAGGTTGGTAAACGGGGAAAGGACTTCTATAAGAGGGTACAGATGGTGTTCCAGAATCCTGGAGAATCTCTGAGCCACCGCCTATCGGTACTGGAAACAGCGATGGAGCCGCTTGATGTTCAAGAAATAGGAACCAAGGAGGATAGGGAGAATAAAGCAACACAGGTCTTGGGCGAAGTGGAGCTACCCCAAACCAATGACTTCCTGAAGAAGTATCCTCACCAGTTAAGTGGAGGTGAGATGCAACGCCTAGCTATAGCTCGGGCGCTAGTCCTAGACCCGGCTTTGCTTATTGCTGACGAACCCACAGCTTTCTTAGACGCGAGTATACAAGCTAAGATTTTAAAGCTATTACTTAACCTCCAAGAGCAGCGAGGTTTGAGTATTCTATACATCACCCATGACGTAGCTGCCGCCAGGAAGGTAAGTGACAGAATAGCGGTAATGCTTGACGGCAAGATTATCGAAGAAGGCTCCTCAAATGAAATCATAGCCGCACCTAAGCAAGGCTATACCAGGAACCTATTGAGAGCAGCCTCAGCCTTGGATTCAACCGGATCCAGCAGTATCGAGTAGCAAACGCTAAGTCCACCCATTGATGAGGGAGACTTATGACAGAATCACCCAGGGGCAGCAGCTGCAACGCCTATTATGTTACAGCTAAGGTAAAAAATAGCGGTTTGTTTACCGCCGCAAGAAAGCTTGTTTTCTCCTTCTACTAAAGGTAATATAATTACCCACTGATTAAGCTTAAAAGAATTACTATAGATTCAAACAGGGGAAAATTACAAGCTGAGATTAGGTAATTATATTACCTATGGTGGGCGGTACAGGACTTGCACCTCTGGCGGGGTGGTGTGTAAAGGCGGTAGAGGCAAGGACTGTGGCGGGGATGGGTGGTGGGCGGTACAGGACTTGAACCTGTGACCTCTTGCGTGTGAAGCAAGCGCTCTAACCACTGAGCTAACCGCCCCGAACCTGTCTATTTTAACCCCAAAAATCGGCTTTGTAAACACAGCCATCACGGCAATCAGTTTTACGCCATTAACAAAAGTTTTTCGTATTTATATGCATAGTTAGTGCATAGCTATTGCATATTAAATGCATCAATGATATAATAGCCCAAATAGTTCAGGCAAGAGATGAACGGAAACCTACAGCAAATCAGGCAAACCAGGGTCCTATCCCGCAAGGAGCTGGCGCGACAGTCTAATGTAGACGAAAGCACCATCTATCGGGCGGAGCACGGACAGACCAAACTGAGGCCGAGCACGGTCAGGAAACTGGCTCAGGCGCTCGATGTGCCCCCCAACCAGCTAATAAGCAAACAAGGGAGGCTCGTCTTGTGACCATTAAATCAGAGGCAAAACAAACCACCCCTCCCTCCAAGAAGGCCAAGACCAAGCTATGCGTCATCTTACCCGCCCGCAACGAGGCGGAGACGATAGCCCGGTGCGTCGCAACCGCCCAAAAAAGTCAATATGAACCGGAAATACTGGTCGTCGACGGCAACTCCTCGGATAAAACCAGGGCCGAGGCCAAGAGCGCCGGCGCCACCGTGGTCAAGCAGAGCCGCAAACTCTTCCCGGCTAAGGGCGTGGCGATGAAGGATGGGGTCAAGGAAGCATTAAGTCGGGGGGCGGAATGCATCATGTTCCTGGATGCCGATATTACCAACCTGACGCCCAAGTGGATTGACCGCCTGGCCAAGCCGGTGATGGAAAAAGCCTGCGATATGTCCCGCGGTTACTACCAGAGAGCCTACTACGACGGCGCCGTTACCAAGCTGGTGGCTAAACCGCTTTCCCTGGTCTTCTTCCCCGAAATTGCCCATTTTAACCAGCCCCTCTCCGGCGAAATATGCGCCACCGCCGAACTCTTCCGCAAGCTGGCTAAGAGCCGCGACTGGCCCGGCGGCTGGGGGGTGGATATCTGGCTGCTCATCGAATCAGCCATGAACGACTACCTTATCGTTGAGGTCTATCTGGGAACAAAGGTGCACACCTCACGAAACGACTACCAGAACGACGTCGCCATGCTGAGCAAGATGGCGGAACAGGTATCGCTGACCACCTTCAAGGAAGCTATAAAATTCAAGCGGGTCGATAACCTGAAAAGAATCCGCCTCTAACCGCTGGTCTATACCCCACCCCCCAAACAGGCGATTGACAGTAGGCATACCGAAGCCTATTATTAGAAATAAATCTTGGGGCAAAAGCCCCGGACGCTAAAAATGAAACTTAGTAAAATCGGCTCCATCCTAGCGTTAAGCGTGATCCTTACCCTGCTGGTGCCCCTATCGGCCACCCCCGTCCACGCCACTGGCGAGTATATCTTCATCTACCCCAACGAAGGCAAAATCGGCGACCACTTTGAAGTCCTTGGCTCCAACTACAATAGCAACGACGTAGTCCATATCTATATCTCCAGCACCAGAGCCGAAAAGGGTGATGAAATCGGCGACAAAGTCACCGCCTACGAACGGGTATTAATAGCCTATACCGACGGGGAAGGTTTCTTCGACCGCACTTACGCCTTCCTCTTGCCCGATGCCCTTAACGACGGCGAAGATATAGAAGATGTGCATGGCGGCGATTATTATATCTACGCCACCTATTACCGCAGCCCCCATATAGTAGCCATTGGCACATTTATCGTAACTAGTGCTGAAATCAGCCTGGACACTGAGGAAGGCATCGTCGGCACCGAGGTCGAGATTAGCGGCCAGAGTCTCCGCTCCAATCAGCAAATCACCATCAACTACGACGGGGATGATATTGACATAGCCGCTGGCGATATCCAGACCGATAAAAACGGCGATTTCACCTGTACCATTATTATCCCCGAAAGCTCGGCTGGCAGCCACATCATAAGCGCCTTTGACGAATCGGGCAACACCCCCGAGGCCGAGTTCACCGTAACCCCCCTCATAACCATCAACCCGACCGAGCAGATAACCGGTGGCAATGTGCAGATCAGCGGCATGGGCTTCGGCAGGAGGGAAGCCATAACCATCACCATTGACGGCGAAGAGGTCGAAACCACCCCCCACCTCCCGAATACCGACCATGATGGCAACTTTGAGGGCATCTTCCTGGTACCCTTTAGTGGCAGCTATGGCACCAGGACAGTCAAAGCCAGTGACGACAGCTTTAACGAAGCCGAGGCGCAACTGGCTATCCGGGGCGGCATAACGGTAAGCCCCACCACCACTCCCGCCTCGCCCGGCCATGCTGGTATGGAGCTTACCATCCTTGGCGCTGGTTTCACCGCCGGGGCTATGGTGACCGTAACCTACAGTAATAACGACGAAACCATACCGGTAGCAACTGTCGTCGCCGAAGACGGCACAATCTTGCTGGAATTTATCGTCCCACCCAGCCTGGCCGGAAGCCATGATATAACCGCCACCGATGGCACCAGCACAGCAACCGCCACCTTTCTTATGGAATCGAAAGCCCCACCCACACCCACGCCGCTAAAACCAAAGGTCGCCGGCACCACTGGGGCAGCCGCCTACTTCGAGTGGAGCGATGTTAGCGACGACAGCAGTATCAGCTACACCCTTCAGCTTGCCGTCGACGTCGATTTCAACGCCGTCCTTCTGGAGAAAGCAGGTTTAGCCGCATCAGAATATACGCTAACCGAAGAGGAAAAACTGGAACCGGTTGAGAAAGAAGACTCCTACTACTGGAGGGTTAAAGCGGTAGACGGCGCCTCCAATGAGAGCAGCTGGACACATCCTCAACTGTTCTACGTCGGCTTTTCCTTGTCTTCAGTGCCGGTCTGGGCGTTTTCTGTCCTCGGCGTTGTCGCCGCCACGGTGCTCGTCATGCTCGGCTACTGGCTGCTGAAAAAGAGAGTCAAAGGCAAAAGAACCATATGAACCAGACGGCCGCCTTACACCTTCAACCCGACCTGAATCTCGTCGCCTTCTTCAACCACCTCCTCCACAACGGGCATCTCCTCCAGGATATCAAGCAAGGAGAGAGGCTCTTCGGCGGAGACGGCAACCTGGCTGCCCCCACAGTATAAGAGACAGGCAAAAACCCGGTCAATCTAGGACTTTTTTCCTATGACTATTCGCTACCCCAATTAACCCATTTGGGTGATTGTACGAACAAGTATGATAAGATATAGTAGTTGGTGTAAGGTTAAGGTAGTCTGAAAGAGGAGGATTGGAGGACAACCTGAGGGAGGAGGATAAACTATGGCTAACTCTAGACGAATAGAACCTATGCTGACGACAAGCGACGTCGCTCGCATGCTCAACGTACATATCAACACCGTGAGACGCTGGAGCAATCAGGGAACGCTAAAGACATACCGCATCGGGGCCAGGGGTGACCGCAGGTTCCGGCGTGAGGATATTGCCAGCTTTCTCTCACCAGAAGCGAGCGTAGGGGGAAATGGGGAGAGCACCTCCACCGAAAAACCGAGCTCCATAGACAGCAACAAGGTATTAGCTAACTACTAAACGCAAGGCTTAATTAAGGAGGTGAGCGAGTGGATCAGACCAAGGTAATGGTAATCGACGAGCAAGAGTTCTTTCGGGCCGGCGTGCACCAGCTGCTTTCTAAGCAATCCGACCTGGAAGTAGTCGAATACGACCCTTCCAAAGACCCGTTCGAGCTAATCGAAGCCAGTCTCCCCGATGTCGTCCTATTAGGCTCCGACCTGGCTACCTTAAGCGGGCTGGAGCTGGGACGGAAAATCACCCGGCTCTACCCCAACACCAAGGTAATAATGTTGAGCCCCAACCCCAATGACGAGGAGCTCTTCGAGATTATCAAAACCGCCGCCGTGGCTTGCCTCAACAAAAAGGCCTCCGCCGAAGACCTGGTGGGCACAATACGCCGCGCCAAGAACGGTGAATACCCTATTAATGAAAGCCTGGGTCGGCCCACGGTCGCCAAGCAGGTACTAAAACAATTCCAGGACATAGCCTCGATAGGCAAGGCTATGGAAGCTGTAGCCGCCCCCCTCACCAAAAGGGAGGCACAGATTCTGAACTACATCGCCCAGGGCAACTCCAACAAGCAAATCGCTTACATACTCGACATCAGTGAGCAGACCATAAAGAACCACGTAAGCTCCATCCTGCGCAAACTAAACGCCAACGATAGAGCTCACGCGGTTGCCCTGGCCATGCGCAACGGCTGGCTCCTGGCCGAGGACAAGTCGTAGCCGTTTCTGAAATCAAGGGGGAGACAAAATGCAGCAGTCAACTATCAGCCCAACATCGAAGTCCCAGCTCAAAGCATACTTGGCAAAGCGGGGATATGAACTAAGCGAGGGAGCTAAACTCACGGGAAAATCGGGGGTAGAGCACTCCTTCGACATACTGGCTTATACCGAAACCGACGGAGTCAAGCGCTCACTGGGCATAGACTTTATGAGCGGCGAAAAAGAGATAAGTATGGAACAGGTCGTTGTCTTCGATAGCAAAGCCTACGAAACCGGCCTCGACGACAAGGTCATCGTGGTATCGCCGGGAATCAGCCCCCAAGCGCAGGAATTCGCCCAGCAGCAAGGGATAAAGGTCATCGAAGGTGACAAAAAAGACTCTTTTAAGGCCGTGCTGGGCAAAGAAGAGCCCAAGGCTCCCCAAACCAGGTCCGATAAACAACCATTAAGTCAATCTGTTCAACCCGAAGCCATGAAATCAATCCCCGAGGTGATGGCGAGAAGGTACAATGCCATACCCGTGGCTGTATCGGGCAACACGCTGGAAATAGCCATGGCGGACCCCACCGACATCTTTGCCCTCGAAGCCTTCTCCGCCCTGTGCCGAATGAGGATTAAACCCGTAGCCGCCGACGCCAGAGAAATCAGGGAAGCCATAGACTTCAACTACAAGGGCTACGGCGAGATTGAAAAACAGATTTCCCGCGTCTCCATCCCCAGTGAAGTAACCGAGGAAAGGCTGGCTATTACCGCCGATACCGACGCACCCCTGGCGCAAGCCCTCAACCTTATCGTCGAAGAAGCGATCAAAGCCCGCGCCTCCGATATCCATATAGAGCCTGAAGAAGATAGATTAAGGGTGCGCTACCGCATTGACGGCACCCTTCAAGATATGATGTCCCTACCGCTTAACATACATCTAGCCCTCGTTTCCCGAATAAAAATCCTTTCCGACCTGAACATTGCCGACCGCCACCGCCCCCAGGACGGACAGTTCACCGCCCAGGCCAAAGGGCGGGAGATAGATATCAGGGTAGCCACCGCTCCCACCGTTCACGGGGAGATGGCCGAGCTGCGCCTCCTGGACAAATCGGTGGCTACGCTGGGACTGGCCGAGCTCGGCTTGTTACCCGATAGCCTGGAAACATACGAGAATATGCTCAAGGTTCCTTACGGCATGATTATAACCAGCGGCCCCACCGGCGCCGGTAAAACCACCACCATGTATGCTTCAATCAACTCCCTTGACTGCCTGGAAAGGAACATTATTACTATTGAAGACCCGGCGGAATACCGCTTTAAGGATATCAACCAGATTCAGGTCAATCCCCAGGCCGGCATCACCTTTGCCACCGGCTTGAGGAGTATACTCCGTCTCGACCCCGATATAATCATGGTCGGCGAGATACGCGATGCCGAAACCGCCAACATAGCGATCCAGGCCGCCCTGACCGGCCACCTGATGCTATCCTCACTCCATGCCAGCGACTCCACCGGCGT
>Ga0307437_1000409_pt1 | contig 34635 bp, 35 predicted proteins | sample SalMarWE160390MG_FD_202146 | JGI IMG/M metagenome (GOLD analysis project Ga0307437, IMG submission 202146) | Salt marsh sediment microbial communities from the Plum Island Ecosystem LTER, Massachusetts, United States - WE1603-90 | ecosystem: Environmental > Aquatic > Marine > Intertidal zone >...
TAAAAAAGTCGAAACGGAAAGGCATGTCAGCCGAATAGGAAAAAACATCAGCAATGCTTCCCCTTATTGAATATTGCCCGGGTTCATAAACAAAATCGACCCTTTCAAAATTGTATTCCTGTAGCAATTCTTCAAGAAACTCAAGAGAGATCCTGTCACCTGTACTTACAGTTAATGTGTTTTTTTTCAGATTTGTACGGCTCACGACCTTCTCCATCACCGATTCAGGATAGGTTACAATTATTCCCTTTCTTTTCCCGGATGCAAGGTAACTGAGAACTTCAGTGCGCATGACAATATTAGCCGGTTCGATCTGTTCATACTGTACTGAACGTTTATATGTTGAAGGGAAAAAGAAAACGGAATCTTCACCAGAAAGTGTTACCAGATCATTATAGAAATATGCTGCATCTTCTTTTTCCGGGATAATAACGACATGTATCAATTGTGTTTTGTGGAAAACATTTGACAGAACTAATGCTTTTGATGAGCCATACAATCCGGTAACCTGTACCTTTTCTGCCTTGTCCGGGCCAAGGGATTCGATAAGTTCCGTTACAACAGGATGATCATTATAAAGAATTGATATTTCGTTTTCTTTCATAACCGGCACAAACGGCCAAATTTACAAAATTGTCCTGTTAATTATGCATATAATAGAGGTTGCTAAATGCAGCGGAAATAATAATTTTGATCCAAAATTAAGGTATATGAAGGTTTATAAGTTTGGCGGTGCTTCTATTAAAAATGCAGAAGGGATCAGGAATCTGTTTTCTATTGTAGAAGGGGAGAAAGATGATCTTTTAGTAGTAGTTTCAGCATTTGGTAAAACAACCAATGCTCTTGAGAACGTATTAAAATCGTGGCTTGACGGAGATAAAGCATATCAGAGTCTTCTGGATGAGATTTTTGAAAGTCATCTTTCTGTAACTCAGGATCTGTTTCCGGCAGGCAATTCAGCTAAAAGTAAAATAGATATATCATTCGTAAAACTTAAAGAATATCTGTTATCAGCAAGGAAGTCAGAGTATGATTTTGAGTATGATCAGGTTGTCTCTTATGGTGAATTGTGGTCAACTATTATAGTAGCCGAGTATTTGAAAAGGAACGGATTAAAAGCAGAATGGGTGGATATAAGAGAGAACCTTGTAACTGACGATAGATTCAGGGATGCTGAAATTTTGTGGGGAGATAGTGCCAGTCGTATCAGGAAAACATTTGATTTTACCCGCTGTTCTTTATATGTTACGCAGGGTTTTATTGGAGGGACTGTTAGCGGTTATTCTACTACCCTGGGACGGGAAGGATCGGACTATACGGCAGCTATACTGGCCAATATCCTCGATGCAGAAAGAGTTGTTGTGTGGAAAGATGTACCCGGACTGCTTAATGCTGATCCCAAATGGCACACCGAAGCACTGAAGCTTGATGAGATATCTTACAGGGAAGCTGTTGAGATGACCTTTTCCGGAGCAAAAGTAATTCATCCGAAAACGATCAAACCACTGCAGAACAAAAATATTCCTCTGCATGTCAGATCATTTATAGCACCCGGCGAAAAAGGAACTATAATTAAGGCTGACGCCAGACCGGAAAAGATAATTCCTATCTTTATTAAAAAAGAGAATCAAATTCTTATTTCAATACTACCCAAGGATTTTTCTTTTGTAATGGGAGATCAGCTGAGCAGGATCTTCCATGCTTTCATGACCCATGGTATTAAAGTAAATCTTGTTCAGGCAAGTGCAGTGAGCATAAATGTCTGTGTAGATGATGAAAGGATTAAGGTTGATACTCTTATAGCTGATCTTAAAACAGAATTTGACGCAGTTTATAACGAGGCTGTTGAAATGCTTTCGATAAGACATTATACACAGGGATCAATTGAAAGAATCACTGAAAGCCGTGATATACTACTTGAACAAAAGACCCGGAGTACAGTGAGGTATGTAGTAAGAAAGGTTTAATGATCGAGAAATGTATTATGTAGTATAGACGGATGACGATGTGCGTTAGAGGCTGAGGGCAGAGGGCTAAGGGCAAGGGGTCGTAGAGTAGAAGGAGGGAGTGGTAATGATCCAACAAACTACAACCCAACAACCTAACGCCCTAACAACCTAACGCCCTAACAACCTAACAACCTAACAACCTAACGACCTAACAACCTAACGATCAAAAATCAACCTTTGACCCCGATAATTCTCTTTAATTACACCATTATCATAAACCACTGTCCCATTAACGATTGTCTTAACAACTTTCGATCTGAAAGTTATACCTTCAAATGGAGACCATCCGCATTTATAAAGGATATTATCCTTTGAAACGGTCCATTGGGTATCGGGATCGACAAGGCACAGGTCTGCTTTATACCCCTCCCTTATGAATCCCCTGTCTTTAATTTTGAACAGTATTGCCGGATTATGACACATCTTCTCAACTATCTTTTCAAGACTGAAGATCTTTCTGTGCCACAGCTCGAGCATGATTACCAGCGAATGTTGCACAAGAGGACCCCCTGAGGGTGCTTTGAAATAACTGTTCTTTTTTTCTTCCAGAGTGTGTGGAGCGTGATCAGTAGCAATATTATCTATAAGGTTATCATTGATACCACTAATCAGAGCTTCCCTGTCAAACCGGGTTTTTATTGCCGGATTCCATTTTATCAGAGTACCAAGTTCGTCATAGTATGATTCGTCAAACCAGAGATGATGAACACAAGCCTCAGCTGTGATTCTTTTCTGTTCCGGCGGTTCTTCGCAACTGAAAAGCTTCAGCTCATCAGCGGTTGAAAGGTGAAGGATATGAAGCCTCGTATTAAATTGTTTTGCCAGCTGCACAGCCTTTTGGGAAGAAAGAAAGCAAGCCTCTCTGTTCCGGATTAACGGGTGAATTCTGGCAGGTATATCATCACCATATTTCTGCCTGTAAATCCCGGTATTTTTCCTGATCACCTCTTCGTCCTCACAGTGACAGACTACCGGTATCAGTGCCTTTGCAAACAGCTCCTTCAGTGCATCATCATTATCGATAAGCATGTTCCCCGTCGATAAACCCATAAACACTTTAATCCCGCATACCCCGGAAGGATCAGTCTTCATTATCTCATTTAAGTTTGTGTTTGTGGCACCAATGTAAAATGAATAATTGGCCAGGGAGTTTTCAGATCCTGTCCTGAATTTTTCATTAAGAAGGTCACAGGTAATTGTCTGTGGATGTGTATTGGGCATATCCATGAAAGAAGTTATACCACCGGCAACAGCAGCTCTCGATTCACTGAAAATATCACCTTTATGTGTAAGTCCTGGTTCCCGGAAATGCACATGGTCATCTATTAATCCGGGAATCAGAATCAGTCCGGCTGCATCAATTATTTCGTCTGCTGCAGGTGTTTCAACATCACCGGGTAATCCTATTGCTGATATCTGCTCATCTTTAATAAGGAGCTCTGCTTTAAAGGATTTACCTTCATTGATAATTGTTGCATTTTTTATTAAGGTGCCGGGCATTTGATATTTATAGGTAGTTTTATTGCTAAAGTATTACCCCTTTCTTTTTCTCCCAGAGGGGGAAATAAATGTAATTCTATGGCACATTTTCTCCCCCGCCAGTCGGCGGGGAGAGAAGGGTTAATCTATTTTCGCCTGTATCTTACAAAAAAGCTCCTCAACTTCATCCTGAGCACTCCCCATAAAGCTTCATTAAAGATACCCCCTGACATTTTAGATGATCCAAGTTTTCTGTCGGTAAAAATAATTGGTATTTCCACAATATTATAACCCAGCTTCCAGGCAATGAATTTCATCTCAATCTGAAAGCTGTAACCAACTGATTTTATGTGCTGTGGTTTTATATTTTCCAGAACCTCTTTCTTATAGCATTTGAAACCGGCGGTTGTGTCCATTATTTTCATTCCGGTAACCATTCTCACATATATGGAAGCAAAATAGGAAATCAGGACCCTTGAGAGAGGCCAGTTTACCACGTTGACACCACTGATATACCTTGATCCTATTGCCAGGTCAGCACCATTCTCTGTGCATGCTTTGTAGAGTCGTACAAGATCGTCAGGATCGTGGGAGAAATCTGCATCCATTTCATAGATATAGTTGTAACCTTTATCAAGTGCCCACTGAAAACCGGTTATATAGGCAGTTCCCAGTCCCAGTTTGTTGTGTCTTACAATAAGATGTAGATTGGGAAATGCTGGTTGGAGGTTTTTGATAATCTGAGCAGTTCCGTCGGGAGAGTTATCATCGATAACAAGTATGTCGAAAGGAACAGGCAGCGAAGATATGGTTCTGACAAGTTCTTCAATGTTTTCTTTTTCCTTGTAGGTAGGTATTATGACTACATTTGACATACAGAATAAATATTTACGAAAATAATCTTTTTCATTTGACGGCAAACAAAATCTTATTGTTTATTTCTGGTTGATCAGGAAAAATATTATCTTTTTTTTTGCAGTAATTTTAGGAAGCATTATCTTTGACCTCCCAAAAGTCCGGGGAGAAGTTTTTTTGAAGTGATGCGGTTTTACCTGTCAGCCCATCTGCCGGAGAGCATGGTGGGTACAGCCTGCAACCATGTCATTTATAGTCCCGTAGCTCAGTTGGTTAGAGCGCTACACTGATAATGTAGAGGTCCCCGGTTCAACTCCGGGCGGGACTACGGCGACTGCCACAGCCTTGTCGCTTACGCTCCGGAGCTTCAGCGACGGAGCGGCGACGGCGGTCTGTTCCAAAGAAGCTTTAAAGCAAAAGCGGGCTCCGCCTTCGCTAAAGCTTCGGCGGATAAAAGGGGAATTAGCTCAGTTGGCCAGAGCACCTGCTTTGCACGCAGGGGGTCAAGGGTTCGAATCCCTTATTCTCCACTTTTAGAAATCAAGGAGTTAGAGAAATCTGGCTCCTTTTTATTTTATCCTGGGTGAAACATAGGTGAAACAAATTTAACCTAACCCTGGAAGGTAAATTAATTTAATCCATCACAAAAATTTTGATTTTACAGGTCTCGAAAAATACTCCTCTCTGCTTACATCTGCTTTTGCAAAGTTAATTATTCTATTTTTGACTGTCAACAGCCTTTTTTGCTTCCTCGAGATGAAGGAATGCTTCATGGTTATATACTGCTTTCTCTCTTCTTAAATCCCAACTTTTCTGAAGAATATCAAGAGCTTCCTGATGTTTACCTTGTTTATATAATCCCCAGCCTTTAGTATCCAGATAGTTGTAATTATCAGGACTTAATCCTAAAGCCTCATCAACGAGTTCCAAACCCGCATTAATATCTCGATCATAATCAATCAGAAAATAAGCCAGAGTATTTAGCCTACCAGCACTGCGTTGCAATGTGAGCGCTTCCCGATAATATTCCTCTGCTTTATCCAGAATACCTGCCTCAGAGTAAATTCCAGCGAGGTTTGATGTTATAGCTGCCTCAGAGGCTGAATTGTCTCTTAGGATATATTTGTATTTCTCAATATATTCATTTGCAGCTTTCACTTTTCCTTCACTTAATGCTAGGATAGCTTGCCTGTAGATTAGATCGGGATGATCAGGAAAATCCTGCTCTGCTTTCTTATAAAGTTTTTTCTCTTTCTTATACATACCCATTTTATGATATGCATATCCAAGTGGAGTATAATTAGCGACAAACATGGGTTTTATATCCCACTTATTATATATATCCAATGCTCTTTCATATTCAGAGATTGCGTTACTATATTGAAACAGATTAAGGTAAGCATTACCGATTTGCCAGTAACAAACCGGAACCTGATCATCATATAACGGATATTGCTTCAGGCATTTAATTTCTTCATCAGGTGTTCCAAAAGTTCTGGCATATACCCAATCTGTCATAATCTTTTCCTTAATAGGCATCTGATCTCTTTTTTTATAAGCTTTCAGGCACCATTCTTTAGCATCTTCATACATGCCCATCATTTGTCCATATTGTATAGAAATGAATAAAGTTGCAACAAAAAAATTTGAGTCAATTCTCTCGGCTTCCTTAAGCAATTTTATTACTGTCGGTGGATCCATTTGGCTGTTAGCATCAAAAGAGGAGATAAAATATCTGTATGCTTCGGGATTATTGGTATATTCATATGGCCTGATATCAATTTCCGGGGATACTTCTTCTCTAATTCTTGATACTATCAGAAAATCCTTTAACATTCCTGAAAGTGAATCAATTTTATCGAGGAGATTTTCTTCACTGGATGGACCTTCTATTTGAAAAGGTTTAATAATCTCTTCAGTTTTTGTGTCTATCAGCTGCGCAGACAAGCGCATTATATTGCCTAATTTAATTATATTTCCATAAATAAAAATATCTACTTCAAGTTTCTGTGATACTATACTAGCAAAAGAAGGCGTTATTGAAGCATAGTTAGTGATCCCTTTGCTTTTCAGCAAGTCGTTTACTGATTCTGTTTGTCTAACCTGAAGATTCTTAGAGAAGTTTGAAAGGTAGGAAGATAAATTATTTTGAATTATCAACTGGTAGACATCCCATTTTACTGTGTCATTAGTCATATTCTGAAATGGCATTACCGCAACAGAAATTCTCTCACCTGATGACCTCCGCTTTTCCAATGTATCACGTTTGAATATTTTCGGATAAGCAAGAATTGCAGCTATTACAAATAAAACCGCTATAATTATAGAGACTGACTGCAGTTTTTTCTTTGGTAATTTAATAGGTTTCTCTTGCCCTTTCATTCCATCATCCTCTTTCTTGATTTCCACCGATGGCTCCTTGTAATGCGTTTTTTCTTTCACCACTTGGACTGGCTCAGTCTTTATTCCAAGAATAATTTCTTTTATTGCATGAGCCACTTTATTTATCTGGTCACGATAAAACGTTTTATTAAGGTTATCATTCGGATGATCTTCATTGGAAAGTAATGGTCTGCTTACACCCGATGCTGTCTTGAATACAAAATCCATTGCCCGCAACACACTTCCTGTCTCTTTTTCAAACAGCTTAATATCCTCCTGTTCAAGATCGTGTATCCGTATGGGAAGAATCCTGCTGGCGACATTACCACTCCTCAGTTTAACATCTTTCCCAAAACGATCATTTTCTGTCATTCTTAGAAATGCCAGGAACTCATATTGCCATGCATAGCTATTAGGATCACAGTATGTTTGTGAGATAATAGGTATAAATATGAGACATTTCAGTTTACCCTCAAGACTTTTATCTACATTATGGGTTTCCTGAAGACGATCATGTGGATTTTCATCGAAATATACTGATACATCCTCCTTAAATGTAGCTTCAAGCTCGGTTTTTAGCGCCTCAACAAAAGTACTCACCCACCTGTCGCCTTTGTTGTCTTTCTGACGATAGCTGATGAAGATGTCATAGTTGTATACTGGGATTAGGCTTGCCATGTTAGTTGTTCATTGTGATAAAGTTATGAATTACAATGATGCAAGTCAACTTTATTTTAAAATCATACCACGTATCGGTGATATACGGGTAAGGAAAGGGCATATATAAAAAGTGATACCTACATATCACTTTTTCCTGTTATGCCGATATAGTACCCATATATCAAAGACACGTCAGGTTAAAATCGTTATACTTATCCCCCGCATGAGAAAAAGATCAATTGCTTTTTATTCCACCGATAAAAAAGAATGCTTATCCAAGCTGGGGGCTTGCGATAAATTGGTTTTCCTTTTCTTATGCATGCCCCTGTAATATGAGTATTGACCTACCTGCTGTTTATTTGTTTGTTTGGAGAATCTCCATAATAAAAGAAGCCCCCAGAGTTGATTTCCGAGTGATGCTTATATTTTGATCCTCATCAAACAAAAATAGTTAGATTATCCAGTCTTTCTGAATTTTCGCTTTATAATACTGATCAATAAATTAATAATTGCTCCTGTAAATGCCAGAGCCATATCTTTCTGCGCATCCCACATATCCCCTTGTTGACCGTTGTAGTCCTCTGCATCTTGGGGTGAGAGCACCAGGGTAAGCCCCCATTCAAAAACTTCATAGAAAAGACTGCAACATGCAATTGTCAGGAAAGCAATAATACCCGAAAGTCTGACCGGACATCCAGCCCATTTCTCATATGCCTCCCTGATCGGTTGAAATATCATTAGTCCAAACATCAGGTGGACAAACCTGTCATAGTGATTCCGGCTTGCATTGTTTAAAATCGTTGAGGATTCATTTGTAATGAACCTGAACCATTCATTATACGGAACATAGGAATAAATCCACCTGGCGCCTACTACATGCAGGAGCAGGAATAAAACAATAAGGGTAAACGATCTGTCAGATAATGAATTTTTAATTGTCACTATTAGAAGAAAAACACCCATTACCAGTGTAATTGAGTGCTGAAGGAACATCTCCGCTGGATAAACAGGGTTTATACACGAAATAAAAAGCAATACAAAAAAAATAGCCAGAAGTGTTATTTTATATTTTCTTTGACCAGCCATTAGATATCGAAAAGGAAACTTATAGTAAAGTTATTCTTTCCCGATACCAAAGTCAAATCTATTTTTCATGCTGTCAAGATAACCAAAAAGCCAAAGTCAATTTTATTTCACCGCATAATGACTAAACGCTATATCTGAAATATATTGATGAGGCAGAAAATAGTTTATTGTCTGGTAATCATAATAATATCTAATAAGGTGTCTGAATGCTTTAAAACAAAAATGAATCTTACTCTAATGCCTTATTAAGTTTGCCAATATCCTCATTGTTTGGAATAAAACTGACACTCGTAAAATCAAATTGCCATTCAAAGATTTTCAGAGATTTTTCAGTTCACGGAATCCGGAGAGGATAGACAAGTCAGAAATAAACGACTATATCCTGCGGTTAATCCGGTAAAGGGATATTTCTACAAGTCAGCAAAACCAGAGAATAAATGCCATTAAGTTTTACTATGAGAAGTTACTTGGCAGGGAGAAGGAACATTATGAAATAAAAAGACCAAGGAAAGAAAAGAGACTTCCAACTGTACTAAGTATTGATGAAGTTACCAGATTATTTGATGTCACCACCAATATAAAGCATAAATATATACTAATGGCGATATATTCAGGAAGATTAAGGCGTAATGAATTAATCAATCTCCGTCCCGAGGATATTGATTCCCGGAGAAAACTGATTAAGATAATGGGCTCAAAGGGTAATAAAGATCGCTATACAATACTATCTGAAAAATTATTAACTTTACTAAGAGAATATTACAGACAGTACAGGCCTGGCGAATGGCTTTTTGAGGGATAGTCGGGTGGCAGGTATAGTGCTACAAGCATCGAAAAGATATTCAGGAAAGCTGTTTCAAAGGCTGGTATCAGGAAGTATGTCACTCCTCACAGTCTGCGACACAGTTTTGCGACTCATTTACTGGAACAGGGCATTAGTTTAAGGTATATTCAGGAAATACTTGGTCACTCCAGTAGTAAGACAACGGAGATTTATACACACGTAGACACAAATGAAATAGGACAGATAAAGAACCCGCTAGATAACTAAGAAATAATAAAGGTGTTCATACACCCCCATAATGGGTGTATAAAAACACCAAATAAACACAGATAAGAAAAATAAAAGCCACAGGTGTTCATACAACTACGTTAGCGGTAAACAGTTATAGACACGCAACCTAGAAACAAGATTATACATCATATAAGATAACCAAGCATTCTGAAAAATGAAATTAAAACTCGTAATTGTCTTTTCCCTTACTATGATTTTACTTAATTGTGAGGAAACAGAATCACCATCAACTGGTACGGTTGTTTTTTATACCAATGCTCAAGCAATGTTGAATTGTGGGCCTTTTGAAGTAAATGTTTTTATCGGAGATAATAAAGTTGGTTCCATAGATGAACCCTATATTGGAGATGAACAACCGGACTGTTCCAATTCATCATATACTTTAATCGTGCATAAAGAACCTGGTCAATATACTTGCAAAGCCATTGGCTGCAGTTCTCTCGAATGTCTGAAGAACTTTGAAGTTGTTGCTGATAGCTGTTCATATGTTTTTTTCGATATTTCTGAGTTTAACTAATCAATAAAATAAGATAGTATAGAAGGGGAATAAGGTTCCTCATTTAAAAAACGTCAATATACTGTCTACCGCCGCGCTAAACCAAATTGTTTTAGTAACTTTATAAAACAAATCAGCTTTAACTGGGCATCGAGCCAAAACGTGCATGAACAAGGTCGCTAAACGCAATTTGGTACCGCCCTTGCGGGCTTTACTTCCGCTGAGAGCAAGCTCTCGCGGAATCGCCCTCAGTGCGGAACTTCGTTTAGCGCGGCGTTAGCTTAAATGACAAAATATGTTTACACAAAAAGATGTAGCTGAATATTATGATACAACGCAAATTCATTATGAGAAATGGTGGAATTTAAGGAAGCATCTTTCTCTTCATTACGGAATATGGGATGAAAACACAAAAACCTTTGGTGCTTCAATAATGAATACTAATAACTTACTTTTACAATCATCTAACATTTCTGATTCGGATGAAGTCTTAGATGCAGGTTGTGGAGTTGGTGGCGCAGCTATTTTTATCAATAAGCACACAAATGCTAAGGTTACAGGAATTTCATTAAGTCAAAAACAAATATCAATAGCAAAAGAAATTGTTTCTAAAAACGATATGACAGGCAAAGTTGAGTTTCACCTTATGGATTTCATAAATACAACTTTCCCGTCTGAATCATTTGATGTTATCTGGGCATGTGAAAGTGTATGTCAAGTCTCTAATAAAATTGATTTTATTGAGGAAAGTTTCAGATTGCTAAAGAAGGGAGGACGCCTCATTATGTGTGACTTTTTTTTGACAGACAAAAATAAAGAAGATAAACATCATTGGATAGACAAATGGAAGACGACATGGGCGGTACCCAACTTTGTATCAGCAGATTTTTTTAAGATCAATTTAAAACATAGAGGTTTTCATACTATTAAAAGTTGGGATTATACTGAGAATGTAAAAAAAAGCGCCAGGCGAATGTATTATGCGTCTTTATTAGGTGCTATACCCTCGGAAGTTTATAATCTTTTTCATCCAAATGTGTCAAAATTTGCTAAGAATCATTATAAATGTGGGTATTATCAATTTAAAGCTTTGAATAAAAATTTATGGAAGTATAATATGATTCTAGCCGTAAAATAGTACTTAAGCTAACACAAAATAAACGCCATTAAAACAGGCGTTTATTCAAACGTTATGCGTCATGCGCGTGACAATACTGGTACATTTTACATCCTTTGACTCCTAATTTTGTAAAATACTTCCTCCATTGCAACATTTTTTAATGAGGATCGTCCTCATATTATGTATTGATAATGTGAGAAGAATATAAGTCTGGAGAACCCTTATTAGAATCATATACAAAAGTATAAGAAACATGAAGAAAATTACTTTAATTATCATAGGTATCACTTTATTCTTATCTAGTTGTAAAGATAGCTCACCGCAAGTGTTTGACACTAGATTCCAGAATGTTCGGGGAAAAGTGATAGGTTTAATAAATAATGGAAAGGTTGCCTCAATATCAATAGCTGTAGCAAAGGATGGGAAAATCATCTGGGAAGAGTCCTTTGGGTATTCTGATCTGGAGAACAAAGTACGCGCCACTCCTTATACAAAATACCTTTCTGCTTCGATAGCGAAAACAATCACGGCAACCGGCCTTATGACATTGGTTGAGAAAGGTTTGATTGACCTGGACAAACCCATCCTTGATTACGTACCAAATATTGAAATAAGATCCTTCGTCAGTGATGAAAGAGAGATAACCGTCAGGCACATTCTTAATCATCGGTCAGGAATGCCGTCATACTGCGAATTGTTCTTTGAGGATGATCCTGAGGGTCCCCGTGATTTCCTGGAAACTGTAAGACGCTATGGCATAATTACTTTTACGCCAGGACAGTCGTATATATAGTAATCTGGGTTATATGCTGATAGGGTATCTGATTTCCGAAGTATCCGGGACAGATTTTTCCAGTTATTTGGAAGAAAATGTGTTTATACCGCTGAAAATGACCGAGACTGAAGTCTATGTAAGAGGCTGTGCAATTGATCATTCCGCTATTTGCTACACGCCTGATTTCAAGCCTATTTCCATTCACTTTGCATCTTACCCCGGCGCATCCGATATCTATTTCAGCGCTCATGATTTGATCCGCTTTGCCATGTTTCACCTGAAGGACCATCTGAAAGACCAGGATACAATCTTGTCAGATGTGACAATCGACAAAATGCAGGAAGCTTATCCTCCGTCAAATACGAGATATGGGATAGGATGGTACTTCGATGTCAATGAAGCAGGATACCGATCTGTCTATCATGGTGGTGAAGACCCCGGATCTGACAATTTCATGAAACTGATTCCTGCTGAAGACATGGCGTTGGTAATACTATGCAACAGCAAAATCGGCGATAATCTCTCTGAAATCCAGGAGGAAATCTGCACTGCACTGATTCCAGGATTTAATAAAGATGGAAAAGAAGCTCAGGCTGATATTCAATCTGCAGAAGAGCAACAAATTCCAGAGGAATTTCTTGGTAAATGGGAAGGGAAAATAGTGGCATACGACAGGGAGATTGACATAGAGCTAAAAGTCAATAAGACTGATGGAGCGATAATTGGATTATCCGGACAGCAAGAGAGTAAAATAGACCTGGCAGTCATTACTGATGACTTCATGCTTGGATATTTTTCAGGTGTGATTCCCACTCCGGATGCTGAACGTTATCCGGGTAATACCAGATTAGCTCTTGTACGTCAAGGAAATAAAATAAGTGGCCAGGCAACTGCTGATCAATGGGTTGAAGAACGTCAGATGAGATATGAGTTATCATCCTGGATTGAATCCCCGCGAGCGCATTCCCCGCTGCTTGCGGCGGGGTAAGCGAGCAAAAAAATAGAAAAATCCTTATTGGGAATCTTCAATTGAGGAGAAAATGATTTCATATCTGTTATGCAAATCAATAAATCAAATCTCTCATAGGTTAAAAAAGCACGAACGCATAACACGGACAATGCTAAAATTAATAGGTTTGTCACGGTTTTTGCAGCTGCTTCCGATAATCTCAGTAAATAAATAATCATACCAATCTGACTTATATTTCCGACATTTGATATTGGCGGCACCCCCAATCTTTCAATCCTTGCTTTCACGAGTAAATGATGATAGCTGATGATGTGTAGCCTATATAAAATTCTTATTTCGATAAATCATTTACCAAAAAATTCTCTTTGCAAAATCGGTGCTGTAATTTTATTGCTGGGGCCATCACCGCGAGCAACACAGACAGCAACCTGATTTTCAAGAGCTGTGAAAATTTCTGCTACATTTTTATGAGTGAATCCTGGACAAAGAAGTACAGATTCAATTTGTTCTTTCTCATAAAGATCTTTGCAAACTTTAATCGCTTCGTTCTGTGTTTTTACAACATAAGTATAAAGTTTGTATTTACCTGTTTCTATCAGATTATGATGTTTTTCAAAATCTGCATCAGGTGCATGTGTGGAAAAGCCAGTGTCCTTGACCACCTTTAGCCGGAGTAAATTGACCATCCTTAGCCGGAGTTAAGCTCTTGTTTTTTAGTTATTTATGCTGTTAATAATCTGACCGGCCAAATGTGGTCAAGACGTCCGGTTTATACATTATCATAACTTCCCTGCATATAACTAACGGCTTCAATACCTTTCTCAGTCAGTCTATATCTTTTTGCCCCGTTAAGCACATCAGATAAAACAATACAACCTTTCCCCTGTAGACTACCAAAATAGTACCTCATCTTCTTGTCATTAAAGTAACCTACATATCTAAGAATGGCAGAATAACTGAATGATGATCCGACATACTTATGATACAACATCATCCCATTCAAGATTACAATCTCATTAATAGTTGAGTCAAATCTTTTACGAACGGGACGAAGGATACGAAAGAGGTTATATACAATATATTGTGATAGTGATCCGGTAGTATTAAATAACTCTTATGTATCAGCAACGGGAGAGTTGGTCATTTATCCTCTGTTTATTTGTTTGTTCGTATTAATGCAAAGGTAGTGCATTTCGGTGACTCGCCTGAAATGCCTTAAGTCAGGATTATTCTGAGGATGCTTTTAAAACAGACTGGGAAATTCCTGCTGTGCTTTTTATGATGCGGAATAAAAAAGAATGCTTTTCTTGAGCCACTGTTATCGACAATATGACTTTCTTTTTATTAAGCTCAACCCTGATAACAAAGTATTGACCCCTACCAAGTATGTATGTTTGTTTTATTATTCCCTGAATACGATTTAATTGTTTTTTTGCGTGGCAACAGCCTTTTTTGCTTCCTCAAGATGGAGGAATGCCTGATGATCATATTCAGCCTTCGCTATTCTTAAGTCCCAGCTTTTCTGCAGTATATCCAGAGCTTCATTATATCTGCCCTGTTTATACAATCCCCAGCCTTTACAATCTAAAAAGATCCATTGATATTGACCCTGGCTTAATTCCAATGCTTTGTCAGCAAGTTCAAGCCCCTCATTAATATTTCTTTCCTCATCAATGAGAAAATATGCAAGATAATAAATCCAGAAAGCATTATTATCGAGACTGACTGATTTCCGGAAGGATTCCTCTGCCTTATCCGGCATACCAGCCTCGGTGTAAGCCCAGCCAAGATTGCGTTCAATAGCTGCCTCGGGATATGATTTTTCTTTACATATTGATCTGTACTGCCTGATATATTTGTTTGCGGTGGCGGTATCTCCTTTTGTTAAAAATAGTATAGCTTTTCTCCATACAAGAGTACTTTCATCAGGGAAATCCTTATCGGCTTTTTTATACAGCTTTTCTTCCTTTTTATACTGTCCGGTTTGATGATATGCATATCCAAGCTCTGAATAGTAGTATATCCACCATGGTTTCATATCCATCTTGTCATATATTTCCAATGCCTTTTCAAATTCAGGAATTGCTTTATCATATTGAAACATCTGGCTGTAATTAAAACCAATATCATAATATGTACCCGGAAATTTATCATCAATTTCCAGGAACTGCTTCAGGTATTTATTTTTTTCAACAGGTGTTTCATGGAAGTTGGCATGGTTTGAATTTGTAAGAATTTTAAGGAGTATTGGCATTTGTTCTATTTTTTCGTAAGCCTTGTCGCTCCATTTTCTTGCTTCCTCGTACAATCCCTGGTTTAAACAGGCTACAGACAGCATTAATTTCATGTGAGTGTAATTTGAATCAAGGGAGAGTGCCTGCGCAAACATTTTTCTGGCTGTTGTATAATCCTTTTTGCTCCGTGCGTCTTCTCCCTGAAGGTAGCACCTGTACGCTTCCGGCGAAGTTGTTAAAGGCCGGAACTGTAAATAAGGCGGCAGTTCTTTAACAAGTTTGGATATAATTAGAAAATTCATCACCATGGAAGAAAGAGAGTCGATGGAATACAGCATCTCACCCGAAGATCCGTCGATCTGGAAGGATTTGAATACTTCATCTGTCTTTGAGTCAATTAATTGTGCATTTATCCGGGCTATCGGACCTGCCTGGTTTATGCTGCCTGAGATAAAGATGTCAACATCAAGCTTCTTAGAGATAATTTTAGCGATAGACGGGATTACTGATGCATAATTTATTGGAGATTCCTTCTGAAGCAGCCGGTTTACAGATTCCTTATGCCGGACCTTTAGATCTGACGAATTTGAAAGTGTCGTGATCAGATTATCCTGGATCCCGTCCTGCCATATATTCCATAGACTATCATTAGTAAGATTCTGGAATGGCATAACAGCGACCGATATTCTTTCCCCTGACGACCGCAGCACTTCAAGCCTGTCCTGTTTGAATATCTTTGGAAAAACAAAGATTGCTATCAGTAATAATATTGCCAGTATCGCAATCCCTGACAACAATTTTTGTTTATTTAATACGACAGGTTTTTCCTGCATTTTTTTTCGTTCATCTTTCCTGGCATCCTCTGATTGCCTCTCTCTGTACAGTTGCTTTTCCTGACCCGAATCAGTATCACTAACGATCCTGTTTTCTATCCATTTGAGATACCATTTGATGATTATATCAAGATTAACAAGAACTGGTTTCACCTGGAGGGGATCAAAATCTTTAGGATGAGCCCCAAATGTTGAAAGGGTGTTTAAACCGTGCATCGAGGCTATGATATGGGAAGGGACTTTTTCTTCCTTGTTCAGCTTGTCAATGATTCCCTGCAAAGGTTCTGTCTTCCGTGGTCTTTTTAATTCACACTCACATAGATCGGTGATGATTACCTCCAGGCATCTCCTTGAATAGAGGAGAATCATGTTCTCATCATCGGCTTTAATCAATCGTTCCAGCTCTTTCTCCAGATCGGTTAACTGACCTTTGAAGGATTCATGAAGCTTCTCAAGTTCTTTTATTTCTGCTGACCAGATTGTCATTTGATTAACAATTTATTACTACTAAGGTTATTGTATATATAAAGGTACACTATCCTGATACCAAAGTCAAGTGGTAACCAATTTACGGAATATTATAATGAAAAATAATACTTGCATAACCTACTCTTTATCAATTGTTCATTATCAGCCAATTACAGAAAAAGAGTAAACATAATGAAGAGGGAGGGTAAATGAGGAATAGAAAGAAGGAAGAGAAAGGGAGGGTATATCGTGGGTAATACGATGTCAGAATCTCTGTATCTAATTGATAATAGAAGGGATAAACATGGTCAATCTCTGTCAATTTCTTCTTTAACATGTTTAGGTGATAAAAAAGAATGCTTATCAAGACGGGGTAGTGCGACAAACTCGTTTTTTTTTTGGAAGGATAACCCCTGTAGTGGATACATTGACCTGTCGGATGTTTCTTTGTTTGAGTTCCTCTCCATATTAGCTACACTTAAAAGTAGAGATTTTGGACCTAGTGCTTTAGTGGATTTGCGAAGTCAGGTAATTTTTGATTATGATCGTTATACAATACTATCTGAAAAATTATTAACTTTACTAAGAGAATATTACAGACAGTACAGGCCTGGCGAATGGCTTTTTGAGGGACAGTCGGGTGGCAGGTATAGTGCTACAAGCATCGAAAAGATATTCAGGAAAGCTGTTTCAAAGGCTGGTATCAGGAAGTATGTCACTCCTCACAGTCTGCGACACAGTTTTGCGACTCATTTACTGGAACAGGGCATTAGTTTAAGGTATATTCAGGAAATACTTGGTCACTCCAGTAGTAAGACAACGGAGATTTATACACACGTAGCCACAAATGAAATAGGACAGATAAAGAACCCGTTAGATAACTAAGAAATAATAAAGGTGTTCATACATCCCCATAATGGGTGTATAAAAACACCAAATAAACACAGATAAGAAAAATAAAAGCCACAGGTGTTCATACAACTACGTTGTGCCGCATGCAGGACAAACCAAAAACATGATAGGAATTAAGCTGGCATATTACAGGAAAAAAGATTGGAAACGATTTCTTGATTCGATTGATGATAGAGAGAGTATGCATGACACTTGGAAAGAATGGCATAAATCATATCTCAAGGCAAAAAATGATTTAATTAAAGAGGGATTTGAGGTGTTTGATATACAAGTAGATATTGACGAATTAATGAAATTTTGTAAAATTAGAGGAATTAAAAATGATGGGAAAGCCCGTTCACAATTTGTAACAAATAAGTAAACAAATGGGATTTATACCGATTTCAATAAACGCTTATATAAAGATACATCTAAAAAATAATCCCACAGAGACAGAAAAGGATCTTAGAAATCGACTCAATTCTGCATTAGCTGATTACAAAAAAGGAATTAAATGCTCTTGTGGAAACGATATCTGGGTGATAGGTTCTGCCTCCGTTGGGAACAGTTGTTTTAAGTGTATAACTGGAGAGAGCTATCCTACTGATGATTACGAAATTGATTCGGCAATAAAAAAAGGTGAGAACAAAAAAGGACGCCGACATATTGATGATATTGATCCTACTCAAATTGCGGGATTCTTTGATGACGATGGCTATGAGATAAATACAGAATTGATTAAAAAACCAACTTTATGTCTGACCTGCATAAATGATGACGATCCAAATGAGGAAATGCTTTGCAATATGACACGCTACGACCAAAGGGATGAAAAAGAATTCAAGTGTTTTGCCTATAAGAAAAAAATAATTTATTAGACAACAATTAATAAATGGTAAAATCAACAATAATTTATCAAGCGGATCAAGAAGTAATTGGCAAGCATCTTCGTTCAAAAGAATGGGTAATGTATTCTGGAAAATTGACAATCTATGACAGAAAAACAAATCCTATAGTTTTAAAACTGAAAAGTGAAATTATTGACTCCTTTATTGGAGAGTTAATGGAGGAAAAGAAGGAAATCAAAGGCAAATCCTTATCAGAGGTGTTCGGCAAAGTAGCAAGATGGTTAAATAATCGCGGGGTAATCTTCCAGAATTAACAAAAACGTTTAAAGGAAAAGGTGTAGATGGCCGAAGGCTTACATCGGCAATTATAAACATAATATTCCAGATGGCTTGAAAATAAATACACTAATGTGCATGATTTCTGAAAGTCATTTTTCCCAAAAACGAATAAACTCTTTTTAATTTATAGTCGGATCACTGACTCTTCCCGTGAATAATACGGTACCTGTTGAGGTCTCCCTAATGAAATATAGAAAGGGATGATCTATTCTTACCTTTATAGGTACGGGAGGTATTTCGGAAACCTTAAATACTATTTCCACTACTGTGGCAGCAGCAGCTTCTGTACCTTCCTCGTTTGTCTCAATGAATGTCTGATGTATTACCCTGCTGATTTTAAGCTCCTGTTCACTGATGTTGTTGAAGTCAGCCCAGTCGGAAAATGCAACCCCCATACCCATGTCAATAAGATCATTATTCAGAAGTCTCTTATACTTGTATTTGAAGCGTGGCATACTCAACTCTACCTCACGTGTATTATCAGCCAGCATCTCTATCCAGTCCTGCCATACATCTGGCGTTAACGCATTGGCCACCTCATCTGTGGTCACATTCTCATCAGGTAGGACAACTACCATGGTATAATTACCCTGGCCATAGGGTATCTCAACAATTGTAACGTCATCGGGCTTTGCTGCTTTCAGGTTCTCAGTCTGATGCATCATGGGAACATTCCTGGGTGATGTGGGAGTTACATAAAACGGCTCTTCGCTGGTGTCATCCTCATCGAACTGGTACCTCCACTTCCCATTGAAATAGATGGCATTGATCAATAGCATGGCAAGGTCAGGATCAAGATAATCAAGCATATCCGTTATCTTGTCATGAGTCTTTTCGGCAATCCAGGCGTTGACAATATCCACTGCATCGGGATCTGTAACGTCTATGTTACGCGCCTCGGCCTTATACCATGTCTCGAGTGCCGTCATAAAGGGCTCTTTCACTGTGAGTCGCTTTTCAACCCATACCGAGTTGGCTATCTCCAGTATAACACGCTGGTCAACCGGGACCATCTCGGTCATCAGCTTAAGATATGTTTCATTTATCTGCTGAAGGGTTTTATCTTCAAGCCTTAGTGTTTTTCTCATGGACAAAAAGGTCTCTCCCTCCGCACCATTGAGTGTCATCGAAAGGGCGCTGGTAATACTGAACGGAGAAATCATTATATTCTCTGTTCCCTTGGCATCAGCAATAACCGGTTTGAAAAGATCAAATGCGAATCTGTTTGCCGAGTCAATGATCTCTTTCTGGTAAGGTTCAGTAAATATTTCTACCGGATCACCAGGCTGGCCCTCCGTATCGGTTTTCTCACACGAGGTCAGTATAACCAGCGAACTTATAAAGGTCATTAATAATCCCTGCTTGATAATGTTTTTCATGATAGAAATTAATGAGGTTACATTTATACCACACAAAAATTATACCAGCAATAAATATCTTTTATGATTATCATATTGGTTTAGATTATTAAAACAAGATATTATTTATAAAATGACTTATGTCAATAAATTATAAATGTAGCGGCAAAAACCAAATGGACTATCTATGGAGTAATCTTTTAAGCATGTGCCCTAACCAAAAAGTGTTTTATACAAAGCCTTATTACAATTTACCCTTTAAAATACATATTTCAATTGTTATCAAAATTACTTCTAAGTTACATTCATAGCAATTTTATTTTTCATCTCCCAAGTTTTCTCCTAAAGTATGCAAATCTATAAAAATTAAAGTTATATATTATATTGACATTCTGATACATACCAATTTATCAATAAATACAAAATGCTGTATAAGGTTGATTTAAAGCGGTTTAAGGCACTTTCTATTTCAGATAAGTAGGCTATTGCTCAAGAGGAGATCGTGGCTCTAAGAGGCTTGAAATGGCTTTAAATGAGGTATCTGATGTATGTTATATGATTGATATACAATTAATTGAAAAATGCGGGGAGTTGTGGTAGGGAATTGTAAAATCTATGATAAGTCTGAGTATTGGTAGGTCAAACAGGATACTATTAAAGAGGTACATATCCCGGAATGTGGTGCTGTTTCATCAGAACAGGGTATAAATTGTCTTCCTCCCTTAATAAGAAAGGAGACAATTTCTCTAATTTAATGTAACTTTAAGTGCATTTCAATACGGCTTACGGTTGTGAATAAATCATTAGAAGATATAATATTTGACCTCATTGAATTATTTAGACCTCATATAGAAGGTATTAATTCTGTACTTGATGTTGGAACCGGAACATCACTACCTATCCATGTTTTTGCTGAGATTTTTCCTGAGGTTAAATATAATACAGTAGATATTGTCGATATAAGGAAAAGAAAAAGATTACCGTTTGTGATTTACGATGGCAAGACTTTACCATTCGATAATGTAGAATTTGATGTTTCATTATTAAATGAAACATTACATCATTGTGAAGATCCTGAGTCTGTATTAATTGAAGCACGAAGAGTGGCAAGATCAGTTTATGTTATCGAACATTTTCCCAATCCCGATGCTAATATCAAAGAATTAGTTAAAACTGAAATTTATGCTCTTATCAACTTTGATATAGATTGTCAATTTTATAAGCCTTTTACGGAACATTCACTTTACTTATTATTTAAGAAAGCAAGCTTAAAAGTCTGGGACAGAATTGAGATACCTTATTATGGTAACAGGAAAATAAGAAAGTATTTTTTCAAATTAAAATAAAATGAGTGTCGGGAATGATAAATAAATTGATTATATTATAAGAAAATATTTGACGTGAATCTAATCAATTTTATTGAATCATTTCCTGATAAATCCTCATGCAGGATCAAATTTAAGGAATTTCGGGATGAACAAGGAATCATCTGTAGAAAATGTGGAAGCAAAGAGCACTATTGGCTAAAGACCATAGAGCAATATCAGTGCAAGAAATGTAAAACCAGGACTACATTAAGAAGCGGAACGGTAATGCAAGCAAGCAATCTTCCATTCAGACACTGGTTTATAGCAATTCATTTGTTAACAGGGACAAAAAAGACCTTTTCAGCAAAAGAATTGCAGCGACAAATCGGACATAAGTTTTATGAGCCAATATGGTTTATGATGCAAAAGTTAAGAATTGCAATGGGAACCCGGGACAGTAAGTACCAACTGGATAAGATTGTAGAATTAGATGAAGGTTTTTTGAAAGCGTTGATACAGAAAAAGATGACGATGAAAAGTCTGCCCCAAAAAAGCGTGGCCGAGGCAGCCAGAAACAAAGAAAAGTTCTTGTAATGGCTTCAACCCTTTTCGGGCATGTCGGACCGGTTTTTCTCTGGTAATATGCAGCACAAATCGTGATGACAAAAGCAAGAAACCAATAAAGGTATTTTTTCATGACCTTAAGAATTGTTTATGAAAATATTGTTACAATAATTATTACAGCTGGATTATTAAAACTTCCTTTTTATTGTTACGCATGACTTCGACCGAGATTATCTGGCCATGTTTTAGCTGTTTGAGACGGTACATATAATCATAGATGTTATTAACGGGTTTGCCTTCAATTGCAACAATAATGTCACCTTTTTTCATGCCACCGTTGGCAGCAGGTTTTCCCGGATCAACCAGGTCAGCTCTGAGTCCATTCTTTACAATACCAGCAAAATCGGGCATGATTCCCAGAGTTACACCTCTGTTCATGTGTCCTCTGCTTACTTCTGTTTTCGGGCCGGCTTCTTTGAATTGAAGCTTTGCCGTGTCACATGCAATTTCAGAGGCCAGTTTAAAGATAAGATCAGAAACAGCCAGCATACCCTTATAATTTATTTTGTCCCATGTGTCGGATGGCGTATGGTAGTCAATGTGTGCCCCGGTAGTAAAGAATAAGACAGGTATGTTCTTTGCATAAAATGAGGAAAAATCTGAAGGTCCGGAGCCCTCCTCAGTGAAGGTCACCTTCAGAAGATTCGTATCACACAGGGCAGCTGCTTTTTCCCTCAGTCCTTCTGCCGTACCGACTCCACTGACCTGGAGATCTTTTGTATCCTTTAGACGTCCGACCATATCCATATTTACCATTACATCAACCTTTGACAGGTCTATTCCCGGATTATCTGCAAAATACTTTGATCCAAGCAACCCTTCTTCTTCCCCGGAAAATGCAATAAAAAGCAGGCTTCTTTTGTGAGTATTTTTTGTGCCTGCAAATTTACCGGCCAATTCCATCATCATAGCCGTCCCTGATGCATTATCATCTGCGCCATGGTGGATGCCTATTGTATCGGGAACTCTGCTTCCTGAACCCGGACCTCCCATGCCAAGATGATCAAAATGTGCTCCGAAGATAAGGTATTGTTTTTTCAGATTCTCGTCTTCGCCAGGAAGAAACATGACAACGTTGCGTGTATTTACTTTATACTGAACGACTTCTGATCTGCAATTTACTTCCACTCTGGTTGAAAAACTTGCGGGTTTGGATGCCATATTCAACTTGTTTTCCAGAGTATTTATATTTGTTTTAGTCTTGGCAAGAATCAGGTCAGCGAGCGTCCGTTTTATTCTGATAACCGGAATTCCTACTGAAAATTCTCCTTTTACCGGTGGCTCAAAACTATCTTCTTTGTCAAAAGCCTGACCGGAAACCAGTATTACACCTGCAGCTCCCATGTCTTTTGCCAGTAAAGCTTTGTCCCTGTCGTTGCTAAAAGTAATGTACCTGCTTCCGGAATTATCAGGTTCCGGATCAGCACGAAGTAACATAACCCATTTACCTTTAACATTTAAACCATTGTAATCATTCCATTTGACACTGTCGTTATTTATATTAAAACCATATCCGGCAAACACAACTTCAGATTCAACTAAGCCATTTTCACTGAATGACATCGGAGTAAAATCTTTGTCAGGAGAATAGATTGTACCGTTTAATGAAAACGAATTGTCTTTTCCTGCAACTACTTTTTCAGTATACTTGAATCTCTGTAATCCGTCTCCTGTAAGAGGGATGAGTCCGTATGCTGAAAGTTCACTTTTAATATATTCAGCTGCAAGGCTGTCACCGGGAGAACCGGTCATTCTGCCCTTTAGCGAATCGGATGATAAGTACTTTATTTCGTTAAGCAGCTCATCTGCTGTTATATCCGATCTTCTAACAGATCTTGAGCATGAAATTACAGCCAAAAGAAAAAGGCTGAAAAGAATTTTGTTAATTGATTTCATATTAAATTATATGGCTATCGGTAATGATTAACAACATTTTGATAATTGGTAGTTACACAGTCTATTATGACTACTTTCCACCGGTAGTGTCCTTTTTCATTAACCTATAATTTAAATTCTATTTGTTATACACAACATAAACTATATACTTGTCAGATTTTTCCATATCACCTCCTCCGACTTGTTCGTTATCACAGTTTTTGTAGTCTTTGAAAAGATCTATTAAATATTTCTCGAACTTATCAATCGTTTCTGCTGTTGTAGAGGAGCCAACCACTGCATAAGAACTATATTTATCAGAATATAATTGGTCATATCGGTCCTTCATACTTTGTCCTGTTTTTCCAATTTTGAAATTGGACATAAGTTTCACTTTAGGTTCTAATTCATCTGCTAATTCTTTAAAACTTGCCATATTTTTTTGTATTTGTAATTGTTTATATGATTACTAAAAGTGTTCAAATACATCCTAAAATGTGTGTATAAAGGCACCCTAGTGTGTTTTCTGTTTAACAAAGTTAAAACTTTTCTACGATAATTTATTTATCATTCCCGACACTCATATAAAATAATAAAATTCCGGGATCTGTATAATCTTCTTAATATCAATACCCGGTTGGTTAATCCAGGTAGGTTTTTAATATTCTACATATCATAGTATGTTTTAATTTTTCGATCGCCCGTGCTTTGATCTGCCTGACCCTTTCATTTGTCAGATTAAATTCCTCACCAATTTCCACTAGTGTGTGCGTTTGCACGCCGTTTAATCCAAAATAAAATCTGATAACATTGGCTTCTCTTCGGGTTAAAGTATTAAGGGCCCTTTCAATTTCTTTCCTTAGTGAATCCATTAGTAATTCTTTATCAGGGCTGGTAGTATCTCCGCTTGATAAAACATCATACATGTTCTCTTCTTCACCTTGTACAAGCGGGGCATCCATTGAAATATGCAACCTGGCGTTTTTAATGGCAGCTGTCACATCAGTAAGAGACTGCTCTAATGTCTGTGATATTTCAAGGATAGTTGGTTCTCTTTCGTACTTTTGTTCCAGTTTAAAAAGGATTTTTTTTATTTTATTAATATGACTGATCCTGTTTAGCGGGAGGCGTACAATTCTTGTCTGTTTAGCCAGTGCATAAATAATAGCTTGTCTGATCCACCAAACAGCGTAAGATATAAACTTAAAGCCCCTCGTTTCGTCAAATCGTTGTGCTGCTTCGATCAAACCAAGATTTCCTTCATTGATCAAATCCGCCAGACTCAAACCCATGTTCTGATACTGCTTTGCAACAGATATAACAAATCTGAGATTTGCATTTATCAAACAATCCCGTGCCTCCAGATCCCCCTTATGTATCCTTTTGGCGAGAGAAACCTCTTCTTCTGCGCTTATCAGCTTAATCTTACCTACCTCATTAAGGTATTTGTCCATAGATGGGCTCTCCCTGTTGGTAACCTGCTCGGTGATTTTCAATTGTCTCATTTAAAGGAGGATTTAGGCTTATGATATATGAGTAAAATACTTTCTAAAGGTACCACTTATTGCGGAAAAAATTCATTTTTCCTTCGGGATTTGTTGATCCTGCTTTTTTACGGAATTATCGTATATAAATTGTGCCTGCAGAATGTTTTAAACAATATTTATCTTTAATCAATTACCTACTGCAGATGAAAGGTGAAAAAGTTTATGATGTTACGTTCAATTCATCCAAAAATATTAGTTAATGATACAACCAGTTCCCTGAAAAACCTCTTCTTATTACAGAAAAAATTAAGTTAACTAAATAATCGTCCGGTTATACTTACCGACAGCGCAAACGTCAGGGTGAAGACCATGATCTCTGTTTTACTCGAAAATGGATTTAAAGATTTTGCCTACCTTAATGGAGTAATGATTAATTGAGAACAGGATAATCTGCCTGTGGAAAAAAATCTTACAGGTCAGCTATCAGGCTCTTATATATGCCAGATAAAATTCAGGAACAGATAGAAACAGTCTATTTACTTTCCTTATACTCCTTTAGCAAAGATTGGAAGATCTCCTTTACTGATGATATTTTGGTTGTTCTGAAAGCATTGCTTCCGGCAAAAGCAAAGCCATTTTCAAAATTCCCCTTAAGTGCATTTATAAGTGCAATCATAATACAATAAGGGCTTTTGGTAATGTCGCATGTTTTTATACACTTAAACGGACATTTTTTAGGTTGTTTTTTACCTGCTTTTACTTTTGTGAGGAAATTGCTAAGGATGGCTCGCCCAGGCATGCCAACAGGGCTCTTGATTATTACAATATCTTTTTCATCGGCTTCAAGGTATGCCTGTTTAAAGGCCTGCGTTGCATCACATTCATCGGTGGTTACGAATTTTGTTCCCATTTGAACACCGGATGCTCCCATCTCCAGTATGTTATGAATATCCTCACCTGTATAGATCCCCCCTGCCGCAATAAGAGGTATACGTTGATTGTATTTTTCTTCAAAAGGCTTCAGTTCATTAACGATTCCCGGAACAAGCTTTTCAAGTGAATAATCATTATCACCGATTTGTTCCTCCTTAAAGCCCAGATGACCGCCTGCCTTCGGTCCTTCAACAACAACAGCATCGGGCAGATAATCGTAGTTTTTCTTCCATTTTTCACAGATTATTTTAGCTGCCCTGGCAGATGAGATAATAGGTATGAGTTTTGTGATACTGTCTTTCTTTAAAAAGGATGGTAAATTAAGTGGAAGTCCTGCGCCCGCTAAAATGATGTCAACTTTTTCGGAAATTGAAGTTTTTATCATATCAGCAAAATTTGTCATGGCAACCATGACGTTAACGCCAATGACACCAAAAGTTTTCTCCCTTGCTTTGCGTATCTCTTCCTTAAGTCCGATAATATTTGCCTCAAGAAAGTTTTCAGAAAAATCATTGTACAAAAGTCCGAGCCCGGCACTTGCAATAACTCCCACCCCGCCTTCGTTAGCCACTGCTGCGGCAAGACCTGAAAGCGATATGCCAACTCCCATCCCACCCTGAATAATCGGAACAGTAATTGAAAGACTCCCGATTTTTAATGCTTTCATTTATTCTTTTAAAACATCTTGCAAATTTAAGTAATTATAAAGGCTGACTGCTTAAAAAGAGATAAATAATATAAAATGATGCTGAAAATTCTCTTTATTTAACACTTGTTTCCCTAAATCGCTATTTTTAAGCTTTTTAGCCATTTTATGCTTTAGTTAATAAAGTAGTTACTAGTGAAGGGGAGATCTTGTCTTTACGAAGCTGTAAATGGCCTTAAATGAGATATTTACAATATACTATATAGTTGATACATAATTAATTGAAGTATATGGGAAGTTGGGAAGTGAGTTTGCAAATTAGTGAGGATTGCGATTTGCGTTGCATGCTATATACTATATACTCTGCACTGCAACTTCAAAGAGAGCAACCCGAACACCTTCATCAATGCAACAGTAACTAACTTAGCTTTGAAGGGATGTGCGCCTTTCACTGCTTCGCGCTCATGGCGCACATTAATCCTTCAAACAGCGAACAGAAAAACCCATAGAATTTTACCTCAATATTCGGATAGAATGGAGAAACCAGTGGCCTTGACCACCTTTAGCCGGAGTAAATTGATCATCCCGGGCCGGAGTTAAGTTCTTGTTATTTAGTCATTTATGATGTTGGTAATCTGACTGGCCAAATGTGGTCAAGACGTCCGGCTTTTGCACCCAGTAGTTTGCAAAACATTATAAAAGCTGCTGTTAAAAAAGCAGGTATACAACAACACACCACCATGCACACCCTGAGGCATACTTTTGCTACACACAGCTTAGAAAATGGCGTTGATTTAAGATATATACAGAGTATGATGGGGCACGACAGCAGTAAAACATGACGGTCATAAAGCAATTCCTGATAATATTGATGGAGATGGATTAATCGAACTTTGCAAAAGAGAAAAAAGAGGAATTCATTGTGGCGGAATTGCTTTTGTTATGAATGAGACATTTCTTTCAATGGGTTTTAAATCTAAGTGAATTACTTTAATGCCATTTGAGCAAGAATTCGATGATTGTCATACAATAAATTTGGTGTATTCCAATGAATTGGATAAATGGATCTGGATTGATGCTAACTACCAAACGTATATTATGGATGAAAACGATAATTTATTGAGCATTGAAGAGGTAAGACAAAGAATTATTAATCACAAACCTCTTAAATTATGTGATGAGTACGATTTAAATTCATATACAGCAAAAGATCGTGGACCTGATAAACTATTTGAATGAATATATACCAAATTTATTGTTCAGATTCTGTGCCGTTACAGAAAGTAGAGCATTTGAAGACTTTTCTCAATGGACCATTGTAAATTTATATCCAAGGGGATACAATCCAAAGAATGTGGAACTTGGAAAAGTACTTGAGATTGATGGGGTAAATGAGATTTATATAGACAATTCAGAACAGTTTTGGAGAAAACCAGAATAAAGTACTGTTGCCAATAAATAGGACTTCATGCTTGGCCGTTCCGGCCACATGAAGTCCTATTTGTGCCTATGTTGCATCAAATGTAAATTTTTTATAATCTGCGAAAATCTCTCATATTATACTGTGAATAAATATTTTTTCTTGACTTTCTGTATAGCATGTAGTATATTTACTCTTATGCCACTATTGGCAGTAGAATAATATGTTATGACGAAGTCGAAAGGAGAATAACATGAGCATTCCAAGAAGAGAATATGGACGCAGCCTCAGGCACCAAGGTCGGCAAGCAGTCTTTTGCATGCTCTGTCTTGCCATCGCTTCAATCTTGGCGGGAGCAGGAACTCAAGGAGGATCTGATACAAAAGCGGGGGATGTGCTAAAGGTCTACGAAGTTAACAAGCGAGTGTCGGATTTCCCCGAAGAGGAAGATTTCTCGACCCAGGAGACCGCATATGCCGCTATAAACTGCGTACTGGCAACTGGCGATGATGGGGGGGCGGATCATCGTCGAGGTTAGACCTGAGCACGCGCAAAAATGGTTTAACGCGCGAATCGTTGAGGTGCGGATTTACCGGGAAAAGTACGGAGCGGTTATCGCGGAACTTCCCGGCGATACGGTCCGATTCGACATGAGATCGGTTGAACTTGAAGACGGAAAATGGCTGGACCGAGGACAAGATGTCTTGAGCGGCCTGGAGGCAGCACGTAAGAAGTTCGCCCGTTACTGTGCATTTAGTGCCAAGAGACCTGCCAGGCCACAAATCGAGGACCCGGAGGCATATCTCAAACCCTTCGTCGATTTTCTCAAGACGGAAAGCAAGGAACCCGCGACGTTTGTTTTAGAGGCCCTGAAGCACCACAAAGTTGTCATTATGGGTGAGCACCACCACCGGCCGCTGTACTGGGCGTTCAACTCTCTCCTGGTAACACAGCCTGATTTCTCACGGCACGTGGGGACTGTCTATATGGAACTGCCATCCAATGATCAAGCGCTGGTAGACGAGTTCCTGGCCGCAAGTGAGATGGATCCCGTACCTATAAGGGTACCCTGGACGTTGGGCATATGGAGAGATGAAAGATACCGATCCACAAAAGTGTGAAGCAATTACCCGAAAGGAGCAGCCATGCAAGCGCCCCCCCATGAAGGGCTGTAAGTACTGTTATGCCCACAGTATCGGACGTATGAGAGGCGTCGTGTGGTGGAAGAACCCGTTGATTCACCTCGCACTTGGCATCCTTGTAACAATCCTGTGCTTCTGGCTCGGTCCAACGCGCAAGAATCAAGAGTCACTCTTAAACAGCCAAGAAGCAGCACAAGCAGACAGACAGGCCAAATATGAAGATTTGAGATCACTGCTAATCGAAAAGAACAAGTCCGTCCATGCAAGACTATCTGAGAAGTATCCCTATGGTTACGTCCTTCTTGGATCCAAGGATAACAGCTGCTTCTGGATCCCAATAAAGGAAACGACAGCCAAGTTCCAAGCAGACTGGAAGAACACACGAGTGAGTGTAGACTCTACGCGGAATCATATCAGTGTCGTAATACATGATGCCCGTTGGCACTGGAAGTACTCCGATACAGCTATTGACAGAATTGGAGTCACGCTTCTCCTCAAGAACGGCGCCGAGGCTCTATCTTCCGTCCGGAAATCAAATGAAGTCAACGTATGGGTCCAAGTTGTTGACGACAACCCCCAAGTACCAATCGTTGCTATTGGTCTTCGCGAATGGGATGGTATCGAAAAGCAACCGGATCAAGTAAAGGGATGGATAGAAGTTTTGCCCAACAAATGAATTGAGGCTATTTCTTGCTACGCGCGAAAAGCCTCATTCAGATCGTTAGCTACAACTACAATTTATTTATATTTCTGATTACAGCAATTAGGCACAACGATTGTGTATCTGGATAATTACATTTATATTTAATTTACCCTTTACTTTATTACGTTTATAGTGCTGAATATGGAGTATATATGTATATTACTGGTCAAAATGCTTTAGAAAATTTATGTAATCTTTTTAAGGTATTTTTGGCATTATTCAGATTCATCAATCATTCCCAAATTTAGATTTTGTTTATGTTAAATACAATTTAAATTTCTGAATTAGAAACCATCCAACTAGAATTATATCCGAATGGATTGAAATAGCACTATTGATTTTCAGTGGTTCTTGAGATTTTCTGTATAAATTATGCAGATTGCCAGGATTGCCCACCACTTTCCTCTTTCATAAGTTTGAATATATTTGCTTTTCAATAACAATAGGAGTATGAGCAAAAGAATAGATTTCATTGCCTTTCATGAAGCAGGACACGCGATTGCTCATATCTTAACAGGGATTCCTTTTAAGTATGTGACAATAAAGGAAGATGAAGAAAAGAACAAGGTTGGTGGTAGAATTCTTGGTCATGTCTTACCTCAATGAAGGCATTGATATAGTATCTGAAACCTTTCAGGGTCAATACTGGGCAGTTCAATGTAAATTCAAGGGACATAATCAGTCTCCTACCTTTAAAGAGTTGTCCACCTTTAGCCAGCTTGAAAATAGCTACTGCAAAAACATTTCCCTTGCCCTCTTGGAAAAGCCGACATTGTTGACTGCATTCAGTCGGGCAAATTACATTAATTATATTTATTTATAAATCAGAGATTTAACTGCGGCTATTGATGGATAATTTATTCCAGAGCAAGGTGCTCAGGAGGATTGGCTTTTCCATCACTATTTAATTCTTGAATATTAATTATTTAGAGTATTTTCATCTCTATAATTTTGGGAATTTTTTTCTAATGTCAATAGTTTTTCTTGATAAAACTTTAACATATTTGCTATATTATCCGGGGAAGGATTTTCTTTTAGTTGTTCTTTTAAAATTTTATATGTCTCATCAAATTTTTGAAGTTTAAGTTTAAACTTGGCCTCTTCTTCCAGGTTATTAATATAAGTATATGTAAGTCGGATACTTCGATTTATTTGATATTTATAATCATGTTCTACTTTCCAATATTTTAAAGAAATTCGTGTTAGTGGAGGACAGATATATGTTCTCCAGACAAGAAAAGACAAAATAAATATAAGTATTGTGGCTATCCCGACTCTTACCAAATAAGGCACAATATTAATTACTTCCTTAAATTTACTTATTAATTTATTTAAGAAATGTTGATTATGATTGGATTCAGGTTGATATATATCGAACTTATCTTTATTATCTCTAATAAACTTTTCTAATTTTTCTTCTTCCCAGTTTTTCATTTTACTATATGTATAAAAACCAAAGCACACCATTTAAGATCATAAGCCAAGGAGTGGTTATGTAAAGATATTTCAAATTTTCTTATAATTTAATTCTAGATTTTTATTGATGTAATTTCTGCGTCTTTCTTTTAAAGCAACTGTTAGAATGAATTACATATTTACAACAGATCGCTGTTATGATGGAAAAGCCAGTAATCTTGACCACTTTTAGCCCCGGAGCGATCTTACCAGCCTTAACCGGAGTAAATTGGCCACCCAAAACCAGAACAAATTGACCAACCTTCTTTTGTCTTGTAATATCAATATCTTAGAAAATTGTTTTTATTATCTCCAGCAGATAAAAATTTGATCAAATATGAAAACCATTGTAGTGACATTTTTATTATTAATACTGAAACCTTCGTAATTAAGATGGCTCCCCGGAATGGTATATGAATATGATACATTGATAATTTCAGGATTCTGAAGCATTTGTTTTCTTACATTATCCATATTCCTGAGGACTGGTGCTGACAAGTCGATGGTGAGGATCTGTTCCTTTTCGAATCCCAGATCTTTCTCACGTGTATATTTCAACTGTCTGGAGACCAGCAGAGAGCTATTAATCAGAATTACAGAAATAATGAACTGGAACAGTATTAATCCTCTTCTGAATTCCAGCGATTTTCGCCCCCGGGTGACCAGTGAAAGGAGCGCATCGTAATGCAAATGGGAATTATCGCGTTTTTTTATAACACCTGTTATGTTTATAACACTACTGCCTGATTGACTTAACAGAGTCAGACCAACTGGATTTATATCCCCGAATATCGTTTTTGCCAGTTCATCAGTCAGAACAAGACTAAGTGGTTTATTAAGAGCATCTTTAGGACTTCCATATATCCATATCTGCTCAAAAAAGTCAAAAAAGGATGAATCTGCCACGCACACCCCTGGGATATTAAAGTAATTCTCGTCATCCTTCTTTAAAATGATTTCGTCCCGGAACTGAATCCTTAGTACATCCTCTATTCCAGCGAGCCTGCTCTTTAAGTCGGGACCAATAGCTGAAACCATGTATCTTAAACATAAAAATGAAACTGGGCTTGAAACCCATGACCCAGGTCAGTTTGTCCGGCTTTTGTAAAGTGATGTTGATTCTAATGAGGATTGCACATAAACAGCAAGATACAATTGAAAAGATATCAGGAGTAAAAAACATATTAAAAATAAATAAGAAAAAATTTGATTAGTAAAATTCATTTTCTACATTTGCACCCGCTTTTATGGTGATGAGTTAATTGAGGGTAATGGAAGAAGGAGCAGGAAGCTCAGTGGACGAATAGATATTACTGGGGAAGAACCGGAAAAAATAATCCGGATTTTTTGGAAAGAAGAGTAGGAAATATTAACTTTAACGTCCTAAAAGCAAAAACAACAGTTCTTTGAAATGATGAAGTAGCAACCAGGCGAGATAGAAAACGATCTCGCTAAATAACTTGTTAGTATTTAGAATTGAGAATCTCAGGATTAATCTTTGTAAGACACAAAGCATAAATTTTTACAATGAAGAGTTTGATCCTGGCTCAGGATGAACGCTAGCGGGAGGCTTAACACATGCAAGTCGAGGGGCAGCATAGTTCCGAGTAATCGGGATTGATGGCGACCGGCGCACGGGTGAGTAACGCGTATGCAACCTACCCTGTACAGGGGAATAACCCGGAGAAATTCGGACTAATACCCCATAATGATATCTGGAGGCATCTTCAGATATTTAAAGTTCCGACGGTACGGGATGGGCATGCGTAACATTAGCTAGTTGGTAGGGTAACGGCTTACCAAGGCAACGATGTTTAGGGGTCCTGAGAGGGTGATCCCCCACACTGGTACTGAGACACGGACCAGACTCCTACGGGAGGCAGCAGTGAGGAATATTGGTCAATGGGCGCAAGCCTGAACCAGCCATCCCGCGTGCAGGAAGACGGCCCTATGGGTTGTAAACTGCTTTTCCAGGGAGCGAAACTTACCGACGTGTCGGTATTTGACGGTACCCTGGGAATAAGCATCGGCTAACTCCGTGCCAGCAGCCGCGGTAATACGGAGGATGCAAGCGTTATCCGGATTTATTGGGTTTAAAGGGTGCGTAGGCGGATTAGTAAGTCAGTGGTGAAAACCTGCAGCTTAACTGTAGACTTGCCGTTGATACTGTTAATCTTGAGTGTGGTCAAGGTAGGCGGAATGTGTAATGTAGCGGTGAAATGCTTAGATATTACACAGAACACCGATTGCGAAGGCAGCTTGCTGGACCATTACTGACGCTGATGCACGAAAGCGTGGGGAGCGAACAGGATTAGATACCCTGGTAGTCCACGCCGTAAACGATGATCACTAGCTGTTGGCGATATACAGTCAGCGGCAAAGCAAAAGCATTAAGTGATCCACCTGGGGAGTACGGCCGCAAGGCTGAAACTCAAAGGAATTGACGGGGGCCCGCACAAGCGGAGGAACATGTGGTTTAATTCGATGATACGCGAGGAACCTTACCTGGGCTTAAATGTAGAGTGCATTCATGGGAAACTGTGATTTTCTTCGGAACTCTTTGCAAGGTGCTGCATGGTTGTCGTCAGCTCGTGCCGTGAGGTGTCGGGTTAAGTCCCATAACGAGCGCAACCCTTATCGTTAGTTGCCAGCGGGTAAAGCCGGGAACTCTAGCGAAACTGCCGGTGTAAACCGAGAGGAAGGTGGGGATGACGTCAAATCAGCACGGCCCTTATGTCCAGGGCTACACACGTGTTACAATGGCCGGTACAGAGGGCAGCTACCTGGAGACAGGATGCGAATCTCGAAAGCCGGTCTTAGTTCGGATCGGAGTCTGCAACTCGACTCCGTGAAGCTGGATTCGCTAGTAATCGCGCATCAGCCATGGCGCGGTGAATACGTTCCCGGGCCTTGTACACACCGCCCGTCAAGCCATGGAAGTTGGGGGTACCTGAAGTCCGTAACCGCAAGGAGCGGCCTAGGGTAAAACCAGTGACTGGGGCTAAGTCGTAACAAGGTAGCCGTACCGGAAGGTGCGGCTGGAACACCTCCTTTCTGGAGAAGATTATCCTTACTATCTGCCTGGAGCTACTTTATTAAAAATATTTAAGTCACAAGTCAATAAAGTCAATAAAGTCTATAAAGTTGATCCAACTTTCAGACTTT